>ERZ795053.2733-NODE-2733-length-20857-cov-4.606865_pt1 | contig 20857 bp, 18 predicted proteins | sample MGYA00375137_ERZ795053 | MGnify/ENA primary metagenome ERZ795053 (study PRJEB30182, sample SAMN05720284) | activated sludge metagenome | isolation source: Anaerobic digester | place: Hong Kong | collected 2014-12-17 ...
TTTTCCTGGCGGATCTGATTCGGCATCTGCCGATGAAGATGAAGCTGGGCATGATGACGGTTTCCAGCTACGCCGGGGCCGTCACCGCGTCGCAGGACGCGTCACTCACTCGCGATCTCAACATCGACATCACGGATCAGCACGTGCTGGTGATTGACGACATCCTCGACACGGGCAAGACGCTGCGGCTCGTCGGGCAGCGGCTGCGGGAGCGCAAGCCGCGGACGCTGCGGACCGCCGTGCTGCTGCGCAAGCCCTCGAAAGCTCCGCCGGACGTGATGGCGGACTTCGTGGGCTTCGAGATCGCGGACGAGTTCGTCGTGGGCTACGGCCTGGACTACGACGGGCACTATCGCAACTACCCGCACATCGCGGTGCTCAAGCCGGAGAAGTACTGATCGCCAGGTGCGCGGGACGGGACAGCCGGAACATGGTCGCGGTCGTTGACATTGGGAACGCGTCTGAGCCGCGGAAGATCGTCGCAGCCGTGGACGGCACGGCGCCGGCCTCGAGCGCGGCGGCACTGCCGATCGCGGAGGATCTGCTCGACGGCGGCGAGATCGTGCTGCTGGCGGTGAAGCCCTCCGGGTGGTTCATTCTCTTCGACTCGATGCGCTGGTTGATGCTGGCCGCCGTGCTGATGGCGGTGGGCATGGTTCCCGCGCTGCACCTGGGGGACCTGACGGGTCAGCTCTGGCTGCAGCTCGCGGCGGTGGTGGCGGCGGGCCGGTTGGGAATCGCCGTGCTCCGTTGGGCGTCGCGGCACTACGTGCTGACCAACCGGCGGGTGATGCGGCTTTCGGGCGTGCTGCGTCCGGAGATCCTGGCGTGTCCGCTGGTGAGCATCCGCAACACGCGGGTGCAGCGGGCGCTGCACGAGCGGCTGACCGGCCTGGGAACCATCCAGTACTTCTTCGAGACGCCCCCCGACGGTGACTTCGACTGGCGGGAGATTGCCCGCGTCGACAAGGTGCACGAGCAGGTCCGCCGGGCGATCGAGCGGGCGCTCGACCACCATCCCCACGTCTGAGCGGCGCCACCGCCGCGCAATCCCCGGACTTTTGCGGAGAAATCGGGCGTGAGCCTGCGGGAACGGGCGGGCGCGGATATAATCGCGCGGAGTGCGTGGCTGCCGGTCCGCGGTGAGACCGGTGCCGTTTGGGTGAATCACCAGGGACCGAACCGTCATGGACTGGGCAGCGCTGCGTGAGGAGTTTCCCATCACGCGCAACTACAACTTTCAGAACCACGCCGCGGTGGCGCCGATGTGCACGCGCGCGGTGCAGGCGCTTGAGCGTTTCTGTCAGGAGAACCGGGACCACGCCTACCTGCGCGGCGGCGCCTACAAGGAGGCGGAGCGCGTGCGGCAGGCGGCGGCGCGGTTCATCGGTGCGAACGCCGACGAGATCTGCTTCATCAAGAACACGACCGAGGGGCTGAACTTCGTCGCCAACGGCCTCAACTGGCAGAGCGGCGACAACGTCGTCACCACCAGCGTCGAGTTTCCCGCCAACGTGTACTGCTGGCAGGCGCTCAAGGCCCACGGCGTGCAGGTGCAGATGGTCTTCGAGGAAAACGGGCGCATTCCGCTGGAGAGCCTGCTGCAGGCGATCAACGCGCGCACGCGGCTCGTGGCCCTCTCCTCCGTGCAGTACGCGAGCGGTTTTCGCACCGACCTGGCGAAGCTGGGCGAGTTCTGCCAGGAGAAGGGCGTGTTGCTCTGCGTGGACGCGATCCAGTCGGTGGGGGCTGTGCCGCTCGACGTGCGGACGATGAACATCGACTTTCTCGCCGCCGACGCGCACAAGTGGATGTGCGGGCCCGAGGGCCTGGGCATCTTCTACGTCCGCAAGGAGATGCAGGGATATCTCAAGCCGTCGTGCGTGGGCTGGCTGAGCATGAAGAACGCGCTGGACTTCGACAAGTACCAGTTCGAGTACCAGGATTCGGCGAAGCGCTACGACAGCGGGGCGTACAACCTGATGGGCATCCACGCGCTGGGCGGGGCGCTGGACCTGCTCGGCGAGATCGGCATGGAGAAAATCCACCACCGGCTCATGCTGCTGACCGACCGGCTCGTGGAGGGCGTCAAGGCCAAGGGCTACCACGTGGTCAGCTCGCGCCAGCCGGGCGAGGCGAGCGGCATCGTCGCCTTCACGAGCGAGCTGCACGACCACGAGAAGATCCGCCAGCACCTGCAGAGCGAGCACCGCACGATCATCGCCGTGCGCAGCAAGCGGCTGCGGGCGAGCCCGCACTTCTACACGACGGAGCGGGAGATCGACCAACTCGTCGAGGCGCTGCCGCGGCATTGAGCGCGCGCTCGAGACGGAACCGCGAATACACGTGAATGAACACGAAATGTGACAAGGGACGCAAACGATGTTTGCGTCCCTTCGCATGCATGCGTCGTTCAGATACCGAGCTCGGAAACCACCCGGCTTATGGGTGCGTGCGGCCTGACGCCGCGCCAACCCACTAGAAGTTCGGCACGTGCTCCGTGCGGAAGCGTTCGATCGCCGCCTTGACCTCCGCGACGGCCTCGTCGCGACCGGACCAGCCGTACGACTCGGTGTGGGCGCCTTCGAGCTGCTTGTACGTGGAGAAGAAATGCTCCACCTCGCGCAGGAAGTGGGGCGGCACGTCCTCGAGCTGCTGGAACTCGGCGAAGAGCGGGTCGGAGTTGGGCACCCCGAGCACCTTGTAGTCGTGCACGCCGCGATCGTTCATCTTGAACAGGCCGACGATGCGGGCCTCGATGAGGCAACCGGAAAACGTCGGCTCGTTGACCATGACGAGCACGTCGAGCGGGTCGTTGTCCTCCGCGAGCGACTGCGGAATGAAGCCATAGTCGCCGGGATAGTGGCTCGACGAGAACAGGTACCGGTCGAGCTTCATCAGCCCGGTGTTCTTGTCCACCTCGAACTTGCTGCGGCGCCCCTTGGGGATCTCGATGATGGCGTTGACCACCTTCGGAATGCCGGTACCAGCCGGTATGTCACGGATAATGTTTGGCGGCATCTTCAAGTCCCCCTGGTGCGGTTCGCTGCGTCCTCAAGTGCGGGCATCATAGCGGCATGCGAAAAATCGTCCATGCAGCACAGGCCCCCAGCGCCCAGGCTGCACGCGAACTTAACATGTCAACGCGACGTAAGCCCCTGGTGAGGCGCACAGGGCGTATTTTCGGACGATACCTGCTGATCTGGGCAACTGCCGCCCTCACCGGTTGCAGCGGCACGCGCGGGCCGGTGCTGCACGTCGCGACGTGGAACATCGCTCATGGACGCGGTTTGGCGAAGTCGCAGGGCAAACTGCCGCGCTTGGACTACGAGCGGAATCTCGCGGACATAGGTGACTCGCTGCGCACGTGGCAGGCTGATCTCGTGGCGCTGGAGGAGGCGGACGGCCCGTCGCTGTGGAGCGGGAGCTTCGACCACGTGCAGGCGCTGGCGGACGCCGCGTCGTTGCCACATCACTACCGCGGGACGCACATCGACATCGGCGTGGGGCGCTGGCGGATTGACAGCGGGACAGCCCTGCTTGCGGACCGGCCGCTGGCGGATGTGCGATCGGCCCGCTTCGCCACGGAACTCGTGCGTTCCAAGGGGTTTATCTGGGCCCAGGTGGACTTTGCCGGCCGTCCGGTCACCGTCGCGTCGGTGCATCTGCATCCGAACTCGCCGCCGACGCGGGCGCGGCAGGCACGCCAGGTTGTCGCGCAGTTGTCCGACGCGCCACGTCCGCTGATCGTCTTGGGTGATCTCAATTGCACACGGGAGGAGGAAGCGTTCGCCGTTCTCACGGGCGGTCTGGATCTGCGCGCCTGGCGCCGCGACGCGGACGATCTTGCGACGTTCCCCAGCACGGGGCCGCGGCTGCGTATCGACTGGATCCTGATCTCACCGGAGTTGACGTTTGCGGACTACGCCGTGCACTGTCCGCCGTATTCGGATCACTGCGCGGTCGTCGCCGACATCGTGAACCGATGACCTCGACCGTTGAGCGGCCGGACGGGGATCAACTCAGCGCGCCGATTCGTCCGCGCGGGCGCGAAGTTCGAGATAGGTGCGGCCGTTCTCTTCCGCATTCGTCACCGGCAGCCCGCTTCCCAGCCACCCTGGCTGGGTCCTCTGCCCGAGCATGTTGGTCTGGCCGTGCAGGCCGCCGAGCAGGTTGCAGACGCGTTGCCAGCCAGCCTGCGTCATGTACTCTGCGGCCTGGGCGGAACGCTGGCCGGACTTGCAGCCGATGATGACCTTCACGTCGCGGGGCACGACGGCTGCCACCACTCGGGGAAAATCGTGGTTCGGCGCCATCATGCCCGCGCCGTCGAAATCGAAGATGGGGATATTCAATGCGCCCGGCACGTGCCCCTCGGCGAACTCGCGCTGCGAACGAACGTCGAGGTAGATGGCGCTTCCGTCGTCGAGCTGCTGCTTGGCAGCCGTCGGGTCGATTTCTTGAAACATGTCGGGTTCCCGGTCTCTGCAGCACTGGTCAGGTCGGGTTGCGTCAGCGGGGTTGCCCGGCGGCTGCAGCGATCTTCCGAGCATTCTCTCTCCGAATCCTGGGGCGGGAAGTGTATGGCGGCGTCGCGGGTTGTCCACCCGCTGGGGCACCTGTCACGCGACCCGGGCGGACGATTTGCCGTTCAGTTCGTCGGGGCCAGGTGCTGGAAAGCGGCGAAGTCCCGCAGGTCGACGTCGCCGTCGCCATCGGCGTCGCCGAGCAGGCAGCAGGCATCGCCGTAGTACACCGGGGCGCAGGTGGCGAAATCACAGGTGGGCGAGAGGCACCCCTGGAACATCGCGAAGTCAGCCGGCGTCGTCGCGCCGTCGCCGTTGAAATCGCCCGGCACGCCCTCCAGGTAGTCGGGGACCGAGTTCGTATTGCAGTCGAGCGCAACGGGTGGCGAAACGCACGTCTGCTGCGTGGCGTAGTCGCTCAGGTCCACATCGCCGTCGTGGTCGGCGTCGAGCAGCGTGCAGCACCCGCCGGCGTAGAGCGGCGGTTCGCACGGTGGGGCGGTACACGGCACGGTCTGGCACGCCTCGAACAGCCCGGCCAGCCGGGCGCCGTCCGCGACGCCGATGCCCAGCGCCGCACATGGTGACTCGCATTCGTCGGGCAGTCCGTTCGAATTGCAGTCCGTGCTCGCCTGCCCGGCGATGTCGCACGAATCGGGCACACCGTTCGAGTTGCAGTCGCGCACGAGGTCGTAGGCGTACACGGCGCCCGGAGTGGAACTGCCTTCCGTGTGGTTGGAATCGCCGACCAGCAGCGTGTCATGCGCAAAGGCCAGAACCACGGGCTGTTGCGGGCTCACTGGCACGCGGATCGGCGGCTGCACTCGTTTGCAAATCCCTGCCGAGTTCAGGTAGTGCACGGTGAAGAGGGTCGTTGTCGGGTCGATCTGGAGGTCGGGTGCGCCGCGGGTCACGATCCTCCCATCGTCGATGATCGCGGGAGCCTGTCCAGGCAGGGTGGCGAGTTCGTCCCAGACTGATGCCGGCGCTCCCACCACGCGGCGTTGCACGAAAAGATGGACGTTGTTGACCACCCCCGTGGTAATCAGAATGTGGTTGCCATCCACCGCGACGTCGACGCCGCTTAGGCATTCGTCGTCCGGAAGGTCAAGCTTGGCCTCCTGAAGCCAGCGCCGGCCACCGTTGCGCAGGGCGTGTTCGCGGAAGACGTAAGCCGGGCCGCAGTGACCGGTGATCCGCGTGACGAGCACGGCAAGTCCGTCCTGGGCAGCCATGCTCACCAGTACAGGCGTGACCGAAGTGGTCCGATCCTCGATGCTGATAACATTATCGAGCTCCCACGCCGAACCACTGTGCTGGTAGACGAAGGCGCCGCCGGCGACGCCGACGCTCATGGTATCGTGTGTGTCGCCGACAAAGAGACGATTCCCGTCCACGACAAGCGTTGCACCGAAGGTGCTGGAATATCCGTGTTCGAGTTGGGCTTCCTCATTCCAGGAGCTGCCCGTGCGCCGCGCCATGTACACGCGGCCAATCGAGAAGCCGGATCGTGGCGAAAGGGTGATCCTGTATCCCACGGCAAGCACGTTGTCCCCGAGCCCCACGGAGCGAACATCGGGAAAGGTAGGTAGGTTGGAGGGAAAGGTCGTCAGGAAATGCCACTGGGCACCGACCCGCCCGTAGATGTGGGTTTGATTGTTATTGGCTGCGACTGCCCACTCTCTGGACAAAGCAACCGTGCTGCCCATTCTATAACTCGATGCCCCGTCGGGGCAGCACAGGGATTGTTCCGGCGGGCGTGCCAGGTCACACACGTCCAGCTGCAGGTTCCCGTTGCAGTCGGACGCCGAGCCCGCCAGGATCTCCGCCTGATCAATGATGCCGTTCGAATTGCAGTCGGCGGACAAATCGCGTACGACGCGCGCAGGGCGCTGACTCGGCGCGCTCTCACCCGAGGACAGGGTTTGCCACGCCAGCGCTGCAGCGAGACCGAGCGCGGCGACCAGGCGGAAGCGATTCGCGGCGGTCATGAAGTGTTGTCCTGGAGCAGTAGGCTCGTCGCGCAGTCTACCGGACCGGGCCCGCTGATTCCAGGGAGTTACTGAATTCTTCAAGCGCCGCCAGCCGGGTCACATCAGCAGCCAGAGCAGGCCCACCAGCAGCAGGCAGCCCAGCAGGTTCATGAGGAACCCCGCACGGATCATCTGGCCGATGCGGAAATACCCAGTGGCGTAGACCAGCGCGTTGGGCGGCGTGGCCACCGGCAGCATGAACGCCAGCGACGCCGCCATCGCCGCGGCAATGCACAGCGTCTGCGGCGTGAGCCCCAACCCCGGCGCCACCGCGATCGCCAGCGGGGCGATCATCGCCGCCACGGCTGTGTTGCTCGTCACTTCTGTCAGGAAGTCCACCATGAGCGCGACCGCCAGCAGGCAGGCGAGCGGCCAGAGGCCGTGCAGCCGCGACACCACGCCGCCGGCGATCCAATCGGACAGGCCAGTCTTGAACATGGCCGTCGACAGGGCCAGCCCGCCGCCAAAGAGCAGCAGCACGCCCCAGTCCACGTACGCGGTGTCGCGCCAATCGAGCACGGGCCGCCAGTTCGAGCGGTGCGCGGGTACGATGAACAGCAACAGGCCGCAGAGCAGGGCGATCTCGTCGATGCCGAAGCGTTCGACCCGGGCGAATACGGATGCAGGCAGGATCGTCGCCCAGTGATGGTGCGTCAGCCACAGCAGCATGGCCAGCGCCACGATGCCGATTACGACCTTCTCCGCGGAGGTCGTCGCGCCGAGCTCGCGCCGTTGCTTGACGATGAGCTCGCGGACCGCCGGACTGAGTGACCGCTGCGGCCGGTAGAGCAGCATGAGCAGGCCCCAGGCGACCACGAGTCCGAGGGCTGCAACCGGCATGCCCAGCTTCATCCAACCGAGAAAGTCCGGGCTCGCCAGGCCCGCCTGCTCCAGGGCGCCTTTGGCCAGCAGGTTCGGCGGCGAGCCGATCACCGTGCCGATTCCGCCGATCGAGGCCGACCAGGCGATGCCCAGCATCATCGCCGACCCGAGCCGCGAGCTTCCCGGTGTTTCCCCAATGGTGGTGAGCATGGCCAGCGCGATGGGGATCATCATCGCCGCGGTCGCCGTGTTGGAGATGAGCATGCTCAGCAGGGCGGTCACGGCCATCACGCTGAACATCATCGCGCCCGGCCCGCGCGTCACCCAGCGCCAGGAGAGCGCGTTGAGCGTGATGCGCAGCGCGAGCCGCGACTTGCGCATGCCGGCGGCCAGCAGAAATCCGCCCAGGAAGAGAAAGATGACCGGATGCGCGTAGCTCGCGAAGGAAGCCACGGACGTGAACGGATAGGGCTTGCCGTTCTGCACGCCGGTGACGTGCAGCAGCGGGAGCAGCACGCCGGGCAGCAGCGCGGTCGCGGGCAGTGGAACAGCCTCCGTCACCCACCACACCACCATGAGCAGCATCAGCGCGAGCGTTGCCTGCGCCCCGCGGGCGACGTCGAGCACGTGGACGTGGTCCGTCGGCAGTTGCAGCTTCTGGGCGCAGACTTCGATCAGCGTTGCGGATGGGTGCAGAAAACAGACGCAGGCGAACAGCGCCAACCCCAGCACGAGCCCGACGGGCTGGATGATGCGGCGCGGCGCAGCAGGTGGGGCGGGTGCTTCGCTCATGATCCTCCGGGCCCGATTTTGTGGCGGGGCAGCCCTGTCCGCCACGCAGGATAATGAGCGACCGCAGGATGATCAACGCCGCCCCGAGGCCCGCCGCAGCGGGCGCTCGGGACAGCGTGAGGCTCGGCTACAGCGTTTTCGACAACCTGGCAGCGTTGGCGCAGCGGCTCCTCGCACAGCAAACCGGGTCGCCAATGCTCTGCCTACGCAGAGCCGGCTCTATTCGACGACGCGGAAGGTGCCTTCCAGGTCGGCGATGAAGAACTGGAAATCACCCGGCTCGACGACGTACTGCATATCCCAATTGTGGAAGCCGAGCGACCGGACCGGCACGGAGAACTTCACCCGCCGATCCTGACCCGCCGGAATCTGCACCTTCTGGAAGCCCACGAGCTGCCGCACCGGGCGGGTGCTCGAGCCCACCAGGTCGCGCACGTAGAGCTGCACGATCTCGGCGCCGTCACGCTTCCCGGCGTTGGCGACGTCCACCGCGACCTCCAGCGTGCCGTCCGCCTTCAGCTCCTGCGCCTTGATGGAGAGATTGCGATAGGTGAACTGCGTGTAGCTCAGGCCGTAGCCGAACGGGTACTGCGGCGTCCACGGTAGATCGATGTACTTCGACGTGTAGCGGTCGTCGCGCGGCGGACGCCCGGTGTTCTTGTGCGCGGTGTAGATCGGAATCTGGCCGGTCGCCCGCGGGAACGTGATGGGCAGCTTGCCGCACGGGTTGAAGTCGCCGAAGAGTACGTCCGCGATCGCGTTGCCGCACTCCACGCCGGGATGCCACGCCACCAGGATCGCCGGGATGTTCTCCGCGAGCCACGGCAGCGCCATCGGCCGGCCGTTGAGCAGCACGACCGCCACCGGCTTGCCGGTGGCGTGCAGCTTCTGGGCCAGTTGCCGCTGCACGCCCGGAAGCTCGATCGAGGCTCGCGAGTGGCCCTCGCCGCTCATGTCATCGCTCTCGCCGATGACCAGCACCACCAGGTCGCTCTGCTCAGCCGCTTCGACCGCCTCAGCGATTCCGCTGGTATCGTCGCCGCGAACGTCGCACCCGCGGGCGTGCCGCACGGTGACGCCCGCGCCGGCGCGCTGCTTGATGCCGTCGAGTACGGTGACGACGTCTTCCGCCTTGCCCACGCCGGCCCAGGTGCCCAGCGGGTCCTTCTGGCTGTCCGCGAGCGGGCCGATGACCGCGATCGACTTCACGTCTTCGCCGATCGGCAGGAGGTCGCCTTCGTTGCGCAGCAGCACGAAGCTGCTGCGGGCCACCTCGCGCGCCACCTGCCGGTGTTCCGGCGTGAGAATGACCTTCTTCTCCAGCGACGGATCGGTGTAGGGATCGTCGAAGAGACCGATCGCGAACTTGACCCGCAGCACGCGGCGCAGAGCCTCGTCCACCACCGACTCCGGCACGCGGCCGTCCGCCACTGCTCGGGGCAGATGATCGCGATACGAGAACGAGGACATGTCCATGTCCACACCGGCGGTAATCGCCTTGGCGGCTGCATCTGCCGGATCGGAGGCGTAGCCGTGCGCGACCATCTCGATCACCGAGCCCCAGTCGCTGACGACGAACCCGTCGAAGTGCCATTGATCGCGGAGCACGGTCGTGAGCGTGTAGCGGCAGCCCGAGGCGGGCACGCCGTTGATCTCGTTGAACGCGCTCATCAGCGTGCCGACTCCGGCGTCGACGGCGGCGCGGAACGGCGGCAGGTAGACGTCGTGCAGGGTCTGCAGGGAGATGTCCACGGTGTTGTAGTCGCGTCCGCCCTCGGGCGCGCCGTACGCGACGTAGTGCTTGGCGCAGGCCACGACGGAGTCCGGCGCGGTGAGATCGTCACCCTGGAAGCCGCGTACGGCGGCCGCCGCCATTTCCGAACCGAGCAGCGGGTCCTCGCCCGCGCCCTCGGCCACGCGTCCCCAGCGCGGGTCGCGGCAGACATCGACCATCGGCGCGAACGTCCAGTGCGTGCCGGTGGCCGCCGACTCCACGGCGGCGACGTGCGCCGCCTGCTCGACGAGCTTGGGGTCCCAGGTGGCGGCGCCCCCGAGCGGGATTGGGAAAATCGTGCGGTAGCCGTGGATCACGTCGTTGCCGAGGATGAGGGGAATCTTGTACTTCGACTCCTCGAAAGCGGCCTTCTGCAGCGCGTTGGTGTACTCGGCGCCGTGCGTGCCCAGCAGCGAGCCCACCTTGCCGGCGCGGATCAGGCCGAGCATGTCGTCGCGTTTTGTGCGCGTGACGACCGGATTGACGTCCTGCGTCTCGGCGCCCCACTGCTGGGTGAGCTGGCCGAGCTTCTCCTCGAGCGTCATCCGGCCGATGAGGTCGTCGATCCTTTTCTCAATCGCGGGATCGCGCCCGAAGCGGGGGGCTTCCGCCCGCGCCGCCGTCCAGGGGACAGCCACGAAGGCCACGAATGCGACGTACCAACCGATCCGATTGCATCTGCGGGCGTGCATGCGATCCAGTGCTCCTCTGCCAGCCGATGCCCTCGACCAGCGACCTGCGGTGCGCAATTCCTTCCAGCCGCGGCAGAGTCTCGCGGACGTGACGGGATTGTCAACGGTGGGTCTCGCCGCCGCGCTGTCGTTACCACGAATCGCCGTCAATTTCCGCTGAAACAGTTTCAATCGACGCAAGCGCCGCGCCCGCCGAATGGCTGGGCGACTGAACGCGCATTCAGCCAAAAGACACGTGAACTTCAGACCGCGGGGCAAGACTTCAGCAGTGGAACAACCCCGGGTTTGTTCCGCAAGTCTGCTCGCCCGATGGGAGATCGCGAATCATGATTGCCCGCAGCGCCGACCGCATCGGCACCAGCCGTTACCGCAATGCCGCCGCACGCATCCAGGACCAGACCGACGAGAACATCCAACACTACCGCCACGCCGACCGCCGCGCCGTCGAACGCCGCCTCGCGGTACTCGATCGCGAGTGGGACATCGACCGCGTCGTCGAGGCCGAAGCGCCCGCGACGATCCTGCTGGGCCTGGGGCTCGGGGCGCTCGCCGGCCGCAAGTGGGTTTTTCTATCCGCGTTCGCCAGCGTGATGGTGCTGCTGCACGGTACGCAGCGGATTTATCCGTTGCGCCCGGCGCTGCGCCGGATGGGCATACGCACGCAGGCGGAGATCGCGCTGGAGCGTGACGCGCTGCTCGATCGGCTCGACGAACTGGATCATCAGAACGCCTGAAGGAGATCATCAACCATGCTTCCTGCCACTGCCCGCCGCGTGCAGACGCACACGTGCGACAAGGTCAACGACCATATCCAATCGCGTACGGAGGAGAACGTCGAGCGCTACCGCGAGGCGACGCCCACGCAGATTCGCCGGCGGCTGCGCCAGCTCGATCGCGAGTGGGACGTCGAGCGCGCGTTGCAGACGAACTTTGCAGCCGTGAGCCTGGCGGGTTTGGCGCTGGGGCGTCTGGTGGATCGCAAGTGGTACCTGCTGCCGGCGGTGGCCTCGGGCTTCATGCTGCAGCACGCGCTGCAGGGCTGGTGTCCGCCGCTGCCGGTGATGCGCCGCATCGGCGTGCGGACGATGAGCGAGATCGCCGAGGAGCGTCGCCAGCTCGAGCGGCTCCTCGCGGAAGCGCAGCAGCGCCGCATGGAAGAGGCCGGATAGCCGAATAGCCGGACGGGCTGCCGCCCGACCGCCATCTGCAGCCGTTCTCGGAGCAAGTGTGGAAGTGACGAGCCAGCCCCGTCCAACGGCGGCCAGCGACAACTGCGCCCGGCGGGATTCGAACCCACGACCTACGGTTTAGGAAACCGTTGCTCTATCCTGCTGAGCTACGGGCGCTTATTTCCAACCCGGTTACGGCCAGCGACTCCTACGTCCACCGCATCGCTGGGTAACCGGCACTTGCGGCAAGTGCGGGAACAACTCCGCCTGTCCAGGTGCTGAGTGCCGTACGGTTCCATGGTGACGCACTCAGCATCCAACATGATAACGCCGAACCACCCACCGTGAAGGGGGAACCGGATGAGGTCCTTCTCGCCCGGGAACATCGCGACCTGCTGACCCTACGTCTCGAACCACTCCAGGTAGACGATCACGATGTCGTCTCGCCGAACGTCGATGAGGATATTGAGCACTTCCGCGTTCGGCAGCGAGGTCTGTTCAGAAAGGAATGCCTCCTGCCCATCCTTCCCCTCATACGGATCAAGTTCATCGACATTCCACCAGCGCAAGTCGGAGTCGCCGTAAACCTGAATCTGATTCCGCCCGAGTTCCGCTCCCGCAAACGGTGAGGCCTCGATGAACTGCTGCAGCTCGTTGCGGCTCATCTCGACCTTCAGCTGTAACACGTCGTCCATGCCATAAGTCGCACAAAGGCCCAACGGCCGTGCACTTGGCGGAAACGTCAGATTCATGATCTGGCTGCAGTGGGCGAGCTGCTCTGTGCTGACGTCCTCCGTAACCGTCCTCTGGATACGGAACGGACCGCCGATCCAGCACTGAGGTCCGACGTACAGCGCGGCTCCAGCCGCAACCAACGCGCCCAGCAGGACGAGCCGTTTCTTTGCGTTGCGCACCGCGCGCCTCCCAATGGCGTCATGCCCCGCGGCAACCGAACTCAGGCGGCGCTCGCGGGGATCAAACGACGTCTATACCGTCTATATCATTGACTTGTTGCTTTGGGAAATACGAGCCTCCGTGGCCTTCGTTCTCGGCAACCGAGTTGCAAACCTATCCCCAAGCCACCCGGCAGCCCGTGCGAGTCGTTTCTTCCGACAGGCCCTAGAGACCGTTGTTCTATCTGGCTGAGCTACCGGCGCAACCTCCATCCCGCACTCGGGGCACCGCCCCGACGTGTTGCCGGTCAGGTCGTAACGGCATGCTCGGCAATGTCCGGGCTGCTTCCGCCCTGTGCGCCAGAATGCCACACCCGTGGGTATTGCGACGAGCATGAGTGGAATCCAGACGGGCAGTTGCGCCTCAACGGACCCGTCGGGCCAGGTCTCCCAGATCGATAGCCCGTGTGGGCCCTTATTCTCTTCGCGGACAAAGACTCGGAGACTACGAACGGCTTCTGCGTGGAATGGAGCGGTAATCCGCCACCAAGCGTCAAAGCGCAGCATCCCGCGTTCAACGCCCACGGCGTACGAATAGCCGGAGTCATCGGTCCACCAGAACACGAGGCGGGTGAATCTGCTTGCGAACCACCCCGCGCTGAGGGCCACGACTGCGACCAATCCCAGCCAGGGTCCCAGACGATGCACGAGGCTGCGCCGCATGGCATCAGTCTATCGCGCCGCGTCTCCGCAGCGACGTGCGCCTGAAGCGGGGCTCGCGACCTGGGCTGCGCGGCCGCGTCCGACCGGGTAACGCGTGAGATCAGGTGGCAGCCGGCTGCCACCAGTTCGCATGGTCACCGTTGGTCCTCGGCGGCTGGGGCTACGTTGTGCGACTCGTCTGTGAGTTTGTCCAGATCGCGACGGATGCGCTGAATCAGTGCCTCCGCGGGGGAAGGCGACGTCTGCAGCGCCTCGAGCGCGTCAGTGAGTTGCTCGGCCGCGTCGGTCCGCCGGCCCTGGGATGCGTAGATGCGGGCGAGCACGCGACGGGCGTGGATCGTGTCGCCGTGCGCCGGTCCCAAGGTGCGCACACACGCCTGCACGGTCTCGACCTGCAGCGTCTCGGCTTCGACCAGGGCGTCGGTGCGGCGCAGGGCTTCGGCAAGCCGCGACGCGGCCTGAAGCGTCATGACGTGGTCAGCCCCCAACGTGCGGCGGCAGGTCTCGTGGACCTGACGGTAAAGGCCAACCGCCTCGTCAAGTTCGCCGCGCTTGAGCAGCAGCGCCGCGAGATTGCCCGTCGTGATCAGGGTATCCTTGTGCGTCGCGCCCAGCACGCGGAGCTGCGCCGCCAACGCCCGGCGCAGCAACGCCTCTGCCTCCTCCATCCGGCCGGTCCCGCGCAGCAGGTTGGCGAGATTGTTCATCGACGCCAGCGCCGCCGGGTCGCCCTCGCCAAGTACGCGCACGCGCCCTTCCAGCGCCCGGCGATACAGCGCCTCCGCCTCGTCCGTTCGCTGCAGGTGCTGTAATGACTGGCCGAGGTTATTGACCGCCTTGAGCGTGTCGGGATGGTCGGGTCCCAACTCTGCTTCCCACAGCCTCAGCGCCGTGGCGTATTGTTCGGCGGCTGCACCGAACGCGCTCAAGTTGTAGTAGATTGTGCCGACCTCGTTGCGTATCGCAGCCGCCTCACGCGGACGGTCCGCGTACATCGTGGCGATGTTGGCGGCTGCGCTGTCGACGAGCGCGCGCGTCGGAAGTTCGGGCGCGCCGTCCCGGGCCCCGGCGGCGGCGAGCAGCTTCATGAGAAAATCGTTCGTGATGAAGTTGTTGATCGCGGTGGCTTTGTCCGCTTCGTACGCCGCCCGCGCCGCCTCACGCCGGGCCTGCCGGGCCTCGCGGGCGTACAGCGCCACCCCCAGTGCCAGGGCGATGATCGTCGAGACGACGCCGGCAACCAGCGCCCGATTTCGCCGGGCAAACTTGACCAGCTGGTAGCGCATGGTCGGTGCGCGGGCCAGCACCGGATCGTCGTTGAGCGCCCGCCGCAAGTCGTCGGCGAAGTCCGCCACCGACTGGTACCGGCGGCTCGGCTCCCGCTCCAGGGCCTTGGCAAATATCGCGTCGAGATCACCGCGCAGCGCCGGATCCACCGCCCCCAGTCGGCGCGGTTCCTCACGCTCGAGCGCCCGCATCAGCGCCCCGATCGACTGGCTGGTGCGCTCATGCGGCAATTGCCGCGCGAGCAGCTCAAACCCGATCACGCCGAGGGCGTAGACATCGCTGCGCGCGTCCACGTCATCCGGTTGCCCGCTGAGCTGCTCCGGACTCATGTAGCTGAGCGTCCCCACGAGCTCACCGACGGCGGTCTGGACCGTCGCTTGAAGCTCCGGATCGAGGACACGGGCCACGCCAAAGTCCAGGATTTTCGGCAGGGCGTCCGATGCGCCAGATGCGTTGCCCCCCGAGTCCGCGTCGCGGCGGACCACCAGGATATTGGCTGGTTTGAGGTCGCGGTGAATCACGCCGTGGAGGTGTGCGTGCTGCACGGGCGCGCAGACGTGCAGCAGGAGCTCGATCCGGTCGCGGACGCCGACGGCGTGCTGGCGTGCGAATTCGCCTAGCGTGGGGCCGTCGATCAACTCCATGGCGAACCACGGCCGGGCGCCGTCGCCGCTGTCGAACGTGCCCGCCGCCAGGACGCTCGCGATGCCCGGATGGCGCAGCCGGGCCAGAATTTCCGCCTCGAACTCGAACCGCCGCAGCATGCGCGCCGTGGCGAGGCTGGAGCGAAGCACCTTGACCGCGACACGCCGGTGCGGTCGCTTCTGTTCGGCCTCGTAGACGACGCCCATGCCGCCCGCCCCGATGCGACGGAGCAACTCGAAGTCGCCGACGTGCCGGCCGATCAGCCGGTCGCCCGCGGAGACTGTTCCGTTTTCGTTCGCGACGATCGGGGACTCCAGGAAATGGGCCGTGCCGTCGTGGGCCTCCAGCAGTCGCAGAACCTCGGCGCGCAGGGCCGGTTCGGCGCAGCGCGCGGCGACGAACGCATCGCGGTCCGCCGACGCTTGCTCCAGGGCCTCGCGGAAGATCGCCTTGACCTCATTCCAGCGTCCAGGCTCCATTGTTCACCTGCTCGCCAGACGGTTGCGCAGCCAAGCCCGCGCGTGCGCCCATTCGTAGTACACGGCGCGTTCAGAAATTCCCAGGGCTGTCGCGCACTCGTCGAAGCCCATCCCCCCGAAGAAACGCAGCTCCACGAGTCGCGCCTGCACGGGGTCAAGTGCGGCGAGCTCCTCGAGCGCGTCATCCAGCGCAAGCAGATCGATCGCCCGGTCCTCGAAGGCCGCGGCCGCATCGTGTAGCTCTACGGTCGTCGCTCCGCCGCCCCGCTTCGCCGCTTTCTTCGCGCGGGCATGGTTGACGAGGATCCGCCGCATCGCGACAGCCGCCGTGGCGACGAAGTGACGCTCGTTGGCGTAGGCCTGTTCTGCGGCCGGTCCGATAAGCCGCAGAAACGCCTCGTGGACAAGATCGGTCGACTGCAGCGCGTGATCTGGCTGCTCCCGGCGCAGGTACGCCGAGGCGATGCGGCACAACTCGTCATAGACGAGGGCAAACAGGGGGGCGGCCGCCGCTGGATCGCCCTGCGCTACCGCGTCCAGCAGGGCTGCAACCTGCTCCCGTGGGGGCTCCGTCGCCATGGTGGCGTCTCCGGCCGAATCTGCTCTTTTTTGCAGTGCCCGCGCCGGATTCTTGCATACCTGGTTGAGGGCCGCAAGCCAAAGCGACTGTTCCGCGCGCCATTTGCCTCCGTGGGCCTGCGCCAGGACCGCGTCCGCGCGTGTCCGGGGCGAGGGCCATGAGGGCGTGGTACGCAAAGGAGTACAGCATGAAATCACACGCACATTCGAGCGCAGCCGGTGCCCGGCTGGGAAGGGCAGGGCGGATTGTGGCGGGCACGCTGGCCGCCGTATTCGGCATGGTCGCCGCCGCCGGCTCTGCCGCGCGGGCCGAGAGCATCTACTACCTGGACTTCGCGCCGGACGAGACCGGGCCGGTCTACACCTATTCCCCGGTTGAGAAAGGCATTATCCTGGACGGCCTGCGCACCATGTACGCGGCGTTCCCGCACATGACGTTCACGCTGGATGAGCCGACCGTGCCGTTCAGCCGCGTCGGCTTCAACACCACCGCCATCGGAACCTCCACGGGCATCGACTTCCGCAATATCGCCGACATCGATTCCGCGTCGGTCAACGCGCTGCTCGCCTTCGACTTTCTCGGCATCACCACGCCGGCGCCCGCCGACATCGTCAAGGCCAGCATGAACCTGGCCGGACACGAGATCGGACACCTCGAGGGGTTGCGCCACCACGATTCGTTCACGCCCATCGGTTCGGGCGTTCCCGGGTCGGCGGTCGCGGCAGGGTTTACCCCACCGTACCCGGGACCCACGACCGCACCGCTGACGTTGACTGACGTCCAGTCGCTCACCACGGCGCTGCCCGGAGGATTCACGCCGGCGCAACTGACCGCGGACCTGATCGTCGGCCAGCGCGCCGCGATCAAGCTCGCCTTCAACGAGGATCCCGCGTACTACCTGGAGTCGTCACTGCCGGGCGGGCCCGCGGGCGACGACAGCGCCTCGGCGCCCTCTCTGCCGCTCAAGACCATCGCCGTGCCGAACGTGACCTCGCCGGGTGACCCGATTCATGGCCTGCCGCTGGTCGCCGATGTGATCGCCGTACGCGGAGCGACGACGGACCCGTTCGACATGGATTACTACCGGTTCTTCGCCTACGCCGGCGACTACGTGCAGATCGAAGTGCTCTCCAACGTGATCGCGCCGCGCCTCGACGAATTCAATCCCGCCGTGCTGCTGATCACGCCCGACGAAATGGATCCGGATTTTCCCGGAGACTACTACAGCACCGACATGAGCGGCGACGAGCCCGAGTCGGATGACGTCCTGATGATCGACTTCCACGTACCGGAAACCAAGGACTACGTGCTGGCTGTTTTCGGCCAGTTTCCCGGACACCCCCCGGATGATTTCGGCGAGTACGAACTCTACATCGCCGAGTTTCGGACCGCGCCGCCGCCGCCGTGCAACGACCCGTTCGCCGATGCGGACGGCGACGGTGACGTCGATCTCGGCGATTTCGAGGTGCTGCAGCGCTGCCCGTTCAACGACCCCGTCGGGATGCTGCCGCCCGAGTGCATCTGCTTCGACCATGATCACAACGGGGAGCTGAACGGCGGCGACCTCGCCGCCTTCACCGACTGCGTTACCGGCGCAGGCGCGCTCCACGCGACCGATCCGAACCCGCTGTGCAGCGAGCAGCCGTAATGGTGCCCGCGCGCACCGCAGTTACGCAAAATGCGATCAGTCCTGACCGCCGCGGACGCGGTCCATCGACTCCACCAGCCAGGCGTTCACCGCCAGCTCCTGCTTGCGGGCGGCGATGACCGTGTCCAGGCCCTCCTGGGTGAGCCTCTCCACGTCGCGCCGGGCGGTATCCTCGTCGGGCTCGAGTTCCGAGGCGCGGCGCACCAAGTCCTCGGCGTCGGCGGCAACGCTGCGACTCGCCGCCCGCAGCCGGTCATCCTCCGAACGCATCAGCTCGACGCGGCGCATCAGCTCGGCGTCGTTCCGCTCGATATCGCCGAAGTTGGCGGCGTGCCGCGCGGTCACGCGCTGCTCGAAAACGGCGTCGAAGTCCGCCGCGCGGCGGGCGACTTCGCGTGCCCAGGACTCCAGCTCGCCCGGGATGCGCGGCGACTCGAGCGACTTCTCCAACTTCGCCAGGGATTCCTCAAACGTCTTGTCACTCATTGCCTTGTCGCAACGCCGCTTACGCGTGCTGCGCCTCGTGCAGGCCCTCGGCGTATTCCTCGACGATCTTCGCGTTGAAGGCCTCGAGGTCGCTGGGGTTGCGGCTCGTGACCAGGCCGTTGTCCACCACGACTTGCTCGTCGACCCATTCGGCCCCGGCGTTCTTCAGGTCGGTCCGCACCGAGTGATAGGAAGTCATGCGGCGGCCCTTCACGACGCCCGCGTCAATCAGCGTCCACGGCCCGTGGCAGATCGCCGCCACCGGCTTGTGCTGCAGGAAGAAATCCTTCACGAATTTCTGCACGAACGCGTCGGTACGGAGATGGTCCGGGTTCTGCACCCCGCCCGGCAGCAGCAGGCCGTCGAAATCGGAAGCCACCGCCTCCGTGATCGGCACGTCGACGTCGAAACTGTCCGCCGGCTGATCGTGGTTCCACCCGCGCACCTTGTCGCGCTTCGGCGAGACGATGCTTACCTCGGCGCCCTGCGTCTTCAGCGCTTCGCGCGGGCTGGTCAGTTCGACCTGCTCGAAGCCGTCGGTGACCAGTGCGGCGATCCGCTTGCCCTTGAGCCTGGATTGCGTTGCCATGATTGATTTCACTCCTCGTATCTTGGTGTCTTGATCGTTCCCGGTTCATTCCGGCTCGGGCGCGCTCGCGCCTTTCCTGAGTGTGCGCGCTCAGCCTGTCGGGCGCATAAACGCTGCATAAAATGGGTGTCACTTCCGTCGGCTCCCCCAGCCCGCGCCCCTTCAGTAGCGGTAGATGGCCGCCAGCGTCGCGTCCACCGGCATCTCCTCGCGCGGCACGACGTGCACCCGGCCGTCACATGCATACGTGCTCGCAACGGCGTAATTCACGAGGTCTTCAGCCTCGTGCGCGGCCTTGTCACGCAGCTCCACCTGGCGGTTCTCCGTCACGCGACCCCAGGCTTCGCCATCAACCGCGGCGAACAGCGTCTCCACGCGCCCGTCGGTCGCCGCCGCCACGATGTCGCGGAGATCCTGCGCGCCACGCTCGTGCGCGAGCGCCACGGGCAACTGTTCCTGGTCCCGCTGCCGCTCCGCCTGCACCCGCCGCTCGACGAGCGCCGCGGCCTGCGCATGCAACTGCTGCACCGAGAGGTGATCGCAGTTGCCGCGAAGGTACGCCTCCTGAACCGCGTCGATTCGCGTGACCGCCTGGAAAATATGGAATACGTACTCCACGGCTGCCACGATCAGCGGTACGTGCGGGTCGCTGCGCCGATGGGCCAGCGCTTCGTCAACCTGCCGGCAGAAACGCTGAACATCCGCCTTGCGATCCTCGCCATCGCCCCGTCCCTGTCCGTGAACGATCTGTGGCCGGCCTCGCGCACCGGCCGCCGCACCCGTATGAAACTGCAGCGACTGCTCTGACACCTCGTATCCCAGCGCATCCTCGAGGCTCTCCGGCAATCCCGGGACATCGATCTCTTCCAGCCCCGAACGGTTGCCCCGGTAGAAACGCACGTGCTTCTGGGCCAGCACGAGCAGTTCGAAACGGCGGTCCTCCACCAGCCACGGCATCAGCGGCGTCAGATGAAACCGCGGCCCGACGCGCATCGACGGTGGACAGCGGTATGGCAATTCCTGGTGGTACGCCCGGCCCGGCGCCGCAAACGCAGCGATACTCTCGACGCCATCGTTGCGCGCGCCCAGGTCGCCCATGATCTTCTCCAGCGGCGCAACCAGCGCCCGGGCCTCGGGCGCACGCATGCCGTGCGCGGTGAGTTCCTTCTCGGCGTCACGAATCAGGTTCTTCGCCTGGACGCGCGCTCCGTCGCTTTCCGGCGCCGTATGCGCCGTAGGACAGTAAATCGAAAGACAAGGCCCGCAGGCCTCCAACAACCGCTCGGGGTCGTCAAAATGCTGGAGCATCGTCAACTTTGGCATGGGAGCGCTCCTTCAGGTGGGTTACTTGGGTTTCCAACCGCGGAGCCGCTGCGCCCCGCGTGAAGTGGACTGTAGCGCCCGCAACGGTTCAGCCCAAAATGACGATTGGTTCAGCGAAATTGCTGACAATTCTCGGGCGCCAAGCGGAAACTCGCAGAATCGGCCGGAACGTATAACATCTCTTGCAGATGGGACATTGCCGCACCCACGGCAGAACCCGTTGGACTCGCAGGTACCTAACCACGCTGAGGTTGCCCGCATGAAGACTGCGCTACTGGTCAGTGACATCGATGGAACATTGCTGGGCGATGCAGCCGCGTTGCGCCGCTGCAATGCGTGGCTCGAGGCACGCCGCGACCGAATCGCGATCGCCTACGCCTCGGGTCGCACGCGGCC
>ERZ795053.2735-NODE-2735-length-20845-cov-4.472246_pt1 | contig 20845 bp, 14 predicted proteins | sample MGYA00375137_ERZ795053 | MGnify/ENA primary metagenome ERZ795053 (study PRJEB30182, sample SAMN05720284) | activated sludge metagenome | isolation source: Anaerobic digester | place: Hong Kong | collected 2014-12-17 ...
CCGGTCCGCCAGGCGGCTGAAGGGCAGCGACTGCAACCAGACCCGCCCGGGGCCGGTCATGTGCGCGAAGAACAGCCCCTCGCCGCCGAAGAACGCCGTCTTGATCCCCCCGACAAACTTGATGTCGTATTGCACGCTCGGGGTGAACGCGACCAGACACCCGGTGTCCACGCGCAGCGTCTGACCCGCCTCGAGGTCGATCGGCACGATCGTCCCGCCCGCATGGATGAAACACAATCCGTCGCCCGTCAGCCGCTGCAGGATGAACCCCTCGCCGCCGAAGAAACCCGTACCGAGCCGCTTGGTGAACTCGATGCCCACGTCCACGCCCCGCGCACTGCACAGGTACGCGTCCTTCTGGCAGAGCATCTTGCCGCCGAACTCGGTCAGGTCGAAGGGAATGATCTTCCCGGGATACGGCGCGGCGAACGCGACCTCCTCGCGCTGGGAGGCGATATTGGTGAACACCGTGATGAAGAAACTCTCGCCGGTGAGCATCCGCTTGCCGGCCTTGAACAGCGAGCCGAACAGCCCGCCCGAGCCGTGCGGATCCATCCGCGTGTCCATCTCGATGCCGCTGCTCATGTAGCACATCGCCCCGGCCTCCGCGAGGACCGCCTCGCCGGGGTCGAGCGTGATGACAACCATCTGCATGTCGTCGCCGATGAGTTCGTAGTCGATGACGTCCGCGGGCATGAGCGTTCTCCTTGAAACCGAGGTCCCCAGATGCTAAGGCTCGCGAGCTTCTTCGCAAGTCTCGCCACACGACGACCCCAGCACGTGCCCCAAGCGATAGGAGCGTGCAGCGCTGATGAGACACTCAAAGTCTTCGCGGGCCGCCGCTATGTTGTGAAGTGGAAGCGTCCTGCCTTCGGTGGTTTCGACGTGCAGGCTACGTCCCTGGGAGCCGGTCAAATGAAACTCGCGGACACGCGGCCAGTCCACGATGTGGACCCGTAGACCAGTGCGGTACATGAGTCCTGCAGGTGCAGCGGCCACGAACGGACCGCGCTTGTACGCGACGGTCGCGTATGCGAACAGGATTGAATAAACCAACGGGAAACCAATGACCAGGATCGGGCTTGGTGGCCCAGACGCCGGCATGTAGCCAACCTGAAACAGCAGTATCACCAGGCAGGACCCAGTGAAACGCAAGAAGCTCCGCGGTGCACATGCATACGTGTTGACGTCGTACGCGAAACCACACTCGGGACAGCTATGCGGGCACGGGAGGCCTTGCAGGCTGTAGCGGCAGACCGGACAGGTCTGCGGCGGTCCCGGTTGAGGAACGCCCGATTCCGTGTAGCCGGGCGGCTCGATGATGCGATTGATGCGAATCATCGCTGCGACCTACATGTTGGCGACCGTGGCTTCTTCTGCGGGCGCGGCAGCCGTTGTCGCCGTCGGCGGGTGCTCGCGGATGCGTCGCCGGATCGAGAAATACAGGAGCGCGGCCGTCGCAGACGCCCCCAGGCAGCCCAGCCACAACGCCTGCCCGCCGTGCCGCGCCAGCACCTCGCCGCCCAGCGGAATACCCACCACGCTGCCGCCGGCGAAACACATGCTCAGCACACCCATGTACCGCGCCCGCAGCCGCGGCGGGGCCAGGTCGGAGACGATCGGCTGAACCAGCACCGCAGCCATCATCTCCCCAGCCGTCCAGACCACCACCGTACCTACGAACGCGAGCGGCGTGTGTGCGAACGCGATGAGGCCGAAGCCTACGCCGGTGACCAGGGACGAGAGCGGCATCAGCCGCGACCGGTCGAAGCGCATCAGCCACGCGGCAAAGGGCAGTTGCAGCAGCGCAATCATCGCGCCGTTCACCGCGATGATCTGGCCGTACTGCTCCTTGCCGATCCCAAGATCCTTGAAGTAGAGCGGCAGCGTGGACACCGCCTGCATGTACATCATCGAAATGGCCAGCGTCGCCAGGCAGAAGACGACGAAGGTGCCGTCGGTGACCACGTGGCGCAGACCGGCTGAACTACTCGACTGCGCATGCGCCGACGCGGCGTGCTCGGCGTGGGCGAGGTGCAGCGACTCGCGAATCCCCACGACGATGATCACGCCCAGGCACGTCGTGGTCGCCGCGTCGATCCAGAAAAGCCAATGGTACGACGAGCGCTCGACGATGAAGCCGCCCACGACGGGCGCAATGCTGAACCCCAGGTTGATCGCGACGTACTGCAGGCTGTACGCGGCCTTGCGCAGCTCCGGCGGCGTCACGTCGGCGATCATCGCCGAGCACGCGGGGCGGAACATCTCGCCAACGAAACCGAGCACGCCCACGCACGCGACCATGCTCCACTTGTTCGTCAGGAAGCTCAGCGTGAACATCAGCGTCGCCGACCCGAACGTCGCGACGACCATCGTCACGCGCCGGCCGACGGCGTCCGCGAAATGCCCGCCGACGAGCACCGCGCCCATGCACCCCAGCCCGTATGTCGCCATGCCCCACGTGGCGAACCGCATGGTGGTGTGCAGATGCTCCACCAGATAGAGCGTCAGAAACGGAATCAGCAGCGTGCCCGCGCGGTTGATCAGCGTGCCCAGCGAGAGCACGTACACGGTGCGCGGTAGTTGCAGATAGGTTCGCAGCATGGCCTCAGTCGATCGGGCGCAAGCGCGGACCGGGGTGCCGGCCCGCGTGCTGGCGCGGCATGCTACCCGACGCGGCGGGCGGCTGCGAGCCGTTGTGAGGGCTCGCCGCGACCGATACCATGCCCTCCATGAATCAGCGAATCCTCCGCCTCGGCGTTATTGCGTTCGGTTGCATCGCCTGTGCGGCGCTCAGCGCCTCGGCGGACGCAGCCCGGACATCCCTGCGGGCCGTGCTGCAGACACCCGGCGGCGAGCTGCCGTTCCGCCTCGACCTCACGCCGGCATCCGCCGGCAAGGCCACCGCAGTCATCCACAACGGCCGCGAGCAGATCGAAATCAAGGACGCCGAGTTCAGCCCGGAACGGCTCGTCGTGCCCTTCGGGTATTTTGGATCGCGGATCGAGGCGACCTCGAGCGACGGTGGCGCGACCTGGCGCGGCGCGTGGACCAAGACCGGACGCGGTGGCAAGGAGTCGCGGCTCGATTTTTCCGCAACGCCCTACGCCGGCTACCGGTTCGCGCCACTGCCACCAGCCAATGAGCCGGCAACCGACGACCCGACGCCTGGCGAGCAGACGCCGACGGCCGACATCACCGGGCGCTGGGACGTCGCGTTCGCCCAGTCCGCAGAGCCGACCATCGGCGAGTTCAAAGTGGCCGCCGATGGCACAGCCGACGGCACCTTCCTGACCCCCGGCGGGGATTACCGCTACCTCGCGGGCGTTTACACCGACAACCGCCTGCGGCTCTCCACCTTCGACGGTTCCCACGCGTTCCTGTTCGACGCACGGTTCCAACCGGACGGCACGCTCGCCGGCGGCTTCTGGGCCGGCAACGCCTGGCACGAGACCTGGACCGCCCGCCGCGCGCCCGACGCGAAACTCCCCGATGGCTTCAACCAGGCGCACGCGCTGGGCAAGGCCGACCTGGCGAACCTGCACTTCGCCGATCTCGCGGGCAACGCGCACACGCTCGCGGACATGCTCGGTGACAGCCAGGCGTGCATCCTCGAGGTCTTCGGCTCGTGGTGTCCGAACTGCCACGACGCCTCGCGTCTCCTCGACGAATTGCAGGCGAAGTACGCGGACCGCGGTCTGCGCGTCATCGGTCTCGCCTTCGAGTACACCGGCGACGTGCAGCAGGACGCCCAGCGCATCCGCGACTTCATGGCCCACTGCCACGTGACTTATCCCGTGCTCTACGGCGGCTTCGCCGATCGTGAGCAGGTCGCGCGGAAGCTGCCGTTCCTCGACGGCCTCAAGGCGTATCCCACGACGATCTTCCTCCGCGCCGACGGCGCGGTGGCGGCTGTCCACACCGGCTTTTCCGGCCCCGCCACGGAAGACTACCCCGCGCAGCGCGCCGCCTTCGAGCGCGTCATCGAACAAATGCTCCCCGATCCGAGCCGCGCGCGCCACCAAGCGGACTGAGGCAAAATCAGAGCCGCGACCGTAAGGGAGCGGACGGCGGCCTGCATCGAGGAGATTCGCCACCAGCGCTTCGGAAGAAGCGGCCGAATAATGGGCGTCGCGAAGAACATCGGTATGGCCGAGTCATATTCTCCAGACGAGCACGAAGACGACAAACTGTCCTGCCCGATGTGCGGATACAGCCTGACCGGGCTGACCAGCACACGCTGCCCGGAGTGCGGTAGTCCTTTCAACCGGGCGGAATTGCTCGGCGATGTCCCCTTCGTCCGCGCACCCGAGCCCATTCCGCTCTGGGATGAGCGCGGGCGCAGCGGAACCGCGGCGGCATACGTAAACGTCGCCATCCACATGCTCTTCGGTCCGGGGCCGTTCGCCAGTACGTTTCCGCCGAACCCGGATTGGTCGTCCGGGCGCCGCTACGGCAGGTATTCCTACGCGCTGGCCGCCGCACTCATGTTCTCAGCGGCAATTGCCGCGGGTTCGACCGGTGCGGGCCGCTACGCGTTCGTGGCTGCCTGGCTGATCGGCGCGTACACCTGTGAAACCCTGGTGGCGTTGATGCTCCCGCGTGATCGATCAACCGCTCCCACGATTGGTTCCTACTACTTCAGCCGGCCACGATCAATCGCCTGCATGGGAAGCTGCTTCCTGGTGCTGAGCTCGGTTGTCATCGCGACGGGATTTTTGACGGCGGAGCACGACGACGCCTGGTTGCCGGACCGGATCACGCACGCGCTACTGGCGTTGACCCTCTGGTGGTGGGGGGCGTTCACGTCGATCGCAATCCATACCGCGGGAAAATCCGGATGGGTCATGGTCATCAGCATCCCGGGCGCGGTACTCGTTGGCTTCGCTGCGGGTCTTGTCGCGTTCTTTCCCATCGGCATCGCGGTCATGTGGATTCTCGGTACGAATACGATCTTCTGACCGTCGCGACGAACCCTCGGCTGAGCGGAAATTGCGACGCGTCACAGTAAAGCCGGCAGGTTGCACCGTCGGCGTTGAGCTTGGTACACTCAAGCCCTCACTTGGGCTTCGGCACTCCGCCCGGTCGGGTGCGGGGCGCCGGCGCCGACTACCATTCGTCCTGCGGCCGCACGCCGCCGGACATCCTCTCGTCGCAAGCACTTCGCAAAGGAGTGGACGCGTGAGCGGGGCAGAGACAACCAGCGCGACCGCATCTCAGCTCGATCCAGCCACCTGCTTCACCGGCCGCATCAAGCGCGTGTGGCTTTCCCCGCTGTACCTCGTCGGGCTCGTACTCGTGGCCGGCGCGATGGTCCTGCTGCCCGTCGCGTACGTCGGCATCGTCGCGCTCGTCGGCTACGGCCTCTTCTACTACGCGACGCACTGCGCCGCCTGGATCGGTGCGGGCCACGTCTCGCGCGGCGGGCTCTTCCTCCTCCTCGGCCCGCTTGTCGCCGGGGGCATCCTCTTCTTCTTCATGGTCAAGCCGCTCTTCGCGCCGCGGAGCCGCCGCGACCGGCGGATCTCCCTCGTGCGCGCCAACGAGCCGCTGCTCTTCGCGTTCGTCGATCGCCTCTGCGAGGTCGTGGGTTCACCCAAGCCGCGGCGCATCGACGTCGACTGCCAGGTGAACGCGTCGGCCAGCTTCCGCCACGGGATATGGAGCATCCTCTGGCCGGGCGACCTGGTGCTGACCATCGGCGTGCCGCTGGCCGCGGGCCTCTCCCTGCGCGACTTCACCGGCGTGCTCGCCCACGAGTTCGGCCACTTCGCCCAGGGCCTGGGCATGCGCTTCTTCTACGTCATCGGCAGCATCAACGGGTGGTTCGCACGCGTCGTGTACCAGCGCGACGCGTGGGACGAGTGGCTCGTCGAGCGTATTGAGCAGGAGGAGGGCTGGATCCGCGTGATCATGTACGTGGCGCGCATCTTCGTGTTCATCACGCGCCTCGTCCTCTTCCTCCTGATGGTGCTCGGACACATGATCAGTTGCGGGCTCTCCCGACAGATGGAGTTCGACGCAGACCTGCACGCCATCCGCACGACCGGCAGCGCCAGCCAGGAAAACACCGAGCTGCACATGGTGCTGCTGTCGAGAGCTTACAGCGCTGTTTTCGAGGACCTGCGCGCCTCCTGGCGCGATCGCAAGCTGGGCGACAACCTGCCCGCGCTCGTGGCCCTGAAAGCCGAGGATTTTCCCGCCGAGAAACGCAGCGAAATCCTCGACAAGGCCCGGCAGGAAAAAGCCGGATGGTTCGACACGCACCCGTCGCCGGCTGCACGCATCCGCTTCGCGCAGAAGGTGGCCGATCCCGGCGTCTTCACCGCGGATGGATCGGCTGCCGCGCTCTTCAGCGACTTCGAGGGCCTCAGCCGCTCCATCACCCTGGCCTTCTACCAGCAACTCATCGGACCCGAGTTCACGGCGAAAAACCTCGTCGCCACCGCCGACGTCACGCGCGGGCTCGATCAGGCCCGCAGCAGCCGCGAGGCCGCCGACCGCTACTTCTGCGGCGGCGTTTCGCTGCGCCGTCCGCTGCGCCTCGACGCCCATTCCGAGATCTTCAAGCTCGATGAGGCTTCCGCCCGCGGCAAACTCAACGCCGCCCGCAACGGGATCGCCCGGCACGCCGCAGCGATCCGCGACCGCTACCGGCGTTTCCAGGAGGCCGACGCGCGCCACGCGGATCTCGCGATCATGGAAACCGCAATCAAGGCCGGCAAGGAACTCGATCCACAGAAGTGCGGCCTCAGCGCCTGCACCACCGAGGCCGTCGTGACCGCACGCCGCGCGGTCGAGCGCGAGCGCCGGACAGCCGCCGAGGATCTGATCCGCATCGAGGCGGTGATGCGCACCCGGGCGGAGGCCGCGCTCCGCCTGCTCTCGGCCGATGCCGTGGCCCGCCGCGTTCGCGGCATCGAACGTCTGCAGCGCCGCACACGCGAGCTGCTCGCGACCCTCACCACCGTCGGCGGCGTCGCCGACACGCTGCTCAAGCTGCGTCAGGGAATTCCCTGCATGGACACGCTCTCGACGCTGCTCACCGACGAGAAGCCGACCGAGGAGCGCGTTCGGCAGGCCCTCCGCCTCGCGGAATCCCAGCATATGCACCTGCACAACCTGCGCAGTATACTCGCCAACGGACGCTATCCGTTCGCCCACACCGCCGGTCGCATCACGCTGGCGGAATACGCGGTCGCGAAGCTGCCCGAGCGCGACGATTTCGGCGGAGTTTACGGTGCAGCCGACGAGGCGGTCGAGGCCATGGAACAGCTCTACGCACGCCTGCTCGGCGAAGTCGCCCGCATCTGCGAGGCGGTCGAGGCCGCACTCGGCTATCCACCTATCCAGACCGCGCCGCTGCCCCCAGCCGCAACCCCCGAGGCCGCATGACCACCTTCGATGCCCCGGAGATGCCCAAAGGCTCGCCCGGCGCGTCCGGGGACACCGCGCTGCGCTGCTTCACCTGCGGCTACAACCTCACCGGAGCCGTCAACAACCGCTGCCCGGAGTGCGGCTCCGACTTTGATCGCGACACGATCCTTGCACAACGCGCTGGTGAAGGCCCGCCTTCACCCGTCCCGATTTGGGATGAGCGGCGCGTGAACGGAATCTGCCTGGCGTACTTCCAGATTGCCTGGCGCGTCATGTTCAGACCGGGACCTCTTGCACGCCGGTTCCTGCCTAATCCCGACTGGTCATCGGCGCGCGTCTTGGGCAGATGCTCATACGGAATCGCAGCGGCTCTCACACTTGCCGGTGCGCTGATTTCCCAGTCCGAGATCGTTGGACGCATTCTGCTGTCGATCGCTTGGCTGGTCGGCGCCTACACTACGGAGCGCGCCGCCTCTATTGTCTTTCCCAATCACCGCTGCGTCGAGCGACCGAATCCCCGGGCGCGATCGAACTGGACGCGCACTCTGGTGGGCCTGGGGAGCTGCTTCCTCGTCATCAACGCGATCATCATCGCTGGCGGTTTCATGAATCCGGCGACTCCCGTAGACCTGGTTCCCCCTGGAGCGATGCTGCTCTTCGTCGTCGCTTGCCTCTGGTGGTGGATGGCGCTCTTCGTCGTGAGCGTGAACGCAGCGGGCTGGCGGGGGTGCGTCACGCTGATCACCCTGCCCCTGGCAGCCGGCATCGGATTCGGTGTCGGCGCCCTGACATTCTTCATGGCCTGCGTCCTCACTTTCCGGGGAGACATCTTCAACTGAGCAACATGAATAACACGAACGGCTCGCGTCGCATGAAAGTCGCGAGGTCTGCGGCAGTAGCATCAATCGCCATCGCTCGTTAAGATTGAAGGTTTTTCATGCCACCAAGTGACTCGAGCGACTTGCCCGGCACGAGCGCCGGCGCGTCCGGGGACACCGCGCTGCGCTGCTTCACCTGCGGCTACAACCTCACCGGCGTTGTCAGCAAACGGTGCCCGGAGTGCGGCACGGAATTCGACCCGGTAAGGATGCGTGAGATCCTCTACGGCGCCGCGGAGGACATCCCAGCACTGAACCGGTGCCGTGAAATCGGCTGGCTCCCGGCCCTGCTGCTCACCGCGTTCGACAGTTGCGTCCATCCGGTCCGCACGGCACGCCGCATGCCCATCAATCCCAGCACCGAGTCGGGCTGGCTGTACAGCGGTGTGTGTTACGCCGCAGCCGCAGCGCTCTACATTCTTGCGAGTATGCTGAGCCGCTATTCGCAACCCGAAGAGGCCACGATCATCTTCATAGCGTGGGGGATCGGCGTGGGTTCCTGCGAGGCCGTCCTCGGACTGCTCCTCGCCGCCATCTGCGCCCACGGACGTCACTACCCCGTGCGCTATCGCTACTATCGCGGCCTTGTTCACCTCGGCAGCATCCACGTCGTTGGGTTGGCGCTGGCCTTTGTACTGATCGCCGCCGAGCTGTCGGCATGGCAGCCGAGCGGCATGGACCCCTACATGCGACCATTCTGGTTGGATTTCCTCATAATTCTCCCCTGGCTCTCCGTCGGCGCATGGCTGGTTCACATGACCATCATGGTTGCGGCTCTGCGCGAGTCCATAGGCACCGTTCTGTTGACCCCGCTTGTCATGGCGCTGAGCGTCTTTTTGGCGCTGGCGCCGTCTGCCGGATTCGTGATGGTCTTCGGACGCGGACTGTGACGGCCGGTTTCGCTTGTGGCCGCCGGCCACGCCACGTACGATGACCCGCGGACCCCCGAGGCCATCGCCGGAGCCTGACGTGAACGCCAAGTGGCTGCTGACCATCCTGATCTTCGCGGGGCTCGTGCTCGGCATCATCGCCGGCCAGTTGCTCTACGACCCCGGCTTCAGCCCGGGCGGCGTGCACGCCCACGCCGCCGCCCTGGCCCTCTTCGACTTCATCGGCTTCACCGTCTTCATGGGCCTGCTCAAGATGCTGATCATCCCGCTGATCGCCACCAGCGTGATCGCGGGCGTCACCAGCGTCGGGGATTTCTCCAAGCTGGGCGCACTGGGCGCCCGCACCCTCGTCTACTACTTTGCGACCATGTTCATGGCCGTCGTGCTCGGGCTCGTGCTGGTCACCACCTTCCGCCCCGGCGACCCGATGGCTGCCCAGGCGGCGCAGGTCGACAACTCGGGCGCCGCCACCGGCAACGACGCGGAAGCCGCGAACCCCCCGTCATCCGCACCCGTCCCCGTCGACGAACGCGCCCAGGGCGGACTCATCGGCATCCTCAAGAACCTCGTGTCGCAGATGATCCCCGAGAACGTCGTGGCCGCAGCAGCCGCAGGCCAACCGCTCGGCATCATCTGCTTTTCCATCTTTTTCGGCGTGGTCGCCACACTCGTGGGCGCGCCGGCTGAGCCCGTCGTGCACTTCATGAATTCCGCGTTCGAGGTGCTCATGCGGATGGTGCACGTGGTGATGTGGATCGCGCCGCTCGGCGTGTTCGCCCTGCTCGCCAAGACCATCGCGGTGATCGGTCTGCAGGTCTTCTCCGAGGCCATCGGGCGCTACATGTTCGTCGTTCTCGGCGGACTGGCCATCCACGGACTTATCGTCATTCCCCTGGTGCTCTGGTACTTCGGCAAGTGCAACCCCTTCAGGTTCCTCCACCAGATGCGCCAGGCGATGATGACCGCCCTCGCGACCGACTCCTCCTCCGCGACGCTGCCGGTCACGATCGAGTGCGCCACGGAGCAGGGCGGCGTGAACAAGCGCAGCGCCGGCTTCGTCCTGCCCCTCGGCTCGACCATCAACATGGACGGCACCGCGCTCTACGAGGCGGTCGCCGTCGTGTTCATCGCGCAGGCCTTCCACATCGACCTGTCGTTCACCGAGCTCATCATCGTCGCCGTCACCGCGACGCTCGCCGCCATGGGCGCTGCCGGAATACCCAGCGCCGGACTCGTCACCATGATCATCGTGATCAAGGCCGTGAACGGCAGCCTCACCGGCCACGGCGCCCCGGAGATCCCCGAGGCCGGCATCGCGCTGATCATCGGCGTGGACCGCCTGCTCGATATGTTCCGCACCGCGGTCAACGTCTGGGGCGACGCCGCTGGCGCCAAGATCATCGATCGGTACGATGCGAAGTAATGATGAATGATGAATGCGGAATGATGAATGAACCATAGCAGCCCAGCCCCCAACCCGACCGCCCGACGCTGCGCCCAATTCATCATTCATCATTCCTAATTCATCATTCCTCATACCCCCTGACCACCTCGACCTGACACTCCGGCAACGCCGCCAGAAACTTCCGCCCATACGGCTTCGTCACCACCCGCGGATCCAGGATCGCCACGATGCCCGTGTCCGTCCGCGTGCGGATCAGCCGGCCGAACCCCTGCCGGAATTTCAGGATCGCCTCCGGCAACTGGTAGTCCATGAACGGATTACCCCCCCGCCGCTTGATCTGCTCGATCCGCGCCTCCACCGTCGGCCGGTCGGGAACCGCAAACGGCAGCCGCGTGATGATGATGTTCGACAGCGACTCACCCGGCACGTCCACGCCGGTCCAGAAACTGTCCGTGCCGAAAATCACGCTGCGCACGTTCTCGCGAAAACGCGCGAGCATGATCGAACGCGGCAGACCCGCACCCTGCACGTAGAGATCGATGTCCAGCTTCGCGAAGAACGGCGCCAGCTCCTCCGCACACACGTTCATCAGCTCGTAGCTGGTGAACAGCACGAACGCCCGTCCGTCGGTCTTGCGGATGTACTTCTCGATCGCGGCGCAAACCGCGGGCAGGTACACCTCGCGCGGCGCCGGGTCGGGCATGTCCGCCTCGACGTACACCTTGACCTGCTCGGCGTAGTCGAAGGGCGAACCGAGCGAGGCCTGCGTCGCGTCCTCCACCCCCAGCCGCTGCCGGATGTACGCGAAATCGTCGTCCGGCTGAACCGTCAGCGTCGCGCTGGTCAGCACGACGCCGGCGACGGAGTTGAACAGCGCGTCACGCAGCGAACCCGCCACGTCCACCGGCCGCGCGTTCAGCGTCACGCGCTGCCGCCGGCCGTGCGTCACGTCCACCCAGTAAACCCAATCCTCGCGCTTGTGCTCCAGCAGGTCATCGAGCAGGTCGGCGCACTGCGCCACCCGCTCCATGTTCGCGTTGATCTCGAAACGATCCTGCTCCTCCTGCACCATGCTGCGCAGGCTCGCCAGCCGCGCCCGCACCTCGCGCAACGCCGGAGAGACGTTGTTCTGCACCGGCGGCGGAGCCGTGAGCCGACCGTTCGGCCGCCCGTGCAGCCCCTGCCACGCCGCCAGCTCGTCGAAGAACCGCGCCAACGCCTCCCGCGCCTGCACCACGGCCTTCACGGCTGAGTCGGCGTGAAAACCCGCGAGCAAACCCCGCTTCGTCCGCGGGTTGTACAGCCCGCCCAGCAGGTAACGCAGTTGGGCGTCGCTGAGGGTCATGCCGAAGTGGTCAGCCGCCACCTGCTCGAGCGTGTGGGCCTCGTCCAGGATGGCAAAATCATAATCCGGCAGAATCCCCGCACCCGACTGCCGCACCGCCAGGTCGGAAAAGAACAGCGCGTGGTTCACGATCAGCAGCCGCGCGTTGCGGGCCCGCCTCCGCGCCTGCTGGTAGTGGCACTTCGTGTAGTACGCGCACCGCCGGCCCATGCAGTTGCCGTGCTCGCTGCGCACGCGGTCCCAGACCTCGCCCTTCGGCACGACCGGCAGGTCCGCCAGCGATCCGTCCGTCGTCTTGTACGCCCAGTCCTCGATCTGCCAGAGCTGATCAAGCTCCTCCTGCGACGTGAAGAGCGCGTTCTGCTTCTGGCTGGCCTGGGCGAGCCGCCGCAGACCGATGTAGTTGCCTCTCCCCTTGACCAGCACAGCCGAGAACTCCTCCGGCAGCACCGAGGCGAGGAAGGGAATGTCCTTGCTGATGAGCTGCTCCTGCAGCGCGATGGTGTGCGTGCTGATGACCACGCGGTCGCGATGGGCGCAGATCCGTTCGATCGCCGGGAGGAGGTAGGCAAAGCTCTTGCCCACCCCGGTCCCGGCCTCGACCAGCAGATGCTCGCGCTGCTCGAAGACGTCCGCAACGAGCTGCGCCATGCGCAACTGCTGCGGCCGCACCTCGAACCCGGCGAGCTTGCCCGCCACCAGCCCCTCGTTCGTCAGTTCAAAAGTTGCCGCCATCCCCGCATTGAACTCCAAACCCGCCCACGCGGTCAACCAACCCCGCGCCCCGCGCAAATCAGAACCCCCCACGCCAGTGGGGGGCCACGCGCGCTCACCCGTACACGATCCTCGTGCGCAAGGCGCGCAACAGCGAAACAGAACCGCCACACCAGTGCAAGGCCACGCACGCTCGCGCGCGCAACGATCTCATGCACCCAAAGCGCACCGACCGTACGCACGTCCCGACCCCGGAGGGGTCAAGGCCTGTAGCCACGGGTGGAGCAAGACCCGCCAGGGTCGAGCGCAACCCGTGAATATCGTCCCGTTGAGATTCCCCGCCCCGAAGGGGCGGAGGATACGCCGTCCGCGCCACCGGCGCACTCCACCCAACAATCCACCCATCATTGATCCGCCGGCAAACCGCATTCGGGACAAATGCCCGTCACATTGCCGGTCAGGTCGTATCCGCACCGCGTACATTGCCCCGGCGTCCGGTGCCGGCGCCACCGGGCATGCGCGAGTAACCCGACCAACGCGCATATCGGAGCGGCATAACACGTACCGAAGAACAGAGCGACAGGCGTCAATGGATCAAAATACCCCAGTCGCAGGCGTTCGCCAGCCACAGCCAGGCTGCTTGCCATTGCACCTGCGACGACCGACCCGACCGCAATTGCGAGAAGCGACTCCGCCTTCCAGAGCCAGTCGGGCTCCGGTGCCACGCGGTGGGCACGATTCAGCAGGGCGATGGCCACACGATGGACCAGTAACCCACTCAGCGCCGTCCCGCAGATGTATAGGATGATCATACCCATGCGTCGGCGCCGGGAACGGCACGCTTCCCTGAAGCCCGATGTGAACGGCTTGCTCTACTCCTCGAGTTGACGCCCGCACTCCGAGCACACCCCCGTCACATTGCCGGTCAGATCATATCCGCAGCGCACGCAAACGTTCGGCCTGAAATGCCGCCGCCAGCGGAGGTGTGCGACAACCGCAACCAGCGTCGCCAGAACGTAGGTACCGAGGAATTCGTCGCTGGGATGCCCAGTGACGAACCCGTCGAAGACGTGTTCCCGAAATTGCCCGGCCAGGATCACCGCTCCCACCACGACCATCGTCGCCAATGACGATGCTCCACCAATGGTGGCTATCGCCTGTATCCAAAGCGCCAGGCGACGCCCGGATCTGATCGGCTCCGTGCCGCGAACCCAAAGGCGATGCAGTCCCATGACACACAGTGACGTGACTGCAAACAGAAATAGGCTGGTCCACCAGCCATTCACTAGACACGCCAACAGCGCCGCCAGGGAAGTCGCGATCAACCGCTGCAGGGCCGTCATGATCTGCCTCACCGTCTACGCGGATGCCCTATGTCCAGCAATCCTGTCACGCTACCATACCCGCCATGCTTTCCGCGGTCACTTTCGTGCCGACGCCGCCCAACGACGCCCTCTTCCTGCTCCACCTGCTCGCAGCCGGGGGCATCCTGCTGCTGTTTGCGCGGCTGGGACGGACCTGGCTCGTCGCGCTCATCGTCGTCTGCACGCTGCTGATGAACATCGCCGTGGCCAAGAGCGTCACGATCTTCGGCATGTCCGTCACCGGCGGCAACGTGCTGTTCGCGACCGTCTTCCTCGCCAACGACGTGCTCAACGAGCACTTCGGCCGCCGCGCGGCGCGCCAGGCCGTGCTCATCGGCTTCGCGACCGGGCTGGTGGTCGTCGTGATGATGCAGTTCGTGCTGCGCTACGAGCCGAACGCGTTCGACACCGCCCAGGCCGCCCTCGTCCAGCTCTTCGACGTCCGCGCCTACCCCCGCGTCGTCGCGGCCTCGATGGTCAGCTACCTGCTCGCCCAGCTCCTCGACGTGCAGATCTACCAGTGGATTCGCAGCCGCACCGGCGCGGGGCGGATGCTCTGGCTGCGCAGCAACGCCTCGACCTGGCTGGCCCAGGCGTACGACACGGTGTTCTTCACGACGGTGGGCATCACCGCCCTGCCCGTCGCGTGGCTCGACGCCGGCCCGATCGCAACCTGGAGCACCTGGTGGCAGGCCGTGGTTTTCGCCTACCTGCTCAAGATCGCCCTGGCGGCTGTCGACACCGGCTTCCTCTACCTCACCACCTGGCGCTGGCTGACGCCGAAGGATTCGCAGCGCACCCGGTAGGAGCGCGGGGTAGAAACTACAGGACTTTCCAGCCGGACGAGCCGCGTGGGCAGCCTCGAAAGACCGACTGGAAAGTCGGTCCCACATGGGCATCGGGGCTTCGCAACGAGCTGTTCAGGAGCTGCCCCGCGGACCGCTCCCGCGCACCCGCACGGTCCGCGTCCATGCAGAGAAATTCACGGCGATCCCGCGACGAAAGCGATCGATAGGGCCTACCATCGAGCGGGTGTGGCCCCGCGCCGGGTGGCGGCGCATGCGAGGCTGCCTTGTCCGAACCACGATCCACTCCACGAGCGGTGCGCGCCGTACGACGCATCCTCGTGCCTACCATTCGTTCCCGCTGGGCGAGCTTCAACGCGTGCCTCCTGACATTCCTCGCGGCGACGGCTGTCGGTGTCGTCATCGTCATGGGTACCCGCTGGTCGCTGGGCATGCCCGCGACCATGCCCAATACGTCGGCCCTGATCACGTTCACGGGGGTGATGATCTTTGGCACCGCGTGCGCGATGGCCTGCTGGGTGTACGGTCGGCGCCGAACGGCTGCGCTTCGACACCGCGACTGCGCCGATCGCTTGCACCGCCTCGCTCGCTTCCGGGAGCACGCCGCCGCGCGAATTCGTTATCCGCATCGACTCCTCGAAGCGGCGTTGCTGGAGGTGCGCTCGACGGGGGCGCGTATTTGCGAGCGCGAACTCCACGGGCACGCGCGGGCGCTGCGCGCGACCATCCACCTGGTGCCACCCAACTTCGTCGCCGTCATCGGTACCCGCCGCGACTCTCGCGCCCCGGCCTGGATCGGTACCGAGAGGTTCGAACCGATCGATGCCGACGACCGGAGAGCCGTCGAGGCGTTCTGCGCGCAGATCAACCGCGAACACCTGGACGCGTACTGCGCTCCGTCAACGCTGGCCCAATCGTGTCCGGCTGACGCACCCAGCGCACCTGAGCCATCAGGTGCATCGGCGGGTGCCGAGCACGCTCGCCGCCAATACCTCGACAGCCGGACGCGCGTCGCGCTTCGCTGGACGCGCGTGGTGGCCATCCTGCTTTTTCTGACGGTGGTCCTCGGCGTCCTGCTCTATTACCTCTGCTCAGCCGCATACGGCGTCGTCATCGGCACGCGCCGGGTACCGGTTTGGCTTGTCCTTTTCGTCAGCGCACTCGTGGGCTGGTTCGTCATCCGCCGCACGATGCTCCACCTCCGCACGTACCTCGTTCCCAGGGGGCTCATCGCCGCCCGTCACCCGTTCTGGCGCACGCGTGGATCCGCTTGGTATGCCCGACGGGGATCGACACCGCTCATCAGCGACCACGTTACCGGCGCGATTTTCGTGCGTGTGGCCTCCACACCCCGGTACGTTCGCACGCGCTACGACTTCTGCGCTGAGTCAAAACGGCCCCACCTGCTGGCTTGGCACAGCCGCGCCCCGTCGCCAACGCCCGACGCCGTGCAGGCATTCCTCGGCGACGATGTGGAATTGTCACTCGCCGACTGACTTGGCTTGCCGCGGCTGGCAGGCCCGTATTCACTCGATTTCCCGCAGTCGCAAGCGAACACCGACCACCGAGGCATGCGCCCTGCCGGGCGATGGGCACCGCCGCCTATGTCCCCCGTCCGAAAGGACCAGCTTACCGCCCCCTTCGGCAGAACGCTGCGTCACCTTACTCCCGCAATCCGCTCGCCTGTGCTACCATCCTGGCGATGACGCCACGACGACCGACACGGCAGGTGCATATCGGGGCTGTTCCGCTCGGGGGCGATGCGCCCGTGGTGTTGCAGTCGATGACCAGCACGTACACCTACGACATCGACGCCACGGTGGCGCAGATCCGCGAACTTGCGGCGAAGGGCTGCGACGTCGTTCGCGTCGCGACGCCGGAGAAGCGTGACACCGCCGCCCTGCCGGCGATCCTGGCGCAGTCGCCGGTGCCGATCGTCGCGGACGTGCACTTTCACTTCGAGCGGGCGCTGGAGGCGGTCGAGGCCGGCGTGCACAAGATCCGGCTCAACCCCGGCAACATCAGCGACCGCAAGCAGGTCGACCGGGTGATCCGGGCGTGCCGCGAGCGGAGCCTGCCGATTCGCGTCGGGGTGAACGAGGGTTCGATCGTCGAACGCAAGGACAAAGCGCAACGCGCGGGCGAAATGAGCGCCCTGCACACGGACCGCCAGGCGGAGATGATCCGGCTGATGGTCAGCAAGCTCGAGGATTACCTGCGCATCTTCGACGAGAACGACTTCCACGACGTGGTGATCAGCGCGAAGAGCATCGACCCGCGCATCTGCATCGACGCCTACCGGGCGATTTCGGAACGTTTCAACTACCCGCTGCACCTCGGCGTGACGCACGCGGGCCCGCCCGAGACCGGGCGCATCCGCTCGGTGTCCGCGCTGGCGACACTGCTCGCCGAAGGCATCGGCGACACGATCCGGATCAGCTATGCAGCCGACCCCGTCTACGAGGTGGAGGATGGGAAGGAACTGCTTTGCGTGCTGGGCCTCCGCAGCCGGCGCGAGCCGGAGCTGATCGCGTGCCCCACCTGCGGGCGGATTGAGATTGACCTCATCAAGCTCGTGGCCCAGGTGCGGCAGAAGCTGGCGGACATCAAGACGCCGGTGAAGGTCGCGGTGATGGGCTGCGTGGTGAACGGGCCGGGCGAGGCGGAGGGTGCGGACGTCGCGGTTTTCGCCGGCAAGGGGAAGGGCATCATCTACGTGCAGGGCGTGCAGACGCGGACGGTGCGCGAGGCGGAGATGCTCGACGCGTTGTACGAGGAGTCGCTGGCGTTCGCCGAGCGGGTGGAGCGTGGCGAGGCGACGCTGAGCAGCGGGGCTGTCACAATCGCCCCGCCCGACCCCCTGCCGCGTGCAGACGGCTCGATACCGCTGCCGGTCCGCAAGGGGTAACGCCGCGGCGGACAGCCGAGGCCCGCCTCAGGGCTGGCTGCGGGCGTGGCACACCGTTCCTTCCGTGGCCGCTGTCTCATCCGCAACATTACATGCAAGATCGTCGAACAGGGGCAGCGTGCCGCCTGCCCGGGAGCGATCGTCGTCAGTGCCGAGCGACTTGCGCCACGAAGCGGGAACGTCCAGGGCGCCGGCGGCACGAAGCTCATCGACGGTGATCAGCCGCGGCCCATCCCCATCGCGTTCGTCGGCGGCGATGGCCTCAAGGACGGAATTCAAGTAGGGGTCCTGCACAGATCTTCTCCAGCAGCTTCGCCTGGGCCGGCTCCAGTTCCACAAGCAGCGCCAGGACGTGCAGCACGTTCAGCAGCTCGGTGGTGTATTCAGCCAGCCAGTGATCGGGTTGAATATCGCCGAGCTTGGACGGCGGCCGACGGTCGCCGATGATCGGCCGCTCACGGTTCTTCTTACGGTAGCTGAACCACTGGGTCAACACATGCTTGCCGGAGACTTCGTAACGCCACACCGCAGGCGGTACGTTGTCGATGAAGCCCTTTCCGACCAACAGACGGCGTTTCGTTTCGTCGTAATCGATCTCGTCGGGCATGGCCTCAGGATCATCCGGGATCGCACCGTTCCTGGGGATGCGCGGGGCGCGGTCCTTCGGCAACCGGGGCGGCCCCGCCGGGCGGTTCGCCTTGGCGTCGGCATAGCGCTCGCCGAACGTGTGCAGCCAGATCACCCGCCGGCCCAGCTCGACGGCCTGCGTAAAAAGCTTCGGACGGGCCGTGAGCGGAATGCGGAGGCCGGGCTGGGCAAGGTCCTTTTGAAATCGCGCGGTGTACGCCGGGTTGGCAGCCACGGCGGCCAAGTAGGCCAGGAAGTCTTCTGGCATTGCGGTCGTCTTGAGTTTCCTCGCCAGAAATCCCAATAGGTTCGGGGGCAGGTTTGGCGTCACTGCGGCGGCATCACGCCAAAGAGGAAATACCCGCCCTCCAAAGGACCCTTTGTAATGGTGCAGGTCCGGGATCAGTCCGGAAAACGTGATCGCTGGTCCTGAGGCTGGGGAATGCGCCATCAATGCGGTAAGGTACACCTGATTGTCTGAATATGATCGCCAGAGGTCAGCGTTGGGCTGAGTAATGACGCGTGGATCAGGGATGATCCACTGCCGATTGAACGACCGAAAAGCGTATCTCACTGGAGTCGGGCACGGGCCTTTTTCGTCAATGATCGGAAGGCTGCGTAACTCGCAGCCTGGCAATGGGATTCGAACAACCGACCGAATGTGCCGATCGGCGGGCTTCCCACCGCGCAGAGTCGCATGAAAGAGCTCTTCCTTCTTTTCTGCTGGCGCGTGAATCAACTTTTCCCAACGGCTTTCAAGTGACTCGGCATCCGGTGCAATTACCCATACTCGCTTAGGTTGTACGCCAGCGCCGTTGTAGGCGAACAAGTTATCCAAGGTAGGATAGGACGCCCAGTCGCCAGTCGCCGCTGGAAGAAACGGTGCGCGCCAATCCGTGGGGCATTCTTGCCAGACCCTCGATCGAACTTTGAGCTTGGCGAGCGCCGCGAACTTCTCCTCGCGTTTGCCGGCCGGCAGCACGGCGTATTTGACAGCGGCTGGTTTGCCAGTTGCCTTCTTTTTTGATCGGGCAGCCAGCACGATGCACACTGGCTGCTGCACGGCCTGAAAGATGCGCGTCGGCACGTCGGGCTGATGACCTTCCGGCGTGCAATCAATTACCCAGATGCGGTCACACTTTCGCCGCAGATCGTCGCGCATCTTCTGGAAGCCGGGGCCGTTGAGGAACCCCGCAACGGTGATGAAACACACGATCCCAGCATCATGCCGCGGGTCGTGGTCGAAGACTTTCCACGTGGCCCAGCGCCAGAAGTAGACGTACAGGTTGCGAAGGTGCTTCGCGTGGGCGCCCACGCCCCAGTCCCTTGGCGGAATCCAGGCGCTGAGCAGCCCAACGTTGGCGCTATCATCGGTTCCGTCTTCAACCCACCCGCCGCGACCCTTGGCTTTCTCCTTGTACGGCGGATTGCCGATAACGACGGTGATGCGTTCCTTGCGCTTGATCTCGTTGGCCTGCTTCCGCGATTCGGCAATCGTACGATACAGGTAACCCATTTCCTCGATTTCCGCGTACGGATTACCCAGCGTGTCGGTGACGAACATGCGCGGGACGGCGCGCGGCGGCTTGCCGATCTGCGCCATCAGCTCGGCGTACACACGGAGCTGAGCGACCGCGAACGGCCCGAGCTGCAGTTCAAACGCGATCACCCGATTGATTGCCGACTCGATCGCTTGGGGTACTGCACCAGCGCCCTGATCGCTCTCCACGTCGGCCGCGATGCGGCGAAGCACACCGAGGATGAACGTGCCGGTGCCTACGGCAGGATCAGCCAGCGTCACGTCCGACGAGGCGAGGCCGGCGCTGCGATCGAAGTGCTCGCGCAGCACGTCGTCCACGAGGCGAATCATCGGCTCGACGACCTCGGACGGCGTGTAGTACGAGCCCGTAAGCTTGCGCAGCGCGTTATCGTACACCGCCAGGAAGTCTTCGTAGAAATACAACCACGCGTCAGGCGCGCCCTTGCTGACGGCGTTCCAGTTCACCGCGTCGAGCACGCGCACGAGAGTGCCGAGCGATGTCTTCAATGTCGTTTGGCTGTCAACTTCGTCCGTCAACAGCCGTAAGGCCGCGCCGATAAGCAAACTCGTCTTCCCCAGTTGCTTGGCAACCCTGTCCAACCCGTCGGCCAATCGGATTTTGCTCGAACGGGCCATGAGCAGGCCAAAGGTGACGGCCTGCGCATAACCGTCGGCAAACTGCGCGTCGCTCGCCTCCGGGAACAGGAGCTTGCGCCAATCTGCGGCCAACGCGGTCAGGGCCGGGCTCTTCTCCCCCAGTTGCTCCGTGACCTCGTCGCGCAACAGGCGGCACAGCCGCGCAGCCACTCGCGCCAATTCCTGAGCGGACTTCGGCGGAATCGGTTGCCAGCGAAGGAAAGTGTCGAACAGCCGAATGAGCTCGGGAGGCGAAGCGAGCTTCGCCCCGGAGGTCTGAATGTCGCCCTGCAGCTCGACGATCGAATCGACGAGTTCACCATTATGCCACAGACTGAACGAGTTGCCGTCGGTG
>ERZ795053.2741-NODE-2741-length-20801-cov-19.998843_pt1 | contig 20801 bp, 11 predicted proteins | sample MGYA00375137_ERZ795053 | MGnify/ENA primary metagenome ERZ795053 (study PRJEB30182, sample SAMN05720284) | activated sludge metagenome | isolation source: Anaerobic digester | place: Hong Kong | collected 2014-12-17 ...
GTGCGGTCGACGCTTTCCACGAACCAGCGTTGGAAAACGGCGTATACCACCAGGAGGGGGAGCACGCTGAGCAGCGTTCCCGCCATGGTGATCGCTTCGTTGATCGATTTGCCGGTCTGGGAGTAGGGGTCTATGGGGTAGAGGCGCTGGTAGGTGGCGGTGAAGTTTTCCAGCGCGAGGAGCATGGTCTTGAATTCGTTGCCGAAGTATAGCGCCGCCAGCGTGGTTTCGTTCCAGTACCATACGAAGGAAAACAGCAGCGAGACCACGTAAGCCGGCAGCGCGGAGGGCACCCCGATTTTCAAAAAAACCGTGAGCGCGTTGGCCCCGTCGATTTGCGCGGCCTCGTCCAGCGAGCGGGGCATCATGCGGAAGAACTGGTAGAAGATGAGGATGAACAGCGAACTGCGTATCCCTTGCCCCAGGCTGGCGGGAAGGAGGTACGACAGCACGCTGCCCACGATGTGCAGGTCGCGGAACATCAGGAATTGCGGGATCATGGTGACTTGCGCCGGGATGATGAAGGTGGCCAGCACCATCGCCAATATCAGGCCTTTGCCCGGGAAACGGAAACGCGATAGCCCGTATCCCACCACGGATGCCACCGCGGTTTGGAGCAGCGCGGGGAAGATCGTGGCAAGAAATGTCTTGACCAGCGTGTTCCAGAAGTCCAGCACCTCCATCGCTTCACGGTAGTTCTCCAGGTACAACGAGGAGGGAATCCATTTCACCAGCGGGTTCACCAGGTCCGACGCGGACATGAAGCTGTAAGACACCATGTAAATCACCGGGTATAAAAACACGAAACCGATGAGTACCAGCAGGTAGTACGCCGCGGTGTTGCGCGCAAGGTTCCCCAGTTTTTTCTTCCAGGCCCCCCGATTCATGATCCACGCACCCCCCGCTCCCTGCGGCGCACGATGGCGATGAGCCCCCCCAGCACCAGCAGCAGCGCGGCGAAGTAGATCCACGCCATCGCCGTGGCGAAACCGATGCCCTTTTCCACCTTGTACATGTCCCCGGAGATCTTGCTCACCACGGGGTTGAGCGGAAACGCGGACAGCGTGACCACCGTGAATAGCACGTTTACCACGATCACCGGGTTGAGCGCGGGCAGCGTGAGCTTCCAGAACATTTGCCAGCGCGAGGCCCCGTCGATGGATGCCGCCTCGTACATGTTGCGGTCCAGCTTCTGCAGCCCCGCCAGGAAGATCAGGATGGGCACGCCGGAAAACCACAGGATCATGATGAACGAGGAGAAGAGGAAGGAAACCGGTTCGACCAGGAAAGCGGGGAGGTTCTGCTGTAGGAATTGCGGGGACAGGAAACGCTCCAACCCGGGAAGCGCAGTGGCTTGCTGGTCCAACAGCTGCTGCATCACCGGTCCGCTGGTGATCACCACCGGTAGGAAGAACAGCGTGCGGAACACCCCCTTGCCCTTGAGGTTCCTGTTCAGCAACATCGCCACGATGAGCGAGAACACCAAGATGATGGGGGTGTTGACAACGGTCTGCCACAGGTATTCCACGAGGATGTCGGTGAAGCTCACGTCCAGCAAAAAGGCGTTCTTGTAGTTCAGCCATCCCAGGAAGCGCGTCTTGATGCCTTCCGCGGTGAAGCGCACCTCGTTGAGGCTGAACCAGAAGGTGCGCCCCAGGGGGACTAGCGTGAACAGCAGGAACCCCACGATCCAGGGCGACACGAACGCCAGCCCCTTGAGCGTGTTCCGCGTTTTCAGGCGCATGCGCATGTTCATTCCCCCTCCCCGTCAAGGGAGGAAGCGCTCGCCAGCACCGTGCCATCCGGCCCCAGCACCCGGTAGCCGTCTTGGCGGCTGAGCTCGATGTGCACCCCGTTGGCATAGCGCACGCTGCACCCCGTTTCCAGCGAACCCTGGAAATCCTCGATGGCTTGGCCGCGAACCCAGCGCAAGGCATGATCCACGAAATCGTACGCTTGCACGATGAATGGTTCCCACACCGCGAACTGGGAGGAATACACCCACTCGTGTGCCGTGCGGGATAGGTTCACCGGGTCGCGCTGCGTGAGCACGAACGAGGGATACACCCCCGTGGCCACCAGCCACAGCAACTCCCCTTGCAGGTCGGCGAAGAAATTGGCGAAAGGAGAGAACATGTCGATGGAGCCTTTCAACACCAGCTGCAGGAACGGCACCGTCATCGAGCCGGAACCCGGGCTCCAACCCAGCAGGTATCCCGAGGAGTCGCTGTCCACGTCCAGGATGAGCGCGCTTTGTTTCCAGAGATAGGCGGCCGGGTTGGAAAAAGCGGTGGTCAACGACCCGGGGATGGATTGCCATGTTTCGAGAGTCTGCTGGCGGGAGAAGGGTTGCTTGCCCCAGGAGGAATACAACACGTTGCCCAGCGTGTCCACGGCGAGGTGGTCGATTCCCCAGCGGGAGAAGGATTCGGCTTCCCGTTGCATCCATTCCAGCGCGCGGGCCGCGGGAAGGAAACGGTCTTCCCCCGTGTCCGGGCCAGGCCATCCCCCGGTGGTGAGAAACTGGTTGGACACGTTCATGGCAAGGTCCGCGGTGCGATAGCCCTTGCCATCCGGGTACACCCGTGCGTAGTCCACGTGGAAGAACACCCGGGTGCCGGGGGGAACGTTTTCCAGGAAGTGCCCCACGGGATCGGAAACCCCATCCCCCAAAATGACGGGTTCGAACGGCAAGTGGCTTGGGGAAGACCCCGACCACCCTCCCTTTGTGTATCCCTTGAGCACGGCGACCACCTCGGAAATTCCCTGCTGCTGCAACGCGTGCAGCATGGAGTGCACGTCGTCGAGCGTGGTCATGGGGATCAACTCGCGCCCCAGCATGCGCGAACGGTTTTCTGCCATCAAGAAATCCAGGTGCAACGGGGTTGTTCCTTCTGCCTTTTCCGGAAGAGGCGTCAACACACCCTGGCGCTGCAAAAACTCCCGGTAGGCTTTTGCCATGCCCACCCAGCTGGCTTGTTCCCCGGTGAGAAACACGTAGCGCACCGAGGCGTCGAAGTCGTTCCGCTTTTCCTGGCTCACCGTGATGCCCGTGCCTTTCTTGTCCAGCAACTTGCGGTACGACTGGCGGTAGAGGAAGCGCACCCCCACCCAGTTGTAGGGGGTGATCACCGAGGCTGGGCTGGCATACATCTTGGCGTAGGCATCCCCGGAGGTCACGATGGCCAGGAACCCCTTTTCCCCCGCGGGGTTCGCTACGCCGTACACGGGCATCAGCACTTGCTTTTCCGGAAGGATCCAGCCCGAACCCGCGGGAACGGTCTCCATCATGCCAGGGTCAGGGCCGTACACCCGCTTGTCGAAGGGTTGGGTGGCCAGCGTAGGGTGCTCCAGGCTCAGCAGCACCCCGCAACCGTCCGGCAGGAAGATGTAGCCATCGTGGCCACTGGAACGGCTGGCTTCCAAGAAGGGGAAGAACCAGATGCTTTGCAGCCGGAAGCCTGGGCGGCTTTCCACGATGGAGGCGGCGGGAACGCTGAACTGCACACCGCTGCCATCGTCCAGTGCCTCGAACACCACGTCGAAACCGATGCCCGGCACCTCCAGCCACACGGAGGCCACGGGGCTTTCCCCTGGCTGCCAGCGGATGAGCGTGTCGGTGGCGGCAGGGTCGCGTTGCAGCACCGGGTGGCGAACCACTTGCTTGAAGGGGTTGACGTATTCCACGCTGAACCCCGCGGAAAAAAACGCCGTCCACTGGGCGTTGAGCGCGCGGTCGTTCCCCTGGAACACCGAGGTCCAGCGTTGGCCACTTGCCGGATCGAACACCTCCAGCCCCAGCGTGGCTTGCTCCACGGAAAATTCCATGGCCCCGGGCGGGTTGCTTCCCAGCGGGAGGGTGGAACCGAGAACCCAAAGAGCCAGGCTCGCCATCCACCACAAAAGCACGTTGCTGCGCACCATCTTCATCCGCCTCCCTTTCCCAGCTGGAATTGTACCAGCGACAGGAAGAAATCCACTTCCTGCGTGGTAAGCACCACCACGATGAACCCCACCAACACCAGGATCACCATGGTGAAAACGGTGAGCAGCAGGTTTTTCACCGTGCCCCAGAAAGTGTAGTTGTGGATCTCCTTGATACCGATGAACAGCAACAGCAGCGACCAGGCCAGCAGCAGCAACGAGGGGAACGACACGAAGAACCGCTCGTTGAGGGTGAGCACGTTGGTGAGCAGCACCAGTGGGAACTGGAACAGCAGGATCGGGGTAAACGCGTAGATCGCTACCTCGTAGATGTCGCGGAAGCGCCCTTCCCCCTCGCTGATTTCGCTCACCAGGAAGTTTGCCAGCACGAACAGCCAGAGCGGCGCGAGCGAGCGAAGGAACAAATCGCCCAGCCGCACCTCGTACACGCTCACCCCCGAGTAGATGAACCCCGTGAAAAACACCCCCAGCAATTGCAGCATGAACAACCAGAGGTACAGCAAACTCGCGGAAAGCCAGGATGCCTTGCGGTTGCGCTTGAGCTCGTAGCAGGCATCGAAGGGGTTCTTGAGAAAGTAGGGCGCCAGCGCCAGCTCGCGCAGCAGCTTCACCTTTCCCCAGCGATTGAAGAAACGCCGGAGTGGGTTGAGCCAGCCTTTCTTTCGATCGCCAAACCGCACCACCTGCCATCCCACCACCAGTGCGAATACCCAGAGCATCATCTTGGCGGCGTTCTGCTGGAGCCAGTCGTTGCGCACCTGCCAGAACGCCTCGGAGTAGTCACCCCGCGCTTGCGCCAGCCGGAAGTATTCCAGTGCCTGGGCGTATTCCCCCTTCTTGAAACTCGCCTTGCCCAGCGCGCGGTAGGCCAACAGGAACGAGCTGTTGCCATCCAGAACGCGTTGCCAGGTTTGCTCGCTTTCCAGGTACAGCCCCTCGCGGTACAACCGGTCGCCTTCCAGAATCCGCTGCCCCGCGGGGGTGGGAAGGAAGGTGGTGACCAGGTTCTTCTCCTTGTCCAGCACGAACACTTCCCCGGAAGCGGACACGTCGATGGCCACCGGGTTTTTCATCAGCCCCACGCGTTCGCTGCCCTGCTGGTTGCCCCCGAAAACGAAGAGCAGCTCGCCGAAGGGGTTGTACACCCACACCCAGCCCTGGGCGTCCAGTGCGAAGATGTTGTCGTCGCGGTCCAGGTCGAGGTCCACGAAGTTTCCTGGGGAGGGCATCCAGGAAGGCAAGATGTTGTTTCCCGCGATGTTGAACTTCTTCACGGATTGCACCGAGATGCCATGGGTCACGGTGTGCACCAGCCCCGCCGAATCCAGCGCGAGGTTGGTGGGTGAGGGGGGCTTGACCTTCAGCAACTGGTCGAGCTGGCTTTCCGAGAAGATCAACCGCTGGAAGAGCATCTTGAGTGAAACCTCCGGGCGGTTCGCCGCGAAGTAGCCCATGAACTCCCCGTCGCGGTTGAGGTTCACCAAGCCGTTGTGCGCGCCCTCGCACAGCACGTAGATGTTGCCTCGCCGGTCCGCCGCGATCTTCAGCGGGATGAACAGGTTGGACGCCCCGAAAACCGGGGAATCGGGGCGGGTGATTTCCCCTTGTAACGTGCCATCCGCCTCGAACACGAACGCGCTGAACGTGCCGGTGTCCGCCACGTACACCTTGCCCTCCTCGTCCACGAACACCCCGGAGGGGAAAAACACCGTGAAGTCTCCCAGCGTGCGCTCCCCCTGGTCGGAAAGCACCAGCACGCGGGAGTTGCCCGTGTCGGCGATGTACAAGTCCCCGGTGCGATCGTCCAGGAACAGGTCGCTGGCCTCGAAGATCTCCGGCGCCAGGATGCGTGATGGGGCGTACACTGCCTGGGTTTCCACGAAGTAGCCGTTCATGCCCAGCGTAAAGGTGCGGTAGGTGAGCGTGGCGAAGGCACTGGCGGCAAACCCCACGAGCCCCAGCAACCCGAAAAGCAGGAACGAGCGTCGCATCACTTGATCCCCGAATGTGCCATGGTGTTCATCACACGGCTCTGCGCGAAGATGAAGATGAGTAGGTTGGGGAGGAACATGATCAGCGAGGCTGCGGCCGCCATGCCGATGCCTGCAATGGTGTTGTTGGTGGTGACCAGGGTGGACATGAAGTAAGAGAAACTCTTGAGGCTCTCGGTGTTGATGTAGATGGAGGAGGGTTCCATGTTGTTCCAGGCCGCCTGGAAGGAGAGGATGGCCACCGTGGCGATGGCGGGGCGGGTGAGGGGAAACACCACCCGAGTGAAGATGAACCAGTCGCTCGCACCGTCGATGCGCGCGGCCTCAATCAACGAGTCGGGGATCTGGTCGATGAACTGTTTCACCAGGAAGAGTCCCACGGGCATGGCCAACATGGGCAGGATGTTGATCACGAAGGTATCCACGAGCCCCAGCTGCACCACGGTGATGAAACGCGGGATGGACACCGCGATGGGAACGAACATCAGCGCCAGCGAGTTCACCTCGAACAGCAGTTTCTTCATGCGGAAGCGCTTCTTGGACAACGCGTATCCCGCCGCCATGCTGATGAGCACCGTGAACCCCACCGTGAGCGCGGTGATGAGCAGGCTATTGAACAGGTACCGGCTCACCGGGATGCCCGAGGTGGAAATCGTGGAAAACAGCTGCTGGAAGTTGTACAGCGTGGGGCGGCGCACGAACAGCTTGGGCGGGAACTCGAACAGCTCGTCCAACGGCTTGAGCGCCTGTGAGAAGATGAACACCAACGGCAACGCCATGAAAACCGCCACCGGGATCAAGATGGCGTAGATGGGAATTTGACTGCGATGGAAGCGTTTCGGATCGATCTTCGTACCCTGGAACTTCGACATACTCTACTCCTCTTCTCTTTGGGACCGCCGCACCCCAGTGCGGCTGTTTTCGCGACGTTCGCGCATAAAGAGCCGCAGTGGGCTGCGGCGGTCCCAGGAAACCAAGGGCTCGGACGGCGTGGCCTTTCTTGTTACGGTAGCAACGGGTTGGGTCGATCTTCGCTCGTCAGGAACACACCGAAATTCTTTTTGGGACCGCCGCACCCCAGTGCGGCTGTTTTCGCGACGTTCGCGCATAAAGAGCCGCAGTGGGCTGCGGCGGTCCCAGGAAACCAAGGGCTCGGACGGCGTGGCCTTTCTTGTTACGGTAGCAACGGGTTGGGTCGATCTTCGCTCGTCAGGAACACACCGAAATTCTTTTTGGGACCGCCGCACCCCAGTGCGGCTGTTTTCGCGACGTTCGCGCATAAAGAGCCGCAGTGGGCTGCGGCGGTCCCAGTGGAGCCAGAGCTATTCCCGGCTGCCAAATAGTTTCCAGGCCAAGCGGGAGCTGAACCAGATCAGGAGTAACAGCACCACGGACACGGCAGCGGCGTAGCCCATCTCGTAGCGCAGGAAACCGAAGTCTTCCACGTGGTTCACGATGAGCTGCCCGGCGTATTGCGGGGTGGGGTTGGAACCGGAGAGCTGTACCCCGATGGCGCCTGCCTGGAAGGTGGTCACCACCGCCATCACGGCGCCAAACAGCATCTGGGGTTTCATGGACGGGATCGTGATGTACCAGATCTCTTGCCACTTCTTGGAAACCCCGTCGATGTAGCCCGCCTCGTACATCTGCGGGTCCACGTTCAAGATCCCCGCCAGCATCGCCAAAAACCCCACACCCATGCTACCCCAGATGGTCACCATCATCATCACCGGCATCAAGAACTCCGGGGATTGCAGCCACTGCACCGGCTGCGTGATGAGGTTGGCCTTGAGCAGAAGGCTGTTCAAGTACCCCGTGCTGTCCCCGCTGAAGATGGTGCGCCAGATCACCTGCATGGCCACCCCCACGGTCATGGAGGGCGAGTAGATGGCCAGCGCCAGCACCGTGCGCGGCACCGGGGGGATCTGTGCCAGCAGCCATGCCAGCAGGAACGCCAGGATGTATCCCAACGGTCCCACCAGCAGCGCGAACTTCAGCGTGTTGGGCAACACGTACTGCATGAACACGTGGTCTTGCGTGAGCAGGTCCACGTAGTTCTTCAACCCGGTGAAGTCCGGGGATTGCACGGCGTTGAAGTCGGTGAAGGAAAGCCCGATCGCCAACATCACCGGCCACACGATGAAAATGGAAAACAGCGCCAGGTAGGGCGCCAGGAAAGCGTACGCGCTCGCTTCCTCCTTCAGGATGCGCCTACGGGTTGCCATCTTTTCGCCCCCAATCCAACACGTCCCCGATGGTTGGCACGTGGTATGGCTTGAGCCTGCGGGTCCCGGAAAGGTAGCCGAATTCCTGGAGCTTGCGTACGATCTCCCGGTTGATGAGGATCACCGAGTCATCCACGCTGGTGCGCAGGTTCTGCCCCTGGAACACCACCCGGGTCCAAGCGTTGCTCAGCTCGCGTTCCACCATGTACCCCGCCGGGGTCTTGGGCACTTCCTTGAGCCATTCCCACTGTTCCAGCACCACCTGGCGATGCTCCACGGGGAAAGGGGAGTTGGCAAACCCTTGCAGGTTCGCCGACGACCACATGAACTCCTTGCCGTACATCGCCTGGATTTGCTGCGCGTAGGTCGCTTGCACCTGTGCGCTCAACCACCACTTGAGGAATTCCCACGCAGCCTGCTGCCGGGAGGTGTCGGCGAACATCATCACCGATTGCGCCGAACCCGTCTGCCAGCGTTGTACCTCGCCATCAGGGTTCTCAACACCCGGGGAAAGCGCGATGTCCCAGGAGTTGCGCAGTTCCGGGGCGGTCACGCTGAGCTGCACGTAGGTGGTGAAGTTGCTGACCCCGATGGGCAACGTGCCATCGCGGAAGTGCTCGAAGAAGTTGGGTACCTGCAGCGGCAACCCGTACACGGTGAACAACTCGGTCATCAGCCGGACCCCCTCCAGCGAGCGCGGGGTGTTGAGCGCGGTTTCGAAACCGTCGGAGGTGTAGAAATCCCCCTGCGCCTGGTAGAGGAAGGGTGCGGTGGCCATGAAAGGCTTGGATCCACTCGCGCCCGCGATGGGCAGGTAGAAGTTCATGCCGTAGCGTTGCAACTCGGGCAAGATCTGCTTCACCTCGTCCCATGTGCCGGGAACGGGTATGCCCAGCGCGGAAAGGATGTCGCTGCGGAAAAAGAGCACGTAGAAATCTTGCGTCTCGGGCAAACCGTAGCAGCTGCCCTCGAACAGGAAGGGAAGAAGCGCGCCGGGCGAGAAACGGCGCACCACCTCGGGGAAATCGGCGAAGCGTTCCAGGTTCACGACGGCACCGCGGATGCCCAACTCGAAGGGCAACCAGTTGCTGATGCCCAGCGCCAGGTCCGGAGAGGTTTTTCCCGCGTACGCCAACACCAGTTTCTGCTCGTCGGGCATGATGGAAAAGTCCACCTGGATACCCGTCTGCGGGGTAAACTGTCGGTCCGTGAGCTTCTGCAACAGGTCCACGTGGTTGCGCGAACGGTTCACCCACACGTGGAGCACCAGGGTGTCTTCCCCGGAAGATGGCAGTTCCGGTGGGGTGGAAAAAGAGTGCAAGAAGCGCCGCGTGCTCATCCAAAAGCGTTGCCACACCGAAACCCCTTCGTCCGGAAGCGTTTCCCCCGGGGGGAAAACGTACAGCCGGTCCAAAAGCAACGGCTGGTTTTCCATTTCTTCCAGTACCCGCGATAGCTCGCGCACCACGGAGTTCGTGCCTTCGCTGAGCAACGGGAAGCGCCGGGGAATCGAATCGGGGTCCTGTGCGAGCAGTTGCACGATGTCCAGCGCGTTTTGCAACGAGATCAGCGCTTGGGCCTTTCGCGCACCACGGTTGGCTGCAGGATTCGATTCCGAGGTGTTCTTTTGCAGCAACTGCTCGTACAACCGGTTCAATTCCCCGATGATTTCGGCCAGTTGCGCGTCGATGCCCGGGAAGTAGTTGCGGATTTCCCAGTCGATGTTGCGGTCGATGTTGGTGCCCACCAGCTTGCGTACTTGCAATGCCAGGTCGTTCAGCTGCAGGATCAACGCGTTCACCCGGTCGATTTGCTCCCCGTATACCCGCGAGTCACTCTCCAGGCTGATGGTGTTGGTGCCCTGGTGCAGGAAAAACAAGTAGCCTTCGTCTTCCGCCGTTCCCAGCGTGTGCACCTTCCATCGGCTCTCCGGGAAAAAAGCAAGGTGCTCCACCTCGGCGAAGGGAACTTGCCCGTTGATTGCCAGGCTGCGGTACACCACGGCGTTGGGCTTGAGGTCCTGGGAGAATTTCAGCGCCAGCTGGTACCATCCCGGGGTGGGCACACAAACCCGGTAGACCACCGTTTGCCCGGATTTTTTCCAGGTGTCTCCCCCCAGGGTGTTCAGCAACTGGCAACGCACGTCCTGGGGAAACACCTCCGCGTCGCGCGAAACCACCGGGTTGATGGTGGTGTCGTTCTTCCTCCAGGGCATCTCGGCTTCCAGTACCTGGACTTCCCCGCTGCCGGGTTCCACGCCTGGATGGGCTCGCCGGTAGCATTCGTAGGAGGGAATGTCCGCGGGCACGCACAATCGCACCCCGTGTAACCGCAGCGTGGGAAGAAGCACACCCGACCCCGCTCCCAGTTGCAGGCTGAGGGTGTTGTTTCCCTCGCGCAGCAAGAACCACAGCGCCTGGGGCTGGGTGAAAGCGGCATCGCGAAGCAACACGCGCTGGCGCATCCCCACGGGTTGTTGCCCGGGGATGGTCTCGTTGCCAAAGCGGTCGCGCACGAAAAGCTCCTCACGCGAAAGACTTTCGGTCGTCTGCCACCATCGCTGCAGAACGATGCGCCGACCCTCGAAAAACGGGAAAGCCCCGTTGCAGCGCACGGCGATCTCGATGTCCATGGTGTGCGTGGCCAGCACGGTGTAGTCCAACTCGATGGCGTAGAGGCCGGGCCGGTCCACCTCCACGTTCCATTCCAACGATTCGCCGGGCAAAAGGTCCATCGGCCAGTTTCCCGGAACCTCCACGAAAAAGGACTCCCCCGGTTGCCCGGGAGAGCCCCATCCATCGTCTTTCCATTGCTGCAACACGTGGTCGTAACGATCGCCCACCAGGCGGGTGGTGATGTCCGAAACGGTGAGATCGCCCGGGAACCCGGACGTTCCCCACAGCAGAAGCAAAAGAACCCACCCGGCGAGTCGTTTCATGCTGGGAAAAACCTCCTTAATCCGTGAGTTGCGCGATGACCTCCGCGGCTTTCTGGTACTCGCGGTTGGCGAGTTCGTTCAGCTGCGCGGCGTAGTCGGAGATGTTCACGGCACCACGCATAGCTTGCCAGATCACGTCGCCGATGTTGGCGTTCTCGTTGTCGCCGATTTTCAAGCCAGTGGGAGCGGTCCAGCGGGATGCCACGTAGCCGGGAACGATCTTCACGCCTTCGATGATGCCGTTTCCAATCACGCCGTAGGCTTCCTCCAGCCCCACGTAGGCCTTGCGGAACTCGAAGTATTTCTGCAAGATCTCTTCGTCCGTGGTCAGGGGCATGGATACCCATTCCACCTTTTCGTCGATTTCCATGCGTTTCTCGATGCCGTCCAACCCGAAGGTCACGTAGCGCGCGAATGCGTAGGCCGCCTCGGGGTTGGCCGCGGTGCGGGAGATCACCATGAAATCACCCACTACGGGCAGCCGGCCACCCGGCACCCCGATGAAACGGGTGGGGAAGGGAAGGTTCTTGAAGCTGTTGATGTCCCAGGTTCCCGCCCAACGAATGGCGATCTTGCCCTGGTCCCACACCTCGCCGTACCAACCCGCGTTCATGGCTTCCTTTTCCTCGGGGCTCAGCGCGTCGAACACGTAGCGGCTGTTGAAGATCTGCTTGGCAAGGCGCACCGCGTTGATGAATTCGCTGCCCGCCAGGTTGTACTTCTCGCCGTCCCAGGTGAACCAGGAGAAATCGGAGTTCAGTGCGGCGGGGTACCACTCGGGGATCTGCACCTCTTCGGCCAGCCCCAGCACCTTGTCGGCTGGGATGGTGAGCTGGCGCACCGCGGAGTAGAATTGCTGCCAGGTGGGGGCAAAATCCAACCGTGGCTGGTTGTAGGTGTCGAACAGGTCGTCGTTCACGAAGTAGCCCATGAAGTACATGCCCGCGGGAATGGCATACACGCCGTTGCCGTACACCGTGGCTTCCCGGATGGGGGCGGGAACCTTTTGCCACTGTGGATCATCGGCCACCATGTCCGCGATGTTGAGCGCCCACTCGTTGTTCAGCGCAAGGGGGATGTTGGGGATCATGATCACGTCCGGAAGCTTGCCCGCCGCCGCGGCCGCTGCCAGCGAGTCCAGGTAGTTGGCGTAATCCATGTTTTCCGCGAGTTGCACGTCGATGTCCGGGTGTGCTTTCTCGAACTCCTCGATGATGCGGTTCTCGATCTGCAGTCCCAGGTTCCAGTTGGCGTAGGTCACCACGATTTTCTCTGCCAGAAGGGAAACGGACAGCAAGCAAAGCAATGCAACCAGCAACAGTACACTCTTTTTACCCATTTTGTTGAACCTCCTTTGGTATTTTGCATCTCGCTCGCCGGGAAAAAAACCCGGCCGTCGCGTTGGATGTTATTCTCCCATGATCACTTTCACGTGATGGGTTTTCCCGTCCGGGATGGGGAAAAAAAGCTCCTGGGTGTAGCGTTCGCCATCCAGGAACATTTCCGCCACTCCCCGGCTCACGTGCTCGGGGTTCTCCACCTGGAACACGAAGCGGGTGCCCCGGAAGCTGCGTTCGAAGCCAAACCCACTCCAAGCAGCCGGGATGCAAGGGTCGACGCGCAGTCCATCGCCTTCCGGCCGAACACCCAAGAGGAAATGGGTGGCCACGCGGTGCAGCCACTGCGCCGATCCGGTGTACCAACTCCAGCCCCCTCGCCCGAAATGCGGAGATTCCGGGCCGTCGGAGTTACCAGCCGTGACGTAGGGTTCGGCCACGTACGCGTCGATGTCTCCCAAGCGATGGGCGGGGCAGATCTTTCGGAAGCACTCGTACGCCTTTTCCCCGTTTCCCAACAGCGCGAAAGCCCACACCGCCCAGGTGGCGGCGTGGGTATACACCCCCCCGTTTTCACGCAACCCAGGAGCGTAGCGCGTGATGTAGCCGATATCCGTGCGGGGCCGGGTGTAGGCAGGGGAAAGCAACAACGGGCCATGTTGCTTGAGCAGGAACTTTTCCACGCAAGCCATCGCCTTGTGGGCACGCGCATCTGGGGCGATTTCACTGATCAGGGCCCAGATCTGCGGATTCAGGAAGATCTTGCCCTCCTCGTTCTCGTGGGACCCCACTTTTTCCCCGTCATCCGTGGTGGCTTGGAGGTACCATTCCCCGTCCCAACCGTGGCGGTTCAGTGCTTGGCGTAAGTCATCACGCACGTCCAGGCATTTCTCCGCGAAACGGATGTCTCCCCTTCGTGCACACACCGGGGTCCATTGCCCCAATACCAGGAAAAGGAACTGGGCCACCCAGAAACTCTCCCCTTTCCAGTCGTTTCCCACTGCACTCAGTCCGTCGTTCCAGTCGTTGTCTCCCATGAGCGGGATCCCGCGCGGGCTGAAACGCGAAAACGCCTTTTCGACGGCGCGCTTGCAGTGCTCGTACAGTGTTGCCTGCCCGCCATCTACGAAACGCACCTTTTCGTCCCACAGCGTGTGGTCCCCGGTTTCCTCGGTGTAGGCCAGCGCGATGAAGGGCAACCACAGCAGATCGTCGGAACACTTGGTGCGTGGCCCCCACTCGCCCATGGTGAGCCACCAGTGCAGCACGTCGCCTTCCTGGAACTGGTGCGCGGCGTGCAACAGGATTTGCTCCCGGGTGCGACCGGGGTCGGACGACAGGAAAACCAGGCTGTCTTGCAACTGGTCGCGGAACCCGTATCCCGCGGAATTCTGGTAGTAACCGGACTTGGCGAAGATGCGCCCGGAAATCGCCTGGTACTTCAACCAACCGTTGACCATGATATCCATGGCCCGGTCGGGGGTGCGGATTTTCTCTGCATCCAAAAATCCCGACCAGAAGCGATGTACACCTCGTAACGCTTCCTCGGCCCCTTCCACCGAGGTGTACCGGTTGACGAGCTGCCCGGGGTCTTCCTTTCCCTTCTTGGCTGCCCCGATGGTGAACACAACCGTGGAGGTACTTTCTTCTTCCCCCTTCGCTGCCAGTTCCACGTCCACGCGCAGCGCAGCTCCGGCATCCCCGAAGCGGCCCGTGTTCTGTGCCAACTGCTCGCGGTGCATGGCATCTGGGTCCCGCTCGTCGTTGTACATGCCCAGGAAACTTTCCTTGTCGGCATCGTAGCTGGAAACGTCTTGGCTGGCACCATGGAACGCCACGTACTCCCAGCTGCTATTGTTGTGCCTCCCCTTTTCGTCGGGGAAACCACTGATCAACTTCTCCACGAAGAAGGCCCGAGCTTCCGGGTCAAAGCGGGTGTCGATGAACAGCTTGTGGAACTCCCGGTGCTCGTCGGGCGCGTGCCCCAACAGCCATTCGAACCAGGTGGTCACGTCCAGGTTAGCCGGTGAATCCCGATGGTTTTGCAACTTGAGCACCAGGATTTCCACGGGGTCCTCGGGCGCCACGAACCAGGTGAGCTCGCTTTCGATGCCGTGCACCTTCTGGCGAAAGAGGGAGTAGCCGAAACCGTGCACCACCTCGAATTCCTCCGGCTCGGTCATCACCGGCTTCCAGGCGGCGGACCAGAACGTGCCCGCATTCTTGTCGCGGATGTAGACCCACTTTCCCCAGTTGTCTTTCACCAGGTCCTGGAAGGCCCGCGTGATTCGGTTTTGCCCCGCGTTTCCTCTCCAAGAATATCCCCCTCCAGCCTGGGAGACGACCATCGCGTAGTCGCCGTTGGAGATCACGTTCACCCAGGGGCGCGGGGTGCGGGGATCCGTGATGGTAAACTCCCGACCGTCTTGCGAAAAGAAACCGTAGCTACAGCGCAATTCCTCCTGTTCCATGTCTCTCACCTTCAAACCTTTCCTTCTACGTTGTACCGGATCACGAACTCGAAGGGGTCATTGCCTTTGACCAGCCGGAGTTTTTGCATCCGGTAGCGCGAAACGGTGACCTTGCACACCCCATCGGCTGCAACGCGCGAGCCACCTTTCGCGGGCACCAATTGCCGTGGCGTGAAAGACAACCACACCCGCTCCTGGCTGGCTTGCCCCCGGAAGCGCAGCAAACCGGGCGTGCTTTCCAGGAGCTCGCAGCTGGCAAAGAACAGGGTCTTTCCCTCCCCCAGCGGAATGTTCACCGGAAGGATCACCCCCGACCTGGCACCCACGTAAACCGGATCGTAGTGCTGCAAAGCCATTCCCGCGATCTGGGGAAGCCACGTCTTGTCGTACTCGTCGAGGTTGTTCACGAACACGAACCCGCCGTCTCCCTCCTTCGCTTTCCGGAAGCGCACGTCCAAGTGGTCGTTGTCCGGTGTGAGGGGAAGGATGTCCAACCGCTTGGCCATTTCTTTCACCACCTGCAGGTGATGCGCGTGGTTCACTTCCAGTCCAAAACCCGCCAGCAGCATCTTTCCCTTCCTTCTCCCTGGAAAAGCCCTCTCGCGTTCGAAACCGCAGCACTCTCCCTCCGGGGTAAACGCGAAGCCTTCCCCGGGTTCCACGCCAGCGTAGGTTTCCGCCACCGAAACCCCCACGTTGTCGATGCCAAATACGTCCAGGAAAGCCCAGGATAGATTTTTCTCCTTGGAAACCCCGATCCATCTTGCCAGGATGTCACACGGCTCGCCCCACTTGCCCCGTTGCGGTAGGGTGGGGTAGAGCACCAGTTGTCCACCGTTTCGAACGTACTCCACCAATCCATGTTGGATCGCCGCGTCCATGTACCCGCTGGAAAACACCCATAGGCTGGGGTAGCGGGAAACATCCGGGCAGGGGGTTTGTTGCAAGTCCACCGCGTCGAAGGGAAAGTGGCAAAGGGACAGCCCCCGGGGAATTCCGGCAAATACGAACGCTCGCCGCCACGAAACCATGCGCTGGAACTCCTTGTCCACCAACGGATGCGAATACTCCGTGGAAAAATCGTCGGGTATGAAACCCAGGGTAGTCAGGGTTTGGGGAATGCTCTTGTGCGCCAGCTCGGGTTCGATTGCCTTCAAAGCCCGGTTCAACGCCTGCATGGAGCGGTAATGCGGCTTGAGTGAACCATCCGCGGAAACCGGCGCCTGCCAGTCGTGTCGCCGATTGAAGATCCAGATCTTCTCGAAGTGTTCGCCCCCGCAAAACATGTAGTAGTTGAAACCGTCCATGCCATCCGCCACGCACAGCCGCGTGGTGAGATCAAACGTGGTGGGTTGCAGCCTCGGCACTTCCCAAATGGTTCCCCCCTGGAACTCCCCGGAAAACAGGGGCTGGGCTGGATTTTGCACGGCGCGGGAAAACGCGTTGTTGATCACCACGTCAGTGAAGTTATCCGGCACGATGTTTCCGATGTAGTAGTCTCCCCCGGTGACGATGCCGTCCATGCCAAGCGCGTCGTGCAACTGCGACAACCCGATGGGATAGTCGTTGCCCCGCTTGGCGTAATCGAAGGAGGTGTAGCCGTGCACGTTGATGGTCAGCGGGACCTCGATTCCGTTTTGACGCACCATCTGTTGCAAGGCTTGGAGATACTCCTGGAAGTAGTGCCGAGAGAAATCCAGGAGCACGCGTTGCCAGAAGAAGGCGCTTTCGGGCGAGGGCGCGGAAAAACGTTCGATCCAGTTCCGGGCTTCCGAAGGATTTACACCCAGCGAGAGAAGCCGTTCGGGGGGAAAGGCTTGTTGCACGTAGCGATCGAAGTGTTCCAAGGTGTCAGGGCTGAAATCCGCTTTTCCCGTCACCCAGTGCAACATCCCCACCTCGTTGTCCAGCTGCCACATCAGCATCGGACCACCCCGGGATACCTGGAAGGGTGCGAGAAGCTCGCAAACCGCAGATAACCAGCGGGAGGCCAGCCCCAGGTAATGTGGGTGCAAGTAGGACACCACGCGCGTGGGATGGGGCGAGCCGTCCAGGTTGCGCGCCAGAACCTCCGGGTACTTCTCCAACAGCCAACCCGGGATGCCCTCGTTTTGCAATTCGGACATCACGTACGGCCCGGGTTTTGCCAGGAAAAGCATGCCGTGTTCCGCCACGTTGTGCACGAAAGCTTCCAGGTTGCGTTCGGGGGTCGTTTCACCGCGCAGCTCGATGAACCCTTCCTGCTTCTCGTGCCAAATCCAGGGGATGTAACTGCTCACCAGGTTGCACCCCGCATCGCGCATCTTTTGCAACCGGTCGTGCCAGCATGTGCGCGGAACACGGAAGTAGTGGAGCTCTCCTCCCCTGAGCATCACGGGTTTTTCCTCCAACCAAAAGGCCCCGTCGCGCACCTCGAAACGATTTTCCAACCCGAGTCCCCCGATCATCGAAATTTTCAACGAAACGTTTCGATCCGTTTTCTATCTTACACCATCCTTCTGGGAAATCAAAACGGTGAAAAGGCTGGGAAAAAGGAGATTAGGCTTTCCTTCTTTGCCTGATCGTCCATATTCGCCCATATTCCAGGCTTCTTCTGGGCCATAAGTGTAGTATAATGGCCTTGGAGGTGATCGCATGGCCACGATCAAGGATGTAGCAAAGCGGGCAGGGGTTTCGATGTCCACGGCCTCCTACGCGTTGAACGGCAGCGAGAAGGTGCTGGAAAAAACCCGGAAGAAAGTGCTGAAAGCCGCAAAGGAACTGAACTATACTCCGAATTACCTGGCACGGGGATTGAAAAAGAATCGAAACGATTTGATCGCTTTCGCGGTGGACGAGGTGTTTGGTCCCTTCTACGATTACCTGCTCAAGGGCATCCAGGACTCCGCGTCCATCGCCGGGTACAACCTGGTGATCTTCCTGGAAAACGGTGGGGGGAAAACCCACGTGGGGAATTTCCTCAAGGAACATCGCGTGGACGGCGTGATCCTGATGAGCGCGCGCATCCCCGAAAGCGAGATTCGGGACATCCACGGGCTCAACATCCCAATGGTGTTGCTCAACCGCAAGCTGGAAGGCGAAGACATCTCCACGGTGGTCATCGACAACCGCAAGGGGGCCATGCTCGCGGTGCAACACCTGTTTGGCCTGGGGCATCGGAAGATCGGGTTCATCCGGGGTCCGGACGATTCGTACGACGCACGGGAACGCCACGCGGGCTTCCTCGACGCGCTGCAGCACTTCGGGCTCGCACCCGACGCAACCAGCATGTTGCAGGGGGATTTCACCGAGCTTTCCGGCTACGAGGCCATGAAAAAATCACTGGAACGCCCGGGCGAAAAACCCACGGCGTTCTTTTCCTCCAACGACGAAATGCTTCTGGGGGCACTGGGTGCGCTTCGCGAAAAGGGTGTGCGCGTGCCGTGCGACATGTCGCTGGTGGGTTTCGACGATATCAAGGAACTCAAGTACATCCATCCCGCCATCACCTCCATTCGCCGCCCCATGTACGAGCTGGGTTCCCACACCGCGCATATGCTGCTCAACATGATAAAGCGGAACGTGGGCACGGGCCACGTGCAACTGGACGTTCGCCTGGTGGTGCGCTCCTCCACCGCCCCGGTGGCTTCCGGGAGGGAAAGCGCATGAACGTGCAGCAGGTGCTTTCCCGGTTGACACTGGAACAAAAGGTGGGACAGCTGGTGCAATACGGCAAGCTCAAGGAACCGCAGCAGAAAAGCTTGGAGCGCAACGCCATTGGCTCGTTCTTGAACCTGCACGGCGCAACCTGGGTCAACGAGTTGCAGCGTTCGCTCCTGGATAGGGGAGGGGTACCGCTGTTCATCGGCGACGACGTGATCCACGGCTACCGCACGACCTTCCCCATCCCGCTGGGGCTCACCTCCAGTTGGAACCCCCAACTCGTGGAAGACAGCTGCGCGTTTTCTTCGGCGGAGGCCGCGCGCGAAGGCATCAGCATGATCTTCGCTCCCATGGTAGACATCTCCTACGATCCCCGCTGGGGGCGGGTTGCCGAAGGTGCGGGGGAAGACCCTTTCCTGGGAAGTGCCATGGCAGCTGCCCGTGTGAAAGGCATCCAGGCACCTGGGCACAACGGCCTTCCCCGTGTGAGTGCCTGCGTGAAGCACTTCGCGGGGTATGGTTTCTCCGAGGGAGGGCGTGACTACGATGGGGCAGACATCTCCGAGCGGCGGTTGCGGGAAACCGTGCTTCCCCCGTTTCGTGCGGCCATTCGCGCGGGAAGCAAGGCGCTGATGTGCTCGTTCAACGACTTGGCCGGTACCCCTGTCTCGGCGAATCGCTGGCTACTGCGCGAGGTGTTGCGCGAGGAATGGGGATTCGACGGCGTGGTGGTGAGCGACTGGCAATCGGTGGAAGAGCTCGTGGCGCACGGGGTGGCACGTTCACGGGAAGAGGCAGCGCGGAAAGCCTTTTGTGCCGGGGTGGACATCGACATGAACAGCGGCTGCTACGAGGATTTCCTGGCGGGGTTGGTGCGTTCTGGAAAGGTGCCATTGAAGGAGCTGGACGAAGCCGTTCTGCGCGTGCTGCGCTTGAAAGAATGGCTGGGACTGTTCGAAAACCCTTTGCTTCCCGAAGAGGGATTCCCCCTTCCTGCTGGTGGGGAACAACTGGCGCTGCAAACCGCACAAGAATCCATCGTGCTGTTGAAGAACCACGGCAACCTTCTTCCCCTGTCGTCGTCGCTTTCGTCCATCGCGGTTGTGGGTCCCCTGGCAGACGACCATCGGGCCCCGCTGGGGTGCTGGGCCTGCAAGGGAGATCCCGCGAACGTTACCACGGTGCTGGAAGGCATCGCACAGAAGCTACGCCAAAAGAAGGCCTCTACCCGGTTGGACGCCCACCCCGGAGAGATCGACGAAGGGGCGTTGCAAGAAGCGCGAAACGCTGATGTTGTGATCGCGGTGATGGGTGAAGGAGCAGAGCTCAGCGGGGAATCACACAACCGCTCGATGCTCGGTTTACCCGGGGACCAACCCGAATGGATCCGGAAACTACAAGCCGAGAACCCAAACATCGTGCTGGTGCTGATGAACGGCAGGCCACTGGCCCTCGGTTGGGAAGCTGCGCACATCCCCGCCATCGTGGAAAGTTGGCACCCCGGGGATGCCTGCGGCCTGGCCATCGCGGATGTGCTGTTCGGCGACTTCAACCCTTCTGGGAAGCTGCCCATGACCTTCCCGCGCAACGAGGGGCAAATCCCGATCTACGCCGCCCGGAAAAGTTCTGGCCGCCCGGAGTTCAAGCGTTACCTGGACGTGGACGATACACCGCTTTTCCCCTTCGCCCACGGGTTGAGCTATACCCGGTTCGAAAGCAGCGATTTTTCCCTGGAAGGATCGTTGCACTCTGCCACCCCTTCCCAGGCCAAAATCGTTGCCAGTGCCACGCTCACCAACACGGGAACCCGAGCAGGAGCGCAAATCGTGCAACTGTACACCCGCCGCCCCTTCTCGGAATTCAGCCCCCCCGTGCAACAGCTACAAGGGTTCACCAAGGTCTTGCTGCAACCCGGTGCCTCGCAAAGGGTACGCTTCGAGCTGGATGCTTCCGACCTCCAAACCCTGGGAAAAGATTTCCAACCCCGCCTGGAACCCGGCAAAGTGGAAGTGTGGCTCTCCCCTGGGGAAGGATGCAAGGGAGCCTTTGAAATCCAAGGAAGCTAATGGGGCCGCCGCACCCCAGTGCGGCTCTTTTGACCTGCATTCGAAGTGAGCCGCACTGGGGTGCGGCGGTCCCAGAAGGGCTTTCCAAACCGTCAAAGTCTTTTGGAAGGCGTTTTTTTCGCTCCGGCTGTTATAATGGGGGTACCCGATTGGAAAGGAGAAGCGCATGGAAAACGGAAGTGACCT
>ERZ795053.2742-NODE-2742-length-20801-cov-10.832064_pt1 | contig 20801 bp, 16 predicted proteins | sample MGYA00375137_ERZ795053 | MGnify/ENA primary metagenome ERZ795053 (study PRJEB30182, sample SAMN05720284) | activated sludge metagenome | isolation source: Anaerobic digester | place: Hong Kong | collected 2014-12-17 ...
AGCGTGCGGCGGCTGTCGAGCCGCTGCTGCCCCGGGAGGCGGCCGGCGCCTGGACACGGCGTCCGACGGGCGGAGGCGTGGTGGAGCATCTTTCCGACCTGACGTTTTCCTGCGTGTTTCCGGCGGAAGGCGCGTTGAAGCCGCAGGGCATCTATGAACGCCTGCATGCGGCGATTCTCGATGGGCTGCGTCAAACGGGGCTGGCCGTGCAGTTGCTTGCCGAGAAGCGGGAGCCGGCGCCTCCGCGCGTCCGCGAAAGGGCTTCCCAGTGTTTTGCCGAGCCGGTGGCGCTGGATATCATGTCCGAAAACGGGGGAAATAAAATCCTCGGCGGGGCCATCCGCCGCTATGGCGGGACCGTGCTGTATCAGGGCTCCCTGCAATTGCCCGGAGCCCGCGAACACGCCCCGATCTTCGAACAGGCCATCCGGAACGGGCTGTCCCTGCATTGGAACATCGCCTGGCAATCCGTGGACATCCCGGCGGATGTGCTGGCGGCGGCGGAAGCCCTGACAGAAACATACCGCTCGGCGGCGTGGATCCGGCGGCGGTAAAACCCGGCGGCAACGCCTTCCGGCACGGACTTTATAGTTATTGCAATAACTATATTTTTCTTCCGGTCTCAGTTTCTTTCGGGGTGGATGCCGTTGATCCCCGACGCGGTTGATTCCCCATGAACAATTCATGGCGGACCGGGGGAGAGATGTGCTACAAGAGACCGGTTGCGCAAAGGAGACTCCGTCATGCCGGTGCCCATTACGATAGAAAAACTGGTCAAGAGATTTGGCGACAAAACCGTGCTGCGGGGCATTGATGTGCGGATCGGGGCGGGGGAATTGTTTTTTCTGCTGGGGCCGTCGGGATGCGGCAAAACAACGTTGCTGCGGGGCGTGGCGGGACTGAACGAGCCCGATGAAGGACGCATTCTGGCGGGGGACCGCGACGTGACCCGCCTGCCGCCGCATCAGCGCGACATGGGAATGGTTTTCCAGAGCTATGCCCTGTGGCCCCACCTGAGTCTGCGCGAAAATGTCGCCTTCGGCCTGGAGATGCGCGGTATTCGAAAATCCGAAGCCGGGCCTCGCGTGATGCGGGCCCTGGACATGGTCAAACTGGCCGACCGGGCCAACGCCAAACCCAACGAGCTGTCCGGCGGCCAGCAGCAGCGGGTGGCCCTGGCCCGCGCGCTGGTAATCGAACCGCAATGCCTGTTGCTCGACGAACCGCTGTCCAACCTGGATGCCAAACTGCGGCTGGAGATGCGCACGGAAATCCGGCGCATCTGCAAGGAGGCCGGACTGACGGCCATTTACGTGACGCATGACCAGAAAGAGGCGCTGTCCATCGCCGACCGCCTGGCCATTCTCGATCAGGGCCGCCTGCTGCAGGTGGGCTCGCCGCAGGAGGTCTATACCCGGCCCTGCAGCCGGTTTGTCGCCCAGTTCATCGGCGAGACTACGTTTATCGAGGGTACCGTGAAGTCGGTGCGCGACGGGTTCACCGAAGTGGAAACCGCCGCAGGCGTCTGGACGGCCTCGTCGCCGGAGAAATCGGCGATAGGCGACAAAGTCTGGCTCTCGGTACGGCCCGAAGCGGTGCAACTGCACACGGATAAAACCGGCGGGCCCAATGTCTTCAAGGCCCAATTGCACGGGACGATCTACCTGGGCGAAGTCGCGCAGCATGCCGTCGAGCTCCCCGGGGGCGTCACCCTCAAGGCGCTGGAGACGCGGCCCAAGCTGGTCGCGCGCGATGAGACCCGGGCGGAGACGAGGGTGCACATCGATCCGGCGGATGTCCAGATCTTGAAGGAATGAAGCCAATAGACGAACAGCCTTTTAGACAGGATTCACAGGATTTACAGGATGGACAGGATGGAAGACCGGGGAAGAACCATGGAAGAAGAGGAATTAACGGAAAAGATCATTGGTTGTGCAATGAAGGTCCATCGGACGCTTGGGTGCGGGTTCCTAGAATCGGTTTATCAAAAAGCGTTGCTGCACGAACTGAAAAAGTCAGGGTTTCAAGCCAGGGAAGCCGTACCGCTGAAGGTATTCTATGATGAAAAGACCGTGGGGGATTTCTTTGCGGATATTGTTGTAGAGGGCAAGGTGATTGTTGAAAACAAAGCCGTAGAATCGTTGTGCGCGGCTCATGAAGCCCAGGTGGTGAACTACCTGACCGCCACCGGCCTGAATGTCGGCTTGTTGTTCAATTTTGGGGCTCCCAAGCTCGAATTTAAACGAAAGCACCGCATTTACCGGAAATCAAAAGGCCCACTGCCATGATCCTTTTTCTTTGCTCCTGTTCATCCTGTAAATCCTGTCATCCTGTCTAAAAATGGCTCGGAATCTGTCCATCCTCCTCGTTTTGGCCGGGATCGTAGCGCTGCCGTTTTGGTTCCGCCAGGAGGCGGGCGTGCGCGAATGGCGGGAAGGGGACCCGGTGCTGGTGATCATCACGCCGATGAACGAAGCGATCCGGCACGAGTACGCCCTGGGTTTCTCCCGCTGGCATGCCCGGCGGTACGGCGCGCCGGTCAAGGTGGACTGGCGCAACATCGGCGGCACGACGGAGATTTCCCGCTATCTGACCAGCGAATTCGTGTCAAGCTTCCGGGCCTGGTGGACGTCGCAGGGCCGTCCCTGGCGCGGCGACGGCGGGTCCATCATCCTGAACAAGTCGTTCGATCCGGCGAAACGGCCCGACGGAATAGAGGAGGCCGACTGGGCGGAACGGGTAGCGATGTTCCGCGCGTTCCGGGAAACGGACGATCCCCAGGCGTTTTCCAGCCAGATTGACATGTATTTCGGCGGCGGAGCCTATGACGGCGACAACGCCACCCGCCAGGGCCTGCTGGTGCCGGCCTGGGCGCCCGGCGAAATCCCGCCGGGGCTGATTGCCGACGAGAAAGGCACCGTGCTGATCCCGGAAGGGATGAGCGGCGAAACCTGGCGCACACCGACGTGGTACGGGACGACGCTGAGCACGTTCGGGATCTGCTACAATCGCGACCGCATGCAGGCCCGGGGCATTGACCAGGAACCCGCGAGCTGGGAAGACCTCGCCGATCCGCGCTGGTTCGGCACTCTCGGCCTGGCGGACCCGACCAAGAGCGGCAGCATTGCCAAGGCCTTCGAAACCATTGTGCAGGTGCAGTGCCGCAAGGCGGTCGAAGCCGCCGGTTTCGGCGAGCAAACCGACGCCTTCGAAGCGGCCATCGCCGCCGCCCGGCTGCCGCCGGGCGAGATGCCCGACGGCGTTCCCAGGGCCTATCAGGAGGCCGTTGAGCAGGGCTGGGCCGACGGGTTGCGCCTGCTGCAGAAAATCGGCGCCAATGCCCGCTACTTCACCGACAGCGCCAGCAAGGTTCCGCTGGATGTCGGAATGGGCAACGCCGCCGCCGGGCTGGCCATTGATTTCTACGGCCGTTTTGAAGCACAGGTCAGCAACGAGGGCCGCGGACGGGAGGCCATGGCCTATGTGACGCCGCGCGGCGAATCGGGCGTCAGCGCCGATCCGATTTCGATCCTTCGCGGCGCGCCCCGCCGGGAGCTGGCCGGACGCTTCATCGAATACCTGCTGAGCGAAGACGGGCAGCAGCTGTGGTGCTACCGGCCCGGCGAACCCGGCGGCCCCGAAAAATACGCCCTCCAGCGCTTCCCGATCCGGCGCGATTTCTATCCCTCGGCGAATCCGGCATTCCAGGCGTCGTATGAGCGGCACCGTCCGCACACGACGGACGATCTGGGCCGCCCGGTGCTGGATGCCTACCGCCTGGCTGAGGAATACGTGTACCGGCCCCGATGGACGGCGGGACATTTCGGGCTGCTGCGCGATCTGGTCCGGGCGATGTGCCTGGATGCGGGGCAGGAGCTGCGGAAAGCCTGGGGCGCCATGGCGGAGGCCGGCGGTCCGGAAGCCTGTCCCCGGGCACTGGAGGCCCTGCAGCGCCTGCCGCAGGTGCCGGAGCCCTTGACCTGGGCCTCGGGCCTGACGATGGGCAAACAATACGACCGGCTGGATCTGCTGCGGGAGTGGACGCTGCAGTACCGCGCCCAGTACGCGGAAGCGGCGCGGCTGGCGCGGGAGGAGGCCCGTCCATGAGACGAAGCACGGCGTGGGTTGTGTTCGGCGCGGTGACCCTGCTGCTGTCGCTCTTGTTCTTCTGGCCGCTGGGCAGGGTGGTGGCCGGCGGATTCTGGGTGGATGGCCATTTCACGCTGCGCTATCTGCTCGGGGTGTTCGAGAATCCCATCTATGTCGAAGGGCTGTTCAACAGCCTGAAGATTGCGCTGGGCACGACCGGGCTGGCGCTGGTGGTGGCGCTGCCGCTGGCCTGGATCGCCAACCAGTTCGAGTTCCGGGGCAAGGCGGTGTTTTCGGCGCTGGTGCTGGTGCCGATGATCCTGCCGCCGTTCGTCGGGGCCATCGGGTTCCAGCAGATGTTCGGGGCCTACGGCATGGTCAACGCGCTGTTCGGACTGGGAGCGCGGGACTGGCTCGGGGGCGGGCAGTACGCCGGCGTGGTCCTGCTGCAGACGCTCGCGCTGTATCCCATCCTCTATCTGAATGCCGTGGCGGCGCTGGCCAACATTGATCCGGCCATGGAAGAGGCGGCGGCCAATCTCGGCTGCACCCGCCTGCGGCGTTTTTTCCGGATTACCCTGCCGCTGATGATGCCGGGGCTGTTCGCCGGCGGCACGCTGATCTTCATCTGGAGCTTCACGGAGCTGGGCACGCCCCTGATCATGAACTACACGCGCTGCGCCTCGGTGCAGATCTACGACTCGCTGAAGGAAATCGGATCGAATCCGTTTCCGTATGCGCTGGTATCGGTGATGCTGGCCTCGAGCGTGGCCCTGTATGCCCTCAGCAAGTGGCTGTTCGGCGGGCGGGCCTACGCCATGCAGAGCAAGGCGAGCACGCAGTCGGCAGCCCGCCCCCTGACGGGCTGGCGCGGAGGACTGGCGGCGCTGCCGTTCGCGGTGGTGACGGGCCTGGCGCTCCTGCCGCATCTGGGCGTGGTGCTGACGAGTTTCGCGGTGCCGGGCAGCTGGTACCAGAACGTGCTGCCGGGCGATTTCACCGGTGCCAACTACATCGAGGCGCTCGGCCACGACATGACCGTCAGCAGCATCCGCAACAGCCTGCTGTTTTCCTCGCTGGCGGTGGGCTTCGACATCGTGATCGGCATCGCCATTGCGTTCGTCGTGGTGCGGTCCACCATCCGCCTGCGCGGCGTGCTGGATGCGCTGTCCATGATCCCCCTGGCCGTGCCGGGGCTGGTGATGGCGTTCGGGTTCCTGGCCGTCAGTTCGTGGCTGAGCAACTGGAAGGTGTTCGCCGACGCGGACTGGTGGCCCCGGCTGGTGGATGTGCGCACCAATCCGACGCTGTTCCTGGTGCTGGCGTATTCCGTGCGGCGCCTGCCCTACATGGTTCGCAGCGCGGTCGCCGGTCTCCAGCAGACCAGCGTGACCTTCGAAGAGGCCGCGTGGAATCTCGGGGCGTCTCCCGCGCGCACCCTGCGGCGCATCACCCTGCCGCTGATTCTTGCCAACCTGATCGCCGGCACCATGCTGACCTTCGCCTTCAGCATGCTGGAAGTCAGCGACAGCCTGATGCTCGCGCAGCAGGCCGACTACATGCCCATCACCAAGGCGATTTTTGAACTGTTCCAGCTGCTGGGGACAGGCAAGTACGTGGCCGCGGCGCTGGGCGTATGGGCCATGGCCTTCCTGACCGCCACGCTGGTCGGCAGCAGCCTCCTGCTCGGCAAGAAACTCGGCGCCGTCTTCCGCGTGTAGCAGACGGGAAGGGCGGGGCAACCTGCCGGTGCCGGAATCGGTTCTTCACGCTGAATCCAATGCGGATTCTTTGTGTGCCGGGCCGGGCCGTCCTCCCTTGGACTCGAGGGATGGGAGGCCGGGGGGGGGGGCAACAGGGTTGATAAGGCTGGCCGGCTTTGCCAGAATGTCCGGCATGAAGGTGACGCCGTGAGTTCTGAGCATTCATCCCTCCAGGAAGGGACCAAGGCCATTCGCATCGGGCTGTTCGGTTTCGGCAAGACCGGAAAACTGGCCGCCGGGGAGTTTCTTCGGGACCGCCGCTTTGAACTGGTCTGGGTGGTGAACCGGTCTTCAAGCGATTCCGGCAAATACGCCAGCCGACGGCTGGGGGCGGAATACGACGCCGGCCGCATGTATAGCGCCTTGTCCCTGCCCCCGGATTTTTTCGAAAAGGAGCCGGTGGATGTGCTGGTGGATTTTTCCGGTCCGCAGGGGTATCGGAACTACGAAGCGGCGGCCGGCGCGGGCGTGCGCATTGTCAGCGCGATTTCCAAATACACCCGGAAAGATCTGGCCGTTCTGCAGGCCATGGCGCGGGAGACCGCCGTACTGGTGTCTCCCAACATCACCCTGGGCATCAATTTTCTCCTGGTGGCCTCGCAGGTCCTGCAGCGGATCGCCCCCCATGCCGACATTGAAATCATTGAAGAACACTTCCGGGACAAGCAGGAGGTGTCGGGAACAGCGATGAAAATCGCGGAAGTGCTGGGCCTGGAGAAAACCCGGCACGTGAATTCCATCCGGGTGGGCGGCGTCGTGGGGAAACACGAAATCGTGTTCGGCCTGCCCAACCAGACCATCCGGCTGGTCCATGAAAGCATCAACCGCGCGGCGTTCGGCCAGGGGGCGATCTTTGCGGCGCATTGGCTGGCGGACAAAGGACCGGGATTTTACACCATGGAACAGATCGTGGCGGACATGGTGGCCCGGAACATTCCGATCTTTTGACCTCGGAGCAGATAGCGGGGGGGGGGCACAAGCAGGCAAACCCGCCGGAAATACAGAGACGAAGGCGGTCCGTAAAAATCCTTGCGCCCCAGCCCGGAGGCTGGTAGGTTCCGCCTTCGACAATTTGCCTTGGACGACGCTTGGGGCGGTAGCTCAGTTGGTAGAGCATTACGTTCGCAACGTAGGGGTCGAGGGTTCGAATCCCTTCCGCTCCACCATGACGCGTGAGTCCGAAAAGTCCCCGGTGGGGTAGCGAAGTGGCCAACCGCAGCAGACTGTAAATCTGCCCTCTATGAGTTCGATGGTTCGAATCCATCCCCCACCACCATTTTCATGCTTCTGACGGGTCATGCGATTTCGACGGTTCCGGAAACACCCGGGGTGTATGTTCTTCTTGGCCAGAATGGCAAGCACTACACCGGCGCAGCGCGTAATCTGCGCGAACGGCTGCACGATCATCAGGCCGGTCGCGCCAAGCGAACCAAGAACCAGCGCCCGTTGCAGTTGGTTTATCATGAAACCACCCCCAGCTATTCCGATGCGCTTGCACGTGAGACATATTTGAAAACAGGCAAGGGGAGGGAGTGGATCGCTATCCGGCAGACTGTCTCGCCGCAGGCGAGCCCGCCATGGCGGGAAATCTGCCCTCTATGAGTTCGATGGTTCGAATCCATCCCCCACCACCATCTTCCGCTTTCCCTTCTTTCCCGTACCGCTTCCTGCAGGGAACTGGAAAATCAACCGCTTTGGCTTTGGCGGCGCACCAGACGCGTATTCGCCGGAATTGACCCGACGGATCGAGCCGGTTATGCTGGCAAACGACCTGAGGAGGTGACTGATGCTGGTTGTTCATGTCCATGTTCATGTGAAGCCGGACGCTGTCGAGGCGTTTCGCACGGCGACCATTCTGAATGCGCGGGCGAGCCGCCGGGAGCCGGGAATCGCCCGGTTCGACGTGGTGCAGCAGGCGGACGATCCGGCGCGGTTCGTGCTGGTGGAGTGCTATCGCACACCCGAGGCGCCGGCGGCCCACAAGGAAACGGCTCATTACCAGAAATGGCGCGACACGGTGGCGGAGATGATGGCGGAGCCGCGGTCGAGCGTGAAGTACCGCAACCTGGATCCGCCGGATGCGGAGTGGTAAGGAGCGCCCGCATTGAACCGCCCCTTTGAATTTACCGCTCCCGGCCGCATTGTGTTCGGCCCGGGGGTGCGCCGGCAGGCCGGTCAACTGGCTTGGGAACTGGGCCGCCGGGCTCTGGTGGTGACAGGGCGGCATCCCGAACGGTCGGCCTTCCTTCTGGAAGAGTTGTCCTCGGAAGGCGTTGAATTCAGCGTGTTTCCCGTACCGGGAGAACCGACGCTGGAAACGGCACGCACAGGAACGGCGCGGGCGCTGGAGACCGGAGCGGACATCGTGATCGGAATCGGCGGCGGCAGCGCCATGGATGCGGCAAAAGCCGTGGCCGTGCTGGCGGCCAACGGAGGCGACCCGCTGGATTACCTGGAAGTAATCGGCCGGGGCCGTCCGCTGGAGGTTTCCTCTCTGCCGGTGCTCGCGATGCCCACCACGTCGGGTACGGGATCGGAGGCGACCCGCAATGCCGTGCTGGCGTCGCCGGAGCACGGGGTGAAAGCCAGTCTGCGGAGCGTGACGATGATTCCGCGCGTGGCCCTGGTGGATCCGGAACTGGCATATGGACTGCCGCCCGACGTGACGGCTGCCACGGGGTTGGATGCGCTGACACAACTGATCGAGCCATACCTCTGCCGCCGGACGAATCCCGTCGTGGACAGTCTGTGCCGCGATGGCATGGCGCGTGCGGCGCGCAGCCTGGCCCGGGCCTGCGCTAACAGCCGGGATGAGGCGGCCCGCACGGACATGGCGCTGGCCAGTTTGCTGGGAGGACTGGCCCTGGCCAATGCGGGACTCGGCATTGTGCATGGCATCGCCGGGCCGGCGGGCGGACGGTTTCCGGCGCCGCACGGCGCGCTGTGCGCGGCGTTGCTGCCCCATGCCCTGGCCGTGAACCGGCGGGCTTTGCGGGAGCGCCAGCCGGACAGTCCGGTCCTGTCGCGCATGGACGAGGTGGCGCGGATTCTGACCGGGCGGGAGGACGCCGGGGCCGCGGATGGCGAAGCCTGGCTGCAGGATCTGTCCAGGAAATTGCGGATTTCTTCCCTGGCGTCGTATGGGATCCGGTCGTCGCATGTGCCGGAACTGGCGGCGAAGGCCCTGGCGGCATCCAGCACCAAAGCCAATCCCGTGGATCTGTCGAAAGACGAAGTGGAGGAGATGATATCCAATTCGCTGTAGGCCGTCCGGGCGGTTTCGTTGCCGGCCGAGAGGCCGGCCGGTGCCGTTTCCATATTCTCCACATCTATCCCTCAGGAAAGAACAGAGCGTATGAAGACAATATGGTCAGGGCTGATACTGGTCGGGCTGATGGCCGGATCCGGCGCGCGGGCGGAGCATCCGGGCCCGGGACAACCGGCTCCGGCTCCGGTGCTTCGAACCGGGACCGGCGACGGCTACAAGTTTTTGTCAACGCTCTACCATACGGGCCCCTCCCGGCCCGGAGACCGCCGGTCGGCAGTCGTGCTGTTATTTATCGGTCCCGAGGATGAGGCCACCCGTCAGGCCATGTCGGCCCTGTCGACCGTGGCCCGCAGGATGCATGGCCATGCCGGTTTGCGGGGAAAGGCACGGTTCTTTGTGGTGGAAACGGGTCAGGGGGAGGGACGGGGCACCCTGATGGATCGGCTGGCTCATCATCAGGTGGGTCTTCCCGTGGATGCGCTTCTGGATCTCCGGGGAGAAGCCTGCCGGGCATTCGGCATCGAGGTGTTGCCGCAGATGGTGGTGGTGTCGCGGACCGGAGTTCTCACGGCTTCTCTTGCCGCTCAGGAGGCCGGTTCACTCCAAAGCGTGGCCCGGGCCGTGGTGAATGCGGTGAAGGAAACCGGCCGTTCCCCTGCGGCCAAACGACCGGACGCGGGTTCCCGCATGCCGGCCCCGGTGAAGGGAACGGCAGATTTTTCCCAGCCTGTTTCCTGGTAGCCGTACCGATGGCGCGGGGAGGGGCGCTTCGAACAAGGACCCGAGGGCCAACGAACGCCGCCCGTCAACGGTTCCGCAGCCATGCTGAAGTCCGGGTTGCCGGCCGGGAAGCGGATGTATTACACTTCACGAGAGATGAACAAGGCACTGGCAGGATCGTTTGTCGTGCTGGGGGGGGGATCGCTTGTGGCGCAGGTGCTGGCGGTGCGGGAACTGCTGTATGTGTTTTACGGCAATGAATTCTTCATGGGGTGGGCGCTGTTTGCGTGGCTGTTCTGGGTGGCGGCGGGAGCCTGGATGGCCGGGCGGGGGACCGGGCGGATACCGCCCGGAACGCGGCCGCTGGCGATCTGCCACGCGGCGGTGGCCGTCGCGTTGCCGGCGGTCCTGGTATTCATCCGCACCGCACGGATCTGGGTAACGCCCGTGGCCGGCGCGGTGCCGAATCTGCCCGCGACTCTGGCCTTCTCCTTTCTGGCTCTGGCACCGCTGTGTCTGCTGCTGGGCGGACAATTTGTGGCGGGCGCAACGATCTGGCGGCGGGCATCGCCTTCCGCCCCGGCAGGAGTGATTCAAGGCAGGGCCTATGGATGGGAAACCGCCGGTTTTGTGGCGGGCGGCTTGCTGTTCAATTCTTTCGGGGCGGGCCGGGAGGAATTCGGGGTGGCCGGCCTGCTGGGGGGCCTCCACGCTGTGACGGCCTGGGGGGTGCTGGCGGCCGGGAAGGAGCCATCGCGTCCGGCGCGCGCCGGCCTGGCCGCCCTGCTGTGCGGCTCCGCGGCGCTGGCGGCGTTCAGCGGACGGGCGGGGCAGGCAACGGCGGCCTGGCGCTACCCGGCTCAGCAGCTGCTGGAATCGCGTCAGTCGATTCATGGACATTGGGCCGTGACCGCCATCGGGCCTCAAATCCATTTTTACGGTAACGGACTGCTGCTGGGCGCCGGCGAGGAACAGATGGCCGGCGAAATCCTGGCGCACTATCCCATGTTGTGGCATCCGCGGCCGAGACGGGTGCTGCTGATCGGCAGCGGATTCAACGGAGCCCTGGGCGAGTTGCTGAAGCATGCGCCGGATCGGGTGGATTATGTGGAACTCGATCCGGAGCTGATTGAGCTGGCGCGGGAGCATGCCGGTGTGCCGGCCCGCGCCGCGCTGGAGGATCCGCGAGTGCGCATCGTGTTTGACGACGGCCGGCATCATGTGCGCCGCCGGCCGGACGAGTCCGGCGGAGGAACCTATGATGTCGTGATCATCAATCTGCCCAACCCCGGCACCCTGCTCGTCAATCGGTTCTTCACGCAGGAATTCTACCGGGATGTCCGCCGCCGGCTTTCCCCGGGCGGCGTGCTGGCGGTTCAACTGGCCTTTTCGCCGGATTATCTGGGACCGGAACTGGAGGAACTGGGCGCTTCGATATTCCGCACGCTGCAGGCCGAGTACGGGTCGGTTCGGCTGCTGCCGGGCTATGAACTGCTGTACCTGGCGTCGGACAGCCGGCATGGCCCGCCCGGTGCGGCGGAACTGGCGGACCGCTACGCCGCGAGGGGATTGAAAACGGATTTTGTGTTTCCGGCGGCCATGGCGGAGCGGCTGGAGACAGACCGCATCCGCCAGGTCCGGGAGGCCTTCGAGGCCAATGCGACCGCGCGGATCAACCGCGATTTCCGCCCCGTTGCCTGCCAGTACAATCTGGTCTATTGGCTGCGCTCGTTTCACCCCCGGGCCGCCGCCGTCATGCGGCGGCTGGGCGGTGCCGGCTGGGCATGGGGGCTGGCGGGGATTGTCCTGGCCGTGCTGAGCATGGCCGGGGCGGTGTCCAGAGGGGGCATTCGACAGACCGGCGTCTGGGGCAAGGGTGTCGGCAGCTTCACGCTGATGGGAAGCGAACTGATCCTGCTGCTGTCCTATCAGTCTCTCTGCGGGCATCTGCACTACCGGCTGGCCCTTCTGCTGGCGGCGCTGATGCTGGGGATGGCGGCGGGTGCCGCAACGGGTGTCCGGTATCTGGCGAAGTCGGGGCCGGCAACGCTGGCGATTCTTCACGGGGGCATGGCGATTTATGTCACGGCCCTGGCCGGAGCCCTGCGATGGATCGCACCGGCCGTGTCCGGATCCTCCGCGGGATGGAATGCTGTCTTTGCGGTACTGGCCGGCGTGATCGGCTTTCTCGGCGGCTTTGAGTTTCCGGTGGCGGCCCGGATCCATCTGGCGGGGCACCCCTCCGGCCAGACCGGGACCATCTATGCCGTGGATCTGGCGGGATCCTGCGCGGGTGCGCTGCTGGTCAGTCTCTGGGCGCTGCCGGTTCTGGGCGCCGAGTCCGCTTTTCTGCTGATGGCGGGATGGAATGCCGCCGTCGCCCTGCTGTGCCTGCGCCGGAAGCGGACCGAATCACGGCCGCCGGCGCGCAGCACCGCCGGTTTTGCGCCGACCGGTTAAGCCGGTTCGCCGGAATCGGTCCGGTTCCGTTCGGCGGCCAGATAGCCGGCTTCCAACGCCAACAGCCCCTTTTTGCGTGACTTGAGGCGCTTGGCGGGATTGCCGAAATACACCGACCATTCTTCCGTGGATTTGGTGATCATGGAGTGCGCTCCGACGGATGTCCCTTCCGCGAGCACGACGCCGGGAAACACCAGGGAATTGGTTCCCACAATGGCATGCCGTCCGATGACGACCGCCCGCTTGATTTCCCGCTTGTACTGGTCCGGCACCGTCGGATTGGTCAGGGTATCCCCCCCGTAATCATCGCTTTGGGTGAACACATGGCATCCGTAGGCCAGCCCGGAGAAATCCCCGAACGTGATGCCCGGTTCACCGCCCGCCACATTGCAGAAGACGGCGATGTGAACGTTCCGGCCGATGGTTACCCGGCCGGAAATCACGCAGAAATCGTCAATGCGCGAGTGATCGCCGATCTCGATTTGGTCGGGGTTGTAGATGGATGCCTTGTCGCTGATTTGGACGTGGCGCCCCAGATGCTTGAATCCCATTGCGTCCAGTTCCTGCTGGTTCAGAAATGCCATGGTGATGCTCCTTTTCCGGGCGCCTGCGGAACGGCAGCCAAATCGCCGTTCAGGCCGGATCCGTCCGCACGAGGGAGGACCGGCCCAGGGACGCCTCTACCGCGCCATCCTGTCAGAAGGGGCGGTGGAATGCAACCGGCGTGCCCGGCAATACTCGTTCGAGGGACCGATATTCCGTCTCCAATGGTCCGGCACGGCGCAACGGGGCAAACGGTCCGGCTGCCGCACTCCCCGCGGCGGAAGGCGTTCAGGCTGTCCGGGGCAGGGGAGGGGGACGGCGGCCGCGATAGACCACGGCATAGGCCAGGCAGGCCGCCACGGCGCCCAGCCCGTCCGCCAGCATGTCCTTTTGCGCATCCCAGATGTCCCCCTGCGAACCGAGAAATTCCGCGCCGGCCACCGGATCGGCCGCCGCCGCATAGAGCCATTCGACCATCTCGAACAGCCCGGCCACTGCCAGGATGATCGCCAGCGCAAACACGAGGCTGAATCCGCGGTGGCGGCTGTAGCCGCGTCCCTCGACGAACTCCAGGATGGCATACGCCCAGAAGCCCACGGAAAAGTGGGCGACGCGGTCGAAATGGTTTCGCTGCGCCCCGATGAGTTCGGTGACCCAGCCGAACGGGACTTCCGAAAAGGTGTAATGGCCGCCGATGGTGTGGAGAAAAATCAGCACCGACATCAGGACATAGGCGGTGTTGGAAAACCGGATGCCGCGTACATACAGCCAGACCACGGGAAGCAGCACCACCCAGACGGTGATGTTTTCCGACCACCAGGTCGGACGCGACACCGGATGAATGGACAGCAGACCGCATTGAAGCAAATACAGCAGAAACAGCACGACGGGCAGATTGAGTTTCATGGCGGGAGTCAGTGTATCCCCGCCGGGATCCGCCGCCAAGAAAAGGATTGGGCGGGGCAGGGGGATTTGGCATGCTCCGGGCCGTCCCATGAACGATCTGTTTGACAGCGATCCGACCCCGTCGGAAGACCCCGCGCCCGCCCGGCGGCCCCTGGCGGCGCGCATGCGGCCGCGGACCCTCGAGGATATCGTGGGGCAGGAACATATTCTCGGGCCGGGCAAGCTGCTGCGGCGCGCGATCGAGGCGGACCGCCTGTCGAGCCTGATCCTCTACGGCCCGCCCGGCTGCGGCAAAACCTCCCTGGCGGAAGTCATCGCCGCCGCCACCCGCCGCGCCTTCGACCGCTCCAGCGGGGTGCTGTCCAACGTGGCCGGCCTGCGCAAATCCCTCGAGGCCGCCCGCCAGCGCCGCGCCGCCTCCAGGCGGGAAACCATCCTCTTCATTGACGAGATCCACCGCTTCAACAAGGCCCAGCAGGATGTCCTGCTGCCTTACGTGGAGGAGGGGGCCGTCACGCTGGTCGGCGCCACCACGCACAACCCGTTTTTCTTCATCAACAATCCCCTGGTATCCCGCAGCCAGATCTTCCAGCTGGAACCCATCGGGGCGGAGGCGATCCGCACGCTGCTGCGGCGGGCGCTGGCCAGTCCGGAAGGACTCGGCCACCTGGACATCCGGATGGACGACAACGCCATGACCCACCTCGCCGCGGTGTGCGAAGGGGATGCCCGGCGTGCGCTGAACGCCCTGGAGATCGCGGCGCTGACGACCGAGCCCGGTCCCGGCGGCGTCATCCATATCACCCGCGAAGTGACGGAGGAAAGCATCCAGAAAAAAGCGGTGCTCTACGACCACGACGAAGACGGGCACTACGACACGATTTCGGCGTTCATCAAGAGCGTGCGCGGCTCGGATCCCAATGCCGCGCTCTACTGGCTGGCCAAGATGATCTATGCCGGCGAAGACCCCCGGTTCATTGCGCGGCGCCTGGTCATTCTCGCCAGCGAAGACATCGGCAACGCCGATCCGCGCGGGCTCAGCGTTGCCGTGGCCGCGCTGCACGCCGTGGATTTCGTCGGCATGCCCGAGGCGCGCATCGCCCTGGCCCAGGCCACCACCTATCTGGCCACGGCGCCCAAAAGCAACGCCGCCTACCAGGGACTCGAAGCCGCCCTGGCCGACATCAGGGAAGGCCGGACCCTGCCCGTGCCCAAGGCCCTGCGCAGCACCGGATCCAAACGCGCGGCCCGGGCCTTCGGCCATCAGGGTTACCAGTACGCCCACGATTTCGAAGGGCATTTCGTGGATCAGGAATATGTCCCGACCGACAAGGTGTACTACGCGCCGGAATCCCAGGGATACGAAGAGGTGATTCGCAAGCGCATCGAGCACTGGAACCACCTGCGCCGGACGGCCCGCCGGACGCCGCCCGACGGCCAAGGAGCCGGCGGGAAAAAGCCGCCGGAACCGGCGGCCGCCTCCGGTGAACCGGAACCGCCGGATGAAGGGCAGGAAGACGGGAAAGGCCAAGGATAGGCTTGATTTACCCCTTCGGGACGGATATACCTCGCGTGATCAGCATAGCAAAAGGTGGCGGGATGATGACTCACATGAAATGGGCCGCGGCGGTCGCGGTCGGACTGATGGCAGGCGGCCTCTCCTGGACGATGGCGGCCAGTGCGCCGGATTCCTATCAGAAGATCGAGGCCGAATCGCTCCAGCGCACCCCCCAGAATGCCTGGGCCCGCGCCATCCTGTTCTCCGACACCCTGGAATCCCGCCCCGGCGGCCGCGCCCGGCGCCTGGATCGGAAAACCTATCTGCCCATGCGCCTCAAGGCAGCCGGCACGGTGTGGGTTCCCGAAGACCTCTCCGGCAAATTCCAGGCCCTGGAGCCGGGCGGCACCTATTCATTTGCCGGCACCGTGGACCAGATCTCCCGCCGCTATTATGTCATCGTGGACGCCTGCTACCGGGTCCAGACCACCGAGGACATGACCGAGCACTGGACCGACATGCTCAACCCGGAAAACCAGGAGGCCGCGCAGGCGGATGCGCTCTCCGAAACCGCCATGCAGGCGCTGCTGTTGAATGCCCAGAACAGCCTGATCAAGCTGGCAAAAGAAGACAACATGACCGTGGCCCAGCTCATCGAAGCCCAGACCGATGGCGGGCAGCGCATCGCCGAGCATATCGTGGCGGATGCCCTGCAGGGCGAGCTGCGGGCCCAGGGCAAAACCGCCGATGAACTGATGATCGGCGCCGTCCTTGCCCTGTTGCAGAAACAGGCCGTCCTCGATGAATCCGCGCGCGTCGCGGCGGAAAACGAAGCGGCCGCCGCGGCGGCAACCGAACCGCCGGTCGCCGCCGAACCGGTCCCGGAGCCGGAGGAGCCTCCCCAGGAGATGGCCGCCGTCAAGGAAGAGCCCGTTGATCAGCCCGTCGAGACACCCGAAGAAACCCCTCCGACACCCGCGCCGGAAGCCGTCCTGCCGGGGAGCGAAACGGACATCGCCGCCGTCCTGCCGGAACCGCCGGAGGAAATCCCCCCCATGCCGACGCCGGAAGCCGTCACGGCTGAAACCGAGGTGGAAACGGCGGCGGCCCCTGAAATCGAAGCGGAAACCGGGTCCGTCGAAATCCCGCCTTCCCCGGAGCCGCAGACGGATCTGGCGACAGGGGAGGGAGAAGCCCCTGCGGAACCCGTGGCTGAAGAACCTGCCGCTCCGGCGGAGACCGATTTGGCCGCGCTGCTTCCTTCCGTGGAAGAACTGAATTCCGCTCCCGCCGAGGTCCAACCGCTCCCCGAACCGCCGCTGCCCGAAGAGCCGAAAGCCGAGCCCGCCCCGGTCGAACCCCAGGCGGAAGCCGAAGCGATTCCCCTTCCGCCGCTCCCGGAAGGGGAGATGGCGGCCGAGCCCGTCGCCGCTCCGCCTTCCAGCATGCTGGTCGTGCCGCTGACCGGCGATTCCCCCGATGTCGTTCCCCTGGTCAGCACCGAACCCACCAAGGCCGAGCTGGCCCAGATGGAAAAGGAAGAGCAGGCCCGCCTGAAGGAAGAACAGCGGCTGGCGCGCATCGAGGCCAAGCGGAAAGCCGCCGAGGAAAAGAAGGCCGCGCGCCTGGCGCGCATCGAAGCCAAGCGCCAGGCCGCCGCCGAAAAGAAAGCCGCCGCGGAGGAACTGGCCCGCCAGCGCGAAGCCGAACGCCAGGCGGCACTGGAAGCCAGGCGGCTGGCCGCAGAGGAAAAGAAGGCCGCCGCCAAAGCCCGCAAGGCCGAACTGGCCCGCCAAAAGGCGGAAGAAATCAAGGCGCGCGAAGAAGAGGCGGCGCGCAAGGCCGCCGAATGGAAGGCCAAGCAGGAAGCCGCCCGGCTGGAAGCCGAAGCCAAGAAGGCCCTCAAGGAACAGGAACGCCTGCTGGCCGAACAGGAAAAGGAAGCGCTGGAAGCCGTCCGCCAGGCCGAAGAAATGGCCCGGCAGGAAGAAGAAGCCCGCCGTCTCCGCGAAGAATCCGAAAAGCGCATCGCTGAATTCGAGGCCCGCAAGGCCGCCGCCGAAGCCGCCCTGGCCGAGGCCGAAGCCCAGCGCCAGGCGGAACTCCAGCGGATTCAGGAGGAGGCCGAAGCCAAGCTGGCCGCCCAGGCCGCGGAAGAAGCCGCCCGGATCGCCGAAGAGGAAGCCCGCAAGGCCGAGGCGCTTCGCATCGCCCAGGAAGTGGCTGAACATGAGCGCCGTGCCGCGGAAGAAGCCGCCGCCCGCATTGCCGAAGAAGAAGCCGCCCGCAAGGCCGCCGAAGAACGGGTGGCCCAAATGAAGCGCGAAATCCAGGAAATGGAAGCCCGCCTGCGTCAGGCCGAATCCGCTAAGGCCGTGCCGGCCCCGGCGGAACAGCCGGCCGCTCCCGAGATGTCCGCCCGGGAACGCCGCCGCCTCGAGGCCGCCGAACGCAAGGCCCGGCAGGAAGCCGAAAAAGCCGCCGCCGCCCCGGAGCCGGCGGACGAAACCCCGACGGAACCCGGCGAACTCCCCGAATGGATGCAGCCTGTTGTATTCTAAACGGACCGGCGGGTCCGGATTTTCCACGGTGTGGAAAAAAGTTTTCCACGGCGTGGAAAACCGGAGGCGCGGCATGAGTCTGAACCACGCCTATGCGGTCATCATGGCCGGCGGAAAAGGCGAACGCTTCTGGCCGCTGAGCACCTCGCGGCGTCCCAAGCAGCTGCTCGCGCTGGCCGGCGGCAAGCCCCTGATCGTCCAGGCCGTGGAGCGACTGGCGGGCGTGATTCCGCCGGAACGGGTGCTGATTGTCACCAATGAATCCCTGGTGGCGCCCATCCGCGAACTGCTGGGGGAGGGGAGTCCCGTGGGGATTCTGGGCGAGCCGGTCGGCCGGGACACCGCGGCCGCCATCGCCGCAGGCGCCGCCTGGATCCGCCGCCGCGATCCGGAGGCCGTGTTCTGCGTCCTGACGGCCGACCATGTCATCGGCGATCTGCCGGTGTTCCGCGAGACCCTGGTGCAGGGCCTGACGCTTTGCGCCGCGCACGAGGTGCTGATGACCATCGGCATCGGCCCGACGGAGCCCAGCAGCGCCTACGGATACATCGAAGCCGGCGCACCGTGGCTGTCCTCCGGGGGCATCGATTTCCACCGCGTGAGACGGTTTGTCGAAAAGCCCGACGCGGACACCGCCCGGGAGTATCTGGCCACGGGGCGCTATGCCTGGAATTCCGGCATGTTTGTCTGGTCCGTGCGCAGCATCCGCGCCGCCTTCGCCGAATTCCAGCCGGCGCTGGCCGAGCGGCTCGACGCATGGTCGGCCTGCGCCGGCGACGCCGAATTCCAGGCGGCCCTGGAGCGGGATTTCCCCGACCTGCGCAAGATATCCATCGATTACGCGGTGATGGAGAAGGCGCCAAACATCGTGATGTGCAAAGGGGCTTTTGCCTGGGATGATGTCGGTTCGTGGCCGGCCCTGGAAAAGCATCTGCCCGCGGACGGGCAGGGGAATGCCGTGCAGGGCGATGTTGCCGCCGCCGGCAGTTCCGGAAACATCGTGGTCAGCGACGGCCGGCTGACCGCGCTGGTGGGCGTTCGCGACCTGGTGGTCGTGCAGGCCGACGGCGTGACGCTGGTGTGCGACAAGGCGCATTCCCAGGACATCAAGGCCCTGCTGGCGCAACTGCGGGAACAGCCCGGACGGGAACCGATCCTGTAAGAGAAAACAAAACCCAACCAAACCCCCAAAGGAGACAGACCATGAAATACCTCTGCACCGTATGCGGCTACATCTATGATCCGGCCGTTGGCGATCCCGATGGTGGCATTGCGCCCGGAACCAAGTTCGAAGACATTCCCGACAGCTGGGTCTGCCCGGTGTGCGGCGTTGGCAAAGACTCCTTTGTCCCCCAGGACTGAGCCGAGTCCGCTTTCGCGCCCGGTTGCACGATCGTGCAGCCGGGCGGTTTTTTTCGTTAAGCATAGTATTGTGATACCATGTCACATATTATCCGGCCAGGGGGTGAGGCCAAGGCAGGCGAACAGGTCGAACATGAGTGGGTTTCAGACCGAAGCCCGGCAAAAGTTGAGCCAGAACCCGGGCGGCAGGAAGGGATCAAATCCAAACCGTAAATCGAGCATGTTGAAAGTACCTGAGACCGGCTCACAGCCACTAGCATTCATTACAGAGCAGGGATGGACTGCGGGGTTTCGGAAGGCTTGCACAAGGTGGGCTCAGGACATCGTTGGATCCGAATTCGCTTCAATTGGGATTTCCATGGTTCGGCCGACCGTAGGGCGATAATTCAACGGTTCAAATCTGGCGGCATCGTTTCAGGCGGGAAACCGACCATGAGCGGATTTCGGGAGCGGAAGGGCTGCTCCACGGCATCGGCAAGACCTGATCCTTTGTCCGTTTTCGGAAAGCCTCCACGAAGGATTTACTCCCAAGGTTTGCGCGACGTCTTGAAGACGGGGATCGCGTGCGGATAAGCGTGATGAACTGGACGCACAAGGTCCCTAAAATTCTCAGGAAATCGCAGATGGAAACCAAGGGAACTTTTTCGGGAAGCCGTTTGTTGACGGGATAGAGACAGGATCAGCCCGAACCTGGGGAAGAACCGAATCCGGCCGTTGTCAGGGACTTATATATAACGTCGCATAATACATATTATGTTGACATACGTCAGAAAGGCCCCGCTATATATGGTGGTTCGTCTTTGAGGGGCCGGGTTTTCAGCCCGACGATAACTTGTGGAGAACTCTGTGAATAGTGTGGATATTCCGATGAGTCTGGTTGGATTTCCCCCGCACCTCTGAAGCCCTGAGTCTCGGATATAATTATAACCGAGACACTGATTGCGGGAACTGTTTGGTGACTCCGATGCGGCTTTTTGCTCGTGCATTCAACATTCATTCCGCTGCGCTTTGGGATTCTTCGACTCGCAGCAGCCCGGGGCTTCCTAGGGGGTGAAAAGCGTCAGGCTTCCGAGCCGCTCGGGCCCACTGGGGGGGTGTCCCTGGCTTCCTGAAGGGTGGATCAGGCGAGGGGGCATCCTTTTGTCCCTCCCCTCCCCTGCCCTGCTTCCGGCGGGAGCTTGCCAACTAGTTGACCAGGGCCAGGCTCAGGGCGGGCCAATAGGTAATCAGAGCGAGCACGCCGAGCATCAGGCCCATCAGGGCCAGAGAGGCGGCGGCCAGCTTCATCAGGGGCCGATTGAGACGCATGGCCGCAATGAACAGGTTCATGCCGACGGGCGGTGTGCTGTATCCGATGGCCAGGTTGGCCAGGAAAATGATGGCGAGGTGCACCGGATCGATGCCGTAGCGAACCGCCAGCGGCGCCAGCAGCGGCACAATGACGATGGTGGCGGTATAGATGTCCATGATGCAGCCGACGGCCAGAAGGAACAGATTGAGCGCCATCAGGAAAACCAGCGGATGGGTGATGCGGGCCCCCACCCATTCGAGGATGAGCTGGGGAACCTGTTCGAAAATCAGGAAATTGGTGATGGCCATGCCCATGCCCAGAATCAGCAGCACGCCGCCGA
>ERZ795053.2748-NODE-2748-length-20778-cov-6.926941_pt1 | contig 20778 bp, 20 predicted proteins | sample MGYA00375137_ERZ795053 | MGnify/ENA primary metagenome ERZ795053 (study PRJEB30182, sample SAMN05720284) | activated sludge metagenome | isolation source: Anaerobic digester | place: Hong Kong | collected 2014-12-17 ...
GGTGGTGGTCGTGGGTTGGGTGGTGGTCGTCGTGGACGTGGTGGTGGTGGGCAGGGTCGTGGTCGTCGTCGGCGTGGGGTCGGCGAACACCACGGTGACCGATGGGCTCGTCGAGGTGGCGAAGGCCGTGAAGGTTGCCGTGGAGGTCGCCCACGACGAGCCGCCGCCGCCGCCTCCGCCGCCCTTGCACCCGGTGCTGGCGTTGCCGCCCTGAGCACCACCGTCGTAGCCGCCGCCTCCGCCGCCGCCCACGACGTTCACCCCCGCCCCGCCGGAGCCGTTCGGCGCGCTGCCGCCGTTGGGCGACCCCCCGGAGCTGTTGACCCCGCCGGCGCCACCGCTCCCGCCGCCCGAGGAGCTGCCGGAGTTGCCGCCGCCGCCTCCGGCCAGGCCCGACGGGCCCGTTCCGCCGCCGGCGGCGGTCGAGGACCCGGCCCCGCCGTTGCCGCCAGGGCCCGAGGGGGTCCCGGCGCAGTTGCTCACCCCGCCGCCTCCGCCGCCGCCGGCGACCGCGAGGGGCGTGGAGCCGGCCGAGGCGCTGCAGGTGGCACCGGCGCAGACCGCGCTGGAGCCCCCGCCGGCGCCGCCGCTCGCACCGGCGTTGAAGATCGTGGTCTGGCCTCGACCGCTCATCCCGCCGAGGCTGTAGCCGCCCGCCGCGGTCGAGTTGGCGAAGTTCCCGCCGTTCGACCCGTTGCAGCCGACGACCGCCGAGATCGTCTGGCCCGGGGTGACCGGGATCGTGGCCACGACCTGGCCGCCGCTGCCTCCCGCCACGGTGGCGCTCGAGGCCTGCGAGCCGCTGCGCCCACCCGATCCGCCGACCAGCGTCACCGTCATCGTGTGCACGTCGGCGGGCACCACGGTGGTCGCGACCGACCCGCACGCCCCCGCGGGCACCCAGGTGGTGGTCGCGCCGGCCGGCGTCGGGCTCGACAGGGCGCCCACGGTGCCGGCCACGAGGCACCCGACCCCGGCGAGCGCACCGACCGCGCCGGCGCGACGGGAGCCGGTGGCCGGACGGCGCGCTCCGGCGCGCCGGGCGAGGAGCACCCCGCAGGCGGTGGCGAGCGCGAGCACGGCAGCGACGACTGGCATGGCGATGGTCCCCTGGTAGGCGAGTGAGCGAGCGCTCACGTCAGGGAAGCATCGGATGAGACGTTTCGTGACGGTGATCGGCGCGATCGATCGCGCTGCGGCGCCCACCGGCGCCGGCGGGATCAGCCGAGCTCGGCCCCGAGGATCGAGATGAAGCTGACCATCTCCCCGGGGTAGCCACCGAGGTTGTGGGTGAGCGCCAGGTTGCGATCGCCCGCGATCGACGAGATGCGGCGGTCCTCGGGCGCCTCGCCGCGCAGCTGCAGCCACGCCTCGAACATCATCCGCAGGCCGCTGGCGCCCACCGGGTGCCCGAAGCTCTTCAGCCCGCCGTCGGGGTTCACCGGCAGGTCGCCGCCGAGGTCGAAGCGCCCGGCCTCGATGTCCTCCCACGCGTGGCCGCGCTCGGAGAACTGCAGGTCCTCCATGAGCACCAGCTCGGTCGGGGTGAAGCAGTCGTGCACCTCCGCCATGGCGATCCGGCTCGCCGGGTCGTCGATGCCGGCCTGGGCGTAGGCGTCGGCGGCGCAGGCGGCGATCTCGGGGAACCAGGTGTAGTCGTAGCCCGGGTCCACGAGACCCGACCCGTTGCCGGCCACGAACGAGAGCGCCTTCACGTAGATCGGCGTGTCGGTGTAGCGGTGGGCGCCCTCGGCTCGCACGACGATCGCCGCGGCCGACCCGTCGGCCACGCCCGCACAGTCGAAGACGCTCAGGTCACCGGCCACGTTCGGCATGGCGCAGATCTGCTCGACGCTCATCTCCCGCCGGAACTGGGCGCGGGGGTTGCGGGCGCCGTTGTGGTGGTTCTTGCTGGCGATGCGGGCGAGGGTGCGCTTGAGCTGCTCCATCGGCACGCCGTACTTCTCGGCGTAGGCCGGGGCCACCATCGAGAACGATCCGGCGGCGGTGAGGGTGCGGGTGGTGCCGTCGTTGGGGATGGGGAAGGCGTTCAGGCCCTGGTAGCCGGAGTCCTTCACCTTCTCCACCCCGACGGCCATGGCCACGTCGTACGCGCCCGACGCCACGGCGTAGGAGGCTTGGCGCAGCGCTTCGGACCCGGTGGCGCAGTAGTTCTCGACCCGGGTGACGGGCTTGCCCTGGAGCTGCAGGGCGCGCGCCAGGGTGATGCCGCTCATGCCGGACTGGGCGGTGCCGAGCCAGTAGGCGTCGACGTCGTCCTTGGTGACGCCGGCGGCGGCGAACGCCTCCTGGCTGGCCTCGAGGGCGAGGTCGTCGACGCCCTTGTCCCAGTGCTCGCGGAAGGGCGTGCAGCCCATCCCGACGATCGCGACGCGGTCCTTGATGCCGTGGCTGGCCATGGCTCAGGCCTCCTTCGCTGGGGCCGCCACCGGGCGGGCCTTCCAGAAGTAGTTGTGGATCCCGTCGCTCGTGAAGAGCCGGCGGAAGGTCATCTCGACGCGGTCGCCGATCCGCACGGCGGCTGGGTCCACATCGGTCAGCTCGATGGGGGCGCGCCCGCCGCCGTCGAAGTCGACGATGGCGAACACCACGGGCGGGCTCGGCGAGTAGACGAGCTTGTCGATCGTGTACGTGGCGATCGTGCCGGCCACGTCGGCCATGGGGATCGGCTCCATGTCGTCGACCGCGCCGCCCTCCATCGACACGCGCGACGGCGGGAGGTGGATGGCGCCGGTGGCGCGGTCCTTCGCCCCGACGAAGCCGTACTTCCAGTCCTCGCTGCGCGCCGCCGCCGAGGCGGAGGGACGGGCCGGTTCGGGGCGGCGCGGGGGCTCGGGGGTGAGGTGGCCGCGCCAGGCGAGGAACTTGCCGTAGGGCAGTGGGGCTCCGGCGGCCGCCTGCTCCGCCACGCTCAGGGCCGGCTCGAACGAGGCGATGGCGTCGGTGGTGCGGAACACGAGGGCATCGGCACCGTCGGAGAGGGTGAGCAGCACGATGACCTGGCCCGGCGCCGCGGTGTCGAGGGCGGAGGCGAGCAGCAGGCCCGGTTGGGCGGCGCCCGGGTTGCCGACCGTGGCGGCGAGGTCGTCGACCACCTTGGCCCCGTCGACCCCGCTCCTCTTGGCCACCGCCTTGCACGCCCGGCCGTGGAGGCCGGCGACCACGAGGGCGTCGACGCGATCGGCGTCGATCCCCGCATCGGCGAGCGCGGCGGCGAGCGCGGCCAGGGCGACCGGCACGTAGCGGGTCTCGCCGAACTTCTCCTCCCACTGCTTCGAACGGTCGTCGCCCGGGGTGCGCCAGCGGTCGAGGAACTCGTCGGTGGCGCTCCCGGCGCCGACGAGCTCGGCGATCACGGGGGCGTCGCCGTCGTCGCCCACGAGCAGCGCCGCCGCCGCGTCGCCGCCTGCGGCCTCGTCGGCCGAGCCCGGCAGGCCGGTGCGGATGTCGGCGGAGACCACGAGCTGGGTGCCGGACCCGCCGAGGGCGAGGCGCAGGGCGGCGATGCCGGAGCGCACCGATCCACCGAGGTCGGCGGCGATCGCCTCGGTCGGCAGCAGCAAGGCGGCATGGACCGCGGTGGCGTTCGCCTTGTCGACGTAGGCCGGCGCCACGGTGGAGAACCACAGCGCATCGGGTCGGGCGGGGGTGGGGCGCAGGGTGCGCCGAGCCGCTTCGACCGCCATCGTCGTCGTGTCCTCGTCGTAGGAGGCGACCGTGCGCGTCCCCTTGCCCCCACCGGTGCCGGCGACCGCGGCGATCGTCGAGCGATCGAGCCGCCGGTGGGGGAGGTACGTGCCGTAGCTGATGATCCCACGCATAGGGCTCCGAGCCTACGGCGATACCTGACGATGCGTCAGATCCCAGCCGGGCACCGGGGCGGCGACGGTGCGATGATCGGACGGTGGCTGCGAAGCGGCGCTCGGAGGGGCGCGACCGATGCCGGGCACCGATCGTGCCGGCGGCGCTCGACCCGCTCGAGCTCGACGGCCTCGTGGACCACGACGGCTGGTCCGAGCGCGAGGTCACGGGCTCGGCCATCGCGGCCGACGCCGAGCACATCAGCCTGGGCGAGTGCCGCATCACCGGCGTCCGGCTCACCGGGGCGAGGCTCTTCAAGGCCGAGCTCGTCGATGTCGTGCTGACCGACTGCGACCTGGCCGGTGCCGTGCTCGAGGAGCTCTCGCTCGATCGCGTCGCCTTCGTCGGATGCCGGCTCTCGGGCGCCGACCTGGGCGGGGCGACGCTGCGGGACGTGTCGTTCCGCGGCTGCCAGCTCGACGAGCTCGGGCTTCGCCTGGCGCGCACCGAGCGCTTGGCGGTCGACGGCGGCACCGCCGTGCAGCTCGACGCCTACGACGCCTGGCTCACCGCCAGCCGCTGGACCGACGTCGACCTCACCGGAGCCGACCTCACCAAGGCGAGGCTCGGGCGGGCCCGCTTCGGCGCAGGCGTCCGCCTGGTCGACGTCCGCGGCGCAGCGGCGTTGACCGGCTCGTCGATCGACCCGACCCTCGCGCTCGATGTGGGTCATGCCCTCCTCGCCGACCTGCGGATCGCCGTCGAGGACGACGACTGAGGCCGCCCCGGCCCGGCCGCCGGTCAGCAGGCGAGGGCGCTCGCCGCGGACTCGGAGAGGTCGGGATCGTCGCACGCCGCACCCGGCTCCTTGGCCGCGTCCACCACGAAGGCGTCGTCGGTGACCTCGAACACGATCAGGAAGGGGACGCCGTCGCCCACGCGCTGGAGGAGCTCGGCGCGGTCGCCCTCGCACGACAGGAGCGAGTAGGTCTCGCCCGCCTCGAGGTCGGTCTTGAGCTCGACGTCGAAGTAGGCCTGCTGCAGCGCGTCGAGCAGGGCCTGGCGGCTGGCGAGGTCGGCGGTGTCGGCCGATGCCTCGCACAGCTCTCGCGGCGACGTGGCCGCGACCTCCTCGTCGTCCGCCTCGGGCTCGTCGGCGAGGGTGGTCTCGTCCGTCGTCGCCTCGGTGGTCGTCGCCTGGTCCGAGGCCGGTGCGTCGGTGGCCGCGGTCGTGGTGGTGCCGGCGTCGTCGCCGTCGTCGGAGCAGCCGGCGACGAGGATCGCCGCGAGCGCGACGGCGCCCAGGAGGGCCGCCCCGGTGCGCGGCCGGCGCGTCGATCGCACCGAGGTGGGGGTGGTCGCCATCATGGGGTCGCTCCAGCGTCGAGATACGGAACGTCCGTAACGTATATGGATCCGCCCCGACCAGCAACCGTTCGCACCCCTTAGGACCGCCATGCCACCTCGAGGACGTCCGCGCGATGCCGCGCTCGACGAGCGCATCGGCGCCGCGGTGCTCGCCCTGCTGGCCGCCGACGGCTACGAGGCGCTCACGATGGAGGCCGTCGCCGCCGCCGCCCACGTCTCCAAGCCGGCGCTCTACCGGCGCCACTCGAGCAAGGCGAGCCTGGTGTTCTCCGTGGTCGCCGCTCGCGGCGAGGCGATGGCGGTGCCCGACACCGGCACCGTCGCCGGCGACCTCCAGGCCGCGCTCGAAGGCTTCGTGGGCTTCCTGCGCTCGGTCGATCGTGCGGCGGTGGGCGACGGGCTCGCCCAGATGGTCTCGGACGCCGACTTCGCCCGTCGGGTGCAGCGCGAGGTGTTCGATCCCGACCGCGAGCGCATGGTCGCCGTCGTCGAGCGGGCCGTGGCGCGCGGCGAGGTGCGCCCCGACGCCGATGGCCGGGCGCTGCTCGACGACCTGGCGGGCGTGCTCGTCTACCGCATCGTCCTGCGCCACGAGGAGCTGGGTCCCGCCGAGGTCGCCGCGCTGGTCGATCGGGCCCTCGTCGGGATCCTCGCCGACGCTCGCTGACCGCTCGCCGCCCTAACCTGACGCTCCGTCAGATCACCGCACCGGAGGAAGCCGCACGTGCAGCTCGGGGACATCGCCAACGCCGACGCCGCCGGGAGCGGCAAGCCGCTCGACGGCGTGCGAGTGCTCGCCCTCGAGCAGATGCAGTCGCTCCCGTGGGCCACGCAGCTCCTCGGACGGCTGGGCGCCGAGGTGGTGAAGGTCGAGCACCCGAAGGGCGGGGATTCGGGTCGGGGCTCGCTGCCCGCCATGGCCGACCCCGACGGTCGCCGCGTGGGCGCCACGTTCCTGCGCAACAACCTCTCGAAGCGCTCGATCTGCGTCGACCTCAAGCACCCCGACGGCCGCCAGCTCGTGCTCGACCTCGCCGGGCGCTTCGACGTCGTCTGCGAGAACTTCAAGGCCGGCACCCTCGACCGCCTCGGGCTCGGATGGGACGACGTGCACGCCGCGGCGCCCCAGGCCGTCTACCTCTCGGTGTCGGGCTTCGGCGCCAGCGGCTCGCCCTACGACCGCTGGCCCGCGTACGCGCCGATCGCCGAGGCGATGTCGGGCATCTACGAGTTCAAGCGCCAGGGTGACGAGCCTCCGCTGGTGGCCCCCATGGGTGGCCTCGGCGACATCGGCTCGGGCCTGTTCGCGGTCATCGGCGTGCTCGCCGCCCTGCGCCAGCGCGACGCCACCGGCCGGGGCCAGCGCGTCGACATCGCCATGCTCGATGCGCTCGTCGCCATCTGCGACATCGTCCCCAACTTCTGGTCGATGGGGCTGCGCAACGGCGACCTCGGCCCGCTGATCATGCACGGCTTCCGGGCGTCGGATGGCTGGTTCATCATCCAGGTCGGGCGCGAGCCGCACTTCGCCAAGCTCGTCGAGGCCATCGGCCACCCGGAGTGGGCCGACGACCCCCGCTTCGCCGAGCGCCAGGGCTGGATCGATCACCTCGACTCGGTGCTGCGGCCGGCGATCGAGGGGTGGGCCTCGAGCCGGACCAAGGTGGAGGCGTGCGACGACCTCGCGGCGGTCGGCGTGGCCGCCGGGCCGTGCTTCTCGGACGAGGAGGTGGTGCACGACGAGCACGTCGCCGCCCGCCACATGCTGGTGGAGGTGCCGCGCACCGACGACGTCGACCAGCCCGTGCTGGTGCCCGGCAACCCCATCAAGCTGTCCGACATGGCCGAGGGCCCCGAGCGCCGGGTGCCGTGGCTCGGTGAGCACACCGACGACGTGCTGGGCACCGAGCTCGGCCTCGACGCCGCGGCCCTCGCCGCCCTCCGCGCCACCGGCGCCATCGCCTGATCCCCGCACCTCGGCCCACGTCGCCCCCACCACCCCGAACTTCTGGAGCGACCCGGCCCGGGTCGGGTCGGTCGGCGCCAGAAGTTGCGGTGGTGGGGCACGGCGAGCGGTCGGCGGAGGGGCGAACGGGCGTGTCGGGGGAGTCACCCGGAGCGGTCACCGGGGGTGGTTGCGGAGCGGTCACCAGGGGCGGTTGCGGAGGCGGCGGAGCTGGCTGGCGACGTACGGGCGGGCGCGGCGCTGACCGCCGCGACGGGCGATCGCGCCCTCGAGCCGCTCGAGCGCGGCGACGATCGCCGCAGGGTTCGCCTCCCACCCGAGGGCCTCGCACTCGTCGAGCCAGTCGGCGGGCGTGCGATGGCCGCGACGCCCGTTGCAGCGGCGGCACGCCGCCACCTCGTTCTCGATCCACGACGGGCCGCCCTTGATGCGCGGCACCACGTGCTCGGTGGTGGCCGCCACCAGGCCCTCGCCCACCGGTCGCCCGCACCACACGCATCGCGCCCCGTCGCGCTCGAGGATGCGGGCCAGTCGCTCGGCTCGGGGGAGGTGATCGTCGGGGGTGGTGGCGTTCGACGCCATGGCCCGGGACGGTACCGAGCCGACGGCGCCTAGCGTCGGGCGATGGCCGTCGGTCGCTTCGCCCCGAGCCCCACCGGGCCGCTGCACCTGGGGAACCTCCGCACCGCCCTCGCCGCGTGGCTGTTCGCCCGAGCCGAGGGGAGCGCCTTCCTCGTGCGCATGGAGGACCTCGATCGGGTGCAGGCCAGCCGTGACCACGAGCGCGCCCAGCTCCGGGAGCTGGCCGACCTCGGCCTCGACCACGACGGCGAGGTGGTGCGCCAGAGCGAGCGCTTCGACCGCTACGAGGCCGCCATCGCCGAGCTCACCAGGAGGGGGATGACCTACCCCTGCTACTGCACGCGACGGGAGATCCGCGAGGCCGCGACCGCGCCCCACGCCGACGCAGCGCCCGAGGGGGCCTACCCGGGCACCTGCCGGGAGCTGAGCGCCGCGGCACGGGCCGAGCGGGAGGCGTCGGAGCGGCCACCTGCGCTGCGCTTGCGCGGTCCCGATGCCGTCGTCGGCGTGTCCGACGAGCTGCTCGGCGACGTGGCCGCCCTCGTCGACGACGTGGTGCTGCGCCGCAACGATGGCGTGCCCGCCTACAACCTGGCGGTGGTGGTCGACGACGCCGCCCAAGGTGTCGGCCAGGTGGTGCGGGCGGCCGACCTCGCGTCGTCGTCGCCCCGGCAGCGGTTCCTCGCCGAGCTGCTCGACCTCCCGACGGTCCGCTACGCGCACGTGCCCCTCGTGCTCGGCCCCGACGGCCAGCGCCTCGCCAAGCGCGACGGCGCGGTCACCCTCGAGGAGCAGGTGGCCGCCGGGCGCTCGGCCGGCGAGGTCGTGGCGATCCTCGCCCGCTCGCTCGGCCTCGACGTGCCCGAGGCGAGCGTCCGGCCGGCCGACCTGGTCGCCCGCTTCGACCCCGCACGCATCGCCCGCGACCCCTGGACCCTCCCGCCCGAGCTCCTCACCCCCTGACCGCCCGCGTTCTGCGCCCGTTCCACGCGCTGGTGGCGCGTGATCGAGGTGGAGAAGCGTGGGTGGGGTGTGGCCGGGGTTCTGTGCGTGGATCGTGCGTTGGTGGCGCGTGATCGAGGTGGAGAACGCCGTGCTGGCGGCCGACCGGGCGGCGGGCGGGGCGGGGCCGGCGGGGCGATCGGGGGCGAGGGGTGGGTACGGTGCACGGCGTGAGCGACGAGGGGCGAGGCGGTCGGACCGAGCTGGTGCTGGTCGCCCACGGGAGCCGGGCCGCGGCCGCGAACGATGCGCACCGGGCGATGGCGGCGCGGCTCGCCGAGCGCCTGGGTGCGCCCGTGCGCGCCTCCTTCTTGGAGCTGGCCGAGCCTTCGATCGGCGACGCCGTCGATGCCGCCGTCGCCGCGGGCGCCGGGCGCGTGGTCGTGCTCCCGCACTTCCTCTACCCCGGCCGCCACGTGGGCGAGGACATCCCGGCGATCGTCGGCGAGGCGACCGAGCGTCACCCGGGCACGACGATCGAGCTGGCGAGCGCCTCGGGTGACGACCCCACGATGCTCGAGCTGCTCGCCGAGCTCGCCCGGCGGGCGATCGGCGGCTGAGCCGCCCGGCTACTCGACGATCGTGTAGGCGGGGTTGACCAGGATCATGCGGCCCCGGTCGGTTCGGCCCACGCCCTCCACGAGCACTCGGCGCCCGCAGTCGACGCCACCGATGCGCCGACGCCCGGTGAACACGGCCACGGCCCGACCGCTGCCGTCGGAGATGGTGACCTCGAGCGACGGCGAGCCGGCGCGAGGCACCACCTGCAGGCCCTGGATCTCCCCGGCCAGCAGGACCGGCACCCGGGTGGGCGCGTCGGCGATGGGCTGGACGCCCAGGTCGGCGAGACGGTCCTGGAGGCGCTCGCCCTCGATGTCGTCGATGCTCTGGGAGAGCTTGCTGCGCAGCTTCTTCAGCACGACGCCCACGGTCCCACGCTCCGGTGGCGGCCGTCAACGTCCGAGCGTCGCGTCACGATCGCATCTGCGGCAGGCTTCGAGGGTAGGGGTGATCGACACCCGCCCAGCGAAGGAGGAGCCATGGGGTTCTTGGACAAGGCGAAGGACGCGATCCAGGGCAAGGAGGACCAGATCGACCAGGCGATCGACAAGGCCGCCGATGTGATCGACGACAAGACCGGCGGCAAGCACGGCGACAAGATCGACCAGGCCGCCGACAAGGCGAAGGACCTCGTCGACAAGCTCGACACCAGCGACGAGGAGTAGCCGGGCGGAGCCCGGCGATCGACGGTGCCGGTGGCCTCGGGTCGCCGGCACCGGCGCGTCGGGCCTCAGGCGACGATGACGACCGGCGTGCCCTGGCGGGCGAGGGGGATCAGCGCGGTGATGTCCTCGTTGGTCATGCGCACGCAGCCGTGGCTGGCGGGCGTGCCGATCAGCTCGGGCCGGTTGGTCCCGTGGACGGCGATCTGGCCGTTGCCGCCGCCGAAGCTCTCGTACACCTCGGAGAAGCCGGTGACGCTCACCTGGAACGGGCCGTAGGGGCCGTTCGGGTTCGACGGCCGGGTGAGGATGTCGACGTAGAAGGCGCCGAGCGGCGTGGGCGACGAGTCGCGCCCCGGCGCCACGGCCGTGGACATCAGCTGCTCGTCGCCGTGGTACACGCTGAGGCGCTTGGCGCCGCGCTCGATGAGGATGTGGTTCGGGACGGTGCGCAGGGCGACGTCGGACGCCTTGATCCAGCAGGTGGCGCCGTTGGGGCGCTGGTTGATCTGCACCTGGAGCCAGTCGGGCTGCTGGTCGCGCACCAGCACGACGAGCTTGTAGCCCTCGACGGTCGGGTTGGGGATGGTCCGGCCGGTGGGCACCGGAACGCCGGGCGACTGGTAGAGCGCGATCTCGGGGACGATGGCGTCGCCCACCGTGAACTCGAGCGGCCACGGCGGGCCGATGGGGCCCGAGACCCCGAGCCCGGTGGTGGGGTCGAGGTTGGGGAGCGTCGTGGTGGTGGTCGTGGTGGGCCACGAGCCGGCCACGGTCACGCGATCGGAGAGGCCGCGGTCGGTGACGGTGGCCGCCCGGACCTCGACGGGGTCGGGCTCGCCCAGCACCCGGGCGACGCCGAGCGCGGCGCCGCCGGCCACGGCGGCTGCTGCTCCTACGACGAGCCGACGGCGCCCCAGATCCACGGGCGCGAGGCTACCGACGTCGACGTCGGTCGCGCCCGGCGACCGGGGGGACGCCGCGCCTCAACCGAGGAGGGTGGCGACGACCTCGTCTTCGGCCTCGGGCGTGGTGAGCACCAGCACCTCGTCGCCGCCGCGCAGCACGGTGTCGCCCCGGGGGACGATGACGTGGCTGTCGCGGATGATGGCCACGACCGTGGAGTCGCGGGGGAGGCCGAGCTCGGCGAGGTCCTTGCCGTTGGCCGGCGAGTCGGGGGCGAGGGTGGCCTCCGAGAGCCGGGCGCGGCCGCCCTCGAACGAGAGCAGGCGCACCAGGCTGCCCACCGACACCGCCTCCTCGACGAGGGCGGTGAGCAGGTGCGGGGTGGACACCGACACGTCGACGCCCCACATCTCGTTGAACATCCACTCGTTCTTCGGGTTGTTGACCCGGGCGACCACGCGGGGCACGGCGAACTCCTGCTTGGCCAGCAGCGAGATGACGAGGTTGTCCTCGTCGTCGCCGGTGACCGCGGCCACCACGTCGGCCTTGTCGACCTCGGCCCGCGAGAACTCGGTGACCTCGCAGCCGTCGGCCACGATCCAGCGGACCCCGGCGGGCTCGCCCTGGGCCTCGGCCTCGGCGACGCGGTCGGCGTCCACCTCGACGATCACGACGTCGTGGCCGGCCTTGGCCAGGTCCTCGGCGATGAAGGTGCCGACGTTGCCGCCGCCGGCGATGACGACGCGCATCAGTGCGTACCTCCCGTGGGGGCGCCGGCGAGGTGCCGGTCGAAGAGCTCGAGCGAGCCGCCGTCCACGCTCACGTGGACGAGGTCGCCCTCCTGCAGCACCGTGTCGGGCCCGGCGACGGAGCCCTCGCCGAGCCGGGTGACCACGGCGGTGCGGGCGACGCCCGGCAGGTCGAGGTCGGACACCTTGCGACCGGCCCAGGCGACGGGGACGGGCCGCTCGATCAGGCAGACCCGGGCGCTGGCGTCGATCCACTCGGCGGTGGGGCGGGTGGGCAGGATGCGCTGGAGCACCCGCTCGGTGGCCCACTCGACGGTGGCGATGGTGGGCACGCCGAGGCGCTCGTAGATCTTCGCCCGGCGGGGGTCGTAGATGCGGGCCACCACGTTCTCGACGCCGAAGGTCTCCCGAGCGACGCGCGCCACGAGGATGTTCGAGTTGTCGCCGTTGGTGACCGCGGCCAGCGCCGTCGCCTCCTCGATGCCGGCCGCCTTGAGCCGGTCGCGGTCGAAGCCGACGCCGAGCACCGTCCGGCCCGAGAACCCCTCGGGCAGGCGCTCGAAGGCCTTCGTGCGCCGATCCACCACGGCCACCGAGTGACCGCTCTCCTCGAGGGTGCGAGCCAGGCCGGAACCGACCCGTCCGCATCCGACGACGACCACGTGCACTGCGCTCACCTCACCTCTGGTGCCCAGGGCGGGGCACGGCGCGCCACCCTATGCCCGCCGTGCGCGCCGATGCACCCTGTCGGGAACCTGTCGGGCTCGTGCGTCGGGCCTCGCCGGACCGCCCGCGGCGGCGGCGAGTCCGATGTTGACTCGGCGTCGGGGGCCGGTCGTACGATCGGCCGGTCTGCGCCCCACCGGGCCCGACGAACACCCCCGAAGGGACCTCGATGACGTCGCCGTTCAAGCGGATCCTCGTCGGCAAGCCGATCGCCTCGAGCGAAGAGCAGCACCAGCGGATCGGCAAGCCGACCGCCCTGGCGGTGTTCGCCTCCGACGCGGTCTCGTCCACCGCGTACGCCACCGAGGAGATGCTCCTGGTGCTGCTGATGGGCGTGGTGTTCCCCACGTCGCACAGCTACCTCGTGCCGATCTCGGTGGCGGCGGTCGCGCTCCTCGCCATCGTCGGCACGAGCTACATCCAGACCATCCACGCCTACCCCGACGGCGGCGGTGCCTACGTGGTCAGCCGAGAGAACATCAGCCCGCTCGCCTCGTTGATCGCCGGCGGCTCGCTGCTCGTCGACTACACGCTCACCGTGGCGGTCTCGATCTCCTCGGGCGTGCTGGCCATCGGCTCGGCGTTCGGGTTCAACGACAAGGCGGTGCTGCGCATCGGCCTCGCCCTCTTCTTCGTCGGGATGATGTGCCTCGGCAACCTGCGGGGCTTGAAGGAGTCGGGCCGGGTGTTCGCCGTGCCCACCTACTTCTACGTGTCGATGCTGGCGCTGTTCCTGATCGCCGGCTTCTACAAGCTGTGGTTCGGCGACCTGGGCGAGCTCAACACGAGCGAGGAGCTGGCCCGCCACTTCGCCGCCGAGCACGAGCTGATGCAGTCGGCGAGCCTGTTCATCCTGCTGCGAGCGTTCAGCTCCGGCGCCGTGGTCCTGTCGGGCGTCGAGGCCATCTCCAACGGCGTGCCCGCCTTCAAGAAGCCCGAGAGCCGCAACGCGTCGCAGACGCTGATCATGATGGCGTCGATCCTGGGCATCGGCTTCCTCGGCATCTCGACGCTCGCCCACCACATGCTGCCGGTGGTCGACGAGGGCGGCGAGACCGTCCTCTCCCAGATGGCCCGGGGCGTCTTCGGCGAGGGCAACCCGCTCTACTACGGCCTCCAGTTCGGCACCTTCGCCATCTTGGTGATGGCGGCCAACACGGCCTACGCCGACTTCCCCCGCCTGAGCTCGCTGATCGCCCGAGACGGCTACCTGCCCCGCCAGCTGGCCAACCGGGGCGACCGGCTGGTGTTCTCGAACGGCATCTTGATCCTCTCGGCGATGGCCGGCGTGCTGATCGTGATCTTCCGGGCCGAGGTGAGCGCCCTGATCCCGCTCTACGCCGTCGGCGTGTTCACCGGCTTCTCGCTCAGCCAGTTCGGCATGATCCGCCACCACCTCCGGCTCAAGGAGCCGAACTGGCAGCGGGGCCTCGCCATCAACGCGGTGGGCTGCCTGGCCACCACCGTGGTGCTCGGCGTGGTCGTGGTCTCCAAGTTCACGATCGGCGCCTGGATCCCGGTGGTGGTGATCCCGATCATCGTGATGTTCTTCCGCCGGATCCACCGCCACTACGAGCGCATCGACCAGCGCATGGCGGCCGCCCCCGGCGAGAAGGTGCGCCGCCGGACGAACACGGTGGTGGTGCTGGTCGGCAAGGTCACCAAGGGCTCGCTCACCGCCGTCGCCTACGCCCGCTCGCTCAACCCCGACCGCCTGGTGGCGGTGTCGGTGGTGTCGAGCCCCGAGGAGCAGGACCGCATCACCCGGCAGTGGGAGGACCATCAGATCCCCGTCGAGCTGCGGACCCTCTACTCGCCCTACCGCGAGCTGTCGCGCCCGATCCTGGCCTACGTCGACGAGCTCGACGCCACCCACAGCGACGACTTCCTCACCGTGATCGTCCCGGAGTTCGCGCTCGAGCACTGGTGGCAGAAGCTGCTGCACAACCAGAGCGCGCTCATCTTGCGCACCCGACTTCGCGGCCGACCGAACACGGTGGTGACGTCGGTGCCGTTCCACGTGGGCCCGCACGTCGGCGAGGGCGAGATCGTGGCCGCCGGCGTCGACGACTAGCGGGGCGGGGCGCCGGTCGGCTCGGGCCCCGGATCAGCTGAACATCATCAGCCACTGCTCCAGGCTCTGGGGCCGGAAGACGACGTTGCGCTGGCGGGTCTCGGCCATGGTGGCCGACGGCTTCTCCGAGTAGAGGTGGCCGGGGTAGAGCACGGCGTCGTCGGGCACGGCGCCCAGGCGCTGGGTGAGGCTGTAGTACATCTGCTCGGGGTCGCTGCCGGGCAGGTCGGTGCGGCCGCAGCCGTTGAGGAACAGGGTGTCGCCCGCCACCAGGTGGCCGTCGACGAGGAAGCACTGGCTCCCGGGCGTGTGGCCCGGCGTGTGGATGAGCGTGATCGGGATCTCGCCCACCATCACGGTGTCGCCGCTGGCGTGGCCCACGAGGTGCGACTCGGTGACGCCCGTGGTGCGGGTCACCCACGGGAGCTCCTCGGCCTGCAGGTGGATCGGGACCTGGGTGCGCTCGAGCAGGTCGGCGATGCCGGTGATCGAGTGGCCCCAGAGGTCGCCGCCCACGTGGTCGGCGTGGAAGTGCGTGCCGAGGGCGCCCACGAGGCGCATGCCATCGGCGGCCAGCAGGTCGAGGATCGCCTGGGGGTCGTAGGCGGGGTCGACCACCACCGCCTCGCCCGTCTCGCGGTCGCCGATGAGGTAGACGAAGTTGACCATCTGCTGGGCGATCGGGTCGTGCTCGGCGATGTCCATGCCGGCGAGGACCTGGCGGAAGTAGAGGCGGGAGTCGGCCATGGCGGCATGGTACGGCGCCGCCCGTCGACCGGCATCCGGGCGTCACCACGGGTTTTCCCCGCATCCACCTCCCCGACCGCCTAGCGTTCCGGGACCGACACACTCGGAACACGAAGGGGTATTCCATGCAACGCACCACGACGGCCGCGAAGCTCGCGGCCCTCGCCGCGGTTGGCGTCCTGTTCCTCGGAGCCTGCGGCAGCGACAGCGACGGTGGCTCCGACGGCGGAGGCAGCGGCAACGAGGCCACCACCACCACCGCCGCCGACGGCGGCGAGTCCATGGCCACCCCGCCCGGGGAGAACGGCGGGCGCACGGAGGGCGACGGCGAGCTCGTCATCGGCGCCGTGCTGCCCCAGTCCGGCAACCTCTCCTTCCTCGGACCCCCGATGATCGAGGGCGCCCAGATGGCCGTGCGCGACATCAACGAGGCCGGCGGCGTCAACGGCAAGGACGTCAAGATCATCGTCAAGGACGACGGCGGCGGCGCCGACAGCGACCTCGCCCTCACCTCGGTCGACGAGCTGATCAACAACGAGAACGCCGACCTGATCCTGGGTGCGGCCGCCTCGGGCACCACCAAGGACATCATCGACCGCGTGGTCTCGTCGGGCACCGCCGAGTGCTCGCCGTCGAACACCGGCTCGGACCTCACCACCTGGGACGACAAGGGCCTGTACTTCCGCACGCCTCCGGCCGACGACCTGCAGGCGCAGGCCCTCGCCAAGGTCGTGTCCGATGACGGCTACACCAGCGTGGCGATCGTCGCCCAGAACTCGGACTACGGCACCGGCTTCGTCCGGTACCTGCAGCCGGCCCTCGAGGACGGCGGCGCCGACATCGTCGCCGACGTGACCTACGAGCTCAACGGCACTGGCATCGACGCCGAGGTCGAGAAGGTCGTGCAGGCCGAGCCCGATGCCGTCGTGCTGATCGGCTACCCCGAGGACGGCGGCAAGGTCCTCGCCGAGATGATCAAGCAGGGCGCCGGCCCCGACAAGCTGCCGATCTACGTCACCGACGGCATGCAGTCCAACGAGCTCTACCAGCTCGTCGACGAGGCCGACCCGTCGGTCACCGCCGGCATCCGCGGCACCGCCGCCTCGGCGGCGCCCGAGGACGGGGCGTCGTTCTTCCCCGACGCCTTCGCCGAGTTCGCTCCCGACGTCGAGTCGCCCATCTACTCGGCCCAGTCCTACGACTGCGTCGTCCTCACCGCCCTGGCCGCCCAGGCCGCGGGCAGCGACGCCCCGTTCGACATCGCCGCCAACATGATCGCCATCTCCGGTGGCGAGGGCGTGGCCGACGACGCCGAGAAGTGCAACACCTACGCCGACTGCCTCGCCCTGCTCGAGGACGGCAAGAGCATCGACTACGACGGTGCCTCGGGTGCGCTCGACTTCTCCGAGTACGGGGAGCCGAGCGCCGGGTCCTACGACGTGTACACGTTCCAGGACGACGGCACCTACGCCACCGACGAGCAGCTCGTCATCGGCGGCTGACGCCGTCCACCCTCGGGTGAGCTGACGGGGCGGGGCCTGCGGGCCCCGCCCCGTTGCGCGCCCTCAGGCGGGGGGATCGCCCGGCTCGAAGCGGTAGCCCATGCCCGGCTCGGTGATCAGGTGCCGCGGGCGGCTCGGGTCGTCCTCGAGCTTGCGGCGCAGCTGGGCCAGGTACACCCGCAGGTAGTTGGTCTCGGTCTCGTACTGCGGGCCCCACACCTGCTGGAGCAGCTGGCGCTGGCTCACCAGGCGACCAGGGTTGCGCACCAGTACCTCGAGCAGGCCCCACTCGGTGGGCGTGAGGTGCACCTCGGCGCCGTGGCGGTGCACCCGCTTGGCCACGAGGTCCACGGCGAAGGCATCGGTCTCGACCAGCGCCGCCTCGGGACCCGGGTCGGCGCGACGGACCGCGGCGCGCAGGCGGGCGAGCAGCTCGCCCATCGCGAACGGCTTCGTCACGTAGTCGTCGGCACCGGCATCGAGCGCGGCGATCTTGTCGGCCTCGGCGTCGCGGACCGACAGGACGATGATCGGCACCGTCGTCCAGCCCCGCAGACCGTGCACCACCTCGATGCCGTCGATGCCGGGCAGGCCGAGGTCGAGCACGATGACGTCGGGCCGATGGGCGGCCGCCAGCCGGAGGGCGTCCTCGCCGGTGGGGGCCAGGTCGACCTCGTAGCCGCGAGCAGCGAGGTTGGTCTTCATCGCCCGGAGGATCTGGGGCTCGTCGTCGACGACGAGGACGCGGGTCACGGCTCCACCGTGGCACGGTGGTCGACCGGCAGCGACAGCACCACGGTGAGGCCGCCGCCCGGCGTGTCGACCGCGACGATGGTGCCGCCCATCGCCCGGACGAACCCGTGGGCGACGGCGAGGCCGAGCCCCACCCCGGTGCCGGCGTCGCCGAGGCGCTGGAAGGGCTCGAACAGGCGCTCGCGGTGCGCGCGGTCGACCCCTGGGCCGTGGTCGACGATCCGCAGTTCGACCCGTCCATCGACGGTCGCCTCGGCCTCGACGGCGATGCGCCCGTCGCCGCCGTGGACGAGGGCGTTGGCGACGACGTTCGCCACGGCGCGCTCGAGCAGCGCGGGATCGGCGAGGATCGGCGGCAGGGTCTCGGGCACGGCCAGGTCGAGGCGATCGCCCGAGCCGCGGGGCAGGCTGGCGCTCGCCGCGGCCACGACCTCCTCCCATCCGACCGATCGGGTGGCCATCTGGAGGACGCCTGTCTGGAGGCGGCTCATGTCCAGCAGGTTCCCGACGAGCCGGTCGAGCCGGTCGGACTCCTCGTCGATCGTCAGGTGGAACTCCCGCTCGTCGTCGCTGCTCCACTCGATGTCGTCCTGGAGCAGGCTGGACACCGAGGCCTTGATCGAGGCGAGCGGGGTGCGGAGGTCGTGGGACACCGCTCGCAGCAGCGCGGTCCGGAGAGCGTCGCCCTCGGCGACCACCTGGGCGCGCGCCGCCTCGGCGCGCAGGTGGCGCTGCTCGACGGCGGTGGCCAGCTGGGCGGCGAAGGCCCGCAGCACCAGTTCGTCGTCGGCCGACGGAGTGGCGCCGGCGAGCACCAGCACGGCGGTCTCCCCCGCGGGGATGGCGACCGTGGCGTCGTCCGGATCGGTGGGGATGCCGGCACCCACGGCCCGATCGAGCCGCCAGCCGTCGCCCTCCCGCAGGAACAGCGCTGCGCCCTCGAGCTGGAAGGTCGAGCGAACGCGATCGAGCACCGAGGGGAGCGGATCGGCCTCCAGGGCGAGGCCCGCCGACGCTCGGGCCAGCGCCTCGGCCTCGCGGCGGGCCCGGGTGGCATCGGCGGCGCGGCGCTCGCTGCGCGACACGAGCAGGCTCACGACCATCCCGACGACCACGAAGGCGACCAGTGCGGCGCTGTTCTCCGCGTCGGCGATGGTGAGCGTGTGGTAGGGCTCGGTGAGGAACCAGTTGACCGTCAGCCCCGCGGCGACCGCGGTGGTCAGGCCCACGCCGGTGCCGCCCACGAGCGCCACGGCCACCACGAGCAGGACGTAGGCCATCAGCGCGCCGGGCAGGCCGAAGTCGGCGCGGACCCCGACGAGGACCTCGGTGAGCGCCACGAGCCCGAGCACCGCCAGGACGAAGCCGGCGGCGCGCCGGCGACGGGTGAGCGGGGACCGGAGCAGCGGGGGACGCCACGACCTCCGCCCCGTCGCCCCGCCGTCGGCGCCGGTGCTGATCACGTGGACGTCCATGTCGCCCGAGGCGCGCACCACGCGGTTGACCACCGAGCCCCGCAGCAGCTCGGTCGACCGGCTGCGCTGGGTTGCGCCCAGCACGATCTGGGTGGCGTGCTGGGCTCGGGCGAAGCGCACCAGCGCGTCGGCCACGTCGTCGCCGACGACCTCGTGGTACTCGCCGCCGAGGTCCGTGAGCACGTCGCGCTGACGTTCGAGCCCGGTCGGCGCCTGCCCGGCGAGCCCGTCGCCGGCGCGCACGTGGACCCCGAGCAGCTCGCCTCGGGCCCGGCCGGCGACGCGCGCCGCCCGCCGGATCAGGGCCTCGCCGTTCGCTGCGCCGGTCAGGGCCACCACGACCCGCTCGCGGGCCTCCCAGGCGGCGTCGATGCCGTGCGCGTCGAGATAGTCGGTGAGCGACTCGTCGACCTGGTCGGCGAGCCAGAGGAGCGCGAGCTCCCGCAGCGCGGTGAGGTTGCCGATGCGGAAGTAGCTGCCGAGCGCGTCGTCGACCTTCTCGGGGCCGTAGACGTTGCCGTGGGCCATGCGGCGTCGGAGCGCCTCGGGGGTCATGTCGACCAGCTCGACCTGATCGGCAGCGCGCACCACGTGATCGGGGACCGTCTCGCGCTGGACGACGCCGGTGATGCGCTCCACCACGTCGTTGAGCGACTCGAGGTGCTGCACGTTCACGGTCGAGATCACGTCGATGCCGGCGTCGAGGAGCTCCTGCACATCCTGCCAGCGCTTGTCGTTGCGGCTGCCGGGCACGTTGGTGTGGGCGAGCTCGTCGACCAGCGCGACGGCCGGGCGACGGGCGAGCACGGCATCGAGGTCCATCTCCTCGAACGGGTGGTCGCGGTGGACCATCACCTTGCGCGGCACCACCTCGAGCCCGGTGACCATGGCCAGGGTGTTGGGCCGAGCGTGGTGCTCGACGTAGGCCACCACGACGTCGGTGCCCCGCTCCGCTCGTCGGTGCCCCTCGCCGAGCATGGCGTAGGTCTTGCCGACGCCAGGTGCGGCGCCGAGGTAGATGCGCAGCCTGCCGCGCGCGCCGTCAGCCACGGTCCGACCCTAGGGGTGCGGGGGGCCGGCCGACTGCCGTGGCCGGCCCCCCGTCCCCCGGCGCCGCCGGGGAGGTGAGGTCCCGGCGGGCGGCTTCAGCCCCGCTCGGCGAGTGCAAGGTTCAGCGTCACGACGTTCACGCCCGGCTCGCCGAGGAACCCGAGCGACCGGCCATCGGTGTGGTCGTCGACGAGGGCGAGCACGTCGTCGAGCGGCAGGTCTCGGGTCTCGGCCACCCGAGGCGCCTGGAGGCGGGCGTTGGCCACCGAGATGTGGGGGTCGAGGCCCGAGCCCGAGGCGGTCACCGCGTCGACGGGGACCGAGGCGTCGGGGGCCAGGCCGTTGGCTTGGCCGTAGGCGGCGATCCGCTCGGCCACGGCGGCGAGGAGCTCGGGGTTGGTGGGGCCGAGGTTGCTCGGCGACGAGGCCGACCCGTCGTAGCCGTCGCCCGCTGCCGAGGGTCGGGGCCAGAACCACTCGTCGCCTTCGAAGGCCTGGCCGAGCAGCGATGAGCCGACGACGTCGCCGTCGGCGTCGCGCAGGAGCGAGCCGTCGGCCCGGTCGCCGAACGCCGCCTGGGCGACGCCGGTGGCGACCAGGGGGTAGGCGATCCCGCACAGCACGGTGAGCACGGCGAGGATCCGCAGGGCGGGGACGAGTTGGCGATGCATCACAGGCCTCCGAGGGCGTTGATGACGAGGTCGATGGCCTTGATCCCGAGGAAGGGGGCGATCAGGCCGCCGAGGCCGTAGACGAGCAGGTTGCGGCGCAGCACCTGGGCGGCGCCGCCGACCCGGAACCGCACGCCGCGCAGGGCGAGCGGGATCAGGGCG
>ERZ795053.2750-NODE-2750-length-20768-cov-5.629556_pt1 | contig 20768 bp, 12 predicted proteins | sample MGYA00375137_ERZ795053 | MGnify/ENA primary metagenome ERZ795053 (study PRJEB30182, sample SAMN05720284) | activated sludge metagenome | isolation source: Anaerobic digester | place: Hong Kong | collected 2014-12-17 ...
CCTTTAAAATACTCCCGGTCTTCTGTGATCGCAGCCAGCTCCTCTTTGACTGTCACATCGATCCTGCCGTAAAACTCTTCAGTATCGAGAAAATAGACTGTTTCCAGAAGTCTGGCCCCGGCCATGTCGATAAACTCCCCCGGACGCTGATCGACAGGAAAACGTTCCGCCAGCCGTATTGTCGCATAGAGATTATGCTGAAGCTGTGACCGGTAGAGGTCCAGCGTGGCCCTGTAGACCATGTGAAAGATAAGAAGAAGAATCAGGTTGACCAGCGCAAACGAAAGGACGATCTTCCTTTTCATAACCTGACGACCTTGATGAAAGTGGTCTCGTCTCCGTATTTCAGCTTGATAAGATACGTTCCTTTGGGGACCCCTGTGAGGGAGAGGACCATATTATTCTCTCCGGAAACTGTCTCTGCACTCACTCTTTTGACCTCCTCCATGGCGGCATTAAAGAGGACCAGAAGGGCTCGTTTCCCCGAAAGTGCAGAAAAACGCACAGAAACGACCTCTCCGTCTGCAGGATTGGGGTAGGCATAGACAGCCCGGTCTTCGGGAGGCGCCGCGGTCCCCTCACTGGGCCCTTCCAATGTCGATCCGTCGCGGAGAAGACGGTCATAAAGCGTCATGGCGTAGACAGCATCTTCATTTCTGTAGAGCAGGTCTCCCCCGCCGGCTCCGGTCGTCGATGAGTCCTCCCCCGTATACAGGAAGACCTCTTCCGTGCCGGGTTCCAGGACAGCCGTCCGGTCTCCTGTGAGAAGAATCCGGATCTTCTCCCCTTTTTCAAAAGGGATCATCTCCCGGAAGCCCGGGAGACGAAAACTCTCTTCCGGCCCTGTCTCATTGAGGACCACAAGCTGATCCGATGTGAGTGCAAAGAGTTCCGTCATGCCGTCACAATCGTAATCAAGGGGGAAGAAGTCTTCAACCGTCACAGAAGATGAAGGGAAGAGACAAGGAACAGGATGAGCCGGGTCTATCCGGTAAAAGTGCCCCCGGCTTGACACAAAGAGTTCTCCGTTATAAAGACGGACATCCTCGGCCTCTTCCATGACCGGAGAGTCTCCCAGATAGAGGACTCCTCCTGAAAGAGCTGCTGTTGAGAGCCCGGCAAGTCCTAAAAATGTCGTCCCGGGGCGCTCTGTCTCAGCAAGGAGGACAAAGGCCTCGTCATAGAGAAAGCTTTTCTGGCCGGTACGCAGAAAATAGGACCCGTTTTCCCGTCTGGCTTCCAGCAGTTCTCCGCCGAGAAAAGAGTCCCATGACCTGAGAAGAGATCCGTCGGGGAGAGAATAGAGGGCTTGGTCTGTGAAAAGAAAACCCCTGTCGAGAAGAAGCGGGTTTTCTCCTTCAAATGAAAAGAGCATCGCCCCCTCTGCACTGTAGGCCCCGGATGATGTGACAAAGAGGTCCGGAGACGCCAGAACGATCCCCGGTCTTGTGAGAGGAAAATAATCCGGCCTTGCCGATTCCATAGTGACATGTCCCGCACTGCTTTCTGCGTCGAGTCCCGTGAGCCGGATCCCGCTTCGCCCGCCCTGATCATCCCGGGCGGAGGGGGATGTCTCGTCAGTGAAGATCTCCCATGTCCTGCTGCTGAAGCAGTCCGTCCTGTCGCCCAGGCTGCCCGTACTGCCCAGGGGCCGGTCCAGGTCGTTCAGGCCGTCAGCTTCTTCAAGATCCAGGCCCTTTCCCTGGAGGCCGTTGAGATTGGAGGGGTCCAAAGCGATGATATCCTCGTTGACATGCCAGATGGTGATCCCGGGGAGGGCTCCTTCTGAAGGTTCCATGATATAGTAATCCCCCTGGCGGCCCAGGTAGGAAAAGGCCTGAAAGCTTTTTCCGATCCCCTGGCCGTTCCGGTATTCCAGAAGGAAGTATTCCCCCTTGCCGATGACGATCTTATAGAGACGGTTCCCGTTCCAGGCCTCCTCTTTGACATCGCAGCTGAAGGGTTCCAGGGAAAAAAGGCCCTTTCTGTCCAGCAGAAGAGGTTCCGCCCACCCCATCTTCTCCTTGATGTAGCCTGATGGGGGCATGGGGAGGAATCCCAGGTAGTTGGAAAATCCGTAACTCATGAGGTCCCACATCCCCGCTCCCGATGTCCTGCCGGAAAGATCATATGTCGTGGGCATCCCCAGGAGTGTCCCCAGGGAAAACGCAGCAGGGCCGAGGCTACTGAGAGGCATATCATCAGGCCCTGAATCCTGGTTCTCTGTCTCAGGGATGATCATGACCCCGTTGGGCACATCGCTTCTCAGAGGGGTCCCCGTGATCTCCTGGTAGGCTTCGGGAGTGAACGAAGTGGTCAGGATATCATCGGGAGAGTCCCCGTTCATGTCAAACTCCTCTCCCGCGCCGGCATGAAGAAGGGCAATATAATCATACTGGGAGAAGTCATAATCGTTTTCCGCCATTCCGAGAGCGGTGTCAGCCAGTTCGCAAAGCCTCTCCTCCTGACTGTCATTGGCTCCGAAATAGGCCATCGTTTTCCCTGCCGTCACATAGATCTGTGATGAGACCGTGATCTCCTCCAGCCTGAACAGGTCTCCCGAGACTTCCCTGAAATACTCGCTCAAGGTGTAGTAGGGAAAAGCCTCTGACCCGCCGGGAGTCCGGAAAGGGCTCTCTTTTTCGGCCAGGCCGAAGAGAGTGAAGTAGTCATAAAGGAAGGGCTGCGCCTGGGAATCCGCAAGCGACCTCACGGTAAAACGTCCGTCTCCGGTGGTTCCGTCTTCACTGTCCGGTTCAAACTCGACCCTGATGACAAGAAGAGAGCAGGAGCCCGTACGGGGAGGCACCAGAGGCTCCGTCTTCTCCGAATAAGCAAGCGGCGGTTTGAGAGCCGCCACCGTCGATAAAAAAAGAAGAACCATAACGACGACTCCGCAGAATTTTTTAAAGATCATGACGCTGCAGCCTTTCTTTGACTTCTTTCACAGGGATGTTGAGAAGCCGGGACATCTTCTCCCGGTCTCCCCCTGTGATGGTGATGACCCTTGTGAGGATCTCCTTTTCGTTTTTATCAAGAAGAGCATTGAGGTCCATCCTTGCGCCGGCAAGATCCGACTCTTTGTAATAGAGCGTCTCTCCGTCAGAAAGGATCGCCAGGCGTTCGATGAAATTCTTCAGTTCACGGACATTCCCCGGCCATGTATAATGAAGCATGAATGTCTCCAGGTCCGGATGGATCCCCTTTTTCGCCATCCCGTATTTCCGGGTGATCTCATGGAGGAAATGATAAGCCAGGGGCATGATATCCTGGCGCCGGTCCCGCAGAGGAGGAATATGCATATCCATGACATTGATACGGAAGAAGAGGTCCTCCCTGAACTTTTTGTTCATGACCATCATGGCCAGATCCTTGTTTGTGGCACTGATGAGGTTGAATTCCACAGAGACAGGAGAAACACTTCCCAGGGGAGTGACCTGGCCGTCCTGAAGGACGCGAAGCAGGCTGACCTGGCTTTTCTGTGAAAGATCCCCGACCTCATCCAGAAAAAGTGTCCCTCCGCCGGCGGCCCGGATCTTTCCCGCCTGCCGTTTATCCGCTCCGGTAAACGCTCCCTTTTCATAACCGAACATCTCCGATTCAAAAAGCTCTTCAGGGAGCGCTCCGCAGTTGACCGGGATAAAAGGGGACTTTCCGCCCATGATTTTCCCATGGATGTATTTGGCGATGACCTCCTTGCCCACGCCATTCTCCCCTGTGAGAAGAAGATTGATCCTCTTCCCCGCCAGGTTGTCCGCCTTTTTGATGAGTCTGACCATCTTGGGATCCCGGAAGAGCACATCATTCTCTTCCCCCTGCCGGCCCCAGAGGATCATATCGGCTCTCTTCCTTAAAACAGATCTGATCTGCTCTTCATCCCCGTTCTTTTCGATGAAGTCCACAGCCCCGATCTTCATGGCTTCTACGGCACCGGAGACTGTCCCGTGCCCGGAGAGCATGATCACCGGGATCTCCGGATATTGAGACTGGATGACTTTTAAAAAGGAGATCCCGTCCATTTTCGGCATCTTGATGTCCAGCACAAGGATGTCGATGGGAGACGTTTCCAGGATAACTGCTGCTTTTTCGGGATCCTCCGCCCCGAAGAACTGAAACCCCATCTCCGTGGTGATGATCTCCATGACACGTCTGATATTTTTTTCATCATCAACGACAAGAATATTCATGATTCTCCGGCTGTCTCCTTTTCAGTCTGGAAAAGAAGGTAGGTATCAGTCCCTTCACCATCCCGGACATTGATCCCCACATGTCCTTCGAATTCCTCCATATATTTCCGGACAAGGTAGAGTCCCAGCCCGCTGCCCCCCTTTTTGTTCGTAAAATAGGGTTCAAAAATACGGTCGAGGACATCATTCTCAATCCCTCCGGAATAATCCCTGACATGAATGATAACATATTTTTGGTCCCGTGGACAGCTCCCGGCGTCAAAAGATCCTTTAGTGACATCATAATAGGCTGCAACATGGATCTCAGCCCCTTCTCCCGTGGCTTCCAGGCTGTTTTCCAGGATATTCTTCATGATCAGGTCGAACTTCTCCTGTGAAAAAGGAACAGGGGGAAGACTTTTGGAGACGTGCAGATCGATGTGACACGAAGTGAACGAGGCAATGATCCTTTTGAGGCTTTCTCCCACATCGATATGCCGGATCTCTTTCTCCCCTTCCAGCGTCTGTTCCCGGAAACGGTCGATGAGTCTCTGGATGCTTTCCAGCTCTTCATGAATGATCCCGTAGAGGTCTTTCATGGACTCTTTCTCTCTTTGCGTTTTGACAACCTCTTCTGTCATCTTTTCCAGGCGGCTGAGTGAAAACCGGATGGGCATAAGGGGGTTCTTCAGTTCATGGGCCAGCTCCTGGGTGAGCTGAAACCAGAGATCGAACTTTTCACTGAGGATCAATCCGGTGATATCGGAAAGAAGAAAGATATATCCGTATTTGAATTTCTTGATGCTGTACCGGAAGACCGTCCCCTTTTCACGAAGCTCCCCCTGTCCCTCCTGAAAATAGTCCAGGGGGAACGGAAGACTCTCCGGAACCGAATCTTTATAGGCAAGACCCGGGAAAAAGCGTCGGAGAGCCTGGTTGCATATGGCCACATGGCCTCTTTCGTCATAGGTCACCGCACCCACGGGAAGAGAGTCGATGATGGTCTTGAGAAAATTCTGATTTTCAATAAAGCTGTTTTTCAGGATGGCAAGCCGTTTGACCATGCTGTTGAAATTTGTAAAGAGGACTTTTAACTCGGAAATCGGCGTTTTCGTCTCCACCCTGTGATTGAAATTCCCCAGGCTCACCTCCTTTGTGGCGACAATGATCTTGGAGAGCGGTTTCAGAAGATGGCCGGCGTTTTTATAGAGGAGGAGCACCGTGAGGGCGATGACAAAAAACTGCACCATAAGGGATAATGCGAAACTTTCGGTGATACGCCAGAGGGTGGGGCGGGCCAGAACAGTAGAGAGCTCAAAAACAATACCCGGGTAGCGGTCCCAGAGAAACCTGTGCCTGAGCCGGGGAACGGTATAGTCGAGTTTCCATTGCTCCTGATGAACGGTGATATCCATGAAATCGTGCCGGGAAAGATAGGTGTTTTTCATATTCACACGGTAACTGTCTTCATCAGAGGAGAGAAGGCGCTCGGGCCCCTTATAGAGAGTCCAGTTTGCCACATCATTATCCAGGGAAGATGCGATCTCCCTTGAACGGACGGGGTGGAACAGGTCCCTGGGGTCCTCGCTCTCCAGGCGGGAGATCATCGCTTCCTTTTCCCGGATGATCCTCTCCCGGAGTGATTGGCGGATATCCATGACGATCCCCGAGGAGAGAAGCAGGATATTGGCCGAAGTGGGGATCATGAGAAGCAGGAGGATGATCAGCATATTCCGTTTCACGAAATCATTGGCCATGGTCCGCCATTTTTGAGAAAAGAGGCCGCAGACGATGAGGACGATGATCTCTGCAAGCATGATGAAAAAGATATATTTCATGGCGATCTTCCAGGGCGCCTTGATATAAAACCGGTAATAGTCCCCTGTCCCTCCTATGCGTTTCACAGGCATATCCCGTGTGACTTCATCATCATACACCCGAGTGGAGAAGACAGTCCGCCCGTTTTTGACATGGGAGAAAAAGAGTTCCGGAAGATCAGGGACATGCATAAAAAAGTCGTCTTTGACTCCGATGACCACGTTTCCCACAAACTCTCCTTCATATGTCAGAGGAGCCTTGAAGAGGTGGAACCCCTCGGAGAACGAGATGGACCCGGGCGGGCCTCTGAAGGGATGGGCCGAACAGCCGGAACCATACCGGCTGTAGATATCCCCGTTTCTGTTTTCAAAATAGATAAAATTCATATAGGGCTGATCAGAAAGAGGAGAACGGAGCCATTTGAAAAAAGCGAAATTGTCATCATCATAATGGACATTCTCCTTCAGGGACCAGAGAAAAGCCTGGTCCTTACGGAGCCGCTCCACGGTTTCGAACATGACCCGTGCCGGTTCCGCTTCGATCATCTCCATCTGGCTGCGCGCCAGTTTCTCGTCGACACCCGTGATCAGCTGGGCCGCAACGGGGATAAAGGGGATGAAGAGAAGATAGAAATAAAATGCCGAAAGAGCTGTCTGTTTTTTCATGGCCAGGAGTCCCAGGGGGAGCAGTCCCCCTACGGCGAGAAGAAGCAGAGAGGGATCCAGACTGAGAAGGAGAAGGAAAAGAGCTCCGGCGAGAGCCCAAAGATGTGTCACCTTGATCAGACGGGCGGCATACACCGCGATAAAAAAGAGAAGCACGAACGAGGCGATGGTCAGGCCCTTGTCTTTCATCAGGACCCCCATCCAGAAAGCCATCTTCACATAGTCTGTGGCATGAGAATAGAAAGTGTGCCAGGCCAGAAGAAAGACCTGGTATCCCAGCACCAGGCCGAGAAGTTCCTGTTGCCTGAGGGGACGGTCCCTGAGACGGGGAATGACTCCGCGGCATCTCCAGGCCAGGTAGGTGAGGAGAAGAAGGAGGGCGGCTTGAGGGAAAAAAGCGAGGGAGGTGAGAAGAAGAGCAATGGCGGCATGGTCAAGACGATGCTTTTTTTCATCTGTGAGAAAGGCGAAAAAGAGAAAGAGAAGGCCGTTGAGCAGGAAAAACCGTTTTTTGGTCTCTGCCATATACCAGGAGAGGGGATGAGCCTGGATCTTCAGGATGATATCATCCTCCATCTTGGAATAGAGGGCATGGGCGGAAGAGAGATAGACGGATTCTCCTTTATGGATATCATTGTAAAGGAGAGGTTCATCGTAGATATAAAACTGGCCTGGAGTGAAATAGAGAGTGATCCGTGTATCGAACCGTCCCTGGATATGTCTGAGCCATTGTGATTTGGTCTTCTCCGTTCCGTAGAGGGCGGTGATGAGGTGCCGCAGGGTATAGATCCTGTTCTCATCATAGAATTGAAACACCAGGCTGGCATCATTCCCGTTAATATCCAGCTTTGGGAAAAAGACCCTTTTTTGAAGGCCGTCGAAAGGCTTTCGCCCGCTCCATTTGATCAGAGTATAATCCAGGTCCCGCGCAGTGTAGCCGATATCACTCTCCGGGGCATACTCCTTTTTCACAATCTCCCTGCGTTTCTCATAAAAATCGGCTTTGAGCCCCATGTATTCTTTTTCCACGGTATCGCGGATCCCGAAGAGTCTCTTTTCCCTGAAAGAGTCGTTGTTCTTGATATCATTGACCGCCAGGAGATAGAGAAGGCCGAGAAGAAAAGCGGCCAGAAAGAAACGCCTCTCTTTGGTGAAAAGAGACGCACCCAGAGAAAGAAGAAGAAAAAGGATGATCCATGCGGGAGAGTTCAGGAGAAGATTGAGAAAAGTGATGATGAGAAGGGAAGGTGCGAGAAAACGAAAGCTCTTTCTTTCCACCTATATCTCCCTGTTCAGAGCCTCCCCCGGCCTCAGATACCGCAGGACACTCCAGGGCTTTAAAGCAGGAGATGTCACTGCCCGATATGCCTGTCCGGGCTGCCCTTTATCCAGAGGCGCTCCGGAAAGGGAGTGCAGCTCTTCGATCCGCACACTCCGGATAGCCGGGTCCAGAGGCTGAAGAGCCTCATACACGCCCCCTTTTGCCAGGGGAGCCTTGGCGACAAGATCCCCTTGTGCATCGATGTAGCCTAAGAGGTCATACGGGGCGAATGTCCGGGATGATTCCAGTTTTGACTCATATCCCCCGGGAATGAGAAATCCCGGATGATACCCCCTGTTGTTCGCTTCAAAAAGGCTTTCTCTCCAGAGGGGATCCGGGGACTCACCCTTCATGAGCGCATCCAGAAGAAGCCGGTAAGCTCTCACCACAGTGGCCACATAGAGGATCCCTTTGATCCGGCCTTCGATCTTCACACTGGAGACCGGCATCAAGGATCTTATCCATATAGTCATAGAGCATGAGATCCTTTGAATTGAAAATGTAGAGGCCTCTCTCATCCTCTGATACTTCAAAGAGCTCCTCTTTTCGTTTCTCCTCACGCACAAACCAGGACCAGCGGCAGGGATGGGCACAGTCTCCCGCGTTGGCATCTCTCCCGGTCATGTATTTACTCATGAGGCATCGGCCGGAATAAGCCATGCACATGGCTCCGTGGATAAAGACCTCTGTCTCCAGCCCGGCATGCTTTGAAACCGAGCGGATCTCTTCCAGGCTGAGTTCCCTGGCCAGAATGACTCTCTCGGCTCCCAGCTCTTTCCAGACACGGGCGCTTCTGCTGTCGGTGATGTTCGCCTGGGTGCTCACGTGGACGGGAATCTCCGGAGCTCTCTTTTTCACCATGTCCAGAACACCCGGGGCCGAGACGATCACACCGTCAGGAGCCAGCCTGCGGATCTTCTCCATGAGCTTTTCAAGAGGTTTGAGATCCTCCTCCCTGGGATAGATATTGAGGGTCAGATAAGCTTTTTTTCCCTGTCCGTGGAGACGGCGGATGAACCGGTCCGCTTCTTCAGGAGTAAAATTCCCGCTTCTGGCCCGAAGATTATAATTGTCGATCCCGAAGTAGAGGGCGTCGGCTCCGAAGGCAGCGGCGATCTCTCCCTTTTCGGCCGTCCCGGCGGGAGCCAGTAATTCCACCCGGTGCATCAGTATAACCTCTTGGCCTCGAGATGTTCAGCATAGGTCTTGGAAAAATAGTGCGACCCGTCGTTTTTTGAAACGAAATAGAGGTAATCCGTCGAAGCCGGATGCAGGACGGCTGTGATGGATGCCAGGCCGGGATTGTTGATGGGCCCGGGAGGAAGTCCGTAGATCTTATAGGTGTTATAAGGAGAGTCGATCTCAAGGTCTTCAAAATAGAGTTTATCACGGTGCTTCCCCAATGCGAAGAGGACCGTAGCACAGCTCTCCAGGGGCATCTCCATCCCGAGTCTTTTCTCAAAGACCTGAGCGATCACCGGACGCTCCTCCGGCAGACGGGCCTCCCCCTCCACGATGGATGCCAGAGTCAGGACTTCATGAAACGTCCAGGGAGATCTCCTCAGGGTGTCCTCAAGTCCTGCCCGGGCGATGTTCTCATGAAGCTGCCTGTTCAGGAAACGGACGATCTCCCGGGGGTCTTCACCGGCAGAAAAATAGTAGGTATCCGGATAACAGTATCCCTCCAGGGAGGGGCCGGGGATCTTCAACTCCTCAAGGAGAGCCGGATCCCTGTAGAGACTCATCATCTCTTGAGAATCAGAGATCACACCTTTGTCTTCAAGAAGCTGCGCGATCTGTCTGTAGTGGAACCCTTCGGGGATGGTCACCCGTATCCCTTTTTTAAAACCTTTTCTGAACATACCGGCCAGCTCGATGATATTGACATACCCCTTGAGATAGTAATCCCCCGCGTTGATCTTCCACCCGAATAACTTGTAAAAAAGCTTGAAAGAGGTGGGGCTGGGAGTGATCCCGCGCTCATAAAGGGCTTTGACGACGGTCTGGAGGGTGTCCCCCCTTTTGATCTCCAGGTAGACAGTCCCCTCCACTTTGAAAGGGCGGAACCACTCGAAGAAAAAGGCGAAAAGCAGAAGAAGGACAAGAGCGGGAATCCAGTATTTCTTCAGGATCAGATGACGTGTCTGTTCAAAGAGTTTCATTCGATGACTAATTCCTTTCCGTCAAAACCCAGGGTGATGCTCTCCCGTTCAGTGAGGTCCATGCGTCCCAGGGCCAGGGCCAGGGGTGAAAAGACATGCCCCTGGAAAAGTCGCTCCAGAGAGCGCAGTTTATCCTTTTCTTTTTTCACTTCATCGATGAGAAAACGCAGAAGCTTATCCTGGATGACCCATTGGATATCCCACTTCTCCCGTAAGGTCTCCAGCAGGTTCCGGTTGATGATCTTCTTCAGTTCATGGTCTCGCAGCTCTTTAAAGATGACCACCTGGTCCATGATGCTCATAAGTTCCGGGTCCAGCAGAGAAGCCAGCCCTTCATGGACAGCTTTCACATCATAATCGACTTCGCTGTCCGGTGTAAAGCCCAGCTGTTTTTTCTTCTCTTCATAGGCTTTCACCGTCATCACAACAGTCACCCCGGAGAGCGAGACATGCTGCCCCAGGCTGTCCTCAAAAGCTCCGGTTTTAAAGACTTCTGCAAAAAACCTCTGGACATCCGGGCAGGCTTTATCGATCTCTTCCAGAAAAAGGATGCTTAACGGGTATTTCTGAAGGACCCGTGTGAGGATGGAGGGGTAGACTTCGCCTTTGGACTTATCGCTGTATCCGGTGAGTTCCCACAGTGATTCGGGCTCTTCAAAACGGGCCATATCAAAGACTGATATCCGTTCGGGGTCTCCGAAGAGGACATCGGCTAATCCATGGATGAGCTCCTTTTTCCCTACTCCGCGGGGGCCCACAAAGAGCATGATGCCGTTGGGCATGCGGGGATTGACGTTAAAGGGTGTCTCACGTGTCGTGATGACCCTGGCCACCCGTTCCACCGCATCGTCCTGGCCGATGATGCGCTCTTTGAGCTTTTCCGGAATCGCATCATAAGATTCACGCTCTCCGCTGATCCTCCAGCCCGGGACTCCAAGGGATTCAGAGACAGCCTGATAGAGGTCTTCCGACCTCAGCCGCCGTGTCGTCTCTGTCCTGGCTTTGAGCCGCACCCGTGTGGCCGCCATATCCAGAAGCTGCAGGGTTCCCTCGATCTCTCCATTGGAGAAGAACTGGCCTGAAAGGTAAAAGGCCTGGGTGGCCAGCGGAGCTGAAATAACGACATTATGGTACTCTTCGATCTCACTCTTCGATTCATAGATGATGTTCAGGATCTTTTCAGGAGAAAGGTGTTTGATCTTAATGATCTGGATCTTTTCTTTCAGGAAGGGGTCCTGGTCCAGGACCAGGCTGATATTCTCCCGTTTGGACGCGCCGATGACCCTGAGCGCCCCCTGTCTCAGAACAGGTTTCAGAAGGACAGGGAGGTCCAGCGGGCCTGATCCGTAGAAATCGGGGTAGATCTCGTCAAAGTAGAGGATCGTCCCGGGATGTTCCGCGGCTTCATTGAGAAACTGATGGAGGAGCTCCACAAAGGCATTGGCTTCTTTCACATGGCCCATCATGGCATCGGTGAGCACATAAAGGATCCGGCATGAGTCGAACCGGCCCTCGCCCTCTGCGATGCGCTGGGCGACGCCTTCCACAAGGATACTCTTATCGATACCGGGCCTTCCCACGAGAAGAGGCGTGTTTTTATAGATCCTCGACAGGACTTCCACAAGCGAAGCAGTGGTCTTCCATCCCGTAGCCAGGGGTCTCCTTTTCCTTTGGCGGATCAGCTGTCCGATATCCACACTGAACTGCCCCACAAGACTCTTGTCTTCACTAAAAGAGCGTTTCATTTCATCGATATAGATCAGGTCATCCAGCGAGGAGAGTTCCACTCCCATCTCTGTAAAGATCCCGGCCAGCTCCCCGTCGGCCTCATGGAGAAGGGCCAGGAGAAGGTGAAGAGGCTTCACTTCGGATTCCTGGCTCTCCATGGCGATGATGCCGCTGAGCCGCAGAGCTTCCCTTGTATGGTCGCTGATGGTGATCTCTGTATTCTGAGGCACTTTTTCTTTTTTTTCGAGGGCTTCTTTAAAAAGAGCCAAAAGCTTCTGAGGTTCCATATTGTGGATTTTAAGCCAGTAGTCGACTTTCGGGTCTTTGAGTTCCAGAAGGCTTGTGAGGAGATGAAGGGGGACGATCACCCCGTGCCTCTCTTCAAGGGCTTTTGTTTCCGCCGCCTGGATCACCTGCTGCAGCTGTGCTGAAAAATTGTATCGTTTCATTCTTCGTCGTCTCCTATCTGTCCCAGTTCCTTGAGTTTCATCAGCTGCTCCTTGGTCTCATCCAGTGTCGGATCCAGGGCCACGGCCTTTTCCCAGGCTTTAACGGCGAATTCGATACGGTCGAGTTCATAGAGGGCATTCCCCAGGGAGACATAGGCTTTGGCGAAATCGGGCCGTTTTTCAATGGATTTCCGAAAGAGAGGGACCGCTTTCTCTGTCATCTCTTCTTCCACAAGGATCATTCCCAGATTATAGTAGCTTTCGCTGAACTCAGGATTGAGTTTGATCAGTTTTTTAAAGACATCTTTGGCCTTCTCTTTCTCTCCTTTTTCACTGAAAGCCATCCCCAGATTGCTGTACGCACCCCAGAGACGGTTGTTGAGCGTGATCGCTTCTTTGAAACAGTCCACAGCCGCGGAGAGTTCTCCGTTCATCAGGAAGGTCAGCCCGGTGTTGTTCAGGTCATCAGCCTTCTTCATCCTGATCGCTGATTCTTCGTTCTGCAGATACTCTTTCTGAAGGACAGCAAAGGCTTCCATCTTCTCCATTCCGCTGACGAAACTCCTGGAGAGGGCCTGTTGAGAATCCACACAGAGGTCCATCCCCTGACGGATGATCTCAAGGTTTTCCATCCTCTGCTCCATCAGGTCGAGTTTGCGGTCCACAGACTCCATATGCTGGCGGATCGCATTCAGGGTTTCAAGCATCTGCACTGCAGTCTCCTGCTGCGAAGAAACCGCATCACGTGCCATGTCCAGATAAAGTCCCGCTTTTTCGTTGAGCTGCCGGGTTTCTTCACGCAGGGGCCCCTCTTCATGGAGGCGCTCTATAGTTTCTGTATTCTCACGCACATATCGGATCAGGTCTTCGAAGGCCGACTTGTTCTCTGCAGACTGTTCACCCATAGCGGTCATGGATTCCCGGACTGATTCGGAGAAAGCCCCCAGCCTGTCGTAGGCCTCTTTCTGGATCTTCAGGGTGGCGGCAAGGGGTTTTTTCAATGTCTCCAGGAGCATCTTCATGGATTCAAGATAACTCTCTTTTCCGCTTCCGGCCTGGGAGTCTTCGCTTTTCCCGGGAAGAGCATCCAGGTTCTCTTTCAACTCCGTCAAAGAGGCTTTCATCTCAAGAGCGGCCCGGGCTGTCTGGCCCATCTTCTCAGCCAGAGGCCCCTCTTCACCCAGGAGCTCCTGAAGCCTCAGAAGGATCCCGGAGTTCTTTTCGAGCGTTTGCTCGACGCCGTCCCATGAGAGAGAAGGCGGCTCTGCCCCCTCTTCTGCGGGTTGCAGCCCCTTTTGCCGGCCCAGAAGAGTGATGAGTTCATTGATCTTTTTCCCGTTGTCCATGACTTTGAAAAACTCCGTCATGGGCTTCATACCGTTATTCAAAAGAGTTCCGATCTTTTTGATGAGGACCCCGTTGTCATTGCTGCTTTTTTTGATGAGTTTCCCGAGTTTTGTCACATTCTCTTTATTGTGCAGATCGATGGCCTGAAAGATGCAGGCCTGGGATGGAGAATCATACAGGAAACACTCTCCTTTCATGCAGGACAGGGGTTTCCCTTCTTTATTGTTCAGGAAGGGGCATAAGTTCTGGTCCATTTCTCCTCCTTCGTTCTTACTTTGTCAGATAGTGCCCGGCCCCGGCCTCTTCAAAATGCTGTCGTTCCCGTTCGATGTTTCCCCTTATCGTGCCGTACTCGTCATCCTCCACGTACCCCTTGAGGTAGTGAAGGTAAAAAAGGGCCTTTTGATAGAGATGAAGCTCCCGGAAGGCCTTGATCAGCTGCCGGATGATCTTCACCTCGGGATCCCCCAGGGCGAGGGAATCAAAAGAGATCTTCCCCGCCGTGGTGATATAACTCATGTAATCCTTCTTTTTCTCATAATAGTTCAGGAGCAGATAGAGTCTCATCTTTTCATCTTCCGGCCGTGCCGGTTCCATGAGAAGAGTGTAGGCCTTCTCAAGATCCCCCCTGCTGATGAGAAGGTCGATGAGCGCCAACCGGTCAGCAGGCTCCTCGCTTTTTTCCAGATAGGAGATCCAGGCCTCATCATTGATCTTCTTGACTTCTTCAAAGAGCGCAACCTGCTCCTTGATCGCCGGGACATAACGCCGGGCGCGTTTATAAAAGGCAAGGGCCTCTTTTTCTTTCCCCTTGCGCTTTTTGATATCACCGCACATCACGGCATATTTGGCCTTCTGACGTCCATCGGCATCGGTTTTATCCAGATGAGCCAGGACCTCCTCGATCTTGTCCACCTGGTCCCTCTGATAGAGGTAGGATAAATAGTAGGTGAACACGCTGTTGTCATACTCCGAGGCTTCCAGAAGCTGGTCAAAGAGCTCCATGGCCACCGGGGGATGATAGAGGAGAAGTTTCAGATGCCCTTTCATATGAGAGAAGGCCTCCTGAGTCTCCCCGATCCTGATCAGGAGAAGAGTGATGATCCGCATGGTCTTGATGTCGTGCGTATCCGAATCCAGGTGAGCGATGCGTTCTTTGAGCTCTTTGAGGTCTTCAGGACTCAGCTTCTCCAGGGCTTCCTCCAGAGAGGCGATGGCTTCATCCATGCGTCCCAGCTCCAGGGCCAGGTCGATAAAGAGATGCCATACCGCTCCCAGGGAGATATGGTCGATGTCCTTTCTGATCATGTCGATGATCGCTTCCTGTCTCGGCCTGTCTCCCAGAGCCATGACCCGGGTATAGTGTGTCACGGCATCCTCATATTTTTTGGCTTCCCAGAAGTAGTCTCCCAACTGTTGAAAAGCAAAAGCATCTTCAGGGTAATATTCCGTCATCAGCCTGAGGACCTGCATATATTTGAGAAGATAGTCCTCCCGGACATCGATCTCCTTTAAAAACATCACTGCTTCGTCGTACATATCGCATTCCAGGTAACTCTTGATGAGTTCCAGCAGATAAAACTGGTCGTCGATATGCTCCCGGGACATCTCTTCATAGTAGGTAACCAGGTCTCGGGCGGAATCCCTGTTGATCTTGGTGGCCTGGTTGAAAAAAGCCACGGCTTCCTTGTGATGGCCGAGGATATACTCCATCTTTCCCGCCAGAATACGGAAAAGATACTCCTGGGGTTTTTCTTCGATCACAGACTGGATCTCTTTTCGGATGAGATCATCCGTCTGGCTCTCCTTTCCGGCGACTTTCTCAAAAAGCTCCCGCATGATATCATATTCGCCGATGCGCCTGTAGATCAGTCCCAGAATATAGTAGAGGCCCGGATTGGGTTTGACGATCTTCCGGATGTCATCAGTGATGTCTCTCACCATGTAGAAGTGTTCCATGGACCCGTATTTGAGAAGGCGCTGGAAACTCTTGATCACCGTTGTCATGTCCTCCCTGTTGAAGCTGAGCCTGGCCAGGGCAATATAGATCCAGGGGACTTCGGCATCAACGGTGAGGGCATCTTTGATGAACCGCTCCATTTCATTGAACAGGTCCTGCTCCAGGGCAATCCTGTAGTAGATCTCCACCAGGGCGTTGTCCACGTATCCCCGCCGGACGATCTCCCCGAGAAGATTGAGGATATTCCCGCCTTCTCCGGGATTGTTCAGGTAGAGGGTGTAGAGCTGCTCTGTGATCTGGTCATACCGTTTCGCTTCAAACAGGATATTGACGATGGACCATTGCAGCTGGCGGTCATGGGGATTTTTTTCCAGAAGAGCGTCGCAAATACCCGATACGCCGTCGATGAGCATCTGATTTCCCGAGATCATGATCTTTTTGATGGCCTCTGTCGTTTTCGCTGTATCATTCATCAGCGCATGAAGGTGTGCCGATGTAAAAATGGCATAGAGGTTGGCCGGGTCTTTGGAGAGGATGATCGCAACCAGCTTGGCCAGCTTGGGAGCGGCGCCCTCGATATTTTCAGCCAGGGAGATGATGGGTTTATAGATATCCTGGATGGCATGGTAATCCATTTTGACGATCTCGCCGATGAGCCGCAGACCTTTTTCAGCCATTTTCTTCTCAATATAGATCCCCAGAAGGAGTGTGCGGATCTTCACGGACCGCTTCGAGTTCTCAACGACTTTTTCGATCCCTTCGATGGCCCGGTCAGTCTCATCGGGAAAACGGTCCATAAGGTCTTTGTAGTGTTTGAAGGCCAGTTTCAGATCGCCCCGGTAGAGAGCGATATCTGCCGAAAGCCTGATCCCGCCCAGGTTTCCGGCCAGATCCATGGATTTCAGCTTCTCTGCAAGATAATCGGCATACCCTTTATCCATCCGGAAGACCTCTTCATAGGCCTCCACGGCTTCATCTGTCTTTCCCTCCGTGCTCTTCACGTCTCCCAGAAGTTTGAAAGCGGCGCTCTTGTCCGAGACCTTGTCCAGGAGCTCTGTGAGGAGGGATTTCACGTCCGGTGAAGAGAAGTCCTTGACCTGAGTGAGTTTCCTGAAGGCCTCATCATACTGCCCTGCTGAGATCTGGAACCGGCATTGGGCCAGGAGGACCGGTGTCAGGGGCCCGGTCTTCAGGTAGATATCAGTGAGGTACTCTTCAAGGAAGGAAAGATTATCTGGATTGCTCTCTTTTTCCACAAGACGCGAAATATAGGAGACAGCTTTTTCGTAATCCTCACCGAAATAAGAGAGGTCCGCCAGAGCCTTGAGCCCGGCCGGGGATCCTTCGATCTTTTCCAGATCCGGGGCCAGCTCTTCTCCGGCGGGCGCGGCAAGAGCGTGGCGTATCTTGACAGCGGAAAGGAAATGGTCCAGGGCCTCATCCGTCTCCCCGAGAGCCATATCAGCCCGGCCGGCAAAAAAATAGGGATAGGGATTGACACTGTCCAATGGAGCCAGAGCCAGAAAAAGGGCTCTGACATCCTGATAGAAATCGGCCATCTTCAGCCGGAAGACCCCCTCCACAGGTTCAAAGGCGTTCTCCTTTTTCAGAAGAAACCGGACGATGACCAGTGAACAGAAGAGGTCGAAGTTCTTTTTCAGGGTCTCCTCTTCCCCTCCGACTTTCAAGAGTTTCCCGGCCTTGTCAGCCAGCTCGTTTTCCATTTTCTGGAGATCATCCCCTTTGGTCACTTTCAGGACAAGAGCGGCATTCCGGTAATCCCTGCGCTGGATATAGAGTTCGAAGAGAAAGAAATCGGCGGCTTTTGAATAAGGGAAGGCCCTTCGGAAATCCTGCTTGATGTAGCCGATGACATAATCAGGGGCTTTGATCCTGTATTTGACGATTTTGCTCAGCGTCTTGACAGCATTCTCATCGTCTTTTTTGAGGGAATAGACTTCCACCAGTTTCCAGAGGAGGTCACCGTCATCGGGCTGCTCCAGCAGAGCATCCTGTAATTTGTACATGGCATCGGTATAATCCCCTGCACGGCAGATCTTATCGATTCTTTTGAGAAATTTGTCGTTTTTCCCCATTTCCGCCCCTTGGTATCATCCGTAATACCCCAGACGTTTCAGAGCCCGGCTGTCTTTCCGCCAGTTCTTGATCACCTTGACGGCAATATCGAGAAAAACACGGCGCCCTAAAAACTCTTCGATCTTATGCCGGGATTTTTCACCGATGAGCCGGATCATCGCTCCCTGCTTTCCGATGAGGATCCCTTTTTGTGATTCTCTCTCACAAATGATGGCAATACGGATGTATTTTTCATCCATCTCTTCCACAAGAATAGCCACGGAATAGGGCAATTCTTCGAAAACATGATAGATAATGGTCTCTCTCACCATCTCCTCTATCATATATTGTTTATCTTTATCCGTCAACATATCTTCAGGAAAGTAGGGCGGCCCTTCCGGCAGAAGGTCGACCATCACGCGCCGAAGATGGTCGATCTTGTCCCCTTTCAGGGCGGATACGGGAATAATATCAGAGATGCCTGTCTCCTGACGGAGGGTATCCATGAGGACAAGCAGTTCATTTTTATTTTTGACCATGTCTGACTTGTTGATGATGATAATGATCTTCCCCCGGGCCCTCCTGACCTTCTCCCAGGCTCTTTTGTCTTTGGGGCCGAACCCCAGGGGAGCCTCGACGATGAAGAGGACGATCTCGGTCTCATCAACAGCCCCTTCAGCATTGGCCACCATATAGTGGTCCAGGGCCATTCTGGGCTGAAAAAGCCCGGGGGTGTCCAGAAAGACGACCTGGGCGTCCAGGTCCTTCCAATGGGCCACCGCCCTGATGCGGTCCCTTGTGGTCTGAGGGCGGGGAGAGACAATATTGACCTTATGGCCCACGAGGGCGTTGATCAGGCTGGATTTCCCCACATTGGGCACGCCCACAACAGCGGCAAATCCGGATCTCACTTCTCCTCCAGGCTGACGATCCCGCTGCTGATCACCAGTTTCATCCCCGTCTCCACACTGATGTCCAGTTTGACCGTCTCTGATTCGCGGACGAAGATCATCATCCCCGACGTGGGATTGGGTGTCGTGGGGATGAAGACGGCTATATATCCTTCCGTATCCAACCCTTTCTGCCCCCCCAGGGTCACACTCATCTTTTCGGTGACAAATCCCAGGGAGTAGACTCCTTTTCGGGGATATTCCAGGAGGACCACTCCTGTAAAGACATAGTTGCCGCGTCCCAGCACAGCCGATGTGATCTGTTTGGTGAGTTTGTAGATCCTGTTGACCAGGGGCATCTTCAGAAAAAGATATTCCGGAATCCTGATCACCCATCGTCCGATGAAATTTTTGACCAGGAACCCCGTGAGCAGGATCACAGCGAGACTGAGAATGATCCCGATCCCCGGGATCCCGATATAGAGGTTCTTTCTCATCCAGATGTCGAATTTGGCAAAGATGAGATAGACCAGGTAGACTGTCAGCAGGAAGGGAAGCAGGGTGACGATGCCGGCGATGAGGTATGTCCTGAGGATCGCAGCGAACTTTTTCACTTCTCTCCCCTTTTCTGCTGCTTCTCCTTGATCTTGAGATAGACTTTCAGGATCCGTCTGTTATCGGCGTCAACGACTCTCAGGATAAAATCCCCGTAATCATGTTCAAACCCTCTCTTGGGAAGGTTTCCCAGGTGGGCGATGATAAACCCCGCCAGAGTCTCAAAATCCTCGTCTTCGGTAAGCTCATGCTCAGCCAGGTCGATGGAGAACTCCTCCTCCACTTCCTCCAGCGTCATCTTCGGAGAGACCATATACTCATTCTCCGAGATCTTCCTGTATAACGACTCCTCTTCATCATACTCATCTTCGATCTCACCGACGATCTCTTCCAGGACATCTTCGATGGTGACCAGGCCTACGAGGTCTCCATACTCATCCACGACAAAAGCCATATGCATATGTTTGGCCTGAAAATCTTTCAGGAGAGCATTGATCTTTTTTGTCTCGGGAATAAAGAAGACATCGCGCAGCATGGCCGAGAGGCTGAAATTGTCACGCCCCACGCGGATCAGGTCTTTGACGTAGACGATACCCAGGATATTGTCCAGCCTCTCATCATAGACCGGAAGCCTGGAATGGCCCTCTTCATCGATGACTTTGACCAGCTCCTCATAGGTGATGTCTGCCGGAACAGCGACGATATCCACACGGGGGACCATGATCTCCCGCACAGTGGTCTCCTTGAACTCCAGGATACTGCTGATCATCTCGCTCTCCTGGATATTATCTTCTGAAAGGACATTTTTGATGATCTGCTCTTCCAGGTTGGTCATGTAGGGAGCATTCAGGACCATCTCCCCCCCCATGATCTTGATCAGGATATCAGCAGGAAGCATGAGGAGCCTCACAAAGGGAGAGAGGACGATGGCGATGTAGTAGAAGGGGCGGAAAAGGAGATAGGCCTTTCCGATGCCGCGCTGAACAGCGATGGTCCTGGGGACATATTCGCTGAAAATAAGAAAAACGGCAAAAGCGATGGTCAATGAGAGGACGATGTTCTTTGAGAACTCGTAAAGAAGAAGAATGAGTGTGATCTCCAGGATATACCTGAGGAACTGGAGGGAAGCCAGCATGAGGTTCCCGTGTTTCACCCAGCGCAGAAAGATCATTTTGAACGTTTCGTTCTCTTTGAAGATATCCCTCAGACTGCCGTATTTGACTCCGATGAACGTCACTTCCACAAATTTCACCAGGGAGAGGGCCAATGCGATCAGCCCGAAACAGAGATAGTATAAAGGGGGCTCCATAGTCTTGATCAACCTCCAATCAGTATGTTATTGACTAAAATCGTGATGAAAAAACCCAGCAAGCCGCCGCTGACCACCTGGACAGGAGTATGAACACCTTTATCCAGACGGCTTTTGGCCATGATAAACGCCATGATAAAGACCAGAACGGTGATGATATACTGCTCCACATAGAGAACGGAAAGAGCAAAGACGGAAAAACCGAAAGCAGCATGACCGCTGGGAAATCCTCCATGAAACGGGGTTCCTGTCTTGGTCAGGGCCTTGATCAGGACCACAAGACTGATCACAACGACGATGGAAAGAAGATGGTCATGTTTTC
>ERZ795053.2751-NODE-2751-length-20764-cov-8.275919_pt1 | contig 20764 bp, 17 predicted proteins | sample MGYA00375137_ERZ795053 | MGnify/ENA primary metagenome ERZ795053 (study PRJEB30182, sample SAMN05720284) | activated sludge metagenome | isolation source: Anaerobic digester | place: Hong Kong | collected 2014-12-17 ...
ACGGGCTGCTGGTGCAGGGCAAGTATCAGGTGAAGGACCCGCTGCCCTTCACGCCGGGCGGCGAGATGGCGGGGCGCGTGCTCGCCGTAGGCGAGGGCGTGTCGGGCGACCTCGTCGGCAAGCGGGTGGCGGGGCTCGCCAAGGGCGGGCTCGCCGAAAAGGCGTTGCTGCCGGCGGTCGCGTGCGCCGTTCTGCCCGAAAAATTCGAGAGCGCGGGCGCCGCCGCATCGCTCATCAATTACGGCACGGCGATCTTCGGTTTCGAGGACTGCGGACATCTGAAAGCGGGTGAGACCGTGCTGGTGCTCGGCGCCTCCGGCGGCGTCGGCATGGCGGCGATCGACGTTTCACGCGGTATGGGCGCCACGGTGATCGCGGCGGCCTCGTCCGAGGACAAGCGGCAAGCCGCGATCGCGCGCGGCGCACACAAGGCGATCGACTATACGCAGGACGACTGGCGCAAGGCGCTGACCGAGGCGCTGGAGGGCAAGGGGCTCGACGTCGTCTACGATCCCGTCAGCGGCGCATGGTCGGAGGCGGCTTTCCGGTCGCTGGCGCCGGGCGGGCGGCACCTCGTCATCGGCTTCGCCTCCGGCGAAATCGCAAAGCTGCCGCTCAATCTCGCGCTGCTGAAGCGCGCCGCGCTGGTCGGCGTCGACTGGGGCGGCCATGTGCGGGCGGATCCGAAGGAGGGCGCCCGGATCACGCGCCGGCTGATGGAACTGGTGGAGCAGGGCAGGATCACGCCGCGCGCCGACAGCGTGCATGCGCTCGCCGAAGCGCCGGAGGTGATCGCCGCCATGCTGGCGCGCAAGATGATAGGCAAGCCGGTGATCACCCCCAACAACAATTGAAGTAAAGGCGCGTTCAAGGCGCGATGACAGCCCGATCACGCTTTCGTTGGACGCTGAACTCGTCGCGGTTCTGACCGTTTTCCCCAGTGTGGCTTCCGCCGCCACATTTTCAAGAGGGAGAACGAAATGAACAGGACTATCCTCGCAGCCGCCGCGCTCGTGTTTCTTGCCGGCGCGCCGGCGGCCTATGCCCAGGCGGCCGGAGCGGGCACTGCCGGCAAGCCGGCGCCGGCTAAACCGTCGACGCCGATGAACGCGAAGAGTTCGCCGGCCGCGTCGACCGACTGCGCCAAGTTGACGGAGGCCAAGGCCCGTCAGGAATGCATGACCGGCGCCGGCATGCATAAGAAGATGTAACGCTGCCGCTGGACCGTCCGGGATATTCCCGGGCGGGACCGGCGCGCGCTCGCGGGGCTTGCCATGCGCCTTTGGATACGTATAAAGATATCTTTATATCTTTCAATCGTACCGAGCCCATGGCCACCTGTCCGGTCCCGCCCACGCAAGTCTCGCTCGACGCCGCGCTCACCGCGCTTGCGGCGGCCGGCGAGGAAACGCGCCTGCGCATTCTCGCGTTGATCGCCCAGACGGAGCTGGCCGTTTCCGAGCTCGTAGCGATTCTCGGCCAGTCGCAGCCGCGCGTGTCGCGCCATCTCAAGCTTCTGGTCGAGGCCGGCCTCGCGCAGCGCCATCGCGAGGGCGCTTGGGCGTTCTTCCTCGCCGCCCAAAGCGGGCCCGGCGCGGAAATCGTGCGCGAGATCGCCGCACGGCTCGACCCAAGGGATCCCGCGCTCGCCGCCGATCGCGAGCGGCTCGCCGAAATCCGCAAGGCGCGCGCCGAACATGCCGCGCGCTATTTTGCGACCCACGCCAAGACCTGGGACCAGCTGCGCAAGCTGCATGCGCCGGAAGCCGATGTGGAGCGCGCGGTGCGAGACATCGCCGGAGACCGGCAGATCCAGCAGTTGCTCGATTGCGGCACCGGCACCGGCCGCATGCTCGAACTCCTGTCGCCGCTGGCCGATCGCGCGGTCGGCGTCGATCTGTCTCCCGCAATGCTGTCCGTCGCGCGCGCCAATCTCGACCGCGCCGGCGTGCGCAACGTGCAGTTGCGGCAGGGCGACATTTACGCGCTGCCGGTCGAGCGAAATTCCTGCGACCTGACGATCCTGCATCAGGTGCTGCACTATCTCGACGATCCCGCGCGCGCACTTCGCGAGGCGGCGCGGACGCTCAAACCCTCGGGGCGTCTGATCGTCGTCGATTTCGCGCCGCATGCGGAAGAATATTTGCGCGAGCAGCACGCCCATCGCCGCCTGGGCTTTTCCCACGAGGAGATCGCGGCGCTGCTGTCGGACGCGGGGCTCGATGTTATCGAGCGGCGCGATCTCGCACCCGGAAAGCCTTCGAGCGGCAAGCTCACCGTTTCCATCTGGCTGGCGCAGGATCGCCGGCTTCTCGCCGATCGAGCGCCGCAGGGCGCGACGGAGTTCGCCTGATATGGACGATCAAACGCGTACGAGCCGCGGACCGCACAAGCCGGTCGGCGTCTCCTTCGAATTCTTTCCGCCGAAGACCGCGGAAATGGAAACGGCGCTGTGGGAGGCGATCGAGCGCCTCGCGCCGCTGTCGCCCGACTTCGTCTCCGTCACCTACGGCGCCGGCGGTTCCACGCGCGAGAGGACTCATGCGACCGTCGCGCGCATCGTGCGCGAGACGCAGGTGAAGCCCGCCGCGCATCTGACCTGCGTCGCGGCGACGCGCGAAGAGATCGACGCTGTCGTGCGCGCCTATCACGAGGCCGGCGTGCGACACATCGTGGCGCTGCGTGGCGATCCCACGGGCGGCGTGGGTGCGGCCTACGAGGCCCATCCCGGCGGCTATGCGACCTCGACCGATCTCGTGCGCGCGATTCGGCGCATCGGCGACTTCGAGGTTTCCGTGTCGGCCTATCCGGAGCGGCATCCGGAAAGCGCGTCTTTCGATCAGGACCTCGATGCGCTGAAGGCGAAGATCGACGCAGGCGCGACGCGCGCGATCACACAGTTCTTCTTCGAGAACGACATCTACTTCCGCTATCTGGATCGCGTGCGAAAAGCGGGCATAAACATTCCGATCCTGCCGGGCCTCGTCGCTGTGCAGAATTTCAAGCAGACGGCGGGCTTTGCGAAGAAGACCGGCGCGAGTGTGCCGCAATGGCTCGCCGACCGCTTCGAAGGCCTCGACAACGATCCCGCGACGCGCCGCCTGATCGCGGCGGCGGTGGCCGCCGAACAGGCGCTCGACCTGATGGATCACGGCATCGAGAATTTCCATTTCTACACCATGAACCGCGCGGACCTCGTGTTCGCGACCTGTCACCTGCTGGGCGTTCGCGCGAAGGCCGGAGTTTCCGCCTGATGACCAAGCTCACCGACCTCGCCCGCGAACGCATCCTCGTTCTCGACGGCGCCATGGGCACGATGATCCAGCAGTTGAAACTGGAGGAAGCGGACTTTCGCGGAGCGCGTTTCGCCGACTGGTCGCAGGACCTGCGCGGCAACAACGATCTCCTGATCCTGACCAAGCCCGACTCGATCCGCGACATTCACCTCGCCTATTTCAAGGCGGGCGCGGACATTTGCGCGACCAACACATTTTCGTCGACGACGATCGCGCAGGCCGATTACGCGCTCGAATCCGTCGCGCGCGAACTGAATTTCGAGGGGGCGCGGCTCGCCTGCGAGGCGGCGCGTCTTGCGGAAAGGGAAGACGGCAAGCCGCGCTTCGTCGCCGGGGCCATGGGCCCGACCAATCGCACCGCCTCGATTTCGCCCGATGTCTCGAACCCCGGATTTCGCGCGACGTCTTTCGATGACCTGCGCGAAGCTTACAAGGAAGCCGCGCTCGGGCTGATCGAGGGAGGCGCTGACCTGCTGCTGGTCGAGACGATCTTCGACACGCTCAACGCCAAGGCCGCGATCTTCGCGATCGAGGAAGCCTTCGCCGAAACCGGCAAGCGTCTGCCGGTGATGATCTCCGGCACGATCACCGATCTCTCGGGCCGCACGCTGTCAGGCCAGACGCCGCAGGCATTCTGGAACTCGATCGCGCATGCAAATCCCTTCTCGGTCGGTCTCAATTGCGCGCTCGGCGCACGCGAAATGCGCGCGCATCTCGCCGAAATTTCGCGCGTCGCCGATACGCTGGTCTGCGCCTATCCCAACGCCGGCCTGCCGAACGAATTCGGGCTCTACGACGAGAGCCCGGATTATATGGCCTCGCTGATCCGCGAATTCGCGACGAGCGGTCTGGTCAATGTCGTCGGCGGCTGCTGCGGCACGACGCCTGATCATATCGCGGCGATCGCTCAGGCGGTCGAGGGGCTCGCGCCGCGCGCCGTTCCTGCCGTCGCGCCGCGTCTGCGGCTCTCGGGTCTCGAACCCTTTGAACTCACGCCCGACATTCGTTTCGTCAATGTCGGCGAGCGCACCAACGTCACGGGCTCCGCGAAATTCCGCAAGCTGATCACGGCGGGCGATTATGCGGCCGCGCTCGATGTCGCGCGCGACCAGGTGATCAACGGCGCGCAGATCATCGACGTCAACATGGACGAGGGCCTGCTCGATTCGAAGAAGGCTATGGTCGAATTCCTGAACCTCGTCGCCGCCGAACCCGATATCGCGCGCGTGCCGGTCATGGTCGACAGTTCGAAATTCGAGGTGATCGAGGCCGGCCTCAAGTGCCTGCAGGGCAAGGCCGTGGTCAACTCGATCTCGATGAAGGAAGGGGTCGAGGCCTTCAAGGCGCAGGCGGAGATCGTCAAGCGCCACGGCGCGGCCGTCGTCGTCATGGCCTTCGACGAAATCGGCCAGGCCGACACCAAGGCGCGCAAGGTCGAGATCTGTTCGCGCGCCTACAAGATCCTGACGGAGGAAGTCGGCCTGCCGCCGCAGGACATCATCTTCGACCCCAACATTTTTGCTGTCGCGACCGGCATCGAAGAGCACGACAATTACGGTGTCGACTTCATCGAGGCGACGCGCGAAATCCGCCAGCGCATGCCGCTCGTGCACATCTCGGGCGGCGTGTCCAACCTGTCCTTCTCGTTCCGCGGCAACGAGCCGGTGCGCGAGGCCATGCATTCGGTGTTCCTGTATCACGCGATCGCGGCCGGCATGGACATGGGCATTGTCAACGCCGGGCAGCTTGCGGTCTACGAGAAGATCGATCCGGAGCTGCGGGAGGCCTGCGAGGACGTGGTGCTCAACCGTCGCAAGGACGGCACCGAGCGATTGCTCGCGGTCGCGGAGAAATTCCGCAACGTGAAGGGGCAGGCGCAGGTCAGGGACGAGAGCTGGCGCCAGGCCTCCGTCGAGAAGCGTCTCGAACATGCGCTGGTCAACGGCATTACGGATTACATCGAAGCCGACGTCGAGGAGGCGCGGCTCGCGTCGAAACGTCCACTCGACGTGATCGAGGGGCCGTTGATGGCCGGCATGAATGTCGTCGGCGATCTCTTCGGTTCGGGCAAGATGTTCCTGCCGCAGGTCGTGAAATCCGCGCGCGTGATGAAGCAGGCGGTCGCCTGGCTCATGCCCTTCATGGAAGACGAGAAGGATTCTCGCGCGAGCGCCGGCAAGATTTTGCTCGCCACCGTCAAGGGCGACGTGCACGACATCGGCAAGAACATCGTTGGCGTCGTTCTCGCCTGCAACAATTTCGAGATCATCGATCTCGGCGTGATGGTGCCCGCGCAGAAGATCATCGAAACCGCAAAGGCCGAGAATGTCGACATCATCGGGCTCAGCGGCCTGATCACGCCTTCGCTCGACGAAATGTGTTTTGTCGCCAGCGAACTCGAACGCGAGAATTTCGACGTTCCGCTGCTGATTGGCGGCGCGACGACGAGCCGCGTGCATACGGCGGTGAAGATCCATCCGAACTACGAACGGGGCCAGGCGGTCTATGTGACGGACGCCAGCCGCGCCGTCGGAGTCGCGCAGGCGCTGATCTCAAGGGAAGCGCGCGCGCCCTATATCGAGCAGGTGCGCGCGGAATATGCGCGCACGGCGGAGGCGCATCGCCGCGCCGAAGCCGACAAGCTGCGCACGCCGCTCGCCAGGGCGCGCGCCAATGCGCTGAAGACGGATTGGGTCGACTACACGCCTCCGAAGCCGACCTTCACCGGCGTGCGCGTTTTCTCGTCGTATGATCTGGCCGAACTCGCCAAATACATCGACTGGACGCCCTTCTTCCAGACTTGGGAATTGAAGGGGCGCTATCCCGCGATTCTCGACGACGAGAAGCAAGGCGAAGCGGCGCGCGGCCTCTTCGCCGATGCGCAGGACATGGTGAAGAAGATCGTCGACGAGCGCTGGTTCAATCCGCGCGCCGTCATCGGCTTCTGGCCGGCGAATTCGATCGGCGACGACATCGCGCTCTATTCGGGCGAGTCGCGCGCCGACGAGATCGCGAAACTGCACACGCTGCGCCAGCAATTGTCGCGCCGCGACGGCCGCCCGCATCTTGCGCTCGCCGATTTCATCGCGCCTGCAACGAGCGGCAAGGCCGATTACATCGGCGGTTTCGTTGTGACGGCGGGAGTCGAGGAAGAAAAGATCGCCGAACGTTTTTCGCGCGCCAACGACGACTATCGTTCGATCATGGTCAAGGCGCTGGCCGACCGTTTCGCGGAAGCCTTCGCCGAGCGCATGCACGAGCGCGTGCGCAAGGAGTTCTGGGCCTATGCGCCGGACGAGGATTTCTCGCCCGACGATCTGCTGGGCGAAACCTATCGCGGCATTCGCCCGGCGCCGGGCTATCCCGCGCAGCCCGACCATACGGAAAAGGCCGTTCTGTTCGAGCTGCTCCAGGCGGAGAAGCGCACGGGCGTGAAGCTGACGGAAAGCTACGCCATGTGGCCCGGCTCCTCGGTGTGCGGCCTCTATTTCTCGCACCCGCAGGCGCATTATTTCGGCGTCGCCAAGGTCGAGCGCGATCAGGTCGAGGATTATGCGGATCGCAAGGGCATGGACATCGGCGAGGTCGAACGCTGGCTCGCGCCCGTGCTCAACTATGATCCGGCTGCATTCGCGAAGGCGGCGGCTGAGTAACGCGGGTCAGATTGCAGCTATCGACGCGTTGAGGTCGCGCAGTTTCTGTTTGTCGCTGTCGAGCGCAAGCGCGATTTCGGCATGATCGAGCGCGAAGCGCGCTTCGCGCAGTGCGGCGGCGCGCATTTCGCCGTCGCCCGATCGCGCCAGCGCGCCGAGCGCTTTCTGCAGGCGGAGCTGCACTTCGATGATCGCCGCGCCGTCGCGCGCGATCGGGCCGAAGGCGTCGCTGAGGAGATCGCCGGCGACGAGCGGCGCCAGCCTGAGGCGCGGGAAGCGCACGTCGTCATCTTCAGGGCGCGTATTCGCATATTCGAGCAACAGACGCGTCGCGCGTCCGACGACATCGATCGCCGTGCCGGCGTCGTTGACGGCGGGCGACAGCGCCCGCGAGGCGATTTCGGCGAGCACGGACAGACCGAAGCGAGGGTCCTGATCGAAAGATCGCTGATCCTCGATCACGAAAGCGCTCGCCATCCTGCCGAGCGTCTCGGCGTCGGGCGCCGGTCCCCTGTCCATATGCACGCGGGCCAGCGCGTCGTTCGCGAAGACGAAGGAGCCCGGCGGCTTTTCGATATGAATCGCGCATCCGGCGTCTTCGGCGATGGCGGAAAGCCGCTCGAGATCGACGTGCTGAACGTAGCCGATACGGCGCGTCGTGACGGGCTCATGGTCGCTGCTGGTCATATAGGCGGGATCGCAGGCGCGCGCGCCGAGGGTAGGCGCAGCAGCGCGGTCGAGCAAAGCCGCGCGCGTCGTTTCCTCCACGATGCGCGCCGTCTCGCCGACGCGACCCAATCCCGAGAGATGATCGATCCAGCGCAGCATGGCGGTGATGACGAAGGCGACGACGGCGAGTGTGACGGCGAACAGGACGAGTCGGCCGCGATCGCCGTAGAGACCCGTTCCGAGCGCGATAATGCCCACGAGGCTGAACAGGAAAGCGCCGATGAAGGCGCCGAGCGCGTTCTGCGTCGTCGAGTCCTGCCGCAGCAATTTCGTCGCGCGCGGCGTGACGTTTGATGTAGCGGAGCCGTAGGCCGTCACCATCACGTTGAGCGAGAAGGTGGTGACCGCGAGCATGCTGGAGGCGAGAATGTCGAGAATGCGTTCGACCGTGTCGGTTGCGATCCTGGTCGGCGGCTCCCAGCCCATGTATCGCTCCGCGATCACGCCTGCCATCGCGGCGACGAAGCCGACCGCGGCGAAGATCGTCGCGCGGAACCACAATTGCCGCGTGAGCTGGCGCAGCAGCCAGCGCGTTCTGGAAATCATCGCTCGGGCCTGCGCAGCCCGAGTCCCTTGGCGATCAGGGCGTCCAGCGCGCGGTCCGGCAGGAGGCGCGGCAGGAGCCAGTTCTTGAGGCGGCCCGGCACGACGGGTATGCGCGTCGGCGGCTTCGGCGCGACAAGCGCGCGCAGCACGGAGGCCGCGACCCGTTCGGGCGGAAATCCGGCGCGTCCCTCCTTCAGCGCGTGCGCGCGCAGGCGCGACACCGAATCCTTGTAGTCCGTCCTGAAATAGGGCGTGTAGTCCGCGCTCTCGGCCTTGTCCCAGATGGGCGTGGCGACCGAGCCGGGCTCGATGACGATGACGTCGACGCCATAGAGCATCAGCTCGCGGCGCAACGAATCCGAAACGGCTTCCAGCGCGTGCTTCGATGCGGCGTAGGCGCCCAGAAAGGGCGCGGCGATGCGGCCGGCGACCGAGGACATGTTGATGATGCGGCCAGGGTCGCCAGTGCGTGTGCGATCGGCGCCGAGCAGTGGCGCGAAGGCCTGGACGACCGCGACCTGGGCCACGACATTGATCTCGAGCTGGCGGCGGAATTCCTCGATCGGCTGATGCAGCAGTGGGCCCGCCGTGGCTATGCCCGCATTGTTGACGAGGCCGGCGAGGGTCGTCCTGCCGAGGCGCTCGCCGACATCGCGGGCGGCTTCCGCGAGGCCCTCTGGGTCGGCGATGTCGAAGACCAGTGGCGTCAGCTCGTCGCCGATTTCCTCGATCAGGCGGTCGGCGTCCTGCCTGCGCCGTACGCCTGCGAAGACATGGAAACCCTCCCGCGCCAGCATCTGCGCGATGGCATAGCCTATGCCGGTCGAGGCGCCTGTCACGACGACGGATCGTTTCATTGCCAATGTCTCCCGCGCATTCGCGCATGTGAGAACAAAGCCGGGGCCATGGCAAGCGCGGGCCTGATCTGCGCCCGACGACATTGACGCGTGGCGCGCTTGCGGCATGCTGTCGGGCAAGGCGCGGCGGACCTTGCAGGTCCGGACACGCGCCAGCGGAAAACGATCAGGGAGACGACGCCATGGCCGCGCAATTCTGGCCAGTCACCGAGAATTTCGCGGCAGAAGTCGGCGACATCGATCTCTCACGACCGCTCGGCGCGGAGGATATCGTCGCGATCCGAGAGGCCTTCGACCGTTACGCGGTGCTGGTCTTTCCCGACCAGGCGCTCTCGACAGGGCAGCATCTCGATTTCGCACGGCATTTCGGGCCGCTCGAAACCTCGATCGCGACGCATCGCAAGGACACGAAACTGCGCGTGGTGGCCGAGATCGCCGATGTCTCCAACCTCACGGAGAACAACGAGGTCTGGGGCGAGAATTCGCGTCAGCGCATGTTCCAGCTCGGCAATCGGCTGTGGCACTCGGATTCGACGTTCAAGCTCACGCCCGCCTATGCGTCGCTGCTTTACGCGCGGTCCATTCCGCCGGTCGGAGGCCACACGGAATTCGCCGACATGCGCGCGGCCTGGGAGGCGCTGCCCGAGGCGATGAAGCAGAAGATCGACACGCTCGTGTGCGAGCATTCGATCTTCAATTCGCGGGCGCGCCTTGGCTTCACCAATTTCAGCGCCGACGAGCGCGCGGCCATGCCGCCCGTGCCACAGGTGATGGTGCGCACCATCCCGCAGACCGGGCGCAAATGCCTCTATCTCGCCTCGCACGCCGGCCGCGTGATCGGCATGGAGGAGGGCGAGGGCAAGGCGCTGATCGACGAACTGATGGCGCACGCCACGCAGCGGCAGTTCGTCTACGCGCACCGCTGGCGCGTCAACGATCTCGTCATCTGGGACAACCGGCAGACCATGCATCGCGGCACGCCGTTCGACGATCTGCGCTGGAAGCGCGACGTGCAGCGCGCAACCGTCGAGGACATCGCCAATTCCTGCGCGCAGGCCGGGATGAAGGTCGCATAGTGGCCGGTGGTTATTTGCAAATCGCATATCTGAACGAGATGTAACGTAACCCATATGCAAAGCGCCGCTGCGGAACCAGTTCGTAAAGCCGCAGCGAAATAAAATTATTAATGAATGACAATTAGTTATAGCCGATAGCAGTTTGGGCGAGGCAGATGATCTCGGCTTTTCGGTATTATTTCTCTCTGGCGACGCTTGACGCCGAAATTGCGTCCGACCGTCGGATCCGGCGGGGCGCTCTGGATGTATTCGTCCGGCGCGAAACGATGAATTCCTACCTCGCGCAATTGGTATTTGCGATGGTCGCGGTCGCGGGGCTGCTTTTCGGCGCGCCGAGTGTGCTGGCAATTGCAATCCTGCACGTGTCCGTCGACCAGATCGTGCGGAGCAATCTTGCGTCACTCGCCGAGGGCTCGCAGCAAGGAACGGTCGACGAACAGGCGCTTCGTCGGATCGAGCGCTTATTCTTCGCGGTCGGCGCGGTCTGGGCGATGGCGGCCTGGCCGCTTGCCGAAGGTCTCGACGGTTTGCGCCTGCTGCTCACGGTGGTCTCAGCCGCCGGTCTGCTGGTCATGGCCAACACGACCTGCCACGCGCCGCGCGTGTTTCGGGCCGCCGTGATCGGCTACGGGCTGACGCTGACGGCCGCCATTCCCATGATCACGATCATTCCCTGGTATGTGCTCGGCGGCGGGGTCGTCGCGCTGCTCGTCGTCGTCGTGGCGACCGGCGCGAGCACGGCGCGCCAATTGCTCCAGATGCTGCGCGTGCAGGCCGAGCGCGATGACGCGATCACTGCTCAGGCGCGCACGATCGCGGACCTCGACGCCGCGCGGAAGGCTGCGACCGTGCAGGCTGAAACCGACAGTCTGACGAAACTAGCGAACCGGTTTCGCTTTCTGCGGGAACTCGACGCCCGGATCGCCGCCGGCGAACGCTTCTCCCTGACATTGTTCGACATCGACCTCTTCAAGAATGTCAACGACGCCCTTGGACATCATATCGGCGATCAGGTGTTGAAAGTCGTAGGGCGGGCTCTCGCCGCGTCGCATGCGGATGGATTCTTTGCGGCGCGACTCGGCGGCGACGAATTCGCGCTGATCGCGCCACGCGCGGACGAAGAATGCCGGGGCGAAGCGATTTTTGCCGATGTCGAACGGGCGATCGCTGAACTGCTGAGCAGGGCCGTCGATCTGCCGCCGATCACCATCACCGGCGGCAGCGCCTATTTTCCAAAGGACGCGGAAAGCAGGTCGGAACTGCTCGCGGCAGCGGATATTGCCCAGCGCGAGGCCAAGAAGGCGCGGCGCGGCGCTCATCTCGACTTCGACCCCAATCTCTCCGATATTTTCTGGCGCGAGGCGCAGATTGCGCAGGCCGTCTCGGAGGCCATCGAGTCACGCGCGCTCTATCTCTGCTTCCAGCCGAAGATCGACCTGGAGAGTGGATGCGTCGTCGGCGGGGAGGCGCTGTCGCGCTTCTCATCGGAGAAACTCTCCAGCCATTCCCTCGATGAAATCTTCGAGGTCGCCGAAAGGCGTGGGCTCGGTACGACGCTCGACGAACTCGTACTCGACATTTATCGCGAAGCGCTGATTTCGCTGAGGGACGATCATGGGATTTCCCTGCCGACATCGGTAAATCTGTCCGGCGCCATCCTGAAGGCGCCTGAGCGATTGCTCGGCAAGCTTCGCGCGCTCGCCAACGCGGGCCTCGATCCTGCGCTCACGCGCGTCGAAATTACGGAAAACGCCATCAGCGGTCGCGGGCAGGCCGGCGTCATCGAGCTGCTCGACCAGATCGTCGGTCTCGGTTTCAGTTTTGCGCTCGACGATTTCGGGACGGGTAGTGGGGCGCTACGCCATCTCGTCAGCCTTCCTGTCGCCGAGATCAAGATCGACCGCTCATTCGTCGCGGCCATGGACGCTGATACGAAAAATCTCGCGGTGATCCGCGGCATGATCGTGACCGGAAACGACATGCGCATCGACATCGTTGCCGAAGGCGTCGAAACGCAGGAGCAGGCGGACATGTTGCGCGAAATGGGCGCGCAGTTCGCGCAGGGCTATCTCTGGGCGCGGCCCTTGCCCTTTGTGCAATTCGTGGAGTTCGCGCGGCGCTTCGGCGCGGACGCGAAACCTGCGCGGGTCGGCTCGCCGCGTACGCTTCGCGTGGCTGCGGCGCAGGACGCGGCCTGAGAGGGTTTACGTTTCGGACATGCGATAGAGGCCGATCGTCGTGCGCAAGCCGACGTCCGCGACGCCATCGATACGCTGTGGCCGCCAGCGGCGCTGGAAAGCCTCGACGACAGTCTTCGTTCGTGCATCGTAGTGACCGGTCTCCTCGAGACCGTAGCCGAGGGCGCGAAGGTCGCGTTGCAGCGACGACACCGCGGCGCCCGTCGCGCCGGAGCCGAGCGCGAGACCCGGCATGTCCGGCGCTGGCTCGCGCCATAGCCCGACACCCGCCGCCGCCAGCCGCGCCCACGGGAATTTTTCGCCGGGATCGACCTTGCGGCCGGGCGCTATGTCGGAATGGGCGAGAATGCGCTCCGGCGCGATGGCGTGGCGGGCGATGACGTCGCGGCAGAGCGCTATCACGGCGTCGATCTGCGCGTCGGGGAAGGGCGGCAGGCCGCCGTCATGGCCGGGATTGACGATCTCGACGCCGATCGAGGCGGAATTCAGATCCGTGTCGTCGAACCAGGAGGAACGGCCGGCGTGCCAGGCGCGGCGCTCTTCCGGCACCAGCTGGGCGACGCGGCCGTCCTCGAAGACGAAATAATGCGCCGACACCTCGGCTTTCGGGTTGCAGAGCTGGGCGAGCGCGCCCTCGGCCGTCGGCATGCCCGTGTAATGCAGCACGATACAGTCGGGCGCGCGGTCGCGCCGGTCGCCGTGGTTTGGCGATGCCTGCACGAATGCGACGAGCGCGCTGTCCGGGGGGAACGAATCCATGGAGCATTATAGCGGTGGGCGTGGGTTCGCGCTCAATCGCGGGATCGGCGGCCGCATTGTGGACGCATGGATGAATGAAAGATTAACAACGAAAAACTCGACGAAGTAATATTCGTCTGCACGAATTATTTGATTCATTTCGCGCTTATTGAAGATGTTGCAATGCAATATATGAGCAAAATATGGTCACATTTCCTGAGGATAAGCTCGCTGTCCCCCATGAAATTCGACAGGAAAATTGAACGAATGAAAAAATTCGTCCCCACGACCTTGATCGTCGCGCTTGCGGCCGGCATGATTTCTGGCGCTCGCGCCGACGATACGCAGGGCCGTTTCTTCTTCCAGAACCAGGGCATGCAGCCACAGGGCTTCGCGGCGACAACCGAAACGGGTTCGCCCGCGGCGCCGATGGCGCGCCGCATGAAGACCCTCGCCGCGAAGACGGCCGCCGAACCGGCGCGCGGCCTGGTCAAGCACGGCCGCGCGCTCGGCTACGAGGCGCATGCGCGCGGTTCGGTGCGCGATATCATCGCCCGCCACGCCGCCGCCAATGGCGTGCCCTTCAAGCTCGCCGACGCGGTCGTGCGCATCGAAAGCCGCTACAATCCGCGCGTGTCGAACGGCGGCGCGCTCGGTCTGATGCAGATCAAGCCCGCGACCGCGCGCGGCGTCGGCTTCGCGGGTTCGGCGTCCGCGCTCTACAACGCCGAGACCAATGTGACGTTTGGCATGCGCTATCTGGCGCAGGCCTATCGCATGTCTGGCGGCGACGTCTGCGGAACGGTGATGCGCTATCAATCTGGCCATTATGCAAACCACATGAACGCCGCAAACCGAGCTTACTGCTCGAAGGCGCGGGCCATCATGGCCAGCAACTGAGAACGCGTTCAGCGCTTTCAGAATATCGAGGCAACCGGCGGCGGGGCTCTTTGGGCTCCGCCGTTTGCTTTTTGCAAACCTGCCTTGCGGCCGCGCCGCTCGACCGTTTCGATCGTCTCGACTATCGGGGCGCGAACGGGAGGAGGCGCGTATGCGCAAACCTGAAGACGAAACGGCCGGCGTGCTGTGCGAAGAGGTTCACTACGACGGGCGCCGCATGCTCTGCTACGCGGACAGGCCCGCTTCGCTCAATGCGATGTTCGACGGGCTTGTCGGGCGTTGTCCGCAGCGGCCGGCAATCGTGGAAGACGGCGCGATCTCCTACGCGGAACTCGATCGGCTGGCGCGCATCATTGGCGCCAATCTCGCCGTGCGAGGCGTGGCGCCGGGCGATCGCGTCGCCCTCTATCTCGGCAACGCCTGGGAATTCGTCGCGGTTCTCTTCGCCTGTATCCGCATTGGCGCAATCGTCGTGCCGATCGGCACGCGCCAGCGCCATGCCGAACTCAAGTTCATGCTGAACGATTCAGGCGCGAAAGTTCTGGTGCATGAGCCAGATCTCGCGGAGTTCATTCCCGCGCCCGCGGACGTTCCCGCGCTCACGCATCGCTTCTCCATCCGCGCGCCTGCGGTTCTCGCGCGACCCTTCGACGATCTGCTGAAAGAGGGCGGCGCCTGTCCGTCGCACGAACCGCGCGAAGAAGACGTCGCCATCATCCTCTACACCTCGGGCACGACGGGGCGGCCGAAAGGCGCGCAGCTCACCCATCTCGGCATCATCCATTCCGCGCTCGCTTTTTCGCGCACGTTCGGACTGACGGAAAATGATCGCGCTTTTGTCGCCGTGCCGCTGTCGCATGTCACGGGGCTGGTCGGCGTCACGATGGCGTCGATGATCGCGGGCGGCGCGGTCGTGCTGATGCGCCAGGCGTTCAAGGCGGCCGATTTCATTGCGCAGGCGGCGCGTGAAAAAATCACCTTCACCATCGTCGTACCGGCGATCTATTCGCTCTGCGCGATGTCGCCCGCGCTCGACAAACACGATCTTTCGGCGTGGCGCATCGGCTCCTTCGGCGGCGCGCCGATGCCCGCGCCGACCATAGAAGCGCTGGCGAAGAAATTGCCACGGCTCGATCTCGTCAACGCCTATGGCGCGACGGAAACGACATCGCCCGCCACGATCATGCCCGTGCCGTTGTGGCGTGAAAACATCGACAGCGTCGGGCGGGTCGTGCATTGCGGCGTCATCCGCATCGTCGATGACGAGGGCAGGGATGTTCCGGCTGGCGCAGCAGGCGAAATCTGGATAGCCGGGCCGATGGTGGTCCCCGGCTACTGGAACCGGCCGGACGCCAACGCCGACGAGTTCGTCGACGGGTTCTGGAAGTCGGGCGATATCGGCTCGCGCGATGCGCAAGGTTTCGTGCGTGTGTTCGACCGCAAGAAGGACATGATCAATCGCGGCGGCTTCAAGATCTTTTCCGCCGAAGTCGAGAGCGTGATCGCGGGGATTCCCGGCGTCGTCGAATGCGCGATCGTCGGCAAACCCGATCCGGTGCTGACGGAACGCGTCTGCGCGATTGTCGTGGTGGAGGAGGGGGGCGTCGTGCGGCCGGAGGATGTGCGCGACTGGTGCGCCGCGCGCGTGTCCGACTACAAGACGCCGGAGTTCGTGACAATGCGGACCGAGCCGCTACCGCGCAACGCGAATGGCAAGATTTTGAAGCCGCTACTCAGGCAGCAACTCTAGACAGGCTCAACCCCACACCATTCCGCGACGAACAGCGCCATGGCGCCGGTGATACGCTTGACCGACGCGAGGCTGACGCGCTCGTCGCAGCCGTGGATGTTCTCCGATTTCGGGCCGTAGCAGAGCGTCGGAACCTTGTCGTAGAGCGCATAGACGCGGGCGTCGAGATAGCCGGCGGTCATGAAGCTCTTCAGCGCCGCGCCTGTCGAAGCTTCGTGCGCGCGGGCGAGAACGGCTTCGGCCTCCGTGCCGGGCTCCTGCACATAGCCTTCGGCGTGGAAGCCGTTGAAGGTCACTTTCGGCGGGTTGTTGCCGAGAAAGCGGTCGGCGCGCGAGAAGGCCGAGATGCGGTCCATGATCTGTTTCGCCGCGTCGCCGGCGTTCACGCCCGGATAGATGCCGATGCGGCAATCGACTCGGCACCAGCAGGGCACGGAAGAGGCCCAGTCGCCGCCCTCGATCTTGCCGATATTCAGATTGATCGGATGGTCCTCGTTTTCGAAATGCACGCGGCCCTTTTTGTCGGCATTCCATTCCTTCTCGAGTGCGCGCAATTCGCCGACGATGCGGTATGCGGCGTCGATGGCGTTCGCGCCCGCGCCCATCTCGCGCACATGCACGGGCACGCCGCGCACCTCGATCTGGAACCAGAGCACGCCGAGATTGGCGCGCACGAGCATTTCCTCTTCCGGCTCCGGGATAAGCACGGCTTCGGCGCGATAGCCGCGCAGATGCGTCATCAACGCGCCGTTGCCGGTCGATTCCTCTTCGACCACCGATTGCACGTAGACGGTGGCCGCAGGCTGCAGGCCGATGCGCCTGAGCGCGTCGAGGCAAAAAATGTTGGCGGCGTGGCCAGCCTTCATGTCGGCGCCGCCGCGGCCATAGAGCCAGTCGCCCTCGATCGCGGGATCGAAGGGATGGCGGCTCCACATGTCGTAAGGGCCGGTCGGCACGACATCGACATGGGCCTGCAGGATCAGCGAACGGCCTTTTTCCTCGCACGGATGATGCACGCCGACGACGATCGGCGCCTGCGAATGTTGTTCGGACCAGGGCGATCCGCCAGGATGATTGGCGATGGCCGTGCGATCCATCGCAAAACGGTCCATCGTGTAGCCGCGTTCACGCAGCGCGCGGAAGACGAAATCCTGGCAGGCGTGCTCGGCGCCGCGCACGCTCTCGAAGCGCACGAGTTCCTGCGTGAAGGCGATCTGGTCGGCAAAGCCCGCATCGACGGAGGCCAGAATTTTTTCGCGCAATGCGGGGTCGAGGGGCATGCATTTCCTCCCGCCGCAACGCGCTGCGGCTCTTTCTTGTCTGGATTGTCTTTTTGTCTGGATTGTCGGCTGGTTCCCGGATCGCGCGCGTTGCGCGCGTCCGGGATGACAGCGGTTCTGTTTACATGCGCTTCATGGCGCAGATCTTGTTGCCGTCGGGGTCGCGCAGATAGGCGAGGTAGAGCTTTACCTTGCCGTTGTCGCGCACGCCCGGCGGGTCCTCGATCGCCGTGCCGCCATTGGCGACGCCAGCGTCGTGCCAGGCGTTGGCCTCGGCCTGGTCGTTGACCGCAAAGCCGATCGTGCCGCCGTTGGCGTGATGGGCGTCCTTGCCGTCGATCGGCTTCGAGACCATGAACACGCCGCCGTTATGCAGGTACATGATGCGACCTTTGGGATCGACGATGCCGGGCTTGCCGCCGATGGCCGCGAACAGGGCGTCGTAGAATTTCTTGGACCGCTCGATGTCGTTCGAGCCGATCATGACGTGACTGAACATCTTTCCTCCTGATGTGCCGCAGCGGGCGTTCGGCCCCGCGTGCGCGCATGGTCACATGAAGCGGACGGTCGCGCTACCGCCTTCCGGCGCAGGGCGCGCCTGTCGCGCTTGCAATCCGAGCCCGCCCCGCCTATCCCCAACCCGCCAGTCGGCCGGATGGCCGCCGCCTTCGGGCGGAGGAAAGTCCGGGCTCCACGGAGATACGGCGCCGGATAACGTCCGGCGGGGGCGACCCCAGGGAAAGCGCCACAGAAAGCAAACCGCCTGCGCCCTCGGGCGCGGGCAAGGGTGAAAGGGTGCGGTAAGAGCGCACCGCGCGGGCGGCAACGTCAGCGGCATGGCAAGCCCCGCCGGGAGCAAAACCGAATAGGGGCGACACGATCTGCGCTCGCGCAGGTCATACCCGTCTCCGGGTCGTCGCCCGGGTTGGTTGCTAGAGGCGGTCGGCAACGACCGTCCCAGAGGAATGGCCATCACGTCCGGCTTCGGTCGGGCCTTACAGAACCCGGCTTACAGGCCGACTGGCGTTTTGATTGCTCGCGCGTGGCGTGTCGGTGGCCGCGCCTTATTTCGAGAACAGGGCGCCGCCGCCCATGTCCTTGAGACGGGCCCGCTCCTCGAGACACCAGCTTTCCGGCGTCCTGGCCTTCACCTCGGCCGCGCGGCGCGCATATTCGGTCGCCAGCGCCTTCTGGAACGCCGCCTTGCCGAAGGCTTGCTCGCCGGTCTCGACGAAGGCCTGCAGGTAGCGATCGGCAAGATCCCTGTTCACGTCCATCAGCAGAGGGCAGGCCTCGCCGATCTGGCGCATCAGGCTTGCGGACCGGGCGACGCCGCTGATGGTCGGTTCGGCGTTTTTCTTCTGCGCATCGGCAGGCGCGTGGGCGATCAGGAGCGCCGTGGCGGCAAGTAGGAAAATTATCTTTTTCATCTGTTCGCCACCCCAAGAGGCGAATGAGACGGAAATCCTATGGCCGGGTTCCGTCGCCGATACGCCTGACGCTCGCCGTTCATTCCCGCTCGCTGGAAAACGCAGCAAATCTGCGCCGCGGGCGGGGTCGGTCAACGAACTCTTAACACTAACGAAGCCTAATGGCGCGTCAGGAGCGGGAGTCCCGTTTCGACTCACTTTCGCGTTGACGCCCATACTGTCCCATGCTATCCCAAATCATCCCGTCGAGTTCAGCGCAGCAGAGTTCCGACACCGTCCCCGTAGCGGAGACGGCGAAGCTGGCGCGCGAAAATTCGACATCGAATGGTTCGGGTGAGCGTAAGCGTGACGGAGCGGGAACTCTTTCTCGGCCATTTCACCAGCCGGATCGACGCGAAGGGTCGCGTCTCGGTTCCGGCGCCCTTTCGGGGCGTTCTGGCGAAGGACGGGTTCGAGGGACTGTTCGTCCATCCCTCGCTGGATGCGCCGGCCGTGGATTGCGGCGGGAATGCGCTGGTGGCGGAGCTGGACGCCATGCTGGAGACCTATCCTCCCTATACGGAGGAGCGGGACATTCTCTCTCGGGCCCTGATGGGCATGAGCGAGCGTCTCAAGGTAGATCCGGAGGGCCGCGTGCAGTTGAGCGAACAGTGCAAGGCGCAGGCCTTCATTACCGGGGAAGTCAGCTTCGTCGGCATGGGGCACAAGTTTCAGATCTGGGAGCCGGGACGTTTTCGCGCGCAGCAGGAAGAGGCCAGAAACCGGGCGCGCGACTTACGGAAACTGACCGGAGCCAGAGGGGCGGCGGGCCACACGCCGCCCGGGCCTGGAGCACGGGAATGATGACGGGCCGCGGGGAGGCGACGCCCCCCGCAGGCGGACCGGCCCGCCACGTTCCCGTGCTTCTCCAGGAAGTTCTCGAAGGTCTTCGCCCGCGCGACGGCGGGCTTTATGTCGACGGCACTTTCGGCGCCGGCGGTTACTCGCGCGCAATACTGGCGACGCCCGGCGCGCGCGTTGTGGCCTTCGACCGCGACCCCTCCGCCATCCGCGACGGCGCGGAACTGGTCGCCGCCTCCGGCGGGCGGCTGACGCTCGTGCAGGCGCGCTTCGGCGATCTCGCCTCGGAGCTTCGTGCGCTCGGGATTCAGAAAGTCGATGGCGTCGCGCTCGACATCGGCGTGTCGTCGATGCAGTTCGACCAGGCCGCGCGCGGTTTTTCCTTCCGGTTCGACGGGCCGCTCGACATGCGCATGGAAAGCGCAGGGCGTAGCGCCGCCGATATCGTGAACGAGGAGAGCGAGGAGCGCCTCGCCGACATCATCTATAACTATGGCGAGGACCGCGCCTCGCGGCGCATCGCGCGCTTCATCGTCAATGCCCGCAAGAACTCGCCAATCGCCACCACGGCGGCGCTGGCCGACATCGTGCAGCGCGCCATACCCGGCAAGCCCGGCGACATTCATCCCGCAACCCGAACCTTCCAGGCGTTGCGTATCGCCGTCAATGACGAGCTCGGCGAGCTCGTGCGCGCGCTCGCGGGCGCCGAAGAGATTTTGGTCGAAGGCGGCGCGCTCGCCGTCGTGAGCTTTCATTCGCTGGAAGATCGCATCGTGAAGCAATTTTTCGCGCAACGTTCCGGGCGCGGCGAGGCGCGCTCGCGCCTGCTGCCCGGCGAACCGGCGCCGCCGGCCTCGACATTCATCTTGCAGACGCGCCATGCGATCGCGCCCTCGGCCGAGGAGACAACCGCCAATCAGCGCGCGCGCTCCGCAAAGCTGCGCGTCGCGCTACGTACGGATGCAGCCCCGCTCGGGCTCGATGCGCGGCTCGTCGCGCTCGCGGCGCTGCCAGAGCGCGAAGCGGGCAAGCGTGAACAGGGGAGGCGCAAGTGATCCGCTTTCTCAATATTGTCGCGGCCGCCGCGCTGATCGGCTCGGCGGTCTACGCCTATTCGATCAAGTATCAGACAATCTATCGCTCAGATCAGATCGCCAAGCTGACGCGACAGATCCAGCATGAACGCGACGGCCTCAACGTGCAGCGCGCCGAATGGGCGCATCTGACGCGGCCCGACCGGATCGAGCCGCTCGCCGACAAATATCTGACCGATCTCGAAATGACGCGGCCCGCCCAGATGGTGACCTTCGCGCAATTGCCCGAGCGCGCGATGCGCGGCGACGAGATCGGCAAGAAGCTCGAGGCGCTGGGCCTCGCCGAGCCCACCAATACGCCGGGCGGCAGCCGTGCGCCCGCGCAGGCGACGCCGACGACGCCCGCGGCGAGGAAACGCTGACATGAGCGAACAGCA
>ERZ795053.2752-NODE-2752-length-20754-cov-10.202425_pt1 | contig 20754 bp, 19 predicted proteins | sample MGYA00375137_ERZ795053 | MGnify/ENA primary metagenome ERZ795053 (study PRJEB30182, sample SAMN05720284) | activated sludge metagenome | isolation source: Anaerobic digester | place: Hong Kong | collected 2014-12-17 ...
GACGACGGCGATGACGAGAGTGCGGATGACGACAGCGACGAGGGGAAGTGCACTGCAACCTCCACCATCGTCCTGACCGTCGACAAGCGGGGGCAGACCCGTCGCGCGACGCTTGCTGTCAAGGGCGCCAAGAAGGGCCAGAAGTGGCAGTACAAGATCAAGCGCGGCAACAAGACCGTACGCAAGGGGTCGGCGAGGACCAAGGGCAAGCAGGCGGCCTTCACAGTCCACGCCAAGACCACCCGCAAGGGCGTCCTGACAGCTGACGCCGAGCGGTCGAACCACTCGGAGGAGTGCACGACCGACGACCAGTACGACGACTGAGGGTCCGGCCGGCGAGCGACGGCGGTTGCGAGGTTGTTGTCGCCCCCGACCACCGGTTGCGAGGTTGTTGCCCTCTGCGGGGCCGTCTCGGGTCAACAACCTCGCAATGGGCCGACCTTCGGGTCAACAACCTCGCAATCGGCCATTGACAGGGCGGCGCTACCTCGACTGGACAGCACTCCACCCCTGAGCGGTCCGCGACCACACCTCGTGGCCGTTGGCAGTGGTGAGCAGTGCGATCGGGGGAACCCGCGGGGAGGCTTCCCTTCCCGGAACCTGGCGACCGGCGCCTGAGCCGGGCGTGCCACACGGACCCGCGGGACGTGCCCCCAGCCGAGCGACAACACCTGCTCGGAACGCAGGACAGCCCGCTCAGGCAGGTGTATACCGGAGATATGGGTGGGTTTTCCGAACTCCCCGTCATCCGCAAGGATCCTGCGGATCTTTCCGTCACCCCGAATCTTGCCGACTACGCCGCGACGCGTGCTGATTTCACCTGGGAGACGGCCGAATCCTGGCTCGACGGGCTGCCGGATGGCGGGTTCAACATCGCCTACGAGGCGGTCGACCGGCATGTCACGGCCGGCCGTGGCGACCACGTGGCGCTGCGGTGCCTGGACAAGGCCGGCGCCGTCACCGATGTGACCTACGCGCACCTACAGACCGAGACGAACGCCTTCGCGAACGCCCTGCGCTCGCTGGGCATCTCCCCCGGGCAGCGGGTGTTCAGCCTGGTGGGCCGGGTGCCCGCGCTCTACACGGCGGTGCTCGGCACGTTGAAGGCGCGCAGTGTGTTCGCGCCGCTGTTCAGTGCCTTCGGGCCCGAGCCGGTCAAGCAGCGCGTGGTCATCGGCGGAGGCGTGGCGATCGTGACCACCACGGCCTTGTACCGCAAGAAGATCGCACCGGTTCGCGACGAGATGCCCACGCTGGCGCACGTGATCCTTCTCGACGACGGGCCTGCCGACGACATCCCCGGGGCGATCCGGTTCGAGGAACTGATGGCCGGGCAGTCGCGCGAATTCCCGATCGAGCCCACGGGCCGAGAAGAAATGGCACTGCTGCACTTCACCAGCGGGACCACCGGCACGCCGAAAGCCGCGGTCCATGTGCACGGTGCCGTCGTCGCACACTATGCGACAGGGCACTTCGCTCTCGATCTGCATCCTGACGACATCTACTGGTGCACCGCCGATCCGGGGTGGGTGACTGGGACGAGCTACGGGATCATCTCACCGCTGACCCACGGTTTGACCATGATCGTCGACGAGGGCGAGTTCGATGCCCGCCGCTGGTACCGCACGCTGGCCGAGCAGCGGGTCACTGTCTGGTACACCGCCCCCACCGCGATCCGCATGCTCATGCGCGCAGGACCGGACGTGGCGGCCGAGTACGACCTGTCCAGCGTGCGGTTCGTCGCCAGCGTCGGGGAGCCGCTCAACCCCGAGGCTGTGGTGTGGGGCCGGGAGGTGCTGGGCCTGACGATCCACGACAACTGGTGGCAGACCGAGACCGGCGGCATCATGATCGCCAACTACGCCAGTGCCGACGTGTTTCCGGGTTCGATGGGCCGGCCCATGCCGGGGATCATCGCGGGCATCCTGCAGCGGGGCGAGGAGGGGCGCGCCGCAGCAGGCCCGGATGGACACGTGGTGGAACTCGGACCGGGCGAGGTCGGGGAACTCGCGCTGCGGGTGGGATGGCCGTCGATGTTCCGCGGCTACCTGGATGCCGATGATCGCTACCGAAAGTGTTTCGTCGACGGCTGGTACCGCACCGGCGATCTGGCCCAGCGCGATGAGAACGGCTACTACTGGTTCGTCGGCCGCGCCGACGACGTCATCAAGACCGCCGGTCACCTGATCGGCCCGTTCGAGGTCGAGAGCGTGCTCATGGAGCATCCCGCGGTCGCGGAGGCCGGTGTGATCGGCGTGCCCGACCCGATGATGGGCGAACGGATCAAGGCGTTCGTCTCGCTCAAGCCCGGCACCACGACCGACCCCGCGGTGCTGCGCAAGGAGTTGACCGCGCATGCCCGCCGGCGGCTCGGACCGGCGGTGGCACCTCGCGAGATCGCCTTCTCGGAGAATCTGCCGAAGACCCGCTCGGGCAAGATCATGCGCAGGTTGTTGCGGGCCCGCGAACTCGGACTTCCCGAAGGGGACCTGTCGACGTTGGAGGGTGGGGACAAATGAACGAGCGCGAACTCCTGCGACAGATGCTGCGGGTGCGTCGCTTCGAGGAGCGGTGCGTGGAGTTGTACACCCAGACGAAGGTCCGAGGGTTCCTGCACGTGTACATCGGCGAGGAGGCCGTCGCGACCGGGGTCATGGCTGCGCTGAACGACGACGACTCGGTGGTGGCCACGTATCGCGAGCACGGCCATGCGCTGCTGCGGGGGATGAGTGCGCGCAGCGTCATGGCGGAGATGTACGGCAAGCTCACCGGTTGCAGCCGCGGTCGCGGCGGGTCGATGCACCTGTTCGACAAGGACTTGAACTTCTACGGCGGCAACGCGATCGTCGGCGGCGGGCTGCCGACGGCGGTCGGTCTGGCGCTGGCCGACAAGATGCAGAAACGCGACCGGGTCACCGTCTGCTTCTTCGGGGAGGGCGCGATGGCCGAGGGGGAGTTCCACGAGTCGATGAACCTCGCGGAGTTGTGGCAGTTGCCGGTGCTCTTCGTCTGTGAGAACAACCTGTATGCGATGGGTACCGCGCTGCGCCGCTCGGAGTCCGAGACGAATCTGCCGATGAAGGCCGCCTCCTACGAGATGCCGGCGTGGAGTGTGGATGGCATGGATGTGTTGGCCGTGGCCGACTCCGCGCGACGCGCGGTCGACGCCGTGCGCGGCGGCGGCGGACCGCACTTCCTCGAGGCACGGACCTACCGCTTCCGCGCCCATTCGATGTTCGACCCGGAGCGATACCGGGACAAGGCAGAGGTCGAGCAATGGCGCGAACGTGACCCGATCGATCTGCTGCTCGCGAAGCTGGAGGTCCCCGACGACGAACTTGCGGCCCTGGAAGAGGAGATCCGCGTCGAAGTGGAGGACGCGGTCGACTTCGCGGAGAACTCGCCCGACGAGGATGTCGCGGACCTGATGACGTTCGTCTACAGCCCGTCGAGCACCGTGGCAGGGAGGTTGTCATGACGACGATCTCGTACCGGGAAGCGGTGCGCGAGGGGATCCGCGCCGCACTTGCGCAGGATGACCGGGTCTTCATCATGGGCGAGGACATCGGTGAATACGGCGGCTGCTACGCCGTCACCATGGGCCTGCTCGAGGAGTTCGGGCCCGAGCGTGTGCGCGACACGCCACTGTCGGAATCGGCGTTCGTCGGCGCGGGGATCGGCGCCGCACTCGGTGGGATGTTGCCGATCGTCGAGATCATGACGGTCAACTTCAGCCTGCTCGCCCTCGACCAGATCGTGAACACGGCCGCGGCGCTGCAGCACATGTCCGGTGGGCAGTTCAACGTTCCCCTGGTCATCCGTATGACCACCGGCGCGGGACGCCAACTGGCTGCACAGCACTCGCACTCCTTCGACGGCTGGTACGCGCACATCCCCGGGATCCGGGTGGTCGCCCCGGCGACCGTGACCGATGCCCGGTGGATGATGCCCACCGCGCTGGCCGACCCGGATCCGGTGCTGATCTTCGAACATGGTGGGCTCTACAACGCCTCCGGCGACCTCGAGGACATCGGGCCGGTCGACCTCGATCATGCGGCGGTGCGCCGGGAGGGCGGGGACGTCACGTTGATCACCTACGGCGGGACGCTGCCCACGGCGATGTCCGCTGCGGACACGTTGGCGGCCGACGGGATCGAGGCGGAGGTCATCGACCTGCGCACTCTGCGTCCGCTGGATGACGCCACGTTCGTCGACTCCGTGCGCCGCACCCATCGTGCGGTGGTGGTGGACGAGGGGTGGCGCAGCGGCAGCATCTCTGCGGAGGTGTCGGCTCGGATCATGGAACAGGCCTTCTACGAACTCGACGCCCCGGTCGGTCGCGTCGCCGGCAAGGAGGTGCCGACGCCGTACGCCCGTCACATGGAGCAAGCCGCCATCCCCGGCGTCGACGACGTCGTGGCCGGGGTGCGCGCGGCGATGCGCGGGGAGTGAATGATGGGCGTGTTCGCGATGCCGTCGCTTGGCGCCGACATGGACGAGGGCACCCTCATCGAATGGCTGGTGAAACCCGGGGATCACGTGCGCAAAGGGCAAGTGGTCGCGGTGATCGACACGGCCAAGTCCGCGATCGACGTGGAGGTGTTCGAGAGCGGGACGGTGGCTGAACTGCTGGTGGAGCCGGGAACGCTGGTCCCGGTGGGCACGCCGCTGGCGCGGATCGAGGGTGAGGATGCCGAGTCCGGGCTCCCGCCGGAGCCTGCCCGGCCGTTGCCGCCGTTGACCCCGCCGATCCGCCATCTGCTGCATCAGTACGGTTTGGCCCCCGAAGAGGTCCACGGCACCGGCGACGGTGGGCGGATCACGCGCAAGGACGTGCTGGCCGCGGCTGGGGAGTCCAGTGCCGGAGGTGCCCGGACCGTCACCCACCACGCCCCCACCCTGCAACCGCGCCCCGTGCCCGCCAGTCGACCTCGGATCACCCCCCGGGCACGCCGATTGGCCCGTGAGCGGGGGGTCGACGTCGCGACCTTGGCTTCGGGCGATGCGGTGGTCACCGCTGCGGTCGTCGAGGCGATCCCGGCGAAGCCGGCGAAGAAGGATCGCACCGCGGCGATGCGCAAGGTGACTGCGGCGTTGATGGGGCGGGCAGCGCGGGAGATCCCGCACTACTACGTGGCCCAAACCGTCGATCTGACCGACACTCTCGACTGGTTGAAGCAGACCAATGCTGCCCGCAAACCGCGCGAGCGGATCCTGCCCGCCGCGCTGTTCCTGCGGGCCGCGGTCCTGGCGGCCCAGGCGGTGCCGGAGTTGAACGGCCACTGGGACGAGCAGTTCCAGTCTGCGGATGGGGTGGACCTCGGAGTGGCCGTCGCCACGCGCGCGGGCGGCCTCGTGACCCCCCGCATCGTCGGGGCGCAGGATCTGGATCTGTCGGCGTTGATGTCGCACCTGACGGATCTGGTGAAGCGGGCCAAGGCCGGGCGATTGCGCGGGACCGAACTGCAACCGGGCAGCATCACCGTGAGCAGCCTTGCCGACGGCGGGCCGGACGCCTTGTTCGGCGTCATCTACCCGCCGCAGGTGGCGCTGGTGGGCATCGGCGCGGTGGCGCAGCGGCCCTGGGTGCTGGCTGGCGAACTCGCGGTCCGCAGCACGGTGACGGTCACGCTTGCCGCCGATCACCGGGCCACCGATGGCCGTACGGGGGCGCGCTTCCTGGCCGCGATGGGCGAGGCATTGACACAACCGGAGGAACTATGAACGAGACCGAGGCCCGCGACGTCGTGACGACCGCGCTGTCGGACGTGGCGCCGGAGATCGACCTGGAGACCCTCGACCCGCAGATGAGCCTGCGCAACGGAGCCGATCTGGACTCGATGGACTTCCTCGCGTACGTCGCCGCGGTGTCGGAAACAGTGGGTCGGGACATCCCGGAGGACGACTACGACCGGATGGACACCGTCGCCGGCGCGGTGGCGTACCTGCTGGAGGGTTGACCTGTGGGCTCCCCGTCGTGGGGGTCCACCCCTGGACCCATCCGTGAGCGCTTCGAACATCCGGGAGCACTTCGCCGCTGCAGAACGGCTCACGGATCTGCGAAGTGCTAACGCCTGGGCGCGGGCGCGGTCGTGGGGGGCGGGTTGACCTGTGGGCTCCCCGTCGTGGGGGGTGGTCCGCCCCTGGACCCATCCGTGAGCACTTCGAACATCCGGGAGCACTTCGCCGCTGCAGAACGGCTCACGGATCTGCGAAGTGCTAACGCCTGGGCGCGGGCGTGGGCACCAGTCGTGGGGGCGGGCAACCGTCAGCCCGTGGCCACCACCGTCGCGATGGCGTAGTCGCCGTCATGTGAAATCGACACCTGCCACTGGCTCAGACCGGCGGCCTGTGCGCGATCGGCGGCACCCCCCAAGAGTCGCACCACGGGCCGCCCCGAATCCTCCCGCCCGACCTCGATGTCGGTGAGTGCGACCTCACCCACACCTGCGCCCAGGGCTTTCATCACCGCCTCCTTCGCGGCCCAGCGGCCTGCCAAGGATTCGGCCCTGCCTTCACAGATATGGAGTTCTCGCGCGGTGAAGGTCCGCGCCAGGAAGGCGGGCGAGGCGTGCTGCGAGAGCCGCGCGATCCGGACGATGTCCGAGCCGACGGCGATCATCATGCGGACAGCGCGGCGAACACCCGGTCGAGTTTGGCGCGCAGGTCGTCGGCCAGGAGTTCGAGGTCACCGGCCCCGGTGGCATCGACCAGCATCTGCGGATCGACCGTCTCCACCGTCACCCCGGCGTCCGTCTGCCGCAGTACGACGTTGCAGGGCACAAGAGTGGCGACCTGGGTGGTGACGCCCATGGCCTTGTGCGCGAACTGCGGGTTGCACGCCCCGAGAATCAGGATGGGCGGGTAGTCCTCGTCCAACTTGGCCTTCATGGTGGCTTGCATGTCGATCTCGGTGAGGACGCCGAAACCCTCGTCGGCCAGAGCGGCCCGGGTGGCGGCGACGGCGTCTTCGAAGGGGATGGACAGGGTGACGGATGGTCCGGAAGTCATGTACCCACGCTAGCGGCCCTGAGGTACCTTCGGCGCGTGTGGCGAGTGATGGCGGCGGCGGTCGTGCTGGCGGCCTGTGCCCCTTCGCCACAGGTGAGTGTGAGCTTGTATCAGACCCGCAGCGACACCCCAGTGAACAAGATCGAGATGCAGGTGCGCAACGACGGCACGGAGCCCGTCACAGTCCACCGCGCCGAACTGCGCTCCACCCGACTGGTGGACTCGGCGGTCTGGGAGGAGGTGGTCGAGATCCCGCCGGGCGCGGCGATGGACCTCAAGGTGGGGCTTCCGGCCGCACGGTGTGCCGCGTCCGTGGGCGAGACCGTCGAACTGCGGCTCGACGACCGCGAGGTGGTGCTCGACGCAGCGGACACGCTCGGGCAACTCGGTACCTATGTCGCGCAGGAGTGTTTCGCCCAAGACGTCGAGGCCACCGCGCTCATCGAGGTCGAGGATGTGACGTCCGAGGGGTTGCAGGTGCGGGTGTACCCGGGGGCTGCGGCGGTCGGCAGGCTGGACAGCACCATCCTCTTCGTGCCTGCCGATCGCGACGCCATCGCCGCCGCCCCGGGATCGGCCACCGACCTACGGCAAGTGGTCCTGCGGCCCAATCGTTGTGACGCGCACGCTCTTGGTGAGGACAAGCAGGGGACCTACTTCGACGTCGACGTCACCCTTCCTGACGGCCGGACCGGACGCTACAGCTTCGGTGTCGACCCGGAGCAGCGGGGGAAGTTGTACCGGCTATACGCCCGGAAGTGCGGGCTGTCGTGATCGAGCGCGAGTTCGAGGGTCCGCGGGATCTCGCTGCGATGCTCGGGGTCTTGAGCCGAGGTGGCGGGGATCCCACCTACCGTCGCGGAACCGACGGCGACCTCTGGCTGGTCGGCCTCGGGCCCACAGGTCCGGTCACGATGCGGCTGCGTCCGGGCCGGGCTGCGGTGTCGGGGCAGTTCTGGGGCGACGGTGCCCTGTGGGCTGCCGAACACTTGCCGGAGCTGCTCGGTGGTGACGACGACGCCAGCGGTTTCGTCCCGGTCCACCCGCTGATCGATCAGCAGTGGCGCCGCTACCGGCACACGGTGCGTGTGCCACGTGCGCTGATGACCTGGCAGATCGCCGTCGCCGCGGTGCTTGAGCAGCGGGTGACCGGCGTCGAGGCCAGGGGTGCCTGGCGGGCGCTGGTGTCGGAGCACGGAGTCCGTGCGCCGGGTCCGATTCCGGACCACATGCGGGTCCCGCCGGGTCCGGCCGAAGTGCTGCGGGTGCCGTCGTGGGATTGGCGCAGGTACGGCGTCGATCGCCAGCGCATCGCGACCATCCGCGAACTCGCGCGGTCGTCCCACCTGCTCACTCGTGCCGAGTCCCTTGAACCGGCCGAAGGAAGGGAACTGCTCACGGGCATCCCCGGGGTCGGGCCGTGGACGGCCGCCGAGATCAGCGCGCGTGCCTTCGGGGACGCCGATTCCGTGAGTGTGGGGGACTACCACCTGGCTCGCAACGTGACGTTCGCGCTGACCGCGCGGGTGGACGGCACCGACGAGGACATGCTGGAACTGCTCGCGCCGTACGCGGGGCATCGGCACCGGGCGGTACGCATGATCGAACTCGCCGGCGTTGCTCCGCCTCGTCGGGGTCCCCGCATGAGGCTGCCCGGACCAGGTCGGGTCAACTAGCCTGAGCGGATGCGCACACCACCGCCGGTCACCGGTTCCGAACGAGAGACGCTCGAGGCCTTCCTCGACTTCCATCGCGAGACCCTGCTCGAGAAATGCCTGGATCTCGGCGGCGAGCAGTTGGCCGCACGTTCCTGCCCTCCGTCGGTGTTGTCGCTGCAGGGGCTGCTGCGGCACATGGCGAAGGTCGAGCGCTGGTGGTTCCGCATGTACATGTGCGGCATGCCGCTGCCGCCTCTGAACACCTCCCGGGAGCACCCCGATCTGGACTTCGAGGACGTCGACCCGGCGCGTTGGGAGGAGGACATCGAGGTGTACCGCGGGGAGGTGGCCGCGGCCAGTGACGCGGTGGTCGCGTTCACCCTCGACGACCTCTCGCGCGGTGAGTTCGGCAACCCGGTCAGTCTGCGCTGGATCTACCTGCACATGATCGCCGAGTACGCCCGGCACAACGGCCACGCGGACCTCTTGCGCGAAGCTGTGGACGGTCGGACGGGGGTCTGATCACGGCGGTGCTGGCGCCGACGATGACGAGGTCGCGGTCCACATCGGGTGAGACGCCGGGCTGACGGCAGCGGTACGGGCTACCCTCGGGCCATGACCGTCCCAGGCTGGTACCCGGACCCCGGGGGCTCCGGCACCCGCTACTGGGACGGACAGGTCTGGACCGACCAGGTCAAAGCGCCGGGCAAGGGTGTGCCCGGCTGGCTGCTGGTGGTGTGGTTCGTGCTCATGGCCGTGGCTGCGTTTGCCGGATTCTGGTATGTGCTCCTGATGACGGCCTTCGGCTGCGACTCGGGCTGGGACGGCTGTGTGGGCGTGGGCGAGACCACCTGGCTGGCCTACATCGGTGTCTGCGCCGTGGGGCTGATCGGTGTGCTGGTCTGGTCGCTCGTCAGCAAATCCGCGGGGGTCCGGATCGTCGCGATGTTCCTCATGCCCGGCGTCGTCATCCTGGCCCTGGTCCTGGCCACAGCGCTCTATTTCGGTCTGGCCAGCTGGCTGGCCTGAACCGGTGTCGGGCGCCCGCCGGCAGTCTTTGTGACGAAGGTGCGCGCCCGGCCGGCCGGTTTGTGACGAAGGTGCGCGGTGGAACCGCCCGGCACCCAGCACCTTCGTGACAAACCCCCCGGGGGACCCCGCAACATCGTCACAAACGCCTGTGGCGGAGGGGCGCAGCCCCATGAACGCTCAGCCGGTGGGCACCGAGGTGGTGTCCGAGACGGGCAGACCCTGGAAGGACACGTTCAGGGCCCTCACCCCGGTCATCCAGCTCCAGTTGGTGGCCGAGGAGTTCGGGAAACTCGACGCCGGCCAGCCGGTCTGGGCTTTCGTCGGGTAGGGCCACTCGCTGCCGAAGTTCTGGCCGATGCTGCTGTTCGGCCCGGCGGTGATGTCCAGACCGGGCAAGGACACGGTGGGGGTGGCATTGCAGCCGAAGGTGACGGGGGTTGATCCCTCACCCGAGAGGGTGGCCATCGACTGCATGTCGGCGCTCGACAGGTAGCCCACGGCCGTGTTGCCCGAGCCTGCCGTCGCGGCTGCCGCGATCGAGATGTTCTGCTGGCCGGCGTTGGGTCCGAGCTGCGGGGTGACCAGGCCGTCCGGGCCGGGCTGCAAGGAGGCGCTGTTGTAGACCTGGTTGCCGTCGGCGTCCACCCCGAAGAAGGTGACGAGCCAGTCGGCATCCTGCGCGGTGTTGGTGGTGCTGTTGCCGGAGTTGTTCACCGGTGTCGTCGCAAGCGTCGTGCCGCTGATCTGCGTGGTCGAGGTGCCTTGGCCGAACGGCGTGAACAGCGACGCATTGGTCGGTGCCAGGCTGCACTGCAGGGTGTACTGACCGGTGTTCGGGTCCAGCGTCGCGGTCATCACAGGCGGCGCGCTGGGGTCGGCGTACATGCCGCTGTTGAACTCGGGGTTGGTCAGGTAGCTGAGCTGGATGTGCATCTGGCCGTACGGGTCGTACTGGCAGTACGTCTCGCACTTCGGGTACTTCTTGGTGCAGTTCCAGCTGTAGCCCTTGATGCATTGGGCTTGCCCGTACGGAGTCCCCGGGTTGGGGCCGAGGTACTGGAACAGGCCGCCCTGGAAGGTGGCGCTGCCGCCGGTGAACTCACCGGAGCCGGCGTTGTTGCTCACCATGGGAGCGGACTGCCCGCCGTTCCAGTAGTAGAGCGCGTTGGTCTGTGCGCCGAGTGTGGGCTGCAGCACGTTGACCAGGAAGTTGGTGTCGGGCACGGCGGTTGTGGCCCCCTGGTTGCCCGCGGCCGGGTTGCCGGCCCACGTGTTCGTGGGGGTCAGATTCGCCTGGGTGGCGTCGGTGACGCCGTTGGTCCCGATGCCGGTGACCACCGTGCTCAGCCCGAACAACTGGGGGAACGTGCTCACGTTGGTGCAACTGGACTTCGAGTCCAGGCCTTTGAGGAACGACAGCGTGAACTTCACGGTGGCGGCGGCGATCGCGCCGATGACACCTGCGGTGGAGTAGGTGCTTCCGGAGTACAGAGCGCCCAGCGCGTTCTGTCCCGCGGCGTTGGCCGAGTTCGTCAGGTCCGTCGACAGCGAGCCATTGCTCCCCGGCGAGTTCATGCCCTTGGTCGCACCGTTGAGCCCCGGCCAGGGTGACTGGAATGCGAGCTGCCCACCGCCGGAGTTGAAGTTGGGATCCCAGACGCCGGTGTACTGGACCATCACGGATTGTCCTGACTGCACCGTGGTCTGCACGGCTCCGGGACCTTGGTTGGGCGCATAGGTGGACAGGCCGGTCCACATGCACTGGATGTCGGGGTTGAAGTTGACCTGCTGCTGGAAGGGGGTGTTGTTGTCCAGGTACACGTTGTTGAAGAACGGTGAGTTGCCCTGGGTGGAGGCGAGGGTTGCCGACGCCGCGGTCGACGTCCTGGCATTCTGCCGTTTCGCGACGGTGAGCAAGCGCTTGCGCTGTTTGGCGGTGAACTTCGACAGCACCGGTGCCGGTGAGATCTGCTTGACATCGTAGGTGCTGGTCGTCGTGGTGACGTCCTTCCAGTGCTCCACGGACACGGCGATCGCTGTGCGCTGCTGGCGTTTGGTGCGCTTCGCGAGGTTCTTCGAGACCTTGGCCGGCAGCGTGAGTTGCAGGCGCAGCTTCCCGCGCTTCCTCACGGTGAACGAGGTGGTCTTGCGTGTGAGCAACTGCCTCTCGGGCATGACGGCTACCGCAGTCGGCGCGTACTTCTTCTTCGCGACTGCCACCCGCAACTTGGCGCGGTCCGTCTTGCGCTTGCCCTTCTTCGTGACCAGCGGGTCGACGTACACCGTGGCCTTGATGGCCATGCGACCGTTCTTCAACGTCGTCAGGTACGGCGGCTGTACCCACTGCGCGGCATTTCCCGTCTTGGTGATGGCGTTGCGTTGTGCGGGACTCGCAGTGGTCAGTGAGACCGGCCCGGTCGGAGGTGCTGCCACCGCCGTGGAGACCGTTCCCAGCACGAGGCCGAGAGCGATCGTGGATGTGACTGTTGTCCTGATCAGCACGACGGGCTCCTCGCTGGCGTGAGCGCTCAATGTACAACCTGACGTCGCGGTGGCGCGTCCGGTTCCGACCCGGTGCCAGAATCGTGATGTGTCCGAATCCCCCTGGTGGCAGTCGACCACCATCTATCAGGTCTATCCGAGGTCCTACCAGGACTCCAACGGCGATGGGATCGGCGACCTGCCGGGAATCATCGGCCGGCTCGACCACATCCAGGACCTCGGGATCGAAACGGTGTGGGTCTCCCCGTTCTTCGCCAGCCCGCAGTTGGACTTCGGCTACGACGTCACCGACTACGAGGCCGTGGCGCAGGAGTACGGCACCCTCGACGACGCCGTGCGCCTGATCGACGAGGTCCACGCCCGCGGGATGCGCGTCATGTTCGACCTCGTGCTGAACCACACCTCCGACCAGCACCCGTGGTTCCAACGCTCACGTTCGTCGCGGACCAACCCGAAGGCCGACTGGTACATCTGGGCCGACGGCCGGGGCAAGCACGGACGGCGGCCGCCGAACAACTGGAAATCGGCGATGGAGTTCACGTCGGCATGGCAGTACTCGCCGATCCGCAAGCAGTGGTACATGTGCTCGTTCCTGCCGTTCCAGCCCGACCTGAACTGGCGCAACCCCGAGGTCAAGGAGGCGATGTTCAACAGCGTGCGCTTCTGGTTGGACAAAGGGGTGGACGGCTTCCGCCTGGACATCTTCGGCCAGATCATGAAGGACGCGGCGCTGACGAACAACCCGGTGCGCCCGCGGGTGTACAACGGGTTCCCGCGCATGACCGAACGGGTCCACACCGAGAACACCGCCGACAACGTGCAGTTGGCCAAGGACCTTCGGGCGGTGTGTGATGAGTACCCCGGCGACCGGGTTCTGCTCGGCGAGGTGTTCGGCCCACCCTCGGTGCTGCGGTCGTTCCTCGGCGACGACGACGGTCTGCAACTCGTCTTCCTGTTCGACTTCCTGACCTACAAGTACGACGCGGAGTGGTTCGCCCGGACGATCGCCGAGTTCGATCGGAATTTCCCGGCTCCGCAGCAGCCCACCTACGTCTTGGAGAACCACGATCGTTCGCGCACGATCGACCGGGTGGGCGGGGATCCGGCCAAGGCACGGGTGCTGGCGGTGATCCTGCTGACCGTGCGCGGCGTGCCGACGATCTACATGGGCCAGGAGATCGGGATGAGCAACACCCCGCTGCGGTTCAAGGACGCGCTCGACCCGATCGCGTCGTCGGTGTTCCGCCGGGTGCCGCAGTTCGTCGCCGATCGGATGTCCGAACGCCTCAATCGTGACGAGATGCGCACGCCCATGCAGTGGGATTCCAGCGCCAACGCCGGCTTCAGCCCAGCCGGGGTACAGCCGTGGTTGCCGGTCAACCCCGACTACGTGCGGGTGAATGTGGCCGACGAGGCGGCCCAACCCGGATCGATCCTGAACCTGTACCGCCAACTGCTGCGGGTGCGCCGCGAGCACCAGTCGCTGCGCACCGGATCGCTGGCACTGCTGGGCGCGCTACCACCGGATGTCCTTGGGTACCGGCGCAACGACATCCTCGTGCTGGCGAACCTCGGCGAACAACCGGCTGTGGTTCGCTACACCGGGGAGGTCCTTGTGGAGACCGGACAGGTGGCGGTCGGGTCGGGGCGGACCACATTGTTCCCGGACAGTGCGGTGGTTCTGCGGACCGTCGTCCCGAGGATGGCCTGAGGACGCAGTCCCGCGCAGGCGTTAGCACTTCGGACATCGGGGAGCAGTCCGACGGCGACACAACGCTCCCGGATTTGCACAACGCTCCCGGATTCGCGGATGGGCAGGCACAGCGCACCGACCCGCCCTAGTCTGAAACCCGTGGACCGGCTCAGCATCCTCGACGACCTCTTCGTCGTCCTCGAACGCGACAACCTGCCCATGCACATCGGGTCTCTGTTGATCTTCGATGGCCCGGCGCCGGCGTATGAGGACCTGCTCGCCCACGTCTCCGGACGGCTGGACCGCTTGCCCCGCTACCGCCAGGTCATTCGCGAAGTGCCGTTCAACCTGGGCATCCCCACCTGGCAGGACGACGTGCACTTCAACCTCGAGTACCACGTACGCCACACCGCGCTCCCCGCGCCGGGTGATCGGGAGCAGCTGCGGGCGCTGGCCGGGCGGCAACTGTCACATCGCCTGGACATGCACCGGCCGCTGTGGGAGATGTGGCTGATCGAAGGACTCGCGGACGGGCAGTTCGCGATCCTCAACAAGGTCCACCACGCGATGGTCGATGGCCTGTCCGGGTCGGACATCATGGAGACCCTGCTCGACGAATCGCCCGACGTGGCCGAGCCGGTCCCGTCGGTGTGGGAACCCACTGCGCCGCCCTCGACGGCCCGTGTCCTCGCCGACGCGGTGGTCGACACGACCCGTGTCTCGCTGGGCCGGATGCGTCACCTGGCCGCTGATCTCGCAGACCCCCGCGATGCCGTCAACCGGGTCGGTGCCGCAGTCGTCGGAACCCTGCGGATCGGGGAGACGCTGGCCCACACCGAGGATCACCTGCTCGGCCAACCCGGACCGCACCGGCGCTGGGCATGGGCCAACGGCGACCTCGCGGCCGTGAAGCGGATCAAGACGCGTCTCGGCGGCACGGTGAACGACGTCATCCTGTCGGCGATCACCAACGGCTACCGGCAGTTCCTGCTCAATCGTCAGCCCGACCTGCCGGAGGACGCGTTCGTGCGCACCATGGTCCCGGTGTCGACGCGACCGGCGGGTGCGCCCAAGGGTGGCAACGAGGTCGCGGTGATGTTCGCGGACATGCCGGTCGGTGTCGGCGACCCGTTGGAGCGTTTCGGCATCATCGGTGAGCAGATGCGGGAGGCGAAACACTCCGGCACCGTCGAGGGTCTCGATTCCCTGATCGAGAACGCCGTCTTCCTACCGCCCCTGCTATATGCCGCGGGTGCCAAACTGGCGGCGCGCACACCGCAGCCGGCGGTCTCGACCATCACCACGAATGTCCCCGGCCCACAGCATCAGCTGTACATGCTGGGCAGGCCGATGCGACAGATGCTCGGCTACGTCCCGCTCGGGATGAACCAGTTGGTGACCGTGGCCATCGTGTCGTACAACGGCCAGATCTGCTGCGGGATCACGGCCGACTACGACCGCGTTCCCGATGTGGAGGTCCTGGCCGCGGGGATCGAGCAGGGGCTCGAGGAGTTGACCGGCCTCGCCGGGTGACTGTGCGGTAAACCTGGACAGTGGTCGAAATGGACGTCCCCGGTCCGCGATCGCCGCATCAGCGCCGGGCCGGAGATCCGATCCCAGTGACGCGCCTGCTGCCGCGGCCGGTGCACTACGTGATGGCCGGCGGGGGCTCGCACGGAGCTGTGCAATGGGGCGCCCTGCAGGCGCTCGCCCAGACCGACCTCGTTCCCGACGCGATCATCGGCACGTCGGCGGGTGCCTTGACCGGTTCGATCCTCGCCGAGGACTTCGCATCGGGGGTGCATCGCATCGCGTACGTCTGGGGGCAGATCAACATGAGCTTCCTGACCGGGGACCGATGGCTGACCCGTAGCCTCACGAACGTCCGCTCCGTGAGCCTGATGCCGAACACGACGCAGGAAGCGACACTTCGTTCGATCCTGCACACAAGTCGTATCGAGAGCCTGGAGATCCCGTTCGCGGCGGTCGCCACGGACCTCGCTGACGGCAGCCCGCACGTGTTCGACAGCGGTCTGCTCATCCCCGCGCTGCTGGCATCGTCGGCGATCCCTGGCGTGCTGCCCCCGGTCGAGATCGACGGCCGCCGGTACGTCGACGGACTGGCGTCCGCGAACCTGCCGGCGATACCTGCCCTGCATCAAGGCGCCGGCAGCATCGTGGTCCTCGACACGGGGTCCAGGGCCCCGGGCGAGGTCGGTACCACGCCGGCGAAGGTCATCGGTCGGGTCGGCGCGATCATGGCTGCCAGCCAGCGTCGCCGCCAACTGCGCGAAGCCGCGCGCAACGTTCCCGTGCTGCTGCTGCCGACCCCGGCCGATCTCGGTGGCACCCTCGACTTCGCCGGCACGATGCGTGCAGGTGCGTCGGGCTACGCCATGGCCAGGGCCTTCCTGACCGATCTCGTGCTGCATCGCCGGCGTCGCCTGCGGCCCGGGTTGTACGCCCGCCCCGACGATCACGGTCTCAGCGATGACCTGCGTCCGCTGCTGCGGGAGGTGGACCGATGAAGGGCTCCGTCACCGTGGTGACCACGTTCGGGCTGGCCCGGACTCCGGCGCAAGTGGGCATGCTCGAGGTCCTGGCCGAACGGGCAATCACGCCACGTGCCGCAGTGGGGTCGTCGCTGGGCGCGGTGAACGCGGCCGGGCTGGCCGCGGGATGCCATCCGGATCAACTGCGCGAGTTCTGGGGCTGGCTGCTCGCGGAAGTGATGGCGAGTCCGGTGCGGACTCTGGCCAAAGGCCTGTCCACGCGGCAGTCGCGCAAGCAGGTGGAACTGGTCCGCGAGCGACTCGCCGGGATGCTCCCGTCGAGGTTCGAGGAACTCGCCATCCCGTTGCGATTGGTGGCCACCGACCTCGAGACCGGCGACGAGGTCGTCCTGGACAGCGGGGATCTCGTCGAGGCGGTGATGGCGTCCTGCGCGCTGCCGGGTCTGTTCCCGCCGGTCCGGCACGGCGATGCCCACCTGATCGACGGTGGCCTGGTCGCGGGCATGCCACTGCGGGCGGTGCCGCCGGACAGCAAGACGGTGGTGGTGCTCGACACCGGGCATGCTGCCATGGCCGAGGAGGCACTGGTCGGCTACCGCTGGTGGGAGGTCGCGGCACTGTCGTACGCCCACCAGATCCGCGGGCAGGCGGCGAACGCGCTGATCCTGACGGCGACGAAACACCCGGTGGTGATGATCTCGACGGCGCATGGCCGACTGCTGGACGTCTCGGATCCGGCAGGCGCGGTGCGGGCCGGTCGAGAGGCGGCGGAGCAGCAGATCGCCGCGGTCCCCGCCCGCCTGCGCCGCGGCGTGTACAACCTTCCACGAGGGCTCGACGACTACGCGCCGCTGGCCGCATTGGGAGTGGGGCCTGCCTAGATTCTGTCGAACGGTGGTGACGCCATCACCCCATCAGCCCCGCGCAGCCCCTAGGCTGACCGGCGAGGAAAGGGGCCGCCGCATGACGGAATCCAAGGGCAGGCAGCAACGGCGCTTGGCGGGCAAGGAGGTCCGCAAGAAGGTTCCGCGGGAATCGCTCGGGATGTGGGCTCCGCCAGCAGATCGGCGCGATCCTGTGCAGATCCTCATCGACCAAGGCGATTCCCGGGTGGCCGATCTGATCCCGATCCGCTACGCCCGGATGTTGAGTTCGGAGTTCGCGTTCTACCGGGGCGCCGCGGCGGTGATGGCCAGCGATCTGTCCTACAGCCCGAACACGCATCTCACAGTGCAGTTGGCCGGCGACGCACATCTGTCGAACTTCGGCGGCTACGCGTCCCCGGACCGCACATTCGTCTTCGATGTCAACGACTTCGACGAGACACTGCCGGGGCCGTTCGAGTGGGACCTCAAGCGCCTGGTCGCGAGTTTCGCGGTGGCGGGCAGGTCCAACGGTTTCGACGAGCAGACCCGGGCAGGCATCATCGGCCGGGTGGTGCGCACCTATCGGGAGAGTGTGCAGACCTTCTCCCAGATGCCGCGCATGGACGTCTGGTACTCCAGGCTGACCGCCCAGGACATCATCGACAAGTGGAGCAGCAAGGTCGACAAGTCCTACCGCAAGGCGTTCGAGAAGCAGGTGGAGAAGGCCCAGACGAAGACGAGCCAGAAGGCTCTGCAGAAGTTGACCAGCACGGACGCCGACGGCACGATCCGCTTCCTGAGCAATCCTCCGTTCATGGAACCGTTCGACGAGGTCGTGGGTACTGAGGACCGCGACGCCTTCAAGTACGCCGCGCAGGCCGCGCTGGTCGAATACCGGCGGTCGTTGATCTCCGACCGGCGGGTGCTGTTCTCCGGGTACCGCGTCGTGGACCTCGCGCGCAAGGTGGTGGGGGTCGGCAGTGTCGGCACCCGCTGCTGGGTCATGCTGCTGATGGCCGACCACGACGAGAGTGACGTGCTCATGCTGCAACTCAAGGAGGCGCAGGCGTCGGTGCTCGAGCAGTACCTCGGGCGGTCCCGGGCACACCAGCACGGACGCCGAGTGGTCGAGGGCCAGCGGGTGATGCAGGCGGCCTCCGACATCCTGCTGGGCTGGACCCAGGTCACGGTCAGGGACCAGCAGGTGGACTTCTACGTGCGCCAGATGTGGGACTGGAAGGAATCCGCCGACATCTCGACCATGGACGCGACGTCGTTGGAGATCTATGCCCACCTGTGCGGTTGGACTCTGGCCCGCGCACACAGCCGGTCCGGTGACCGGGTGGCCCTGGCCGGCTATCTGGGCACCAGCGACACGCTGGACCGGGTGCTCACCGACTTCGCCGAGGCGTACGCGGATCAGAACGTGAAGGACCACGCCGCATTGCAGGAGGCCGCTTCGGCGGGTCGCATCCAGGTGGCAGCCTCGGGCTGGTAAGAAAACAGGTGTCCTACGACGGGAGGCCACCCATGTCCGAGTCTGAGATCCCCGAAGACATCCGCGAGTACGCCGGTGCCATGAGCCGCATGTGGTGGCTGAGTCTGGTCACCGGAATCCTGTGGTTCTTCATCGCCATCGTGATCCTGCAGATGGACAGTGCGTCGGTCGCGACGGTCGGTGTGATCGTCGGCGCCATGTTCCTGTTCACGGGTGTCCAGCAGTTCGTCATCTCCACCGTGGTGGAGGGCTGGAAGTGGCTGTGGATCGTCTTCGGGGTGGTGTTCGTGCTCGCCGGGCTGTGGGCGCTGTTCAACCCTGGCGCCACGACCGCGGCACTGGCAGATTCGCTGGGCTTCCTGTTCCTGCTGGTCGCGATCTTCTGGGTGATCGAGGCGTTCGCCACCCGCGGCTCCAACGACCTCTGGTGGCTCGGGCTGATCGCCGGGATCATCATGTTCGTGCTGGCGTTCTGGGTGGCCGGGCAGTTCCTCTTCGAGCGGGTCTACATCCTGCTGGTGTTCGCAGGCATCTGGGCGCTTCTGCAGGGCGTGACCGACATCATCCGCGCCTTCCAGCTCAAGCGGTTGGGCAAACTCATCGCCTCCTGAGGTCGGGCGGCGCCCGCCCACCTGATGCGTGAGCGGTTCGGAAATTCGTGAGCACTTGGTCGGCGGTGGACCGCTAACGGATCTGCGAAGTGCTCCCGGATGCTGCGTGGGCGCCTTACCTGTGCGCCCAGGCGATCATGCCCTCGATGTTGAGTTTGAGCACCTCGCTGGCGGTGGCGTCGGCGCCCTTGGTCATCGCCATGTACTTCAGCGTTCCGACGTCGCTCTTCAGGGGTGCCGTGGACAGCGCGTAGCCCACGGCGTCCTCGGTGAGCAACCATGCGCCTAGGTTGTAGGCGGTGCGTGCCCCCTGCTTCTTGTTCAGCGCCTGTGTGCCCTCGTCGTCCTGGTCCCAGGCCACGACGCGGTAGCCGTCACGCTCGCCGAAGTCGGACAGGTGGATCTGCACCTGGATCCGGCCGATGAGCGGGAGGTTCATCCGCTGGACGTATGTGACGTCGGTGTCCGAGCGGCGTTCGACGATCTCGGTGGCCTCGACGTAGCGCACGTTGTCCGGATACCCCTCCACGTCGAGGATGTGGCCGACCATGGTCTCCACGTCGGTACCGGGGTGGGGCAGGATCCCGACCGTCTCCGAGGTGGGACGGCCCTCGAACCGCCAGGAGGTGTGTCGGAATCGGTCCGTGCCCAGGTCGGCGACGTGGGGCATGACCCGGTCGAGGAACTCGTCTGCTGCGCTCACGCTCCGCAGTGTGTCACACCCCACGCCACAACCTGGTTGAGGTCCTCGTCGCCCAGAACGGACAATCAGAGCATGGCCGTGTCCACCTCGTCAGCCTCGCTGCGCCTGTTCTGGGATGCGGCTTCGGCGACCCCTGTGCGCCGGATGGTGGCCATTCTGGGCCCGGTCTTCGCCGTCGGGGTCGGGCAGTTCCTCGGCCCATATGTCATCTCGGTACTGCTGAACCAGATCCAGGCCGGCGATGTCACGTGGGCGAGTAGTTGGCCATTGGTCGCCGGGTATCTGGTCAGCCAGATCCTGGGCACGGTCATCGGCTGGCGGGTCGTCCTGTGGGCGACGTGGACCATGGAGGTCCAGGGGATGGCGCTGCTGTTCCAGCGGGTTTTCGACCACCTGACCGAACAGAGCGTGGCCTTCCACTCGAATCGGTTCAGCGGTGCGCTGGTCTCGCAGACGAACAAACTGCTCGGCGCGTTCGAGGTCTTCTGGGACACGATCGTCTGGGCGATGATGCCGATCCTCACCGGCATCATCGTGGCCAGTGTCGTCCTGGCCTTCGTCGTGTGGCCGTACGCCATCTTCCTGTTCGTGATGTCGATGGTGTTCATCCTGTTGGTCTTCTTCGCGTCCCGGCGCATGCAGGACCTCACCGCTGCGGAGGCCAAGG
>ERZ795053.2753-NODE-2753-length-20750-cov-8.254458_pt1 | contig 20750 bp, 16 predicted proteins | sample MGYA00375137_ERZ795053 | MGnify/ENA primary metagenome ERZ795053 (study PRJEB30182, sample SAMN05720284) | activated sludge metagenome | isolation source: Anaerobic digester | place: Hong Kong | collected 2014-12-17 ...
TGCTTTTGGCCGTTGAGAAAACTCGCAGCACTTAGCGTCCGCTAAGTGCGCTGGTAAGGTAAAGTTTACGACGCGTTTTCGTCCGCGCGAAGCACGGCAACGGCCTGCTTTTGGCCGTTGAGAAAACTCGCAGCACTTAGCGTCCGCTAAGTGCGCTGGTCTGTGAGGAGGGCGACCGGGCAGTGGTCACTGCCGAAATACTGCGCCAGGATGAGGCTGTCGGCGATGTGCGGGCCGAATCGCTCCGAGCACAGGAAATAATCGATGCGCCAACCCGCGTTGTGCTCGCGGGCGCGGAACCGATAGCTCCACCACGAATAGGCGCCGGCCTCGTCCGGATACAGCAGGCGGAACGTATCAAGGAAACCGGCCTCCAGCAGTTCGGTCATCTTCTGCCGTTCCTCGTCGGTGAAGCCGGCGGCGCCTCGGTTCGGGCCGGGGTTCTTTAGGTCGATCTCCTGATGGGCGACATTCATGTCGCCGCAGACGATCACGGGCTTCGTCCGGTCGAGGCTGACAAGGTACTCCCGGAAGCAGTCCTCCCAGTCCATGCGGTAATCGAGCCGTTCCAGTTCCTGCCGGGAATTCGGCACGTAGACGTTCACCAGATAAAAATCCTCATATTCCAGCGTGACGATGCGGCCCTCGTGGTCGTGGCGTTCGATATCCATGCCGTAAAAGACGCTGAGCGGCTTGTGTTTCGTAAAAACGGCCGTACCGGAATAGCCCTTTTTGTCCGCGCTGTTCCAATATTGATAATAGCCCGGCAGATCGAGATCGATCTGGCCCGGCTGAAGCTTCGTCTCCTGAAGGCAGAAAAAGTCGGCGTCGATCTCCTGAAAGATCTCCGTGAAGCCCTTTCCGGCCAGCGCACGCAGGCCGTTGACGTTCCACGATACGAATTTCATATGGTCGCTCCTTTCTGAAAAGGAATTCCGCCCCTATCCTACCCGATTCTGCAAAAAAATGCAAGATCCGACTTCCTCACGGGTAAAACGGAACCGGAGATTTCCGGCCTGCGGATACCGGGGCGGTGAATGCCTTCGTGCCAAAAAAAGTCTATATTATTTTTAAACCAAAGGCCTCCGAAACTCGGGAATCCGGGAAATCCCGGAATACAAAAAACTCCGCGGCCGTTTCGCCCCGGAGCTTTTTTCAGTTTATTTGTGATAAAGTTTCCGCGTCTGGTACTGCGGCTCGCAGGTGAGCTGGATGCCAAGCTTGCGGAAGGTCTGGACGTCGACCTGCGAGAGGATGACGGAGGAATGCGCCTGACAGCCGCGCAGGGCGGAGAGCTCCTTCATCGCCCTTTTCGCGGTGGGATTGGTGGCGGCGCTGACGGAGAGGGCGACCAGCGTCTCATCGCTGTGAAGGCGCGGATTGTGGTTACCGAGGTATTCGGTTTTGAGCATCTGTACCGGCTCGATGACCGAGCGGGCGATCAGATCGATGTCGTCGTCGATGCCGGCGAGTTCCTTGATGGCGTTGAGCAGCACGGAGGAGCTAGCGCCGAAGAGCGCGCTCGTTTTTCCGGTGACGATGCGGCCGTCCGGCAGCTCGATGGCGGACGCGGGCATGCCGGTCAGTTCCGCCTTCTCTTTCGCCGCGGTCGTAACCCTGCGGTCGCCGATGTGAACCCCGGCCTTATCCATCAATAGCTCGATTTTGTAGACCGGCTCGTCGCCGCATTTGCCCTGGCGCTTGTCGCAGAGGGCGGAATAGTAGCGGCGGACGATCTCCTGTTTTGCGGCCTCGCAGACGACTTCGTCGTCGCTGATGCAGAAGCCCGCCATGTTGACGCCCATATCGGTCGGGGATTTATAGGGGCTCTCCCCGAGGATGGAACGGAAGATGGCGTTCAGAAGCGGAAAGACCTCCACATCGCGGTTGTAGTTGACGGTGCTTTTCCCGTAGGCCTCGAGATGGTAGGGATCGATCATATTGACGTCGTCGAGGTCGGCGGTGGCGGCCTCATAGGCGAGATTGACCGGATGCGCAAGCGGCAGGTTCCAGATCGGGAATGTCTCGAATTTCGCATATCCGGCCTTGATGCCGCGCTTGTTCTCGTGGTAGAGCTGGGAGAGGCAGGTGGCCATCTTGCCGCTGCCGGGGCCCGGTGCCGTCACGACAACAAGCGGACGGGTGGTTTCAATATATTCGTTCCGGCCGAAGCCGTCGTCGCTGACGATCAGCCGGACGTTGGCCGGGTAATTTTCGATCGGATAATGGAGATAGGAGCGGACGCCGAGCTGCTCGAGCCTCTTGCGGAAGGCATTCGCAGTGCTCTGGCAGTTATATTGGGCGATGACGACGCTGCCGACATACAGGCCGATTGCGGAGAAAGCGTCGATCAGGCGGAGAACCTCCTGATCGTAGGTGATGCCCAGATCGCCGCGGACCTTGTTTTTTTCGATGTCGCCGGCATTGATGACAATGACGATCTCGGCCTGATCCTTGAGCTCCGTCAGCAACCGGACCTTGGTATCCGGCTCGAATCCCGGCAGCACGCGGGAGGCATGGTAATCGTCAAAAAGTTTTCCGCCGAACTCAAGGTAAAGCTTCCCGCCGAAAAAACCGATCCGTTCGCGGATCTTCTCGGACTGCATTTTATAATATTTATCGCAATCGAATCCTGTTCTGCTCATCTTCTCTTTTCTCCATCCGTATGTAAAAATCGTGGGGAAACCGCAGGAACTTTCCGCCAAAGGGATGACAAGCGGGCGAAAATCGGCTATAATATCTTCAAACAGGCGGTTATTTCAAGAAATAATACGTTGTTAAGTTTACCTCTATTTTATTTTCCCGTCAACCGGTTTGCGGCTGTGTCGGAAAATATCGTTTCCTGGAGGGAGCCTATGCTGAAAAAAATCCTTGCCGTGCTCGCCGCCCTGCTGATCACGGTGCCCGTCCTCTCCGGCTGCTCTTCGGCCGAAGGAATCGGCAACCTGATCCACAAGTTGACGGAGAGCGCCGGCGATATCATTCCGAACGATATTGAATACCTGTTTGGGACCCTTTCCGGCGATAAGGAGGATACCTCCGATCACCAGATCATCTTCTCCACCGGGTATGTCAATATGTTGAAAAACGGCAAATACTTCATCGGCTATACCGCCGACGACGGCACCGAAATCTCCTACGGCACCAACGGCATCCGCTGGGGCATCTCCTATCCGATCGGCGGCGCCGCGGCGGAAGAGCCCTCTTCGGAAGAGCCTTCCTCGGAGGAAGCCTCCTCCGGGGCCGCGGAAGAGAGCGAAAGCAGCGAGGCGGAATCCGAGCCGGAAGTGCCTTCCATCAATATTGTGATGGAGGACGGCGTCTGTTACCTTGTAGACGACGATGCCGGCACGCTGACGACGGTCAACCCCGCCGACTACAAGGCCTCGCCGTTTGTCATCGACGCCTCCGATCTTGCATTCAAAGAGGCCGGCGACAAGGAGCTCGACGGCGTCAGCTACCACTACGAGGAGTATGACGGCTCGGCGGGCTCCGTAACCTTCTATTATTCCGGCAGCAACCTCGCCGCCATGGAAATCAGCGAGACGCAGACCAGCATTCTGCTCCATATCACGAAATTCAACAAATGGGTCAGCAGCGAACTGATCAACCTGCCCACTTCTTATAAGGTGATCCGCTGATATATCGCCCCGTAAAGCGCCGCGGCCCCGGTTCCCTGACCGGAATTTTTCCCGCCCCGTGCATACGCCGATGTTACTCCGGAATGCCACTTGTAAAATCAGATACGGCCCGAATGCCATTCTTTACCGGGAAGCGAAAAACCGCTTCCCGGTATTTTTTTTGCATAACCGCTCCGGTTGCCGCATAGGATGTCCCGAAAGGGAGTGAGAAAAATGCGGACAAGATTTCTGATCGCATTTTTTGGCTTGAGCATCGCATTTTTAATGCCGGCAGCGGCGGTATGGTCCGGCTTTTTGGATCTGAGCGGAGCGGAGGCGTTCCCCTCGCTTCCGGAATCAATCTCCGCTTTTCCAGACGAACAAAACGCCTCCGGGGAAGGCGCCGTCTCCGGAGAGCCGGCTTTATCGGGCACGGAATCCTCCTCGGGCGCGGCCGGAGAGGAGGCCGGAACGGAAGGGATCGTCTTCCGCGTGCTCCGCGAGGATACCGGCGACATTCTCGAGCTTTCCGCTCTGGATTACGTCCGGGGATCGCTTGCCGCGGAGATGCCGGCCTCAATGGAAAAGGACGCCCTGATCGCACAGGGCATCGCCTCCTATACCTTCGCGCGCTATATGGCGATGACGTACTACTGGCGGGAATACGACCTTGCCGCCGATCCGGAGAACCGCAGCATGTATCTGACCGAGGCGCAGACAAAGGAGATCTATGGCGACGCTTTTCCGGAAAGTTGGGCAAAACTGACCGAGGCCGCCGAAACCGCCGTCCAATATGAGTTGCTCTATAACGGCGAGCCGGCGATGGCGGCCTACCATGCCATCTCCGCCGGAAAGACGGAGAGCGCGCTCAACTGCTGGGGCAGCGAGGTGCCCTATCTTGTCTCCGTCGACAGCAGCAGCGACAAGGAGGTCGCCGATTACCGGACGACCGTGACGGTCTCCAAGGCGGACGCCCTGCGTATGCTGAACGACGCCGGCGCCGGGCTCACCGGGCTCTATCCGGACCAGTGGTTTGAGGGCGGACGCTATTCCGACGCGGGCTACCTGCTGGAGATAACGATCGGTAAGGCAGATCTCACCGGCGCGGCCCTGCGCACGATGTTCGACCTGCGTTCCGCCGCCTTCACCGTCGACTACGCGGACAATGCCTTCACCTTCACCGTCCGCGGGTACGGGCACGGCGTCGGGCTTTCTCAGTACGGCGCACAGGCGATGGCCAAGGCCGGCAGCGGCTTTGAAGAGATCCTCGAGCATTACTTCCCCGGCACGGAACTGGTCAAAGCCGAGGACGAATAATCGGAATCCTCCGGGCATTTTGATGGGGAAAAGGCTTCTATGCCACGATCGTCTCCTAACCGTCATTGCATGATCCGATCTTTTTTCTCGAACAAAAACAAGGCTCCCTGATGGGAGCCTTGTTTTTTTACACTTGTTATCGGTGCAGGCTTTTGAGCGCCTTCCGAAAGACCGGCGCCAAAAGCCACGCGCCGAACACGGCGATCGCCGCGTTGAGCCCGGAGGTGACAAACTTGAGCCCGCAGGCCGCGAGCGCCGCCGCGAGACCGCTGCCCTCCAATAGCAGGGTGATCAGCGATTTGCCAAGATGCAGAACGAGATAGGCTCCTGCACCGACCGCGCAGGCGGTCAGATCGCGCTTTCTGCTCGGCTCTCCCGTATGGGAGACCGCGCCGCAGACAAATGCCATGGCGAAGAAAAACAAAAACGTAAACGGCGCCGAGGCCGTGAAAGCCGGATCGGTCAGATCATAAAGCATGGATCCGATGCCCGCCGCAAGGCCGCCCTTTGTCTTTCCGAACAGCAGCGCCCCCAGCAAACAGACAATATTCCCGGATTTGATCATCGTCGGGCCGGCCGGCGTCGGGATGGGGCCTATTTTAATAAAGGCGGTGGCGACGAATACCAACGCGGCCAACACGCCGATTTCCGCGATATCCCGGATCGTAAAACGCTTCTCCATGATTTCATTCCTCCTCTTTAAAAACAGACCGCTCAAAATTTCTGTCTCTATACGATAGTATATCCACAGAAAAAGCGGAGTGCAAATCGGGCTGTTCCGGCGTTTTTCCGGCGCCTTTTATGCGGATTGACCCATGGCGGCGATTCTTCCTATCGGTTTTTTCACGAAATTTATGCAAAAAGTCCGGTTTCCACAGAGCTCCCCGAAGTTGTTTCGGCAATTTCCATAAATTTTAGGGCCTTCCTCCGAAGAGTTTAGGCGAAGGGCAGAACTTCGTTTTTTTGGCCTGTTTTTCCATTTTCATAAGGTTAGAAAGGCGGGCGTCGCCTTGAAAAAAAGGCCTTTTTCCTGTATAATGGCCGTGGTTTTTCGGATAAACTTTTATCCGTGTATGATTTTTATGGAAAGGGAGTTTCACAAATGAACGTTGCCAACAAAATGACGGTGAAAGACATCTGCTTTGAAGGCAAAAAAGCCCTCGTACGCTGTGACTTCAATGTCCCGCTGAAAGACGGCGCCATCACGAACGACAAGCGCATTGTTGCCGCCCTGCCGACGATCAGATACCTGATGGAGCACGGCGCCGCCGTCATCCTCTGCTCCCATCTCGGCCGCCCGAAAGGCGAGTGGCTGCCGGAGTTTTCCCTTGCCCCCGTCGCAAAGCGCCTCTCCGAGCTGCTCGGCGTCCCGGTCCGCATGAGCAAGGATGTTATCGGAGAAGATGCTCATGCGATTTCTGCTTCCATCAATCCCGGCGAGGTTGCCCTGCTTGAGAATCTTCGTTACCATAAAGCGGAGACCGACAACGATCCCGCTTTTGCCAAAGAGCTTGCCTCTCTCGCCGATATTTATGTCAACGACGCCTTCGGCACCGCTCACCGGGCGCACGCCTCCACCGCCGGTGTCGCCGACTATCTGCCGGCCGTCTGCGGATTCCTGATTCAAAAAGAAATTGAAGTTCTGGGCAAGGCCCTCAACGACCCGATCCACCCGTTTGTCGCGGTGCTCGGCGGCGCAAAGGTCTCCGACAAGATCGGCGTCATCACAAACCTGCTTGACAAGGTCGACACCCTGATCGTCGGCGGCGCCATGTCCTATACGTTCCAGAAGGCCCGCGGCGGCACCGTCGGCACCTCCCCCTGTGAGGACGACAAGCTCGACCTCGCAAAGGAACTTCTCGACAAAGCCGAGAAAAAGGGCGTCCGCTTCCTGCTGCCGGTCGACAACGTCGTCACCGAAGCCTACGACGAGAACGCCGCCTATCAGGTTGTTCCGTCGATGGCCATTCCGGACGGCTGGATGGGCATGGATATCGGCCCGAAGACCATCAAACTTTTCTCCGACGCGCTCAAGGGCGCCGGCACCGTTGTCTGGAACGGCCCGATGGGCGTCTTTGAATTTGACGCATTTGCAAAAGGCACCTACGCCATCGCGCAGGCGGTTGCCGATACCGGGGCTGTCTCGATCATCGGCGGCGGCGATTCCGTCGCGGCCGTCACCAAACTCGGCTTTGCCGACAAGATGACGCACATCTCCACCGGCGGCGGCGCCTCCCTCGAATTCCTCGAGGGCAAGGAACTGCCGGGCATCGCCGCGCTGAACGAGAAATAAGCTCTTCCGATTTTCCGACTTCCGCCGTCCGGCAAGGAGAACAGAACGGAGAACGACGTCCGGATTCCGCATCCGAAGGTGCCGAAAGCCGTGGAACGTCATTTGCCCTTTTCGGTTATGGCATGACCCGCCTCCTAAGGGAAACGCATATGTCGCCCCCATCGGGATTTCGCCTGCCGATCCGCGCCGGTTCCGGCCCGAACCGTCCGGCACGTTCTCTCGGACTGCGGACAAAAGAATGGAGAACCGATAAGCCGTCTTTTTTTGCAGAAAGGATGAAACTTTATGGATAAAGCCAAACGAGCCGCCGTCATCGCCGGCAACTGGAAAATGAACAAAACCCGTGCGGAAACCAAAGCTCTGGTCGAAGAGCTGATTCCGCTGGTGAAGGATGCGGACTGCGGCGTCGTCGTCTGCGTGCCATATACCGACCTCGAAACCGCCGTCTCCTCTGCCGCGGGCACCAACATCAAAGTCGGCGCGCAGAACTGCCACTGGGCGGATCACGGCGCCTTCACCGGGGAGATCCCGGCCGCCATGCTCGCCGATGTCGGCGCGGAATACGTCGTCATCGGGCACAGCGAGCGCCGGGACTATTTCGGCGAGACGGACGCCACCGTCAACAAACGCCTCCATGCCGCGCTCGGCGGCGGACTTCGGGTGATCCTCTGCTGCGGCGAGCTGCTTGAGGACCGCGAACAGGGCGTGACCGAAGAGATCGTCGGCCGTCAGGTCAAAATCGCGCTCGGCGGCATCTCCAAAGAAGATCTTAAAAACATCATCATCGCCTATGAACCGGTCTGGGCCATCGGCACCGGGCGCACCGCCACCGCCGATCAGGCCGAAGAGGTCTGCGCCTACATCCGCGGCCTCATCGCAAAACTCTATGGCAAAGAAGCCGCCGAGGCCCTCACCATCCAGTACGGCGGCAGCATGAACGCCGCCAACGCGGCCGAGCTGCTCGGAAAGCCCGACGTCGACGGCGGACTGATCGGCGGCGCTTCCCTCAAGGCGCCGGATTTTGCCGCGATCGTCGCGGCGGCCGCTGAAGGCTGACCGCCGCCCCGCACCTAAAAACGGGGCGTTGTACCCGATTTTTTCCGCCCACCGGCGGGAGGGAATCCCGCCCCTCCGAAATAGAAGAAAACGCCCTGATCGTCAATCTTTTGCAGGCCGCACATCGCTCGGCACCCAAAAACAGGGAAACACCGAAAGGTTCTTCCCCGCAAAAGAGATCCGTTCCCTCCCGCAGCGGCGCGGGATCCCTCCATTCCGGCGGCGGAATAGCGGGCGGCAGAGCGCTTGCCCGGATACCCGCCGCCGCAGAAAGGACGACATATGAACCCTCTCGTCTTAATGATTCTTGACGGTTTCGGCTACAATCCCTCGGCGTACGGCAACGCCGTCCGCGCCGCGAGAATGCCGAATCTCGGCAAAATTCTGGCCGAGTGCCCGCATACCCTGATCGGCGCCTCCGGCATGGACGTCGGACTGCCGGAGGGGCAGATGGGCAACTCCGAAGTCGGGCACACCAATATCGGCGCCGGCCGCATCGTCTATCAGGAGCTCACCCGGATCACCAAGGCCATTGAGGACGGCGAGCTTCAAAAGAATGAGGCTCTTCTCTCTGCAATGAAGGACTGCCTCAAGAAGGGCACCGCCCTGCATCTGATGGGCCTGCTCTCCGACGGCGGAGTCCACAGCCATATCCGGCACCTGTTCGGTTTGCTCGATATGGCCAAGGCGCTCGGGCTTAAAAAAATCTACGTCCATTGCTTCCTCGATGGGCGGGATACGCCGCCTTCTTCCGGAAAGGGCTATGTGGAGGAACTTGAGGCGAAACTTTCCGCGCTCGGCGTGGGCAGCATTGCGGACTGTGGCGGGCGCTATTACGGTATGGACCGCGACAAGCGCTGGGACCGCGTGAAGAAGCATTACGACACACTCCTTTTGGGAGAGGGAGAGCGCTGTGCCGATGCCGCGGCGGGTATTCAGGCGAGCTACGATGCCGGCGTCACCGACGAGTTTGTTGTGCCGTTTGTCTGCGACGAAGCCGGCCGTATCAAAGACGGCGACTCCGTCATCTTCTTTAACTTCCGTCCCGACCGCGCCCGGGAGATCACCCGTGCGCTCTGTGACCCGGATTTTGACGGATTTGAGCGCCCGGAGAGCCGCCCGCATCTTCATTTCGTCTGCATGACGCAGTACGACGCGACCATCCCCGGCGTGGAGGTGGCCTTCCCGCCTGAGAAACTGAAAAACACGTTTGGCAGCTATATCTCCGAAAAGGGGCTTTGCCAGCTCCGCATTGCCGAAACGGAAAAATATGCTCACGTCACCTTTTTCTTTAACGGCGGCGTGGAAGAGCCTTACAAAAATGAGAGCCGCGACCTGATCCCCTCGCCGAAGGTCGCCACCTATGACCTTCAGCCGGAGATGAGCGCCTATCCGGTCACCGACAAACTTCTGGAGGAGCTGGATTCCGGGAAGTACGATGTTGTGATCCTCAACTACGCGAACTGCGACATGGTCGGTCATACCGGCGTCTTTGAGGCGGCGGTCAAAGCCTGTGAGGCGGTGGACGAGTGTCTCGGCAAAATCACGGCGAAAGTGAAGGAACTGGGCGGTGCGGTCCTCATCACCGCCGACCATGGCAACGCGGACGTCATGCTCGCGCCGGATGGCACGCCTTTTACCGCGCACAGCACGAACCCTGTTCCGTTTATCGTATTCAATCGCCCCTGCCAGCTCCGGGAGAACGGCCGTCTTGCGGATATCGCGCCGACGATGCTCAAGCTCCTCGGCCTGCCGCAACCGCTCGAAATGACCGGTAAAAGTTTAATCACAGACTGATCTCCATTTTTATAAAAAGAGGCCCCGCGGTTTTGCACCGTGGGGCCTCTTTTTATTTGATCGACTGGTCCGGCTCCCGGATACAGGGCGTGTCCGGGATCTTCGCGCCGCCGGGGAACATGGGCTATAAGTCCGCTCCCGGATACAGCGCACGTCACGGACGGCAAGTCCGGCCCCTGAATGCAGGGCATACCCGGGCAACATCTTCTTTCCGCTCCATTTGGCAGAGAGATAAAGCGGTTCGCCACGGGGCAAGTCGTTCCGATCTTTTTACAGATTGATGTGTCGGCCCTCCTGATGCAGGATGCGCTGGACGGCGTATTTGCCCTGAATGGCGGCGCCCGGCAACCCGCCCGGCGCGGAGAGCCACTGCCCGGCAAGGAGCAGGTTTTCGATACCTTTCACGTAGGCCGAGGGGTACGGGTTCTTCAAGGCGCGCTTGGTGAAGACGCAGGCCTGATTGTAGCCCTGCCAGGCGTTGCAGTACCGCTCGTAGGTCACCGGCGTCCAGCTGTCGAGCAGCGTCAGCTTTCCGGCATATTCCGGCCAGCGCTCCGTAATTTTTTTCTCCAGTAGGCCGGCGAATTCCACCTTTTTGGCCTCGTAGGCCTCCTTATCGGCGGCAAGCTCTTCGAAATACGGATAGGCCGATCGGTCGCAGCCCCAGAGCGCCTGAAGAATCTGTTTTCCCTCCGGCGCAAAGGAAGGCTCGTAGGAGTAGGTTTTCAGCGAAACGCGGGCGCCCATCCAGCTCTCCGTCCGGAGATCGGAGACGTCAAGATTGATCTCGCCGTTCAACAGGTCCTCGGCGTCATCCACCGCCCAAGCCGCCTGAAACATGGCGTAAATCTTATAATCCTCCGGCTTCGTATAATATCCGCGGAAGATTTTATCCATATACTGCGTGCCGATCAGCTTTTCAAACAGGTAAAACGGGTCCGCGGCCCAGATAAACCAGTCCGCCGTAACCTCGGTGCCGTCCGCAAGGCGCACGGAGGCGATGCCGCCGTTTTCGAGTATGACCTTTTCCACCGGCGCGCCGCAGCGAAGGACTCCGCCGAGGGACCTGAAGCGCTCCGCCATACGGAGGGCCATGGCCTTTGAGCCGCCCGCCGGAACGCCGCCGTCTCCGGAAAGAAAATTGCCGTAGGCGATCGGAAAACTGTGCGCCGGAGAATCCGCCGGGCAGAAATCCGAAAGCATGGCTCGGATCAGCGGATGGCGGAATTTTGCGGCGAGATCGGCCGTATCCATGCCTTTATATTTTCCCCAGAGTTTGAAAATCGGGCCGCTCTCTCCGAGCAGCTTCAGGCCCTCGAGCCCTTTCAGCAGCTCTGGCGGCGTCCCTGCCGGAATAACGACTTTCTCCGCAAGGCGGCAGTCGGCCATCAGTTCCCGGATTGCCTTCTCATCCTCCGGGGAGAGCGCCAGCAGCTCGGCCTCGGTTTGATCCGCATAGTCCCAGAGATTCAGGCGCGCGCCGTCTTTCTCTGAGGCGTACATGACGTTTCGGCGGCGGACATCGACGCTCCCGAGCGCGCCGGTGGTTTCCCAGACCTTATGAAGCTCGGTGCCCGGCGCGGTGCCGATCATCCAGTGGATGCAGTTGTCGATATGATACCCCTGCCGATCCCAGCCGGTGCATTCGCCGCCGGGAACGGCATTCTTTTCGCAGATCTCAGCCTCAAATCCGGCAAGGCGGGCATAGATTCCCGCCGTCAGGCCGGAGATTCCTCCGCCAATGATGACGATTCTGCTCATGGCTGCTTTCCCTCTTTTGAAAATCAGATTTTCTGATAAGGCTGCGCTCTCTTGATCAGGCCGACATCCACCATGGCGTCGAGCTTCGTGCCCTCCTCGGTGAATTCCTCCGAAAGGATGCTGCCGTTCTCCCGGATGTCGGAGACGAGGCCGCCCTCGCTGTAAGGCACCAGCAGCGTCATGCGGACGCGGCTCGGTTTGAGCATGGCGGCGATCTTATTTAAAAGCGAATCGAGGCCCTCCCCGGTCACTGCGGAAAAAAGAACGCAGTCCTCCGGCAGAATCAGGCTCTCGTGAAAGACCAGGTCGCACTTGTTGAGCACGTTGAGCATCGGAATCTTGTCGGCTCCAAGCTCCTTGAGCAGCTCGCGGGTGACCTCCGTCTGGGCATCCGCCTCTCCGGAGGAGATGTCGCAGACGTTGAGCAGAATATCCGCCGAGGTGACCTCCTCGAGCGTCGATTTAAAGGCTTCCACCAGTTGATGCGGCAGGCGGCGGACGAAACCGACGGTGTCGATCAGCATTACGCTGCGCCCGTCCGGCAGGATGAGCGCCCGCGCCGTGGGATCAAGCGTCGCAAAGAGCTGATCCTCCGCGAGAACTCCTGCGGCGGTCAGGCGGTTGAGCAGCGTCGATTTTCCGGCATTGGTATAGCCGACGATGGCCGCCGTGACGATGCCCTCCTTCTTCCGGCGCGCACGGATCAGCTCCCGGTTGGCGGAGAGATGTTCCAGTTTCTCCTGAAGGTACTGGATGCGGCGGCGGATGTGCCGGCGATCCGTTTCAAGCTGGGATTCGCCCGGGCCCCTCGTGCCGATGCCGCCGCCGAGGCGCGACATCGATTTGCCGAGGCCCTCGAGCCGCGGAAGACGGTACTGATATTGGGCGAGTTCCACCTGCAGCTTGCCGGCCCTCGTCTTCGCCCGGGAGGCGAAGATATCGAGGATCAGCATCGTGCGGTCGATGACGGGGAGATCTGTGGCGTTCTCAAGATTGCGGATATTGGCGGCGGTGAGCTCGTGATCGAAAATCAGGAGGTCGGCGCCGAGATTCTCCGCCATCAGGCGAATTTCCGCAAGTTTGCCTTTGCCGATTAAGGTCGCGCGGTCGTATTCCTGACGCTGCTGGATCACTTGGCCAACCACCTCGGCTCCGGCGCTCTCCGCAAGCCGCGTGAGCTCCCCAATCGAAGCCTCCGCATCCCATTCGCCGCAGTCGGCCGCGACAAGCAATGCTTTCTGCGCCGCTTTTGTTTCGGATTCGTACATAAAAATCTCCTTACTCAAAACCGCCGGTGAACCTGGCGGCACATAGGCCCGGAAAAACATCGTACCCGCTTGTCCTGAAAGAGGCCCTGAAAATTTCAGCGGCCTCATCACCGGCGCCGCGGCGCAAAAACGGGAATCATCCGGCAGCCTCTTACTTTTATTAAAAGATGAAAAACCGGAGAGCCGACGTTTCGCACTCTCCGGTATCGGTTTACTTGACGTAGGTAATGAGTTCCTCGAGATCCCTGCGTTTTCTTGTGCCGGGCTGCCAGCCCTCGGCCGGATAGCCGACCGCAATGATCAGGGCGACCTTTTTCTCCGAGGAAATGCGGAAGCGCTGTTTGAGCTTCTCCTCATCCATCAGGCCGACGATGCAGGTGCCGAGGCCCTCCTGCGCAGCTTCAAGCACAAAGGCGTGAACCGCTATGCCGATGTCGAACGCACGGAAATCCCTCCGCGCAGAGAAAGGCAGCGTTTTAATGGCTTCGGCAGATTCCTGCGTGACGATGACATAGGCCGGAACTCCGCTTGCCCAGCCGTTCATATTGGCCACCTGGACATTCGATGCCATAAAGGCGGCGGAATCCGGATCGTTGGCCACATAGAAGTGCCACGGTTGGGTATTCATCGCGGACGGCGAAAGACGCGCGGCGTTGATGCAGGAAATGATCTTTTTATCCTCAACCGGTTTGTCCGCATATTTGCGGCAGCTGGCTCTCTGCTCAAGCATCTTCATAAAATCCGTCATGATGATTCTATCCTTTCCATCTTCTATTTTACGCCGGAAGAAATTCTTCCGGAGGAAATTCTTAGTTTATTATACTCCCCCGGTGCGGATTCCGCAATGGGTTTATGCCGCGGGATCCCTCATTTTTCGGAAGCGCGCAAGGCTCTGGAAGAAATCCTCATGCGCGACGTCCCTCGGTTCAAATTTCATGAGCTTGAAAACGAAATTCATGATGGAACCGACGCAGAGGACCTCGATCAGCGTGCCGAGCCCGATCGGGCCACCGAGAAAATATCCGCCGACCAGCACGACGGCGTTGATCAGTATGACTACGAAGCCGATCTTTGCCTTCGGCAGGCGGCGGCCGATCGCAACCATCAGCGAATCCCTCGGCCCGCAGCAAAGCCCGGCATCCATATAAAAATACATGCCGTAGCACATGACAAACAGGCTGATGACCGCAAACAGGATGCCGGCGGGCACCGTGCTCTGTTCCGGCAAAAAGCCGATCCACGCCCAGAGGTCGACGCTCTTGCCGACCAGAAGCGCATCGAGCAGCGAACCGAAGCCCAGTCGCTCTTTGAGCAGCAGATCGATGCCGAGCACGATCAGGCTGACGATCGTGCAGGCGTCCCCATAAGTGAGGCCGGGCACCTGATAGGAGATACCCATGCTGAGCACATCCCACGGCGGCAGACCGATGTTCGCCTGAATGAAGAAATAGATTCCTATGGAAAAGATCTCGAGGCCGACGATGGCCTTAAAGATCCGTTTAAAAAATTCTTTTTTCCGGTTCAAACTCTTTTTCCCAACCTTCCGGCAAAAAATGTGATTGGATTCTCCCCGCCGTACCCGGGGCGCAGATTATGGAATCAGGTATTCCGGCCGGATGAAGCGCGTCTCCGTATCGAGCAGGTCGGAATAAGAAAGGAGGCAGCCGGGGCTGTTCTGCGCGAGAATCAGCTTCTCCGCGTCGACGACGATCAGCGAATGGTTGAAATTGCCGCTTTCCGAATTTCCGCTGAGGGAATGCGTCTGAACGAGATCCCCGGTTCGGAGTTCCGCTGCGCTCTGCAGGAACGAAACCTTCAGCGCGCTGTTTTGATTGTTGACATAATACCAAAAACTGTTGACGCCTTCCCAAGCGTCGCTTCCGCCGCCCGATCCGGCAAACCATGAGGTTGTCATGTTGTCGTACGCTCCGACGGAAGGCTCCTCCCCGGCCGAAAATCCCCGCCAGATGCATTGGGAGACGTAGTTCTGGCAGTTGCCCTGCCAATCCCCAATATCGTAGAAATCCGGATTTTTTTCCGTGAGATATTCCTGTGCATAAGCTGCTGCGAGCGTGCCGTCATAAATTTTGGCCCCCGAAGGAACCTTCGTATCCGAAGGAGCCTTCGTAGCCGAAGGGGCCGAAGCGGTCTCCGGTTCCTCATAGGCGGCGAATTCCGCCTCAAGCTCCGTCAGCACTTCTGCATCCGAGCGCTCATCCAGCCCTTCCAACGAGGCGAATTTTTGCAAGGCACCCGGAAAGTAATGATAGGCCACTTTCCAGACGCCGCCCTTTTTCCGAAGCAGAATGCTGTGCTGTGCGCCTGCCGCAAGGATCGGCGGATAGGCCTCTCCTTCTTCGCCCTCAACGACAAAATGCAGCACGACGGCATCTTCGCCTTCCTCCGGCACGAGCTTGCCGAGATGCCAGAGCCGCTCGTCCTCCACATCATACTGCCCGATATAGGTAACCGTATAGGGGTTTTTCTCCGTATCCACCCAGCAAAGGCCGCTCTCCGCCAGAAGACGACGGCGCTGAAGCAGGGCCTCCGTCCAGAGCAGGATATATTGGATCTCCCGCTCCGACGTGTCTAGGATCGCAGTAAAATCAATCAGTTCGTTTTGACAATAAGAGAGATACATCTGCTCGAGATAGGCTTCGGCTGTCTCTTCGGCCGTCATACCCGCCTCCGGCAGATAGACGCCTTCCTCCTGCTCCGCCTCTTCCGTCAAAGAATTTACTCCAGTCAAAACAGATTCCTCTGAAACATCTATTGTCCCAAAACAACCGGTCAGCATCAAAATTCCCAACATCAAAGCGATCAGCCTCTTCACGCAGGCACCTCTTTCTGACAAAAATCTTCGCCGCACCGCCGAAACACCCGCAGGAGCCCTGCGGCTCCGGGTTCCGGGTAAGAAAAAAGCCCCCATAGTATATCCGCGGGGCTTTGATTTATCGCTCAAAAAACATTTTTCTCAGTCTTAGCTGTCCGGTCTCGGCATCCATGACGGAAATTCCGAGAAGCCTGCCGTCCCCGTCTTTTACGGCGACGTCGCCCTCCATCGGCTCCCAGCCGCGCTTTTCGAGATCCAGCGGCACGCCGTTGCAATAGAGCGCGGCATCCCGGTCATTGAGGATCAGCTCCGGCAGCGAGAGGAACACCCGCTCCACCGGCAGCAGAACCGATTCCAGTTCGCCCTCAGAGGCCAGTTTTCCGACCTCCGGCAGCGTATAGCAGTCCTCCAGTGTAAAACCGGAAGCCTCCGTCCGGCGCAGGGAGCTCATCGAAGCGCCGCAGCCGAGCTTTTCGCCCATGTCGGCGATCAGGGTACGAATATAAGTCCCTTTGCCGCAACAGACGTCGATCCTTGCCGTCTGATCCTCCTCGCTGAAATCCAGCAGTGCGATCGAGTAGACGACGATTTTTCTGGCCTCCCGCGAAATTTCTTCGCCGTTTCTGGCCGCTTTATAAAGCGGACGGCCGTTCACCTTGACTGCGGAATACATCGGGGGAAGCTGAAGCTGTTCCCCGACGAACGTGTTCATCACGGCGAGAAACTGCTCCTCCGTGACGTGGGATTCTTTCTGTTCGATCACCTTGCCGGTCGTATCCTGGGTATCGGTGGTGAGGCCGAACCGGATGCCGGCTTCGTAACGCTTATCCTCCTCCGGAAGAACCGCGCAGGCTTTTGTTGCGGAATTGAAGAAGAGCGGCAGAACCCCCGTCGCCATCGGATCCAGCGTACCGGAATGGCCGATCTTTTTCGTCTTTGACAGGCCGCGGAGCTTGGCCACGACGTCGAATGAGGTGAAGCCCTCCGGCTTATCGATCGGCAGAACGCCCGTCATGCTTTCTGTCCATCCTTTCATGCATCGGATTTTTGTTCGCCGCCTGAGAGCGCCGTTATTCTTTGACGCCGAGCGCCTCGCCCACCGCCGCAAGGATCTCCTTTTTGGCGAAGTCAAGGCTTCCCTCTATAAAACACCCCGCCGCACAGCGATGACCGCCGCCGCCCAAATTGCTGCAGATGGCGGAGGCGTCGACCTGATTGCTGGTGCGAAGGGAAATTTTAAAGCCGTTGTCCTTCTCCCGGAGCGTGATGCCGGCCTCCACGCCTTCAATTTGGCGCGGAATGGCGGCGACGCCCTCCAGCTCCGCATCAAAGACGCCGGTGCGCTCCATCATCTCCGTCGTGATCCATACGAGCGCACAGCGGTTGTCAAAATGATATTCCACCGTGTTGAGCACTTCTTTTTCGATGGCGATGCGGGAGAGGGATTTTTGCTCGAACATGACATAATTGATTGCCGCATAGTTGCAGCCAGCCTTAAACATTTCGGCGGCGACCATATGCGTATGAGCGGTGGTGTTGGAATAGCAGAAGCATCCGGTATCCGTTGAGATGCCGGTGTAGATGCAGTCGGCAATCTGCCGCGTCAGCTCCACCTGCGGAAATTCTTCAACGATCGCAGCCACGAGTTCCGCCACAGCCGCAGCTTCCGGACGCATGAAGGTCTTTTTCGCGTAAAACTGGTTGGAGTTGTGGTGGTCGATGCAGAGGTCGATTTTGCCCATATATTTGTCTGCAAGAGGGCCCAGAAGCTGCTCGTCGGCCACATCAACCGCAACGGTAAATTTTGGAGAAAACTCCTCCAGCTCGTACTCCTGCCAGAGAAACGCATATCGTTTTGGGAAGTCGTCGGCGCATTCCACGCGGGAACGCTTCCCAAGCTGGCGCAGAAGATAATGGAGCGCGAATGCGGAGCCCAGCGTGTCTCCATCCGGATTCTGATGGCAGAGTAAGGCGATGTCGTCCATCCCCGCCAATTCCTCACAGCATTCTTTCAATCCGATCTGCATGCGCGCCCTCCTTTCCTTTATAAAGATCAGGATTCCCCGGAAGCGCCGTGCGATTCCTCGCCGATCCGACGGAGAATTTTTTCGATATCGGCGCTGTGCTCGATGGAATCATCCGCAATAAAGCGGAGTTCCGGGGCCTTGCGCATCTCAAGCCGCGCCGAAAGTTCCTTCCGGACAAAGCCCTGCGCGCTCTTCAGCACCTTGACCGCGGCCTTCGCGGCGTCAAGCCCTTCCAGCGCGCTGACATAGATTTTGCAGCAGGAGGCATCTCCGGAAAGCTCGATCCGGACAATGGACAGCATCCCGCCGGAGATCCGGGGGTCCTTCATGCTGCGGAGAATATCCATCATTTCCCGGCGGATGTCCTCGCTCATTCGGTTGATTTTATATCCTGCCATCGTTTCTCCTGTTCTTGAGAAGCCCTGTTCCCGGTCCGCGGACGGGCCGGGAATCTGCGGAATAAAACCGCAGAGGCTCTCGGGTTTCCTGTTTAAAATCCTTTTCCGGCAAAAGCAAATTTATTTTCCGCCTTTGGCAGAAGAGTCGGCGGCGTTGTCGCGGTACTGCTCCGTGGTGTAGGCCTCAAAGACGTCGCCTTCCTTGATATCGTTATACTTGGTCAGCGTCATGCCGCATTCGTAGCCGCTCGCGACCTCCTTGACGTCGTCCTTAAAACGCTTCAGGCCCGCCAGCTTATCGTCGGCAATGATAATACCATCGCGCACCACGCGGATATTCGCGCCGCGGGTGATCTTGCCTTCGAGCACATAGCAGCCGGCAACCGTGCCGACGTTGCTGATCTTATAGACCTGACGCACTTCCGCACGGCCGAGGTCGACATCGCGGAATTTCGGCGAGAGCATGCCGTTGAGGGCCGACTGGATCTCCTCGATGGCATCGTAGATGATCCTATAGAGACGGATCTCCACACCCTCGCGCTCGGCGTTGTCTCTGGCGGTCGGGTCCGGACGGACGTTAAAACCTACGATAATCGCATTGGAGGCCTGAGCCAGCATGACGTCGGATTCGTTGACGGCGCCGACGCCTCCATGAATCACATGGACGCGGATCTCTTCGTTGGAGAGCTTCTCGAGGGACTGTTTGACAGCCTCGACCGAGCCCTGTACATCCGCCTTGACGATGATCGGCAGTTCCTTCATCTCGCCCTCGGCGATCTGATTGAAGAGGTTATCCAGCGTGACTTTCTGATAGGTCTTAAACTGTTCCTGCTTCTCCTCGAAGACGCGCTGCTCCACGAGTTCCCTCGCGAGCTTCTCATCCGTGACGGCATTGAAGATGTCGCCGCCGGTGGGCGTGCTGTCGAGTCCGGTGATCTCGACCGGAATGGCCGGGCCGGCCTCTTCGACGCGGTTGCCCTTGTCGTCGGTCATGATGCGGATTTTTCCGACCGAGGTGCCCGCGATCACGACGTCGCCGACGTGAAGGGTACCGTTCTGAACCAGTACCGTTGCGAGCGGCCCGCGGCCCTTATCCAGTCTCGACTCGATGACCGTACCTCTGGCGAGGCGGTCAGGATTGGCTTTGAGCTCCTTGACATCCGCCACAAGGGTGATCATCTCGAGCAGGTTCGGGATATTTTCGCCGGTCTTTGCGGAGACGGGTACGCAGACCACGTCGCCGCCCCATGCCTCCGGCACAAGGCCGTATTCGGTCAGGCCCTGCATGACCCGGTCGACGTTGGCGCCGGGTTTATCAATCTTGTTGATGGCGACGATGATGGAGATGCCGGCAGCCTTCGCATGGTTGATGGCCTCCACGGTCTGCGGCATGATGCCGTCGTCCGCCGCGACAACCAGAATGGCGATATCGGTGCAGAGAGCTCCTCTCGCACGCATGGCGGTGAAAGCCTCATGACCAGGGGTATCCAGGAAGGTGATCCAGCGGCCGTCCGGCGTCTCCACGCGGGAGGCACCGATGTGCTGGGTGATGCCGCCGGCCTCGGTCGCGGTGACGTTGGTGTTGCGGATGCGGTCGAGGATCGAGGTTTTGCCGTGGTCGACGTGGCCCATGACGCAGACGACCGGATCCCTCGACTGAAGGTTGTCGGCCTCATCTTTGCTGTCGTCGATCAGGCGGTCCTCGATGGTGACGACAACCTCATGCTCGACCTTGGCGCCGATATCAATGGCAACCAGCGCGGCCGTATCATAATCGATCGTATCGGTAATGGAAGCCATGACGCCGTTCTGCATCAGGCGCTTGATGATTTCGGTCGCCTGAATTTTGAGCTTCAGGGCAAGATCGCCGACGGTGATCTCATCCGGAAGCGTGATCTCCAGCTTCTGGCGGCGCTGGCGTTCCATCTCCAGCTTTCTGAGCTTGAGCTGCTCCTGCTCGCGGCGGGACTGCTGCGGCTTGCCGCGCTGGGTAGAGCGCTGCGTGAGCTTCTGTTTATTTTGGAAGTTATCCTTGACCGCAGCGGCAGCCGGTGCGATCTGCTCATATTTTTCGTTATATTTATCGAGATCGACGCTGACGGCGCTCATATCGACATGGGCAACCCCGGAGGCAAGATGCTCGGCCGGCGGGAGGTTAGCCGGACGGGGCTTGCGCTCGATGGGTTTCTTCGGCTCTTTTTTGGCTGCCGGAGCAGGTCTGGGGCCGTTTCCGTAACCGCCGGCTTTATCTCCGCCGAAGGTACCGGTTCTCGGGTACTGCGGGCGGTCGCCAAAGCGGTTCGGTCCGCCCTGTCCGCCCGAAGCGGCACCCTGCTGCGGACGGTCGCCGAAGCGGTTCTGGCCGCCCTGCTGAGTCTGG
>ERZ795053.2755-NODE-2755-length-20745-cov-6.510826_pt1 | contig 20745 bp, 17 predicted proteins | sample MGYA00375137_ERZ795053 | MGnify/ENA primary metagenome ERZ795053 (study PRJEB30182, sample SAMN05720284) | activated sludge metagenome | isolation source: Anaerobic digester | place: Hong Kong | collected 2014-12-17 ...
AAAAATGATGAAATCCTGACTGATAGAAACCAATGTTTGGTAGAGTATAAAAAATATTTGCAGACTCAGACAAGGTCATTCACGCAAAAAGAAAAAGCCTATATTGAATCTGTATTACCAATGGTAGAAACCCTCATTTCTAACATTAACCCCGAGCTATTAATTAAGAGTAATATTGCCAAAATTTCTACAAACCATTATGGAAATGATGTGTATTATACTAGAAACAACACCATTTTTATTCCTGAAAACGTGCTGATAAAAAGAGATTCTAACAATCTTAGAAATGTACTTATTCATGAAATGTTTCACATCATCAGCCGAAATCAACCTATATTAAAAGAAAAACTTTATGGATTAATTGGGTTTAAAAAATGCAAAAATGAAGCCATTCTTCCTCAAATCTTACAAGAAATTTTACTCTCTAATCCCGATGGGCCTAACATGGATTATTATATTACGCTAAAGAGCCCTGACACTAAAACCGAAGTCAATGCAATGCCATTAATTACTACCAATACTCCTAATTATGAATCTGATAAATCAGGAATTTTTTCTTACTTGACTTTTGACCTCTTTGCTTATGAGGTTACGACGGACTCCCTTTACTCGACCAAAACTGGAAAAACGACCATAGATCCTTCATATATGCAGAGCTTCTTTAACCAAATAAAAGACAATACACAATATATTATTCATCCAGACGAGATAATGGCTGACAATTTTCTCATTGCCTGCCAGATGACCGAGGATTCTGAAATGAAATTATCTCAAGAAGGAAAACAATTGCTTGATAAAGTGATATTTACATTAAGTCAATTCAAATAAACTTATTGATGAAAAAAAACGAGTTAAAAGAAAAACTACACGAAATCATCTTTGAGGCCGATACTCCTGCCGGAAAATTATTTGATGTCGTGCTTTTAATTGCCATTCTCCTTTCAGTCATCATAGTCATGCTTGAGTCGGTACCAGAATATAGCAAGCTATATGGAAGATATTTTACCATTGCAGAATGGGTTTTTACGATTATTTTCACCATTGAGTATTTGCTCAGGTTGTATTCGGTATATAAACCGATGAAATATGCCACGAGTTTCTTTGGGATTGTTGATTTGCTCTCTATCCTACCCTCCTATCTCAGTTTGATTTTTGCAGGAACTCATTCTTTGATGGTTATACGAGGTCTTCGGTTATTACGAATATTTAGAATATTCAAACTGGCTAATTTTCTAAATGAAGGAGAAGTCATTGTCAAGGCCCTCAAAGCGAGTCGGGCAAAAATTATGGTTTTTATCATATTTATCCTGATTATGGTGAGCATTTTCGGGTCATTGATGTATCTGGTAGAAGGTCAAACAAATTCCGGTTTTGACAGCATTCCTCGAAGTGTTTATTGGGCAATCGTGACGTTAACCACTGTAGGATATGGCGATATATCCCCACAGACCACCTTGGGTCAGTTTATAGCATCCATCATCATGATTGCAGGATATGCAGTAATTGCCGTTCCTACCGGCATCGTGACCAATGAGTTATTCGTATCTAAAAAAAACAGTAAGGTTTCAACACAATCTTGTCGTTACTGCTCACTCGAGGGACAAGACCCAGATGCCATTTATTGTAAGCATTGCGGAGAAAAATTAAACGACTAGTCAGGGATGTTTGAAATATTATTTGAAGACGAGTCCATCGTGGCAATCAATAAGCCCTATGGCTATTTTGTACACACTACTTCGATGGATCCATATACCGATATGGTGGTTCTAAACAAACTGAGAGACCAATTGGGTTATAGAATTTATCCCGTTCATCGATTAGATCGCAAGACAAGCGGCATCCTTTTATTCGCAAAAAATCAAGAAATACAATCGACCTTGAATACACTTTTTCGTGAAGGTCAAGTATATAAGGAATATCAAGCCATAGTCAGAGGTTGGATTTCAAAATCAGACACGATTGATTATGACCTCACCAACGATTCCGGAAAAATTCAAAACGCCATAACCGAATATCAAATGATTCAACACCTTGAAATACCCATATCGTCAGGATCATTCGAGACCTCAAGATATAGTGAGGTTCTGCTTATCCCAAAAACAGGTCGATATCACCAACTCCGAAAGCACATGGCACATATCATGCATCCCATTATCGGTGACAGACCTCACGGGTGCAATAAGCAGAACCGCTTTTTCAAAAATCAATTTCAACTCGAAGAAATGATGCTTTATGCCTCCAACATTCAATTTCGTTTGCTGGATACCGCCTATTCTATTAATGCCAATCCCTCTTCAGAGTATCAAAGAATATCCGGCTTACTCTCAGATTAATCACCTATAGCTTTCGACCTGACACTGTGGTTTGTTTCACACTGACTCTTCTAGCCGCATCGACATCTACCATTAAAGCCGCAAAAGCACTTTCATTGTCCGTCTCATAAACATTGCCACCATAAGTTACTTTTCCATTCCTCCTAGCCCAGTCTTTAGCCAACAAGACATATCGACCACTCATTTTTTCATTCGGACCGAACATTAGGTATTTTTCTTCACCGGTTTCGGAATTCTCAAAGCTTATGGCAAAGTTTTTACCATCTTTGGGTCTGAATAGAAAGACACCGGGAGTTCCTTTTCTAAAATTAATTTCTTCCACCTTACGTCCATTGACAAGCTTGATTTTACCATTTGAAATTGTGGATTGATCTTCTCCTACATCGCGATAAAGTCGGATATCTCTGGAAAGATAAAACTGAATACTTTGTAATTCGGCGTCATTCCATCTATAATCACTAAACATATTTTCCGTAAAAGGTGTCAAAGTGGGAGAACATGATGAGAACAGACCCAAGCCAAAAATAACATACAATAGTCGCTTCATTTCATTTGATTTTATAAGTAATAATACGCTAAAATTTGACCTTAAGTTAGTGTCTCATTCTCAATTAACACAAGCTTAATGCCGAAACTTAGAAATGTTAAAAATCTCTAAACAAAATTGAAAAATAAATCTGTAAAACTAATTTTGCGTTGAATAGATTCAAAATATTGAAATGAATTTAATAAACTATAAAGTGTGTAAGTGTCTTCCTCTCATAGTAGGAATTTTATTTTCTATCCAATACATGGCAAGAGCACAGGAGACCATCAACTTCTCCCAATATATCGAAAATGGAAATGAAGCCTACAAAAACCAAAACTATACAGATGCCATCATTAACTATGAAATGGCACTTTTGCTCAACCCATCAAGTTCCATAGGTAGAAATAATTTGAGATTGGCCAATGATAAATTAGAATTGTTTGATGAAAATATCGAATCATCCCTTCTGATAAAAATGAAGGGATTAGCAGGTTTCATGATGCCCAAAACATGGTTCATTCTCGGAGTTTTATTCTTAGTTTTATCAGCCCATTTTCTGTTCCAATGGTGGGTAAAAAATAATAAATCCAAACGCAACAAATTGTTTTGGCTTATACTATTAATCTTTGGGTTTTCCTTTCTTTTGATGTCTTCGCTTCGTACTAAATTCCTTTTTGAAAACCCCTATGCCATAGTGAATGCTGATAGCCAACTTTATAATGGTGCGGACACGAGAAGTGGAAGTACCGCAAGCATTAAAGCAGGCACAAAAGTTCATGTACTAGAAAAACTGAGTGATTTTTCAAAAGTACGTGTTGCCTATACCGAAGAAGGCTGGATTCCCAATGAGGAACTCCATTTTATTGAATTAAAACCCTAGAAGGCACAATCAATTATCAAACTCAAAAATTGTCTTTTCGATAATATCACAACATTCATGTAACTGCTCCTCTGTCATAACCAGAGGCGGCGCAAAACGGATAATGTTGCCATGAGTAGGTTTCGCCAATAACCCGTTGTCTCGTAGTTTGAGGCAGATATTCCAAGCAGTTTTACTGTTTTCATCGTCATTAATAACGATAGCATTGAGCAGTCCCTTACCTCTCACAAGGGTGACCAAATCAGTTTTCTCAATCATTGATTGCATACGGTCTCTGAATATCCCTCCTAGATATTGAGCATTCTGTGCTAGATTCTCGTCTTCTACCACCTTGAGGGCTTCCATGGCCACGGCACAGGCTAAGGGATTTCCACCAAAGGTACTGCCATGCTCTCCCGGCTTGATACACATCATAATTTCATCATCTGCAAGTACGGCACTTACAGGAAAAACCCCACCTGATAGCGCTTTTCCAAGAATCAAAATATCCGGTCGAACCTCCTCATGATCACAGGCTAAGAGCTTGCCCGTACGAGCAATACCCGTTTGAACTTCATCTGCAATAAATAGGACATTATTCTCTTTACACAACCTAGAGCATTCGCTTAGATATCCATCATCTGGCACGTAAACTCCAGCCTCACCTTGTATAGGTTCTACAATGAAACCCGCGACATTTGGATCTTTCAATGCTTCTCTTAGCACATTGGTATCATTGTATGGAATGATGACGATACCAGGCATATACGGCCCAAATTCCTTTCTTGCATCGGGATCGACCGAAGCAGAAATGACAGCCAAAGTTCTACCGTGAAAGTTGCCTGAAGCAAAAATTATTTTGGCATCATTCATTTCGATGCCTTTACGTTTATAAGCCCACTTTCTACATAATTTTAGGGCTGTTTCTACCGCTTCTACACCCGTATTGATGGGCAATACTTTATCATATCCAAAATATTCCGTGACAAACTTCTCATATACACCGAGTTGATCATTATAAAATGCCCTCGAAGTCAATGTCAATTCCCTTGACTGTTCAATCAATGCATTGATAATTCTGGGATGACAATGTCCTTGATTAACTGCAGAATAAGCACTTAAAAAGTCAAAGTATCTTTTTCCATCCACATCCCAAACATAAATACCTTCTCCCTTACTTAATACGACAGGCAAAGGATGATAATTGTGGGCTCCATATTTGTCTTCAAGTTCCAAAAAAGCTTGACTTGTCATTGTTTCCGTACTCATGGTATGTTATTTGTTTTTTAAATGCGAAAATCTATTAGCCTAAGACTATGATTTATATCAAGCAAAGATAAAATTCTACTGTGGAATTGGTAAAAAATAAAGGGACTCAATTTTGATCGAGTCCCTTTATTAGAGAAATAATGGTATTTCTAATACTAGTTTTTCTTCATTCTTTCAAGGACTCCGTTTCTATCAATGACGATTTCTGCATCGAGGAATCCTCTATTCACAGCTGATAATTGGGCTTGTTTCGCTTTTTCGAAAGAACTAAATCCACCAAGAATAAAAATAGTCCAATTTCCTTTGCTCCATTGTTCAATCGTACCTAAGTCTTTAACCTTTTTGGTGTCAAACCAAATCGGGTCTTCATAACTTGCAAGTCTTACTTTATAATTGTTTTCGATTACCTTATCGACATCAAAATTATGGCTGCTCTCAGGTTGACTGCTAGATTCAGTGCTTGCATTATTTTGTTTTGAAGTCAGCAAAAGTTCTAATTGAGCCGTATTCAATGGGCCATAAACAATAAATGCATCTCGATACCCGCTTTGTCTTACAGATGATAACACTTGATTTGCCTGATCTTCGTCGTAATAATAACCGAGTTGAATTTTTACGGCATTATCTTTATATATTTTGTAAAGATTTCCATACTTGGAAAGACTCTGAAACGGCTGCACATTATTACCTGAATTATTATATAGTGCCGCTACTTGAATAAAATATACACTGGTTACAGGCAACAAACCACCTATGGCTACAAGTCTTGCGCCTGCCAAAGAAAATTCGCTTTCATCACTCAGATTAGTCTCTTGATTAGATAAGATTGAGATGGTCGTATGATCCCCTACTTCCATCACTGGCAGTTCACTAGAACTTGGATTTACAGTGGCATCTTGAAGCAATTCTGCCGGAGGAACTATTGAAAATTCTTCCTCAACGACCAATGGCATGGCATAATAAATGTCATCAGAACCATAACCTCCTAGTCTATTGGAACTAAAATAGAGATAATTGTTTACCACAGTCGGAAAATATTCATCACCCGAAGTATTCACTTCTTTACCTAAATTGCTTACTTGAGTAAATTCATCATTTGCTCTCGTCGCCTCAAACAAATCGTAACCACCCAGCCCAGCTAAAAAATCCGATGCAAACACCAGTTTGTCCTTATACCATTGAGGTGAAATCTCGTTACCCGCAGTGTTGACTTCAGGGCCTAAGTTTACTGGTGTAGACCAAACACCATGGTCGTTATGACTTATGTAAAGGTCTAATCCTCCAAATCCTCCTTTTTGATTTGAGGAATAAATGAGGGTATTGCCATTATCTACTAATAACGGAAACGCATTAATGACTCCGGCTTGATTGTGAGAAAATGAGTTTTCATCATCTATTTCTTTGATATTTCTAAAATAAATGGAACTGGACTCAATGTCATCACCAAGTTTCCCAGGCATCGAAAATACGGTTTCCGAATAAGCCATCATACCATTTTTATCATCTACACTGATAAAGCCCTTATTCAAACCATTCGACATCTCAGGCCAAAACGGTTTGTAATTTCCATTATTGTCAATCTGATAGGTCATATATGATTTTTCATCATTCAACTTTTGTGCCTGATTTAAAGGCAATAAAATATCATTTCTAAAACTACTCAATACCCGACCACCATTTATTTCTGTCATGGCGAAATCGGATTTTGCCGAGTTTTCCTTATCCAATAATACTCTATATGAGGCATCTTTATCCATAATGGTACTCGCTTCCGCGATACAATTGATACCCCATACCGAAAGCTTAGGATTTTCAGTGGCCAAACTCTCGTAAATGGCACGAGCTTCATTGTCTCTAGACATTTTTCTAAGAACATTTGCATATTCAAATTTGTCGGCAGCGCTGGCTCCCCCATTGAGAATCAATTGTTCATAGACATTACTCGACTTCTTTAATTCGTTCATTTGAAGATAGCAATAGGCTAACTTAGACATGACTTCCGAGTTGTCAGAATATTTCTGCAAATCTTGCTCAATTGTATTCGCTGCCAAATCATACCTCCCCAATTCAAATTGCTTAAAAGCTTTTTTAAGATTTTGATTTTGAGCAGTAAGTGAAAAAGACAACAAAAAAATTGATGAAAAAAGTAAAATTAATTTTGAGCCCTTATACATAACTTAATTTTTTATACATTACAATTTGCAAATATATAAAAAAGATTATTATTATGTAATTTATATATTATATTTTTTAATAATATGTATATTTCTTTTGAAATGTCTCCATTATTAACTGTGTCACCCGTAATATTTTCAAAATTAATAATAATTTAGAGCCAAATAAATAGTTATCTTATGAAACATCATGTGATTGTGGTCATCTTATTGGGTATATTGTACACTCCACTGACTTCGCAAAAACTCAATCACCGATTAGGAGAATTTATAGTCATGGCAGATAGTGACAGGGACATAGAAACCGCCTGTCAAAAATATAAAAAATACAATAATCGGAGCACCGCCATTGGTCATCGATTACTTATAGAAAAGCCTTTTCGATTATATTTGATTTCTGTGGATTATAATACCATCAATGAAAATGAGTTGCGTGATGCCATCTCGAAAGAAAATGGCATACATTGGACTCAAAAGAACCACATCATCCATGAAAGAAACACCCCAAATGATCCCAGATATATAGATCAGTGGCAATATCCCCAATTAGAAATGGACAAAGCTTGGAATTACACCACAGGTGGTTATACAAGTGCTGGCGATACCGTTGTAGTTGCGGTCGTGGATGATGGCTTTTTACTCACACATACGGATCTAATACCCAATCTTTGGAAAAATCATGCAGAACTTCCCGATAATGGCATCGACGACGATAATAATGGTTATATAGATGATTACGAAGGTTGGTCTGCAACCAGTAATTCTGATAACTTGGCAACTGGGCATCATGGAGGTGCAGTGTGTGGAATAATCGGTGCAAAAGGCAACAATAACCTTGGCGTAGCGGGTATGAATTGGAACGTAAAATTAATGCCCATAGAATATGGAAGCGCAAATGAAGCCAATGCTCTTATTTCTTATTCCTATGCGTACAATATGCGTAAGGACTACAACGATAGCAATGGTGCTCATGGAGCATTCGTGGTCGCAACCAATTCTTCATGGGGTATCGATAAAGGCCTTGCCGAAGATGCACCTATATGGTGTAATATGTATGATGCCTTGGGTGAAGTTGGCATCATTAGTTGTGGTGCCACGGCCAATTTGAACCTAAATGTAGAAGAAGCAGGCGACTTACCTACTCAATGTAATAGCAATTATCTCATCGGTGTGACCAATCTCAACATGAACGACCTTAAAGTAAACAGTGCCGGATATGGATATAAAAGTATTGATTTAGGAGCTTATGGTGACGGGACATTTACGGTTTCTACTTCTAACAATTATGGACCATTTAGTGGGACATCTGGGGCGACACCTCACGTCACGGGTCTAGCCGCATTAATCTATGCATCAGCCTGCGAGGAATTCATTGCATTATCGAAATCAGATCCAGCCAGAGCCGCCATCGCCGTAAAGGATTTCATTTTAAATGGAACGGTAAGTTTGAACAGTCTTGCAGGAATAACGACCTCAGGAGGTAAACTCAACGGCTATAAATCCATGCAACAAGTCACCAGCCTTTGTGAAAACAAAACGGTTCCCTATGCATTTGAATTTAGTTCTGACAACAATAATAATTTGGTTACAAATTGGTTAGGTGGTAAAAATACAACAATAGACGTCAGATATCGGGCAGAGGGCACGAGTTCTTGGACTACTAAATCAAATATTAATACACCATATACTTTTAATTCATTACCACTGTGCGAATCTTATGAAATCCAATTCAGGTCGAGTTTTGACAACAAATGGGGTTACAGTAGATTTCTCGAAACTGGCGGATGTTGCGTTCTTCCAAAAACAGTATCCTTAACAGATCAAAACGGGAAAATTAAAGTGAATATTAGCTTTGAACCCAACACCAGCGATGTAGATTTGATGTATAGACAGATTGGAAACACAGAATGGACTACAGTAAATTTGACTGGAACAGAATTTCTTACGGAGTATTATCAGCCTTGTAGAAGTTATGAGTTTAGGTTGGTTTCTAATTGTAATAAAACTTCAAACAGCTCAGAACTAAGTGACACCTATATTTTTAATCCTGAATGTGATGATTGCACAGAAGTGAACTATTGTACTTTGTTTTACAAGAACAATTATTATGAGTGGATTGAATCTTTTGGAATAGGTAATTCGGTGAATATCAGTGGACAAAACCCCTTGGGTTATGGCCAATATACCAATGTTTTCAGCGATGAACTTATCCCTGGAAATAGCTACTCTATCAGTATGAATCCCGGCTATAGTGATGGTACATATAAGGAATATTTCAGGGTATTTATTGATTATGGCAGAGACGGTTCGTTTGACCAAAGCGAAGATTTGGCATTTGATGCTGGCACTACTACGCAAGAAGGAATCAATGGAACGATTAATATTTTGAGTTCCGCAACAGAAGGTTATACAAGGATGCGGGTGATTATGTCATTCCTTAAAAGTGCTGACCCTTGTGATGCGGCTGCCAGTGATTTCGAAGACGGTGAATATGAAGATTACTGTGTATATATTGGTCAGTCAGCATGTACTCGACCCTATGATCTTAAAGTAGGAAATCTCACGCAATCATCATTTAGTTTATCTTGGGCATCAGTTGCCTCTGATTATAATATCACGGTGACTAATACCAAAAATGGTGAGACACAAAATTATCAATCAGAAATTGAATCACTAGAAATCAATAATTTACAAAAATGCGTGACATATAAAATAACAATTTCAAGCCTTTGCGGAAATGTAAGTAATGAATCAGAATCTTTCTACGTCACGACCAAATGCAGCAGTGGAACGGTAAATGTCTTTAACAATGATTTCAAGGTAAACAAAGTCTTTAGCAATGGTGATAATGTGGTAGCAGTTTATAATTCAGATAAAAATTATAAGATTAACACAAGAATCTTTTCAATCAACGGCACACTGATTAGTTCTTATGAATTTATCGCAGCATTGGGTCAAAACACAATTACCTTGAATGAAAGCAGTTCTTTATCAAACGGTATCTATTTAATTACATTTGATAATGGCACTCACTTAGTTACGAAAAGATTTATAAAAATAAATTGACACTAATTTAACATTTAGAACACAACAAACCCAGCGATTTTACGCTTTAAGTAGTAGTTAGAATAGTTGGTAAATAGTTTTTTCATGCTTTTGGAAGAGTAATCAATGCGAGTTATTACTCTTCCATTTTTATTTCCAAATTACATCATGCAGAATAAAATAGCCATCGACCCTTTCTATTTTTCATTAATTGAACGAAATCACTATCTTTAGCAATTTTTAATAAGGAATGTTAGAATTTTGACTGATATAGATTTCGCTAGTTTTTATCGGGATGACCTAGATTTTAAAAATTATGGTATAGAACATCTCGTTGCTGTAGTGTATTGTGTACTGTTTTGTGCGATTGTCCTCTATTTAGCAAAATACAAATGGACAGAAAAACAAAGTCAAAGATTTATAATTTTCGTTGCTGCTTTTGTACTATTTACCCAATTGTTCAAGGTGTTTATTAGAATGATTCTTGGAAACTTCCATGTCACAGAGGACTTACCACTGCATCTTTGCAATCTAATGCCATTTTTCATGTTGTATGTCGTTTATACGAAAAACAGATTCTGGTGGTCCATTTTTTTCTTTTGGATTATGGCTGGCACCCTTCAATCCCTCTTTACTCCAACACTCACTGAGTATATGCCACATTACGAAGCCATCAGATACTGGATAGTACATTCTGGATTACCGCTATTGGCCATATATGGATATTACATTTATGGCTGGCAGCCCACCATGAAAGATGCTTTAATTTCGGGTATCGCTCTTAACATTTTGGCACTTATCATGTATCCCATAAATTTATTATTGGGTTCAAATTATGTCTATCTCAATGGAAAACCACCCGGCACTACCCTTTACTCGTATTTAGGACCCTGGCCTTATTATATCATTAGTTTAGAATTTGTCTGGATTATCATGTTTTCACTACTCGTCTTGATATTCAGAGGTATAAGTAAGATGCGAGGTATAAATCCTACAAAAAACATGTAAAAATAGTATCAAATTCGAAACGGACATCTTGAAATTTGTCCTACGAATTGTCCTAGTATGATTTTACAAATATAATGATGTTTTTTAATATGAGTACATAAATGATTGGTTTTTATGATTTTACCAATAAAAAAAGGTCAGTGAAGTACTGACCTTTTGTGACCTGGCTGGGATTCGAACCCAGGGCCCACGCCTTAAAAGGGCGTTGCTCTACCAGCTGAGCTACCAGGTCGCATTTTTATCAAACGCGGTGCAAAGGTATATTTTATATTTATAATTCAAAAAATATTATGAAGTAAAAAACAAAATATTCTCAGCTAATCGAGCCGATTATTTATTAATATTTGATAGTCAAATCCTTACGAAACTATGATTTACAGAAATTATTGATTAAAATTTCAGCCATCAAGCGGATTAGTGTAAAACCAACCTTAGTCTATGATTTCACTATATAATATGGATTTAGGATATTCTCTCTTTAAGGTGTGTTTTATAACATCAAAAGCTGTAATTACACCTTTCAATTCACCATCTAAGTTTACCACAGGAATAGTTTTAAAACGTCTATCCATAAACAACTCAGCTGCAGTACCCACTTTGTCTATTGGTGCTATTTTAATTATCTTGGTCGTCATGATATCTGATACTTGATTTGCCTTGCTTTGATTCATACAGTTTTTCCACAAATCAAAACTAGTAACCATCCCTACCAATTTATTATCTTCTACAACCGGTAATTGTTGTACTTTCAGATCAAACATGACCTTTGTAACATCCGCAATAGAATCACTGGGCTTCACAGTCACTGGATCTGATGACATAATTTTACGTACTTCTTCGTTTAACATAAGCTAAGATTTTATTAATAAACACTAAAATATTTCAAATAATTCATTTCACACAAATATTTTATGCTCTTTTTAAGAAGATACCAAAATTTACAAAATCGTTGTCTAAGAAGTTATTTTTATTTAATTAATTTATAGCTTTGTAAGTTGTAATAGAATTTCAATTTAATTCCATTCTTACTATGAATGTACAAGCTGACTTGGCATTACAATATATCCAAAACACCAACAGACACATATTTCTTACTGGTAAAGCTGGTACCGGCAAGACAACTCTTATGAAAAAAGTGGTCAGCGAATGTCCAAAATCAATGGCAGTGATAGCACCTACAGGAGTAGCCGCGATTAATGCGGGAGGAGTAACCATACATTCTTTCTTTCAATTACCTCCCAAGAATTTTATCCCTAACAATGACACAGCACCCAATACTTCCTACGTAAATCAAAGAGAATTGGTCGCAACTCAAAAATTGAGAAGAGAACAAATAAAAGTCATCCGAAAATTGGAATTACTCATTATTGATGAAATAAGTATGGTGAAGGCTGATGTTTTAGATATTATCGACTTTACATTGAGACGGCTGAGAAAAAACAAAAATCTATTCGGCGGTGTCCAACTTTTATTAATTGGTGATTTACTCCAGCTTCCCCCAATTGTTAAAAATAATGATTCTAACTATTTAAGACAATATTACGCAACACCCTACTTTTTTGATTCACAGGCATGGAAAAATATTAATCCTATCAATATTGAATTGACGAAAGTCTATAGACAAAACGATCAAGGGTTTATTAACATTCTCAATAATTTAAGAAATGGAATTGCCCTCGACGATGATATTTCAAAAATCAATAAAAGGTATCAGCCGAATTTAGATTTCGAGGACTTAATCATCTTGACCACCCACAATTATAAAGCAGATAAGATCAACAATCAAAAACTAGAAGAGCTCAACACTAAATCCGTTAATTTGCCAGGGGTTATTGAAGGCAATTTTTCAATCAATGCCTTGCCAATTCCCGAAAATCTCGTTCTAAAGGTCGGATGTCAAGTAATGTTCGTTAAAAATCATCGAGAAGGATTGTACTATAATGGACTTTTAGCCAAAGTGACCCATATCGACAAGGACGAAGATCTCATAGAAGTCAAGACTTTGGAAGATGGCAAACTCATCATGGTCAGTAAGGATGAATGGACGAGTACACGATATGAGACCGATGCCGAGGGGAATATCAGCCAAAAAGAAGATGGAAAATTTGTTCAATTCCCTCTTAAACTGGCGTGGGCCATAACGGTTCACAAAAGCCAAGGTCTGACTTTTCAAAAGCTGGCTCTCGACCTAGAAGATACTTTTGCACCCGGGCAGTTATATGTTGCTCTGAGTAGATGTCGAACTCTGCAGGGACTTCAATTGAAATCAAAAATAGACCAAAGAAATGTCTTGGCAGATTCCTCCATTTTAAACTTTTATACACGTATCCAAAACCAAAATGGATCACTCTCTTTTGAACTTGAAAATGCAAAAAAAGAGTATCAGAGAGTCAAGCTCATTGATAGGTTTGATTTTCAAAGTATTTCGGAAATTGTGATGGAAATAGAAGAATACAATCCCAAACAAGATATTGAACTAAGGAAAATTACGAGAAAATGGAATAGACAATTTGACAAAAAACTAAAAGCCCTTGAGGCAATTGCGGTAAAATTCCAACTACAACTGAAAGGTTTACTGATAAACGATGAGGATGATCCTTCAATGCTCAAATCAAGATTGGTAAAAGCTATTGACTATTTTACAAAATCTCTAAATGATGATTTGCTTGAAGAAATCAATATTTATCAAAAAGACATTTCCTCCAATTACAAGAAAAATAAAAAATACAACCAACTAATCGAAAGTCTCCAAAACGAAATTTATAGACACATCACCAAATTATATATAATCACTTTTAACGACTCGTCCGTATATACGGGTGAAAAAATATATGCAAGAAAAGAAGTATTTAATCCTAAAAATGCTAAGGTTACCTATAAAATTAAATCTACTTATGAAGAAACCCTCGAATATTGGAACCAAGGGTATTCGGCAGACAAAATCGCAAAAACGAGAAAATTGACCCTTGGAACGATAGAAACTCACCTGAATAAGTTACTGCAAGAGGATCAGGTACATATTGACGACTTGATATTTCCAGAAAGACTAAACAAACTAAAAGCCTATTTTGACCTCAAAGATGAGAATCAGACTCTGACCACTATAATCAACAAAGTTCCTTTCGAAACCAGCTTTGGAGAATTAAGATGGGTACAGACTTGGCTTCGCAAAAATGCTTCTTAGAACTGATTAATTGATTCACCAAAGACGACTCTACCCTTTTCATTCTTGACCACAGTACCCATTGCCACATCCTTATCATGCTCAAAAAACAGGATGTGCCTACCGTCTGTCACCCGCTCGTACAATGCGGCTTTCTCATCTAATGTCGTCAGTGGAAACAAATCATAACTCATTACAAATGGCAAACTCACATGGCCATGGCTGGGCAACAAATCAGCACAATACACGAGAGTTTTTCCATTCCCCATTTCGATATACGGCACCATCATGGATCGAGTATGACCATTGACGAAGTTGATTTTAATATGTTCGCTAAATTTTACATCTTCCCCTTCATCAATATATTTTAGTACTCCATGCTCTCTGAGTGGAACAAAATTTTCCTTTAGAAAGGAGGCTTTCTCTCGAGAGTTAGGCTCGATTGCCCAGTCATAGTGAGCTTTAGTGGTCCAATAAGTGGCATTTGGAAACGCTGGAATATAATTTCCTTTAGTATCGACATCTACGGCGCCACCCACATGATCAAAGTGAAAATGTGTAATGATGACATCAGTGATTTCTTCATTACTAAATCCAGCATCTGCAATACTCGAGTATAAAGAATCCTTTCCGTGAGGATGAAAATGAGATTTGAATTTATCACCTTGCTTATCGCCCATTCCTGTATCTATCAGTATTTTTTTATTCCCCTCCTCTACAAGTAGTGACCTCATTGACCATGTACACAAATTTTCGTCATCGGCCGGGTTTATTTTGTTCCACATTACTTTGGGTACTACCCCAAACATAGCTCCACCATCCAACTTAAAGTAACCAGTCTCTATAATGTGAAAGTTCATTTTATCCATTTTTTACAATTTATGAAAATCCTATCGTTGATTTTGTATTTTTATATTTTTGGTTGAGTCCCACAAGGCTAAGTACAGTTAATGCCGCTTCTATCCCTTTATTGCCTAGTCTTCCGCCTGCTCTATCAAGAGCCTGCTGTTCGTTATTAGGAGTGAGAACCCCAAATACAACGGGCTTGCCTGAGCTAAGAGATAGTTGTTGAATGCCCAGCGCTGTAGAATAATTGATGTATACATCGTGGTCGGTCTCGCCCTTTATGACACAGCCGAGACAGATAATTGCATCTTTGCTACCATTGGATAGAAGAAGTCTAGCGCCATAGGGCAACTCAAAACTACCGGGAACATAGATAACTTCGATATTTTCTGCTTTAATCCCTTGTTCAATCAAGGTTTCTTTACTTCCCTCGAGTAGGGCATTGGTAATATGATCATTCCACCGAGAGACCACAATGCCGATTTTTACTTTTTCTGCATCCTTGACTTCGTTCTCGAAGTGTTTATGTGCATTTTCCATATTTCCTGCCATCATCACATTATTTAGTGACAAGGTATCTATTATAGCATCAAAATCCTAGAATTTTTTCGGTTTTTAGAAAATTATCTGTGTTCAATTATGATAAAAACAAAAAAGGCAGCCAATCGACTGCCCTTTTTGTTTTTATCTTATGTAAGTATTATTGTAATCTTGTCACCATTTTATCGGCATCTCTAAATTCATTCGATTTAGGAAAATCAGACTGAATTTTTTTGAATGCTTTCAACGCTTCATCATTTTTACCCATTGAGAATGCCAAAAGTCCCACTTTATTCAAGTAATAAGGTGTCAAAAGATCATTTTGCTCGCCATTGGCCGCCTTATTATAATATGACAAGGCATTATCTTTGTCTCCAAGTTCTGCATAAGCATCACCCAATGCTCCGTTTTTCATTATTGGTAAAGCCACATCATCAGGATCAAAGTCCTTTAAATATTTGATTGCATCATCAAATCTACCAAGGTTGAGATAGCTTATCCCTGCATAATATTTTGCAATATTGCTTGATTTCGTTCCACTGTATTTATCAATAATAGTAATGAATCCATCAAATCCACCGCCCGGGTTCTCAAGTGCTAAGGCAAATGAATCTTGCTCAAATTGTGCCTGAGCTTTATAAATCGCCTCAACCGCAGCCTTTTCCTTAGGGGCGACCACCAAATGCTTATATGCTAAATAGGCACCCACCAAAAGAATGATTACCGAAGCCACTCCTACTATGTGTTTTTGGTACTTTTCTAGAAAGTCCGTTGCACTCTGCTGCACTTCAGCTAACTCTACAAAAGTATCGTCATCCTCATCAAATCTAGCGGTTTGCTTCTGTGCTTCTCTCTCAGCCTTAGTAGGCCTATTTTCATGTTTGTGCGAATAATGTGTATTTCGTCTTCTACTCATTGATTATCGTATTTGAAAAATTCGTGCAAAAGTAAGGATTTATTTAAACCTAATACGATTAGATTAAATAATTTTTTATAATATCAAGCTTCTAATTCAGTTTTTCACCATTTTTATATTCATATTCCAATGTTACATTACCGTTTTCATCGAAATACCTCATTTTTCCATCTTGCAATCCATTTTTAAAGCCTACTTCTTTTTGCACTTTGCCATCATTGCCATATTCTTTATAGATTCCGTCCAATTTACCATTTTTGTAATCACTTTCGATGATAGGTCTGCCAAATTTATACTTTGCATAGTGGCCATCCAACTGGTCATTTTTATACATCGCTTGTAATTCTATCTGTCCTCTCATGGTGATTTCTAAATAGATTCCATTTAATTTTCCATCGATATAATTACTGATAATTCTGGGTCTGCCATCCTCGTAATAACTAATCCACATACCATTTTTCTTTCCCCCGAATACATAACCTGCATCAGAGACAAAGCCTTCTGGTGCCATTTTAGAAGCCAATTCCATGCCATTACCTGAGACTTTTTCCATCTTAAATCCATTAAAATCTGAGGAAGTTGAAGCCGAAGATGACGATGAATTAGAACAAGATTGAACAAGCAAGCTCCCGAAAATACAACAAATAATTACAATCTGATTAAATGATTTCATGATAAAAGTTTTAAAACAAAAAGCCAAAATTATTATTTTATATCATATTTGCAAAATCCAAATATATAATAAATTGTAAAATGACAAATAAAGAAATTGCAGACAATATAAATATGCTCGCCAAGCTCATGGAGCTCCACGGCGAAAATCCATTCAAGATAAAAACTTATGCCAATGCCTATCTATCGCTTCGAAAAATAGCGTCACCTCTAGAAGACCTGTCAGCTAATGACCTCGAAAAACTACCAAATATAGGAAAGTCCGTCAGCTCTAAAATTCAAGAATTGATAAACACGGGTTCAATTTCCGAATTAAAATCTCTAAAAGAAAAAACACCAGAAGGCATCATCGAATTACTACAAATCAAGGGTTTAGGCCCTAAAAAGGTGGACGTGCTTTGGAAATCTCTGGGAATCGAATCTGTGGGAGAGCTCCTTTACGCTTGTCAGGAAAACAGATTAATAGAGCTAAAAGGGTTTGGTCAAAAGACTCAAGAAAACCTCATAAAATTACTTAACTACCATCTCGAATCCAAAGGTAAATGGCTTTTAGGTCACTGTTATGACCAAGCTATCGAACTTGAGGCTTTACTGAAAAATCGAAACCCAGAATTAGAAATAAGTCTAGTCGGTGGGTTAAAAATGTGGAATCAAGTAGTCGATGGAATAGATTTATTAGCTAGCGAAGCTCCCCATTTGGATGGAATAAAAAATCTAGAATTAGACGAAAATGGTGAATACAGATACGAAAATATTCCATTGAGAATTCAGATGTGTACGAAAAAGGAATACCCATTTTACAAATTTAAAAATACCTGCGAAGACGATTTTTTTGACCAGCTAAATATGCCTTTGCATTGGAAAAATGAGGAGGAAATATTCCAATTCAATCAACTATATTTTATCCCGACCGAGAGAAGATATGGCGTCGATGTTATTCAAGAATATCGAAATGGTGAAACTGATTTAATCGATTTTGGCGACATCAAAGGGGTCATTCACACACATAGCACCTATAGTGATGGGATTAACACTATTGAGGAAATGGCCATTAAGGCAAGGGATGAAGGGTACAGTTATATTGCCATCACTGACCACAGTAAATCGGCCACTTATGCCAATGGCCTGAGCATTGAACGAGTAGAAATGCAATGGCGAGAAATTGACACATTGAATCAAAAATTGGATGGTATTAAGATATTAAAAAGTATTGAATCAGATATTCTAAATGATGGCCACTTGGATTATGATAATGATATATTAAATGGTTTTGATTTTGTAATTGCTTCGATACACAGCAATTTAAAAATGGATGAAGAGAAAGCAACTGCACGTCTAATAGCCGCCATCGAACAACCCTTCACACATATTTTAGGTCATCCTACAGGAAGATTATTACTCTCGAGGGAGGGATATCCAATTGATCACAAAAAAATTATTGATGCCTGTGCCGCCAATAATGTCAGTATAGAAATCAATGCAAGTCCCTATCGATTAGACATAGATTATCGATGGTTGCAATATTGCATGGAAAAAAATGTAAAAATTAGCATAAATCCGGATGCACACAGTACCGAGGCGATTAACTATATAAAATGGGGTATTATGACGGCCAGAAAAGGGGGTCTCAAAAGGGAATTTTGCCTTAATTACAACGCTGTTGACGAGTTTTTAAAAATATTAAACAAATGAGTTTAAAAGCCCTGTTAACATTATGTTAAGCATCCAAATAAATCTTAATATGGGTATTAACTGACTTTATCTTTGTCTTGAATTTTGAATTAAAATTAGTTTAATCATTAAATCTGTTAATAAATTAAAAAATGAAAGCAATTAAATTATTTTCTCTTATCGCTTTTGCAGCACTAGTTACGATGACATCTTGTAAAAATAAAGATGCCGCTGCTGCTGCAGAAAATTCTACTACTGAAAGTCTTGCTACGACTTCTACTGATGCCAGTACAATGACTACTGCACCTCAGACACCTCCGACAGAAGCTGTACCTGTAGGTCCTCTTACAACTATGGTTTTTGACGAAATGGAATATGATTTCGGAAAAATCATGGACGGTGATAAAGCTACTCACATGTACAAATTTACTAACACTGGTAAAGAACCTTTAGTAATTTCAAATGCAAAAGGAAGTTGTGGATGTACAGTTCCTGAATGGCCAAGAGAACCAATTGCCCCTGGAGCAAAAGGTGAAATCAAAGTAGTATTCGATTCTAGAGGTAAAGGTAAAGTAGGTGGTCAAATGCAAACTAAAACAGTAACTCTTACTGCGAATACAGACCCTCAAACTACAACTTTGAGAATCAAAGGTATGGTTGACAAAAATGCTGAAGACGCAACGGCACCAGCAGCTCACTAGAGAATTATAATTAAATGATATAAAAATGGCAGCAATGATTAATTGCTGCCATTTTTTATTTTTGCCTGAAAATTTAGAAAATCTTGATAAAGGACTACCTTAATCTAGTTGTATTTAGCCACACGATATTCGCATTGCCTTTCGCAATGGTCGGTTATTTCAGTGCTTTGCTAATTAACCATCTGAGTTTTGACCTGAGAATATTTGGACTTGTCGTATTGTGTATGGTATTCGCAAGAAGCGCAGCCATGGCCTTCAATAGATACATTGATAGTGATATTGATTCACAAAACGAAAGAACCAAAATTAGGGAAATTCCATCAGGAAAAATAAAAAGAGAAAAAGTTCTTCTTTTCACCATTCTCAATTCTTTGGCATTTATTGCTACGACGTATTTTATTAACCACCTCTGCTTTGTATTGAGTCCAGTAGCTTTACTGGTCGTATTGGGATATTCATATACAAAGCGATTTACCTGGATGTGTCATATAGTTTTAGGAATAGGATTAGGGCTTGCGCCGGTGGGAGCATACGTCGCTGTTGCAGGATCGTTTAACATCGTACCTATATTTTTCGGCTTGACTGTCATTTGCTGGGTTTCCGGATTTGACATTATATATGCAATGCAAGATGAAGAATTTGACTCTCAAGCGGGATTAAATTCTATTCCTGTTTGGCTTGGAGGAAAAAGGGCTTTGCAATTTTCAAGTACCTTGCATTTTTTAAGCTTACTTTTCTTGGGAATGGCAAATTATTCTTTTGGAATGCAAACCGGGCATTTCTATCCATTACATTGGATTGGATTTGTAGTATTTGCTATTCTACTGATTTATCAACATCGATTGGTAAGTCCTGATGATTTATCAAAAGTGAATCGAGCTTTTTTTACCACCAATGGATATGCCAGTCTCATATATGGATTGTTTTTCATAGTAGGTCTATTTGTGTTCGTTCAATAGCTGAAACCCTCTTCCCTACCTCACCAAAGTCACATCCCCATAAAGGGTGGTTGTTTCAGT
>ERZ795053.2757-NODE-2757-length-20735-cov-7.161847_pt1 | contig 20735 bp, 15 predicted proteins | sample MGYA00375137_ERZ795053 | MGnify/ENA primary metagenome ERZ795053 (study PRJEB30182, sample SAMN05720284) | activated sludge metagenome | isolation source: Anaerobic digester | place: Hong Kong | collected 2014-12-17 ...
CGACCGACCTTTCGGCATGGCCTCCCCCACCTGCGTCGCCTGCGGGCGTCCCTTCCCGGCCAACGGCACCCTCGCCGCCCTCCCTGACGGGCGGCGGATCGCGTTCGACCCGGAGCACGGGCGCGTCTGGCGCATCTGCACCCACTGCCGCGAGTGGAACCTGCTGGGGCAGGAGGCCGCGGCGCGCGCGCTGCCGGAAGTGATCGCACAGCATGCCGGATCCGCGGGGCCAGGCCGACAGGGAGTGAGCATCGCCCGCGCGGGCACGAACCTCGAGATCCTCCGCCTCGGCGACCAGGCGAGCCTGGTGGCGGACGCGCTCGCGGTGAGCGAACGACATGGTGAGCTGCGCCGTGCGGGCAATGTCGCTGCGATGGTCTTCGGCGGCCTGGTTCTCCTGTTGATCGGATTCTTCGTTGCGGGGTGGGCACCCTCTACCTGGCTGCTGCCCCAGATGGTGGCCTGGCAGGCGTCCTTGCGTCTCGCCGGCACCCTTCGGCGACGGCGGCTTGCGCTCGCCGACCGCGGGCGCACCCTGTTGCGCCCGGCACTGGTGATCGTCGCGGCGGAGGTCGTGGCGACCCTCCTCACGGAATCCGTCCGACCGGGTTGGATGGTCTTCCTCGGTTGGACCGCGCTCGCGATGCCGTACGGGGTGGTGACGGAGTGGATCACCCACCAGCTCACGCGGGTCCGTCTGCCGAGCGGCCGCCGGATCCGCGCCGGGCAGGAGTCGCTCCGCGCGATGCGCATCGCCTCAAGCGGCGACACGCTGATCGTCACGCCCCATGACGAGCCGCCGCTCGATGCCCGGGACAGCGCGCACGTCCTGACCCATCTCATCGAGTGGGTGGCGGGCATCCCCACCGAGGACCTCGACACCGCCCGCGCGCTCGTCGCCACCACTTCGTCACCCGCGGAGTTGCTGGAGTTGGTGCCATCCGACGATTTCACCGGACATGGCGCCGTCCGGCTCGACGACCTGCCGCTGCCGTGGTGGGCCGCGCTCGATTTCGCGGTGACCCGCAGTCAACGTTCGCCCGACGCGGTCGACGCAGCACGAACCGCCCGCGAGGTCGCCGAGATCGCGGAGTCGCTCGATCGCGACGAGGGCGACACCGGCGAATTGCCCTCGACCGCCTGACGACCGACCTTTCGACATGGCCTCCCCCACCTGCGTCGCCTGCGGGCGTCCCTTCCCGGCCAACGGCACCCTCGCCGCCCTCCCCGACGGGCGGCGGGTCGCATTCGACCCGGAGCACGGGCGCGTCTGGCGCATCTGCACCCACTGCCGCGAATGGAACCTGCTCGGGCAGGAGGCCGCGGCGCGCGCGCTGCCGGAACTCGGCGCCCGATTCCAGGCGGCCGCCAAGGCCGGCAGCCTCGACGGCTCGATCCTCGCCCACCTCGGCACGACCGACCTGATCCAGCTCGGCACCCACACGGCTCCGGTCCCGAACGAGGTCGCCTCGCTGAAGCGCCGCAGCTCGATCGAGCGCGGATGGTGGATCTTCATCGTCGTGGGAGGAGCATGGCTCCTCTGGGGTCTGCGGAACGTGTGGGACACACTCTCAGATCCCGCCGAACTCTGGACCAGGCTGCCCGCGATGCTGATGCTCCTCGGATCGGTATCGCTCATCCAGGCCGGGATCCAGCGCCGCTTTTCACGACACGAGAGCAGCGCGCTTCCGGCGCCAGTCGGATACGCGCTCTTCCTGGCCGGTGCTGTACTCGTGCTCTGGCAGTACCCGACCTGGTGGCCATCGATTCCGATCACGGCCGCAGTGGTTGCCCTCGCGGCACGCTACCTCTCCAGTCCGGTGACGCTCACCGTGGAACTCGGCCAGGACCGCACGCTCGACTTCCGCGGCAGCGAGCCGGCCGCCGTCACCCTCTCGTGGACGGGCACGCCTCCCGAGCTCACCCTGCATGACTTGCCGGGCGGGGCGACGGCAACCGGTGAGGACGCGCGGGCCATCCTTCGTGAGCTGCTTGAGTTCCACACGATCGCGCCCCGTCGGGTCACCGAGCAGGCCTGGACGCTGATGCGATCCGTCGGGGGCCTCCACGGGGTGCTGCAGGCGCTGGACGGGTTTCGGCAGGAGGCGAGCGACCGGATCGTCATCGACGAACTGCCGCTCGACTACCTGGTCGCCCTTGATCTCGCACTCGCCGCCGAGTCGGTCGCCGAGACCGACCCGACACTCCCCGATGCAGCCTCGATCGCGGCCGCCCGCGAGGTCGCCGAGATCGCGGAGTCGCTCGACGAGGAGCCGGCATGAGCGTGCACATCCTCCTCGTCCACGGCCTCGGCCGCACGCCCCTCTCGCTGGCGCGGCTCGCCCGCGCCCTCCGCCGCGACGGCCACCGCACCCACACCATCGGCTACGTCGCCGGGATCGAACCGTTCGACCGGATCGTCACCCGGGTGCGTGACGCCCTCGCGGCGCTGCTCCGAGAACCCGCGCCGGTCGTCGCCGTCACCCACTCCCTTGGCGGCGTGCTGGTGCGCGCGGCCTTCGCCCACGAACCGCCGCTCCCGCGGCTCCTCGACCACGTCGTGATGCTCGCCCCGCCCAACCAGCCACCCCGGCTCGCGCGCAGGCTGCACCGGCTCTGGCCCTATCGGGTGATCAACGGCGACGTCGGCCAGCGGCTCGCCGATCCCGGGTTCCTCGAGGCGCTGCCGCCGATCCCGGTCCCGCACACGATCATCGCGGGGACGGCCGGCCCGACCGGTCGCTTCAGTCCGTTCGGCGACCTCCCGAACGACACCGTCGTCGCCGTCGAGGAGACCCGCCCGACGCCCGACACGCCGGTCATCGAACTGCCGGTGTACCACACCTTCCTGATGAACGATGCGCGGGTGCGCGCCGTGATCCGCACGGTGCTGGCGGGGGTGACGGACCCCGCCTGACGAACGGCAAGATCGCTGACCGACAGGGCCGCATCATGATGTGCCATCCTCCGTGGAGGGGTGCCTCAACCCGCGCCCGCAACGGCCAGGATTCGCGGCCATGCGTGCCCCGCTCACCGCTCGTCGGCCAATTGACCGGCCGTATCCGATCGGATACACTTCGTGGTGAAGGTCTTCCAGCGGACCACGGTCTTCGACCGATGGCTGCGGAGGGTACGGGATCCGATTGGGGTGGCGCGCATCCTGATCGGTATCCGCGCGCTGGAGTCGGGAGGGGCGCCGGATGTGACGCACCTTGGGTCGGGCCTCTTCGAACTGCGCATTCATGCCGGCCCAGGATACCGCGTCTACTTCTGCCGCCTCGCGGCTGGGGAGTGGGTCCTGCTTTCGGGCGGGGACAAGGCCTCCCAGCGCCGGGACATTCGCGCGGCCAGACGACTCCGTGATCGATTGGAGGGAGTGCGATGACGACATTGCAGCGCTTCGATGCCGCGGACTACCTGACTTCCGATGCCGTTGTGGCGGAGTACCTCACGGCGGCACTGGCGGAGACGGACCCGGATGTCCTGCTCCAGGCGATCGCCGACGTGGTCAAGGCGCGCGGCGTGGCGCGGATCGCTCGCGAAACCGGGCTGGGTCGGGAGAGTCTCTACAAGTCGCTCGCCCCGGGGGCCTCACCACGCTACGACACGGTCATCCGACTCGTTCGGGCGCTCGGCGTGGAACTGCGTGCGGCGCCCGCGACCGGCCGGCGTTCCTGATCGACCCTACTCCTCCCGCACCGCGTCGACCTCGTCATACCCGATCACCGGGGCCCAGATCGTCACCGAGCCGGCGCGGCGGAAGGTGAGCGTCACCGCGATCGAGTCGCCGCGCGCCACCGGCGGCAGCGGCGGGTCGAACATCAGGTGCAGCGCCCCGGGCTCGAGCCGCAGCGCGCCGCCCGCCGGCACCGGGAGCGCATCGAGCATCCCCATCCCGCTGCCGTGCATCATCGGCGCCGGGAACCCCTCGCCGCCCCGCACCGCGACGAGGGTGTCGGCCGTCGCGCCGCGATTGGTGACGGTGAGGTAGAGCGGCATCGGGGCATCGGTGAACGGCGGCAGGGCGTAGGCCCGTGCCACGTCGAGGTCGCCGATCGTCACCTCCGCCGACCGCACCCGCTCGAGGAGCGGATCGGAGCCGGTGCAGGCGGCGGCGAGGCCGAGGGCCAGCAGGACGCGTCGCATGACACCAATGTAGATTCGCTGCGTACCGGATCCCCAACCCCGGGGAGGAGTCGTCCCATGCTGCGCACCCTGTCCCACCTCGCCGCCACGGCCGTCCTGCTGGTCGGCATCAGCATCCTGACCCCCGACCGTGCCGAGTCGACCGACATGCACCTGCGGCTGACCAAGTCGCAGCCGGGCAAGGATTCGCTGCTCGCCTCGGCCCCGACCCAGATCTGCCTCTGGTACTCGCAGGAGCCGCAGCTCCGCCTCTCGAGCGTCACCCTGACCGGGCCGCAGGGCGCCGTGCAACTCGGCAAGGTGACCCAGTCGCCGGCCGACTCCTCGCTGCTGGTGACCCAGATCGAGGGGGCGATGGTGGGCGGCGACTACACCATCGCCTGGCGCACCGCCAGCGCCGATGGCCACGTGATCCGGGGCACGATCCCCTTCTCGGTGCGGCCGGAGTAGCGAGGAACACGGCGGGGGGGATCCGATTCGCGTCCTGCTGATCGAGGATGATCAGGCCTTGGCCCGCGCGGTGCTCGAGGGCCTGACGGACCAGGGGTGGCGCGTCGATCACGCCGACCGGTTCGACTCCGGGCTGGCGCGCGCCCGTGACGGGGGTTGGGACGTGATCGCCCTCGACATCCAGCTCCCCGGTGGAACCGGCACTGACCTCTGCCGCCGCCTCCGCGCGGACGGCGACACCACCCCGATCGTGATGCTGACCGCGCGCGACGCGGTGGCCGACCGCGTCACCGGGCTCGATGCCGGCGCCGACGACTACCTCACCAAGCCATTCGCCTTTGCCGAGCTGGTAGCGCGCCTCAGGGCCCTGGGGCGCCGACCGCCGACGCTCGTGCCCGACGCCCTCAACCTTGGCGATCTCCACCTCGACTTCGCCGCGCGACGGGTGACCCGGGCCGGGGCGGAGCTCTCGCTGACCGCCAAGGAGTACGCGCTCCTCGAGGTGCTCGCCCGCCGGGTCGGCCAGGTGGTGAGTCGGCCGGCGATCACCGCCGCCGTCTGGGACGACAACCATGATCCGTTCACGAACGTGCTCGAGGTCCTGGTCCGCCGACTCCGTCGCAAGATCGACGACGGACGTGAGGCACCGCTGCTCGAAACCGTCCGGGGTGCGGGCTACCGCCTCCGGAGATGACCGACTCCCCCGATGCCCCGGCGCTGGCGCAGGTCCGCCGGCGACTGACCCGCTGGTACCTGGCCACCCTTGGTGCCGTCCTGCTCGTGCTCGGCGGTGGGCTCTTCCTCGCGATCCGGCAACAGTTCCAGCGTGAACTCGACGCCTCGTTGCAGGGCGCCACCCGGGAGATCGAGCGCGCCGCGGCGATTCGCCAGCGCGAGGCGAGCGCCCCCGTCCCGGTGGTCGATGCGCTCGACGAGTTGCGCATCCCCGGCCGCCGGCTCTTCCTCTTCGACGCCACCGGCAAGCCGATCCGGCCGGCGGAGGTGCCATCCTGGGTCCGCGACGCGGCACGCACGGCGGCGCGCACCGGCACCGCCGACGTGACGGTCGAGCTCCCCGCCGAGGAGACGGTGCGCCTCCATGGCGAGCGTTTCACGCTGCGCGATGGCACGGTGCAGGTGGCGGTGGCGGTCGCCGACGAGATCGAGCTCGAGGCGCAGTACGCCACCCTGATCACCGCCTTCGGGGCGGCCGCCCTCGTCGCCCTGGTCCTGGTCTGGGCCGCCTCGGCGTTCCTTGTGCGCCAATCGATCGCGCCGGTAGCGCGGAGCATGGCGCAGATGCGGCGCTTCATGGCCGACGCCGCCCACGAGTTGCGCACACCGGTGACGGTGGTGCGCACCAAGGCCGAGGTCGCCCTGCAGCGGCCGCGCGACGCCGAGGGCTACGCGGAGGCCCTCCGCGGCATCGAGGTCGAATCGCGCCGGCTCAGCACCTTGGTGGGCGACCTGCTCACCCTGGCCCGCGCGGACGCCGGCGAGCGACCGGCGCAGCTGGTGCCGTGCTTCCTCGACGACGTCACCCTCGATGCCTGCGACGCGGCCCGCAGCCTGGCCACGGTGGCCGGGATCACCCTCGCGATCGACGATTTCGAGGAGGCACCGGTGCGCGGCGATCCGGAGCTGCTGCGTCAGGCGGTCCTGATCCTGCTCGACAACGCGATCAAGTATTCGCCCGCCGGCGGCACCGTGCATGTCGCGGTGGGCCGCACCGGCGACTTGGCCCGGCTGACCGTGCGGGACCACGGTCCGGGGATTGCGCCCGCGGACCATGCCAGGGTGTTCGATCGCTTCTACCGGGGCGAGCACGCCCGCGGCCCGCGCGGCGAGACCGCCCCGGGCGCCGGACTGGGGCTGGCGATCGCGCAGTGGATCGCGCGCGTCCACGCCGGTCGGCTCGCCCTCGAGGACGCCCCGGGGGGTGGCACCCTGGCGGTGCTGCAGCTGCCACCCCCCTCGGGGCATCCCACGGCCTGACAGGAGGGTGACAGGTCCGGGCGCTAGCGTCCGGGCATGACCTCCCCCGGCGACACGGCCCGCCTCTCGCTGGCCTTGGCCCTCTCCCTCGCGGCGCCACTCCCGGCCCAACAGGCGGATGGTCCCGCGCCGCTCACGCGCGCCGAGGCCCGCGCCCTCGCGCGCGATCACGCGCCCCTGCTGCCAGTCGCCGCTGCGGACACCCTCGCCGGCGCAGCCGCGGCTCTCGATGGCCGGCTTCGGAACGATCCGTCGCTGGCGGCGTCGTGGACCAAGTCGGTCCCGCGCGGGCATCTCGAGGTGACCTGGCCGCTGGACGTGGCCGGGATCCGTGGCGCGACCCGACGGGCCGGCGACGCCCGTCGGGAGGCGTCCGACGCGCGGTGGCAGGCCGCGCTCGCCGAGGCGGTCCTGGGCGCGGACACGACCTACACCCGCGCGGCGGCGGCCCGTGAGCGCATGACGCTGAGCACCGTGAACGCCGAGGCGGCGGCACGGCTGCTCGCGCTCGCGCGGCAGCGGCGCGACGCCGGCGATGCCAGCACGCTCGAGGTCGAACTGGCGACGCTCACCGCCGGGCGGGCGGCGCAGGATGCCGCCACGGATTCCCTCGCGTACGCCTCGGCCACCCTGGCGCTGCAGGAGGCGATCGGCGCGCCGACCGACCGGATCCGCTGGACACCGAGCGATGACGTGGGAGCGCCCCGCGAGATCCCCACCCTCGCGGCAGGGCTCCCCGCGATCACGCGCGCCGCCGAGCTGGACGTGGCCGCGGCGCGGTTCGGAACGCTGGCTGCACGGCGCACCCGATTCGGCGGGATCGCCGCCTTGACCGGGATCGAGTTCGGCGACCCGAGCGGCAGCGAACCGGGCATCCTGCCGGTCGTCGGGGTGAGCCTGCCGCTGCCGCTCTGGAACCGGCAGCGCGGCCAGGTCGCCCTGGCGGACGCGGCCGAGGCCGCGGCCCGCGCGACGCGCGACCGGTTGCTCCTGGCGAGCGCGGCCACCGTCGCCCGCACCCGCCGCGCGTACCAGGTCGCGTCGGCGCAGCTCGAGCAGGACGGCGAGCTGCTCGAGACCGCGGCGCGCCTCGAGTCGATGGCCGACCTGGCCTATCGCGAGGGCGAGGCGACGCTGGTCGAGGTGCTCGCGACGCGACAACAGGCGCGGGAGATCCGCGCCCTCCACCTCCAGCACCAGGCCGATGCCAGCGTCGCGGCCGCGACGCTGCGCTGGCTCGGTGGCCTCGACGAGGCGCTCCCGTGACGCGAATCCGCCCCGCCCTGCTGGTCCTCTCCCTCCTGGCCACGGCCTGCGGCGGCGCCGATGAGGCTGCCACACCCGCCGTGCCCGAGGTCGCGGTGGCGACCGCGATGGCGGCCAGGGGAACCTTCCAACCCACCGTGGTGGCCCTGGGCCGGGTGATTCCCCGCGAGGGACACATCGCGCGGCTCGCGGCGCCGACGGCGACCCGCGTCATGGCCATCCGCGTGAGCCAGGGCGCGGCAGTCCGCCGCGGCGCCATCCTCGTCGAGCTCGACACCCGACCGCTCGAGGCCGATCGCCTCGGGGCAGACGCGGCCCTCGTCGCGGCCGATTCCGCGTGGCGCCGCGCGGTGCGGCTGCAGGAGGCGGGCATCGTGGCGCGGCGCGATGTCGAGGCGCGCGCGGCGACGCTCGCCCAGGCGCGGGCGGCGGCCGTGGGCGCCACGCGCACGGCAGAGCTCGCGGTCCTGCGGTCTCCGCTCGACGGCATCGTCACGCAGGTGAGCGCCACCCTCGGCGCCTCGGTGGACCCGGGCACGGTGCTCGTGGAGGTGATCGACCCCACGGCGCTCGACATCGACCTCGACCTCGGCCCTGCCGATGCGAGCCGGCTGCGACCCGGCATGATCGGCCTCGTGACCGGCGCGGCCTCCGCGGCCGACACCCTCGGCGAGGCCACCGTGCGCACGATCGCGGGGACCGTCGATTCGATGGGGGGTGCCGTGCGCGTCCGGGTCCGGATCGTCACGCCGCGTCGGACGCTCCGAGGCGGCGAGCCGGTCCGGGCCGTGCTGCGGCTCGCCCCGCTCGCCGACGTGGTGCTGGTCCCGGTGGCGGCCCTGGTGCCCGAGGGGGACGCGGAGGTCGTGTTCGTCGTGGACGACGCGCGGGTGGTCCATCGTCGCGTGGTGGCGGTCGGCGACCGCGATGCGGTGCATGCGGTCGTGGCGAGTGGCCTCCAACCGGGAGAGCGGGTGGTGACGGTCGGGGCCTACGGCATGGTCGACGGCGCCCGCGCCGTCGTGGACACGACCGGCGCGCCATGAGTCGATTGCCGGGGCTCGGCGGGCTGCACGGCCATCGGCGCGCGATCTACCTCGTGGTCGCGATGCTGAGCGTGGCCGGGATCTGGGCCGGCCGACGCCTGCCCTCGGCCATCTACCCCGAGCTCGAGTTCACCCGCGTCACGATCGTGAGCGATGCCGGCGTGCTCGGCGTCCGGCAGGTGCTCTTCGGGGTGATCCGGCCGATCGAGGAGGCGGTCGCCGTGGTGCCCGGGGTGACCCGGGTCGAGTCGCGCGCGATTCGCGGGGGCGGCGAGACGACGATCTCCTTCGCGCCCGGCACCGACATGGCCAACGCCCTGCAGCAGGTGCAGGCCCGGGTGAACCAGGTGCAGCCCGACCTGCCACCCGGCATCGGGCTGCAGGTCGAACGACTCACCCCCTCGCTCTTCCCGATCCTCTCCTACAACCTCGAGGGCGGCGACCCCGCCGAACTGCTCGACATTGCCCGCTACCGGTTGCGGCCCCAGCTCTCCCGGATCCCCGGGGTGGCGCGCGTCGACGTGATGGGAAGCGTCGGACGGGAGATCGAGGTGATCGCCGACCCGGTCCGGCTCGCGGCCCGCGGCTTCACCTGGGACGCACTGGCCGGTGCGATCCGCGACGCGACCACGGTGACCGCCCTGGGCCAGGCGCCTGCCGACTACCGGCAGTACCTCCTGCTGGCAGGCCAGGAGATCCACGCCGACTCGATGGTGGCCGACCTCGTCGTCGGGCCGCAGGTCCGGGTGCGCGACCTCGCCACCGTGCGACGCGGAACGACCGACCGGGTGCGGCTCGTCACCGGCGACGGGCACCCCTCCGCCTTCATCACGGTCAGCCGCCAGCCCGGCGGCAACACGCTCGCGATCGCCGACAGCATCGCGAGTCTCTCGCGCCGGCTCGCGCCGTCGCTCCCGCCCGGGGTGCGCCTGGTGCCGGTCTATGACCAGGCCGTGCTGGTGCGCGACGCGGTGCAGTCGGTGCGCGATGCGATGCTCCTCGGTGCGGTCCTCGCCGTCGTGGTCCTGCTGGCCTTCCTGGGTGACCTTCGGGTGACGGCGATCTCCGCCGCCGTCATCCCGCTCACCATGGCTATCACGACGCTGGTGATGTCGCTCCTCGGCCAGACCTTCAACCTGATGACGCTCGGCGCGATGGCGGTGGCGATCGGCCTGGTGATCGACGATGCCGTGGTGGTCACCGAGAACATCGTGCGGCAACTCGCCGCCACCGGCGACCGCCTGCACGCCGTCGGCCTCGCGGTGCGCGAGCTGGCCTGGCCGGTGACGACCTCCACGCTCACCACCGTCGTGGTCTTCCTGCCACTGGGGCTGCTGACTGGCGTCGAGGGACAGTTCTTCCGCACCCTGGCGCTGACGCTCACCGTCGCGGTCACCGTCTCACTCCTGCTGGCGTTCACGCTGATCCCGGTACTGGCGGGTCGATACCTGCGCGAGCCGTCCGGCGAGGCACCGGGGGAGACCGAACGGTTCGCAGGACTGAGCGAGTGGTACGGCAGGTCGCTCGAGCGGGTCCTCGGCCGGCGCGGCTGGGTGCTCGGGGTCGCGGCCCTGTTGCTGGTCGGCGGCGGCGTCGGCTACCGGATGGTGGGCACCGGGTTCCTGCCGGAGATCGACGAGGGGGCCTTCGTCCTTGACTACTTCACCCCTGGGGGGACGGCCCTTCCCGAGACCGACCGACAGCTGAAGGTGGTCGAGCAGATCCTGCTCGACACCCCGGAGGTGGAGGCGATCTCGCGGCGTACCGGCGCCGAGCTGGGGCTGTTCGCGACGGGGCAGAACACGGGTGACTTCATCGTCCGGTTGCGGCCGCCGTCCGCGCGCACGCGCCGGACGCAGGACATCATCGACGACGTGCGGGGCCGCATCGAGACCAGCGTCCCGCAACTGCGGATCGAGTTCGTCCAGATCCTCACCGACGTGATCAACGACCTCGCGGGCGTCCGCAGTCCGGTCGAGCTCAAGCTGTTCGGTTCCGACCTCGACGCACTCGAGGCGTACGGCCAGACCCTCGCCAGCCGCCTGGTGGGGATCCCCGGCCTCGAGGACATCTACGATGGCGTGAGCGAGCCTGCCGCCGAAATGACGATGACGGTTGCCACACCGGCGCTGCGCCAGAGCGGCCTCACGCCCGCCGACCTCACCGCCCAGGTGAGCGGTGCGCTGACCGGGGTCGTGGCCGGCCAGGTGTTGCTCGACGACCGGGGGATCGGCATCCGGGTTCGCGCGCCGGATGCGGTGCGGTTCGCCCCCGAGGGACTCGCCGCGCTCCCGGTCCTGGTGCCGGGGCAGCGCCAGGCGGTCCCGCTCGCCACGTTCGCCTCGTTCGCGCCGCACCTCGCGCGCGGCGAACTGTGGCGCGAGAACCAGCAGCAACTGATCACCCTTACCGCCGACCTTGGTGCCAGGCCACTCGGCGACGTGATGCGCGATGTCCGACGAGTGCTGGCGGAGGTCCCGGCGCCGCACGGCATCACGGTGCAAGTGGCGGGACAAGACGCCGGGCAGCAGGCGGCGTTCCGGGCACTCCTCGGTGTCCTGCTGCTGGCGGCGGTCAGCGTGGTGGCGGTAATGGTGGTGCAGTTCCGTTCGTTCACCGAGCCACTGGTGATCCTGTTCGCGGCCCCGCTCTCGTTCGTCGGTGCGCTGCTGCTGCTGACCGTGACCGGCACCGTGCTGAACGTCAGTAGCATCATGGGACTGATCTTCCTCGTCGGCCTGGTGGTGAAGAACGGCATCATCCTGCTCGACTTCGTCGAGCACCGCCTCGCCGACGGCGCCCCCCTCCGGCTCGCGGTGGTCGAGGCCGCGCGCATCCGCCTCCGGCCGATCCTGATGACCACCCTCTGCACCCTGTTCGGCCTGTTCCCCCTCGCCCTCGGCCTCGGGGCCGGAAGCGAGATGCAGCGCCCGCTGGCGCTCGCCGTCATCGGCGGACTGGCGCTCTCGACCCCGGTCACGTTGTACCTGGTTCCCACGCTGTTCCTGGCGATCCGCGAACGCGGCGCGCCCATCCACCCACTCGGAGACTGAGACCATGATCCTCACCCCACGACACACCCTTGCCGCGCTGGCGACCCTCACCCTGCTGGCAGGCGCGGCCTGCAGCGAGGGTCGTGACGCGGACGAGAACACGGAAGGTCAGCCGGCCGTGAGCGCCGAATCCGGCACACCCATGACCGAAGCGCGGGAAGAGCGGGACGACGAGGAAGGAGAAGAAGGCGAGGAGGAGGGCACGGAGGCACTCCAGCGGGAGGCGAGGGTGACCGAGGCGGCCGCCCGCGCCACCGCGCTGGCCGCGGTGCCGGGAGGCGTTGTCGAGAAGTACGAGCTGGAGCGCGAGGATGGCAAGCTGATCTACTCCTACGACATCCGCACTGCCGGAAAGTCCGGCATCGACGAGGTCCATGTCGACGCGATCAGTGGCGCCGTGATCTCCAACCAGCACGAGACTCCCGAGGACGAGGCCAAGGAGGCAGCCGAGGACGCAGCAAAGGCCGGGGGCACCTGACACTCTGGGGAGGGAGTGGGCGCCCGTGGCCCACTCTCTCCCCCTTCGGCCCGCCCCCGCCCGGCCCCCACCCGGTCGCCGCTACATTTGGGGACCTATGGACATCACCGAACTGCAGCGGGCCAAGCTGCCCGCGCTCCCCGAACGTCTCGAGGGGCTGGCCGCCCTCGCCTGCAACCTCTCCTGGAGCTGGCACCGCCAGGCCCGGGCCATCTTCCGCCGGGTCGACCCGGTCGGCTGGCGCGAGGCCGACCACAACCCGATCCGGCTGCTGCGCGCGGTCGATCCCGCCCGCCTCGAGGCGCTGACCCGCGATCGCGACTTCCTCGCCCACTATGACGAGGTGATGGCGTGGTTCGCCGTCGACCGCAGCGGCAGCGACGGCTGGTTCCGCGAGACCTGGCCCGAGCTCTCCCCCGAGCACCCGGTGGCCTACTTCTGCGCCGAGTTCGGGCTGCACGCCTCGGTGCCGATCTACTCCGGTGGCCTCGGCGTCCTCGCGGGCGATCATTGCAAGACCGCCTCGGACATCGCACTCCCGTTCGTCGGGATCGGTCTCTTCTACAAGAAGGGATACTTCGACCAGCGGATCCGACCCGACGGCTGGCAGGAGGACGGTGACGACGCGGTCGACCCCGAGCTGACGCCGCTGGTCCGGATCCCCGGCCCCGGCGGGGTGCCGTGGCAGACGGTGCTGCAGATCTTCGATCGGTCGGTCCACGTCGCCGTCTGGACGATGACGGTGGGCCGCGCCCCGATCTACCTGCTCGACACCGACCTCGACATCAACGACCCCGAGGACCGCACCCTCACGAGCAAGCTCTATTCGGGCGGTCTCCCGATGCGGCTGCGCCAGGAGTGGGTGCTGGGCGTCGGCGGCATCCGCGTCCTGCGCGCGCTCGGCATCACCCCCGGCGCGTGGCACGCCAACGAGGGCCACGCCGCGTTCATGATGCTCGAGCGCGCGCGCGAGGCGGTCACCGCCGGTGCCACGCTCGACGAGGCGGTGCGCGAGGTGCGTCGCACGACGCTCTTCACCACCCACACGCCGGTGCCGGCCGGTCACGATCACTTCGCGGTCGGCAACGTCGCCGCCTGCGCCGGCGCCGAGTGGCTCTCCGGCTTCGGCGTGCCGATGGAGCAGGTCCTCCAGCTCGGCGTGCATCCCGCGCGCGGACTCGACCAGTTCCACATGACGGTGCTCGCCCTCCGCCTCGCCGGCCACGTCAACGGCGTGGCGCAGCGGCACGGGATCGTCTCGCGCGAGCTCTGGGGCGACGTCTGGGGCGATCGCCCGACCGCGGAGGTGCCGATCGGCGCCGTCACCAACGGCGTGCACCTCGCGACCTGGATGGCGAACCCGATCATGCGACTGCTCGACCGCCACCTCGGCACCGACTGGGGCGCCCGTCGTGACGAAGCCGAGACGTGGGATGCCGTGCTGGGACTGGACAGCTTCCGGTTGTGGCGCGAGCATCAGGGCCTGAAGGGGCTCCTCCTCCGGCACATTCGCGAGGAGGCGCGGCGGCGCTGGTGCGGCACCTGGACCGAGGCCGCGCAGGTCGTGGCCGCCGGGACGCTGCTCGACCCGGAGGCGTTCACGATCGGATTCGCACGGCGGTTCGCGACCTACAAGCGCGCCAACCTGCTGTTCCGCGACGTCGAGCGGCTGCGGGCGATGCTCACCGATGCCCAGCGACCGGTGCAGCTGGTGATCGCCGGCAAGGCGCACCCGCAGGACGATCCGGGCAAGGAGGTCCTCCGGTCGCTGTACCACTTCACCCGCGACCCGATGTTCGCGGGCCGGGTGGCGTTCCTCGAGGACTACGACATGCACCTGGCCCACCTGCTGGTGCAGGGGGTCGACCTCTGGCTGAACGTGCCGCGGGTCCCCCTCGAGGCGAGCGGCACGAGCGGGATGAAGGCGGCGCTCAACGGCGTGCCGCACCTCTCCACCTTCGACGGCTGGTGGGAGGAGGGGGCGACCGGGCGCAACGGCTGGACGATCCCGCGCGCGAGCGATGACGAGACCGCCGACGCCGAGGACGCCGAGCAGCTGTACCGCCTGCTGGAGCAGGAGATCGTCCCGATGTGGTACCAGCGTGATGACGACGGGGTCCCGCAGGCCTGGGTCCAGTTCATGAAGGAGGCGATCCGCGTGGCGGGCCGCCGGTTCACCTCGCGGCGGATGCTGCAGGACTACGCCACCCGCTACTACGCGCCGATCCTCCGGGGCGACCCCTTCACCGACGACCCACCGATCGGCTGACCGATGCCCGCTCCTCCACCGATGCCACTGCCCGCGATCGACGGCCAGGTGCCGACGATCGTCCACCTGAGCGCCGAGTACTACCCGTACGCGCGCACCGGTGGACTGGCGGAGGCCGCGTGGGGACTGCACCGCCTGCAGCATGGCCGCGGTCGGCCGACCGCGGCGCTGCTGCCGCTGTTCCGGACGGTGCGCAAGCACCTCGTCGATCCGGTGCAGGTCGGCGACCCGCTGACGCTGCACTTCGGCACCCGCACCGAGACGTTCCGCCTCTGGCGCGACCAGCAGCCGGCATCGGGAACACCGAGCTGGTTCATCGAGCACGGCGAGCTGTTCGATCGCGACGGCATCTACGGCGAGGGCGGCGCCGACTACCCCGACAACCACTTCCGGTTCGCGGCGTTCTCGGCGGCGGCGATCGCGTTCCTGCCGCGACTCACCAGCGGGCCGGTGGTGCTGCACGCCCACGACTGGCACGCGGCACTCGCCTCGGTGTACCTGCGCACCTGGTTCGCGGGCGACCCGTGGTTCGACCGGATCCCGGTCATCATGTCGGTCCACAACGGCGGCTATCAGGGCCACTTCCCGTCCCGGATCATCCCCGAGATCGGGCTCCCCTGGTCGCTCTACCGGTTCGATGCGCTGGAGTGGCACGACCAGGTCAACCTGCTCAAGGGCGGCCTGATGCACTGCGACGTCGCGACGACGGTCTCGCCGACCCACGCGATCGAGCTGCGCACGGCGGCCGGCGGGTTCGGGCTCCACGAGGTGTACCAGTGGATGGGCGAGCGGTTCACCGGGATCCTGAACGGCATCGACCAGCACGAGTGGGATCCGGCGGTCGACCCCAAGCTGGTCGCGAACTACGGCGCCGAGGACCTCGGCGGCAAGGCAGCGTGCAAGGCGGAGCTGCAGCGACGGTACGCGCTGCCGGAGGATGCCGGGGTCCCGCTGGTCGCGCTGGCCGGGCGGCTGGTCACCCAGAAGGGGCTCGACCTCATCATCCACAACGCGCACCTCTTCCGGATGCACGCGCAGTTCGTCTTCCTCGGCAGCGGCGAGCGCAAGTTCGAGGAGGGGCTGCGAACCATCCAGCAGCACCTGCCGGGGCGGATCGGGATCGAGACCGCGTTCTCCGATGACCTGGAGCACGCGATGATGGCGGGCGCCGACATCTTCATGATGCCGTCGCAGTACGAGCCGTGCGGCCTGACGCAGATGCGCGCCCAGCGCTACGGGACGATCCCGGTCGCGCGCCGCGTGGGCGGGCTCGCCGACACCATCGACGACGGGGTCTCGGGCTTCCTGTTCGACGCCTACGACGAGCGCGCCCTCGCGGGCGGGATGTGGCGCGCCCTCACCGAACTCGGCGCGCCGCGCGCGTGGCGCGAAATGCAGGACGCGGCGATGCGCAAGGACTTCGACTGGTCGAACGTCGCCGAGGCCTACGTGCGGATCTACGGCCGGGCACTCCGGCGGCGTGCGGCGATGGTGCGAGGGGAGGGCTGATGCGCTTCGTCCTCGTGCTCCACTCGCACATGCCCTGGGTGCTGACCCACGGCCGCTGGCCGCACGGCGCCGACTGGCTCTCGGAGGCGGTGCTCGACACCTACCTGCCGCTGCTGCTCTGGCTGGAACGCGCCGAGGCCGCGAACGACCCGGTCCGCGTGACCCTCGGCATCACCCCGATCCTCGCGGCGCAGCTCGCGCACCCGGCGCTCGGCCCGGAGATCGCGCAGTACTTCGCGCATCGCCGCACCACGCTCGACGAGGCGCCCGAGGGGCTGCGGGCCTCCGGGGACGCGCACCTGCTCCCGCTGGTGCCGTGGTGGCAGGAGCATCTCGCGATGCTCGAGGCGCTCTGGACCCGACTCGATGGCAACCTGCTCGCGGCGTTCCGCCGTCACGCCGAGGCCGGGCGCCTGGAGCTGATCACCTCGGGCGCAACCCACGGCTTCATGCCGCTGCTCGCGCGCGACGAGTCGATCCGGTTCCAGTTCCTCCTCGGCCGCGCCGAGCACCTGCGCCACTTCGGGGAGCTGCCGCGCGGGGTGTGGGTGCCGGAGTGCGCCTACCGGCCCGCCGGCCCGTGGCAGCCATGGCCGTCTGCACCGGCCTCGCGACACCGGGTGGGGATCGAGGACCATCTCCGCCATGCGGGGTTGCGCTGGTTCGTGGTCGATGCTCACCTCGCCCGTGCCGGGGCCGCGTGGGAACTGTACGAGAAGAAGGCGCTGCGCCCGGCAGATGATGACAGCGAGTGCTCGCCGTACCGGGCGTGGGAGGTGGGCGAGCGCCCGCCGCGGAGCCGGCCGGTGCACGTCGTGGTGCGCGACCCGGAGACGACGGCGCAGGTGTGGAGCCGCCACGGCGGATATCCGGGCGATGCGCGCTACCTGGAGTTCCACAAGATCCGCTATCCCGGCGGCCTCAAGCTCTGGCGGGTCACTGATCCCCAGGCCGATCTCGGCGCGAAGGAGGCGTACGAGCCCGATCGCGCTCGCGAGGCGGCGGCGCAGCATGCTGCCCACTTCCGCACGGTCCTCGATCGGGTGGCCGCGGCCGCCGCGGCCGGCGACGCGGCGATCGTCGCGCCGTTCGACACCGAGTTGTTCGGGCACTGGTGGTTCGAGGGACTCGACTTCCTCGCCGACCTGTATCGCCAGCTCGCCGGCGACGCCGAGATGGCGGCGGTGAGCGGCACGGAACTGCTGGAGGCCGATCCGCCCACGACCGCGATCCAGCTGCGGGCGGGTTCGTGGGGTGCAAACGGCGACTTCTCGAAGTGGCTCAACGACGAGACCGCGTGGACCTGGGAACGACTCTGGCCGCTGGAAGAGCGGTTCTGGAACGCCGCGCCGGGCGCCCTCGCCGACGGCGGGCTGAACGCGGTCCTCGAACAGGCGGCGCGCGAACTGCTGCTGGCCCAGTCGTCGGACTGGCAGTTCATCATCTCGACCGGCGCGGCCGGCGACTACGCCAGCCGCCGGTTCGTCGAGCATTGCAACGCACTGGCCGAGTTGCTGCCGGCGCTCGAGGGGTGGGGCGATCGCGACCAGGCGCACGCCGCCGCCGATCGCTTGCGCCAGGTGGACGACCCGTTCCCCGACCTCCTCGGCGCGCTCGCCGCGGCGAGCGACCTTCCCGCGAGCTGATGGGCACCTCGCGGCACGTCGTGGTGCACGCGCACTGCTACCAGCCGCCGCGCGAGGAGCCGTGGCTGGAACTGGTGCCGCGGGAGCGCGGCGCGGCGCCGGATCACGACTGGAACGCACGGATCACCCGCGAGTGCTATCGGCCGCTGTCCCGCGCTCGGCTGCTCGATGCCTCGGGGCGAATCACCGGGCTCCACAACGCGTGGGCCTGGCTGTCGTTCAATGTCGGTCCGACGCTGGTCCACTGGCTCGAGCGCCACGCCGTCGATGTGCTGGAGGCGATGGTGGCAGGCGACCGTGCGGCGATCGGGCGCACCGGGCACGGCACGGCGATCGCCCACCCGTACCATCACGTGATCCTGCCGCTCGCCTCGCGCCGCGACAAGCGGACGGAGGTGCGCTGGGGCCTGCGCGAGTTCCGGCGGGTGTTCGGCCGCGACGCGCTGGGGATGTGGCTGCCGGAGACCGCCGTCGACGAGGAGACGCTCGAGATCCTCGCGCAGGAGGGCGTCCGCTACACCATCCTCGCGCCTCACCAGGTCACCGCACCCGACGGCGACGGGCGACCGCTTCGCTGGCGCAGCGGCGACGCGGAGCTCCTCCTGCTGCCCTACGAGGGCACCATCGCCCACGAGGTCGCCTTCGGTGACCTGCTCCGCGATGCCGACCGACTCGCGGGGCGCCTCGGATCGCCCAACAACCCGCGCGTCACGGCGATCGCGACCGATGGCGAGACCTACGGCCACCATCACCGCTTCGGTGACCTCGCGATCGCGGGGGCGATCGAGCGGCTCTCCCGGATGGCGGACGTGCAGCTCGTCGGCGCCGATGCGGTGATGGCCACCCTGGAGCCCGCCGGCGACGCGACGCTGGTCAGCCCCACGTCGTGGAGCTGCATCCACGGCGTCGGGCGCTGGCAGGAAGAGTGCGGCTGCCGGATGGACCCCGCCACCAACCAGCGCTGGCGGGCGCCGCTCCGTGCGGGACTCGAGGTGGTCGCGCGGGGCCTCGATGCGGTGGTCGAGCGCGAGTGGCCGGGTGACGCCGGCAATCGCCACGAGGTGCGCGACATCGCCGGACCGGGACTCGATGGGGCCGGGCCGCTCGATCCGGCGGTTCGGCGGCTGCTCGAGGCGCAGGTGCACGCCCTCGCGATGTTCACCTCGTGCGCGTGGTTCTTCGACGACCTCGCGCGCATCGAGCCCCGCGTCGTGTTGCGGCATGCTGCCCGCGCGCTGGAGCTGCTCCCGACGGCCGACGCGGAGGCGCTGGAGGCGGCGCTGCGCACCGCACTGGCGGAGGCGGACAGCAATGACCCGGCCGATGGCACGGGGGTCGACATCTGGGAGCGGGACATCCTCCCGGGTCGCCGGGCTACCGCGGCGCTGGTCGCCGGGATCGCGGCGGTGCGCGATTTCGCCCCCGATGCCCTCGGCGATCTCGTGATGCCGGCCCACACCTGGCGCGTCGAGGGCGACGAGATCATCACGATCCACCGGCGCGCGGGGGTCGAGCGACGCTGGCGCACGGAGACGGTCAGCTTCGGCGTCGTGGCCGAGCGCGTGCACGTCCGCGAGCTCGATCGCGGTGAGGCGATCGTCATCGGGGCGCGCGAGTTCCCCGCCCCGTTCCGGCGGCGGTTGCTCGCCCTGGCCGGCCCGCTGGTGATGGAGGCCTGCTTCGGCCCCGGCGTGATGGGCGCGGGCGAACTGCTCGCGGCGGGCCGCACCGCCGTCCGGGAGGCGACCCTCGAGGCGAGCTGGGGCCTGGTGGCGCGCGACGGGCTGGACGCCGCCGACGTGGTGGTGCACGGCGCGCTCGATCTCTATGCGCTGGAGGACCTCGACCTGCCCGACGACGCCCGGAGCAGGGCGTTCGAGCGCCTCGCCGCGCTGCCGGCGACGACGGCCCGCGAGCGGCTGGCGGAGCGCTTTGGGACGTGAAGCGGGAAGCGGGAGGGGCGAATCTGTCACCCCGAGCCAAAGGCGAGGGGGCGGAGCCCGACGTGCGGCTCCGCCCCCTCGCTGCGCTCGGGGTGACAGGACCGCCCCTCGCTACATCGTCACCACCACCCCGAAGCTCCCGAAAAACCTCCCCGCATTCGGATCGACCTCGGCGAAGCGCGTCGTGAGGCCGAGGTTCGAGCCGACCCGGTAGCCTCCCTCGACGACGAACTGCAGCGGCCCGGCGTGGATCCCCACGTCGAGGGCGGTCGTGAGCCGGAGGCCGGAGAGGTCGGGTTCCAGAGGCGGTCCAACCTCATCGGTCTCGGGATCGACGTAGGCGACCTCGCCCGAACCCGAGAGCAGGTCGGCCCCCGCACCAGCGGCGATCTCGAAGTTGCCGAACCGCTTCCCGACGAAAAGCCGGACGTCAATCGCCTTGGCGTTGAAGGTGTACGCCGTGGTGTTGCCGTCGGTCGTCCCGCCGAGCCGCACCTGCGGGGTCGTGCGCCGCATGATGCTGAGCGAGACCACCGGGAGTTGCTCCCCCTCGAAGGCGAAGCGGAGTCCCCAGTCGAGCGAGACCGACGCTCCGCCGATGGTGTTGGAGCCCGGCACCACCGTGAACGCGGTGGTGCGATTCTCGGGGACGAACAGCGCGGAGAGGAGCACGTCGATCCCGACGGTCCCCATCGGCATCACCATCTGCGCGAGACCGGCGGCGAGGTCGAGGTGCGGGGCGTAGAACTGGACCCGTCGCCCGACCGGGACCGTGTCGGCGACCCCGTCGTAGGCGAGGTCGGGGATCACCGTCTGTGCGGTGGTGAGGCGGAAGCCGAGGGCAACGTGCCCGAACTTGCCGATCGCCCGGGCACTGCCGAGTCGCGGGTTGCCGCCGTTGCTGAGCAGCGCGGCGAACGGATGCAGCATCGCC
>ERZ795053.2760-NODE-2760-length-20717-cov-5.363469_pt1 | contig 20717 bp, 23 predicted proteins | sample MGYA00375137_ERZ795053 | MGnify/ENA primary metagenome ERZ795053 (study PRJEB30182, sample SAMN05720284) | activated sludge metagenome | isolation source: Anaerobic digester | place: Hong Kong | collected 2014-12-17 ...
TTACATTCTTTTTGAGCTCTCTGATGATAGTGCAGATCTCTCACAATCCTCTTCTCCCAGGGAAATCTGGTATGTAAGTCTGCTTCCTTTCATCTTTTCAGCCGCAAAGCACAGTCCATTTGTCCGTGTATCCAGGAAGGGATGGTCTATCTGGAAAGGATCTCCCGCCAGTATTATCTTGGTTCCCGCACCGGCCCTTGTGATGATTCCCTTGACCTGTTTCGGCGTCAGATTCTGAGCCTCGTCTATTATAACCCATTGTCCCACGATGGAGCGACCCCGTATGAAAGCAATGGCTTCTGTATTTATTATCTTTCGGTCAAAAAGTTCCTGTATCTTGTCGCTTAGCTCATGCTCGTGATTGAATTTATCCTTGTTTTCAGAGTCAAGAAGTATTTCAAGATTATCGATTATGGGACGCATGAACGGAGCAATTTTTTCTTCTTCGGTACCAGGCAGAAATCCAATGTCTTCATCCATCTTCACATTTGGTCTGCAAACCAGAATTTTTCTATATGCATGCTCCTCAACAACCTTTTGAAGACCCGTTGCCAGAGAATAGAATGTCTTTGCCGTACCTGCGGGTCCCTTAAGAATTACCAACGGTGCATTATCAGAATCCGTCAGCAAAGCCTCCTGCATGAATTTTTGATGAGCATTCCTGGGATTTACACCAAAGGGACGTTCCGTGGCATGAATCAACTTTACAATTTTCTTTCCGTCAAATCTACCAAGGGCTGTATGGTTAAGATTCGTCAGAGAGTGAATTATTAGGAACTGGTTCATGATCAGATTCCCATCTGCCATCATGGAGTTTTCATAATTGATGTAAACACCATTGAGATCAATGCTGCCGTTGGTGTAGAAATCATTTATCTTTTCGTCATCTGCGTATACATTGCATAGGCCTGTATACTGCTCATCATACCTTGGTACTTGCTCTGCATAGAAATCCTGTGCAGTAACACCGACAATTTCTGCTTTGATTCGTTCAAAAATATCCTTGGAAATGAGAATTGTCTTCAGACCCTCCTCCTTCAACCCAAGGCAAACCTTCAATACTCTGTTGTCATTCTTTTTGGGATCCCAGCACTCTGGGAGCCTGACGTTTTCGCAATTGAGTTCTATTCTGAGCATTCCTCCGCTTTGAAGTTCCACGCCCTTGCTGATATCACCCTGTGTCCTTAATTCATCAAGAATCCTGGATGTTTCCCTGGCATTTGCGCCAAGTTCGCTGGGGTCCTTCTTGAACTTGTCCAGCTCCTCAAGGACCACTGCGGGAATCACTATGTCGTTGTCTTCAAAATGGTAGATTGCATAAGGGGATTGAAGAAGCACATTGGTGTCGATGACAAATGTTTTTTTCATTGGCATACCTCCGTTGAAAATAAAAAAGCACCTTCGCAACGACTGCGAAAATGCTCACATCAAATGTGTAACGGCTCTTCCATTGTATATTTCCCTGGTTATCATTGGTTTTCTGTTGGTCAATATAATCACCTGTTGGTTACATTATAATATACATTAATATAATAATCCACAACATTATGTTGCTTGATCAAAAATTTACTACAATATGTGGTATTTGGAGTCAATACAAATAACACGGTGTTTTTTAGTGATAATAACCAAAGGTCTCTATGCAACTTTGCACGGCTTGCATAATTGACGGTAAAAAATCAAAGTGATATAATCTGCTTGGTTAATTCTGATTTTTCATAATTTCCTAAACACAAAAAATCATATCCTAAGACGGAGAGGTGCAATATGCAGGATATAAATATACTGAAAACAAAAAATCTTGAGGATTTACGTTATATTGCCAAGATGATGGGCATTAAAAGTATAACCAAGTACAGGAAGGGAGAGCTCATAGATCTTATTCTTGAAGCCGGTGGCAAAGAGGAAGAAAAGCCTGTTGCAGCAGAAGTTGAACAGATTGAGATTGAAGAGATTCCCGCAACGGATGACATAGTCGAAGAAGAGACTGACATGGTCGAAGAAGAGACTGATGAAATCGAAACCGCAGCAGAAGAGCATAAGGAAGAAACAGGCAACGGCAGAAGAAGAAGGAAGTCCGGAAAAAGTGCCCCTCCTGCAGAAATACAGGACCAGGACCCTGTTGAGGGAATCCTTGAGGTTCTTCCCGATGGATATGGGTTCCTGAGAAGAGATAATTTCACTTATGGTCCCAAGGACATTTACGTTTCACCATCACAGATAAGAAAATTAAATCTCAGAACCGGCGACAAGATAACAGGTGTCGGCAGGGTCAAGACAGAAGGAGATAAATTCCAGGCTTTGCTCTTTGTTACAACTGTAAACGGAGATGACCCCGGAGAGGCAATAAGAAGAAAGAATTTTGATGCCCTTACACCGATTTTCCCTGAAGAAAGACTCACAATGGAAAAGAATCCAAGGGAACTTTCGACCAGGATCATTGACCTTATAGTTCCCATCGGAAAAGGCCAGAGGGGTCTTATAGTATCACCCCCCAAGGCAGGAAAAACGGTTCTGCTCAAAAAAATCGCAAACAGCATTTCAAAGAATTATCCCGAAGTACAGCTCATAGTCCTTCTTGTTGATGAAAGACCTGAGGAAGTTACTGACATGCAAAGGTCAATCGAAGGGGAAATCGCTTACTCAACCTTTGACAAAGTCCCTGAAAACCATGTAAAGATTGCAGAGATGGTTCTTGCCAGGGCACAGCGCCTTGTAGAGCAGGGTAAGGATGTTGTAATCCTTATGGACAGTATCACAAGACTTGCAAGGGCCTACAACCTTACGATGACACCAACCGGAAGAACCCTTTCAGGAGGTCTCGATCCCGGCGCACTCCATAGCCCAAAGAGATTCTTCGGCGCAGCCAGGAACATTGAGTTCGGAGGAAGCCTTACAATCATCGCAACTGCTCTTGTTGAAACAGGAAGCAGGATGGATGATGTTATATATGAGGAATTCAAGGGTACAGGTAATATGGAACTGCACCTTGACAGAAAACTTTCAGAGAAGAGGATTTTCCCGGCAATTGACATAAGCCGCTCCGGGACAAGAAGGGAAGACCTGCTCCTGAACCAGAAGGAACTGGAAAGCATCTGGACCATAAGGAAGGCCATGAGCAACATGGGTACTGCTGAAGTAACCGAGTGGTTCATTGACAAGCTGATGAGAACAAAGACCAATGCTGACTTTGTCAATAACATCAATACAAAGGATGGAGTAACAAAGAGTGAATACTCTTGATAAAATCTCTTGTAATCCAAAATTCCTTGTGTTATAATACCCCTTGCGTCATTCAGATGAGGTATTCTGAGTGACCGAAAAAGCCCTATGAAAGAGGTGAGAGGATGAAAAAGGACATACATCCGAACTACGGAAAAGTAAATGTGCGTTGTGCATGTGGAAACGAATTTGAAACTGGTTCTACGAAAAAGGATATTACAGTGGAAATCTGTTCCAGCTGTCATCCGTTCTACACCGGAAAACAGAAACTTGTCGACAGTGGCGGCAGGGTTGATAAGTTCAAGAAGAAATATGGTATGAAGTAAATATCAAAGGGCCGGTAACATCGGCCTTTTTTATTAGAGGTAAAGACATGGCTAAAAAAACAAGCATAGGCGGAATGGCTCTTCTTGAGGGAATCATGATGATTGGCCCGGAGAAGAAATCTGTTGCGGTAAGGAAGCCCGATGGTGAGATAGACATAACCACGGAAACACTTGCCCACAATAAGAAAATAAGGAAAATACCCCTTGTCAGGGGCGTATATGGTATATTCACCCAGATGGTTTACGGGATCAAATCCCTGATGCATGCAGCTTCCCTTGTGGACATTGAGGAAGAGGGGGACAAGGAACCTTCGAAGTTTGAAAACTGGATGGAGAAGAAATTCGGGGACAAGGCTTTCAATATAATAATATACTTCTCAGTTGCATTTGCTTTGCTCTTCTCCGTAGGTCTTTTCATACTGCTTCCTAACCTTCTTGCAGGACTTATTTCAACCGGGAATGTATTTTTGAACAACCTGATTGAAGGTGTGCTGAGAATAGGCATTTTCTTTACATATATAGTACTGGTGTCAAGGATGAAGGATATCAGGCGGGTATGGATGTATCACGGAGCTGAGCACAAGACCATAAGCTGCTATGAGAATGACGAAGAACTTACAGTAGAGAATGCCAGGAAGTATACAACCAAGCATAAACGGTGCGGTACATCCTTCCTTTTCATAGTTTTGATAGTGAGTGTACTAATATTTTCATTCACGGGATGGAATTCCATGCTTTTGAATCTGGTTATACGTTTGCTGCTGATTCCGGTAGTTGCAGGTATCTCATATGAAATAATCAAAATTGCCGGTGCCAGTGACGGATTGTTCTCAAGGATTGCAAGCGCACCCGGACTTTTCTTCCAAAGATTCACAACAAAGGAACCTGACGATGAAATGCTGGAAGTTGCAATCGCTGCATTCAAGGCGGTGATTCCGGAGGAAGAAGGCTCCGATAAATGGTAATAGGAGATCTGCTGAAAACAGCGGCAAATAGACTTGGTGACGGAACCGGGGATTCATACAACGAAGCCCTGGTTCTTTTGACAATTGTCCTGGATTGCAGCAAGACTTATATATATGTTAATAAAAATGCTGAAGTGAGTGAGGAAGACACGAATAAGTATTTCGGGTATGTGCAGAGAAGGACGGATGGAGAACCAATTGCATATATTGCCGGCAGGGCCTGGTTCATGTCGCACGAATTCATTGTAAGTCCCGCAGTTCTTGTTCCGCGTCCTGAAACCGAAGGTCTCGTTGAAAGAGCTGCAGATCTGATTAAAAATGAATACAGTGGCAGTGCCATGGTTCTTGATTTATGTACCGGGAGCGGATGCATAGGTCTTTCACTTGCTTCAATGTTCAATGATCTCAAAGTGCACTTGTCCGACATAGATGAAGGCGCACTGGCCATAGCACGGATGAATACTGAAAAACTCGGGCTCTTAAACAGAGTTGCAGCAATCAAGAGCGATCTCTTTGAGTCCCTGGGAGAATATAAATATGACCTTATTCTTTCCAATCCCCCTTATGTTGCAGAAGGTGACAGTATCCATCTTGAGGAAGCTGTAAGACGTCATGAACCAGCCATTGCTCTCTTCGGAGGACAGGACGGGTATTCTTTTTATCGGAGGATTGCCAGGGAATCTGGTTCATATCTGAAACCGGAAGGTTACCTTATACTGGAAGCCGGAATAAGTCAGGCGGAAGGCATAACCGCAATTCTGACGGGCAATGGTTTCATAATTGTGGATATTAAAAATGATATCAATGGAATCCCGCGCACTATCACAGCCAAAAAGATATAAAACCCTGCATTTACCTATGATATAATTCATGTCAGAATGCCGGAGGACTTATATGAAGAATGAAATCATTCTTGTGGCGGCACGATCCCCTGAACTTGCAGATAAGATCAAGGGCGTACTGGAACAGGAATTTTTCAATATCACCGATACCTGTGTCTCAGGAAGTGAAACCCTGAGAAAGGTCAGAATGTACAAGCCTGACCTTATTGTCCTTGACTATGAAATGGGGGATATGACGGGTTTTCAGATTACTGAGGTGGTAATCAACGAATCCCTGGGATCGGTCATTCTTCTGGCAAACCAGATGCAAAAGGATTATGCAGAACAGTATTTTGAGTATCCGTATATGATAAGTCTGAGGAAGCCCATAAACAAAGCCGTTCTTTTGAACTCAGTGGAAATTGCACTGAAAAGCAGGCGGGGCATACAATCACTTGAAAATGAAATCTCGAGGCTCAAGGAAGATATTGAAACCAGGAAGAGCGTTGAAAAGGCGAAGGGTATCCTGATGAAAAGCCTTGGCATAAGTGAGGACGAGGCATATCAGAGGCTTCGGAAAAGAAGCATGGACAGCCAGGTTCCCATGAAGACCGTGGCTGATATAATAATTTCTACGATGGGATGATTAAATGAACAGGAAAAAGTATACATTTGACGATTTGATTGAGATTATGGCAAAGCTGCGCGGTCCGGATGGTTGTCCATGGGACAGGGAGCAGACCCATGAATCATTGAAAAGGCATATGCTCGAGGAGACCTATGAGGCTCTTGAGGCAATAGAAGCCGGCGACGATGAAATGATGAAGGAGGAGCTTGGGGATGTCCTTTTACAGATTGTGTTCCACGGTCGTATCGGTGAGGAAGACGGTAGGTTTGATACATCTGATATAGTTGATGGAATCTGTCGTAAGCTCATTGAAAGACATACTCATGTCTTCGGTGAGGATATAGCAAAGGATCCAGAAGCAGTACTGAAGAACTGGGACAGGATCAAGAACAAATCAAAGGGACTGCAGTCACATACTGAAAAAATCAATGCAATCCCAAAGACATATCCCGCTTTGCTCAGAAGTCTAAAGATACAGGAAAAGGCAGCCAAGGCAGGGTTCGACTGGGATGACCCGGAAGGTGCAATTGACAAAACCATGGAAGAAATAGGTGAATTCATGGAGGCCTGCAGGAAAAGGGACAGGCAGTCAATAAAGGATGAGATGGGTGATCTGCTTTTTTCCCTTGTAAATGTGTGCAGGTTCATGGACATCGAACCTGAGATAACATTGCAGGAGACATCCGACAGGTTTACCCGGAGGTTTGCATACATAGAGGAAAATGTGAAGAAAACAGGAAGAAAGATGGAGGACATGACCCTTGCTGAGCTGGACAGATTCTGGGATATGGCAAAGGAAGAAGGACTGTGATGAGACTGGATAAATTTCTGAAGGTATCAAGGCTTATAAAAAGGAGAACTGTTGCCGCAGAAGCCTGTGACAACAAACGTGTCAGCATAAACGGCAAGGTTGCAAAGGCATCTTCGAAGGTCAGCGAGGGAGATGTGATTGAAATATCATTCGGCAGCGGAATTACGAAAATCAGGGTCACCAAGGTCACTGAACACGCAACCAGGGAAGGTGCCGGAGATATGTACGAAATTATTTGACAACCAATGCCCTGTGTGTTAATATCAACAAGCAAGAAAACAAAGCAGAAGTAATCCGCTTCTCACCTGTGGGGATGATGTTCCCGGGTCAATAAAAAGATGATTAAGCTTTTTGTCCAGCGGGTTGTTTCTACGGCCCGTTGTTTTTTTGCAGAGGACTAACGGAAATGGGCTTAGGCCCGCAGTATTACGGAGGTGAAAAATATCGCTAAAGGAAATCAAGGTCCTACGAACCAAATGCGGATCAATGATGACATAATCGCAAAGGAAGTCAGGCTGATCGGACCCAACGGAGATATGATGGGAATAATGACGCCGGACAAGGCCAGGCAGATTGCTTACCAGAATGACCTGGATTTGGTTGAAATATCACCAAAGGCAAATCCGCCCGTGTGCAAGGTCATTGATTATGGAAAATTTATGTTTGATCAGACCAAGAAACAAAAGGAGGCTCTCAAACATCAGAAGGCAACAGCCATGAAGGAAGTCTGGCTGAAACCCAATATTGAGGAACATGATTTCAGTTTCAAGACCAAAAATGCCAACAAGTTCCTTTCCCAGGGACACAAGGTTAAGGTAAGTCTGAGATTCAGGGGAAGAGAGATGGCATATGCAAACACAGGAAAGGAATTAATGTTGAAATTTGCCGAAGCATGTTCCGAAACCGGTGAACTGGATTCAAATCCAAAACTGGAAGGCAGAAACATGCTGATGACAATTTCACCTTTGAAAAACAAGTAATGACAGGAGGAAACAACAATGCCCAAGATTAAGACACACAGTGCTTCAAAGAAAAGGTTCACAAAGACCGGTAGCGGAAAGGTCAAGATGAGCCATGCGTTCAGAAGCCACAGGCTTGTATCAAAGAGCAAGAAAGCAAAGAAGTCACATAGGCTCGATGCATATGCGACTGATGCAAACAAGAAGACTATCGAAAAACTCATACCATATAAATAAGCTGTTTGGCGGTACCGGGCAGAAAGATCCGGAATCGATTTGATATAAGAGGAGGTTTTAGAAATGGCAAGAGTAAAAGGCGGTGTAACGACACGCGCAAGACATAAAAAAATATTGAAGCAGGCAAAAGGTTACTTTGGAACAAAGAGCACAAACTACAAGGTTGCCAAGCAGGCTGTAATCAAATCCCTTACATATGCATACAGGGACAGGAAGACCAACAAGCGTAATTTCAGGAAATTATGGATTACAAGAATCAATGCCGCAGCAAGGATAAACGGAATGTCCTACAGCAGGTTCATGGACGGTCTCAAGAAAAGCGGAATTGAACTCAACAGAAAGGTTCTTGCAGACATGGCTGTAAATGATCCCGCTGCATTTGCTTCACTGGCAGCCCAGGCAAAGAAGAAAGTTTAGGATGCAAAGGATTGTATCTAAGGACAACAAGAGAATAAAAAGGCTCAAAGGCCTTGCACAGAAAAAGGTTCGTATCAGAGAGAACCTTTTTCTAATAGAAGGCGTCAAGATGGTTGATGAGGCCATGTCCTCAGGACTGCATATAGATATTGTTGCATCCTCGGACAGTTTTGCAGCTATACATCAGGATCTGCTAGATGCATACGAAAACCAGGGTCATGAAGTCATTGTGGTGTCCGATGATATCTTTGCGGGAATCTCTTCCCTTGTAACACCCCAGGGAGTGCTTGCGGCAGTCATTATGAATGAGAGTACGATTGATGACATAATTTCTAAAGGAAAAGCCGTAGTCCTGCTTGATGGAATAAGTGATCCGGGGAACCTTGGCACAATCATGCGTACAGCAGATGCATTTGGGTTTTCGGGAATACTTATGACTGGAAGTTGTGTTGATATATATAATCCCAAGACTGTACAGGCGACAATGGGTTCCATACTCAGGGTTTCCCATTCATATATGGAGTACGGTGATGCAGCCGGGTTGAAGGATGCCGGTTATACACTGTATGGGTTTGACCTGAAGGGCGAGTGTCTTGGCCCTGGCTATAAGTTTGCTGGGAAGAGTGCATTGATTATTGGAAATGAATCCACCGGGATTTCAGCAGAACTTTTATCCCTGTGTGATGAACTGGTGAAAATTCCTATGAGCGGTAATGCGGAATCACTGAATGCTGCGATAGCTGCAGGAATAGCCATGTTTCTTGCCGGTGGTTATGGTAAAATATGAAAAAAGCCGGAGGCCTGAAATGTCAAAAATAGGATTACAGTTATACTCTATAAAAGAAATTGCTTCCAAGGATTTTTTGGGAGCAATAGGACTTGCAGCAAGGAGTGGATACAATGGTGTAGAGTTTGCGGGATTCTTCGACACTCCTGCATCAAAGGTCCTTGAATGCCTGGAGTCAAATGGAATAGAGCCCTGCGGAAGCCATACTTCCATTGACCTGATTACTTCTGATTTCGAAAGAACGGTAGAGTACAATGTCGCAATTGGAAACAAGTATATTGTTGTTCCATGGATTCCCGAGGACATGAGGAACAGCAGGGATGCATGGCTTTCTACGGCGGAAAAATTCAACAAACTCAATGACAGGCTTAAGAAATTCAATTTAAGCCTCGGCTATCATAATCATGCATTTGAGTTTGAGAAGTTTGGTGATGATTATGGATTTGATATATTCGCCAAAAACACTTCAGGTGATATACTTCTGGAAATTGACCTGTACTGGGTTGAGTATCCAGGATTGTCCGCCCTGGAATATGTGAGAAAATACAAGGACAGACTCACACTTCTTCATGTCAAGGACCTCGCTAAAGACAGGACCAGTACTGAAATCGGCAGCGGTACCATTGACTTTGAAGCAATAATCAAGGAATCACCTGCAACTGAGTGGTTTATTGTAGAGCAGGAACACTTTAAGATTCCCCAGGAGGAATCCATAAGAATCAGCAGTGATTATGTCAGGGGACTTCTATGATGAATGGTCTGGACAAATTGAAATATGATGAAAGAGGGCTGATACCGGTCGTGACCCAGGATCTGATGACCGGAAAAGTGCTCATGCAGGCATATGCCAAGAAGGAGCAGCTTCAAAAGACCCTTGAAAAAGGTACTGCCCACTACTTCAGCAGAAGCAGGAATGAGGAGTGGCATAAGGGGGAGACTTCAGGAAATTATCAATATGTTGAACAGGTAAGGGTTGACTGTGACAATGATTGCATATTGTACATTGTCCGACAGGAGGGAGCGGCTTGTCATACAGGGGAATTCTCCTGTTTTTACAGAAGCCTGAACAAGAAGGGAGAAATATCCGGTGAGTGAAAAAAGCAAGATACTTGACGAACTTTATTCCGTTATAGTTGATAGAAAAGAGAATCCCAGGGAGGGGTCATATACCAATTATTTATTTGACAAGGGAATAGACAAGATACTGAAGAAAATCGGGGAAGAGACAGCTGAGGTAATAATCGGTTCCAAGAATGAGGGTAATACCGAGGTCATATATGAGTCAGCTGACCTTCTGTATCATCTGATGGTCCTTTTTGTTGAAAAAGGTATAACCCTTGATGAAATTTATGATGAGCTCCAGAAAAGAAGATGATCAGTCATCATAGCAGATGACTTTGTTTCTACCAGATTTCTTGGCGGCATAAAGGGCTTTGTCTGCTTCGAGACAGAGCTTTTCCGGACTTGCTGAGTGGTCGCCGACGGCGGAAGCCACTCCTACGCTGACAGTCAGATATCCCATTGCGGTGTGTTTGTGGACAATTCCTGCATTTTCAATGTTTTTTCGCAGTTTTTCAGCTACAAGGCATGCAGCATCCAGTGAGGTAAAAGGCAGAATTGCTGCGAACTCCTCTCCACCGTATCTGAAAACAACATCAGTTGAGCGCTTGAGGGTTTCATTCATTATAGCAGCTGCTTTCTTAAGACAGAGATCACCTTCAACATGCCCATAAGTGTCATTGAAGGATTTGAAGTGGTCAAGGTCTATCAGCAGGAATGACAATGGTTTCTGTGACCTGCTTGACCTTTGCCATTCATTCTCAAGTTCTTCATCAAGTTTTCGCCTGTTGAAGATACCTGTGAGTGCATCGACTTCAGAATGCTGTTTGAGAAGATCATTCTGCTCCATAAGCGCAATGTCTTTCTTGAAACCTGAAATCCTCATTGAGTAGAAGAGCGATGAAATGATAATTGCAAATATACAAAAGCTCCAGGAATCAAAGAGAATACCCTCCGACAAGGTTTCAGCAAATGAATGGTCCGCCAATATATAAATGGTAATCAGCAGCTGTGATGGAATCATGGTGATGGCGATTTCCCAGAAGCTGAGATAAGGGATGATTCCTATGGACATCATGATAAGTATGTAGGCACTCGGTAAAAATCCGCCTGAATGTTCGAACAGGACAAGAAATACTCCCCATATAAGAACTATCATGAGTCCTGCCATGATGAACATTCTCATTGTAGTCATATTGCGGATACGGGCTTTTTTACCGACATATATCAATACCAGAAGATAAAAGGAAATGAACATTATTATTCCGGCATACAGATAAAGAAGAGTGGAATCTGCAGGTTCATCGGGATTTATGATTCCCTTCAATAATAGCCAGACGAACATTGTGACTTCAATGAGCAAAAATGCAAAGCCTGCCAGTTTAAGCCTGCTGATATTATCCTTTAGATTTGCGAATATGAAGCGCTTTTGTTCATCGGGTTTAAGGCCCGGAACCTTAATCAAAAAATTGTCCTTCAAATCTACCCCCTGAAATCGTAATAATTATATTACAAAACTGTATTTTTGTGCTAGAATGGTTTTATTAAATGCAAAGGAGTTTTGATGTCGGTATTAATTGCAGGAGTTCGCGTAACAGAATAATGTGCCGGAGCACGTTGATTTTTGTATGAATTCTTCGTGGAGCCGGTCCACTGCCTTTAGACTGCTTCAAAACAATAAGAATCCATTTGTATGGTAGGCAGCGGATTATATATCCGCTTTTTGATTGTTTTAATATTATGACTGACCTGCACTGCAGTCCTGAGGTATTGGGAATAGGTGCAGGTTTTTTTACAGGAAGGTAAACATGACTCGAAATACACATAAGGAATTGGAATTCAACAGAATATTGGAAAGACTCGGAGGCCTGGCACTTTCAGAAAAAGTCCGGGAACGAATCGAAGGCATGAAGCCCTATATGAATGAGAGAGAAGCACTCAGGCACATGGAGGATACCACAATGGCCAGGAAAACCCTGGAAATGATTGGTAATCCGCCCCTTGCATATATGTCAGAACTCAACAGTGCAATTGAATCGGTTGAAATGAATGCGCTGCTTAATCCTGAACAGCTTGAGGCAGTTTCTGTTTTCATATCTACGTGCAACAGGATGAAAAGCTATCTGAAAAGAGCTGCCTCTGCTTCAGAGTCCATAGCTGATATGGGATATTCAATAAATGACCTTTCACCCCTTCAGGGTGAGATTGATACATGCATCAGGAACGGCAGGGTTGATGACAGGGCTTCGAATGAGCTTTCTTCCGTAAGAAGAAAAATAGAAATGCTCACAGACAAGGCAAAGGACAAATTGAACAGCATATTGAGAAGCAATGAACAGTATCTGAGTGACAGCTTCATTGTTACCAGAAACGGAAAGCTTACGATAGCGGTAAAACGTGAATACAGAAGCCGCATTCCCGGAAGTGTCGTTGACAAGTCTAACTCCGGTGGAACAGTATTCATCGAACCGGAATCCATCGGGCGGATACAGGCGGAAATATCCAATCTGCTTGTGGAGGAGGATATCGAAGTGAAGAAGGTTCTCTACACACTGACTGCAATGGTTGAGGATGAACTGCCCCGGATCAAAGTCAATGTCGAGGCCATGGAAACCCTTGACTTCATTTTTGCGAAAGCCAGGCTAAGCATTGAGATGAATGCTATACCTGCCGAAATAAGGACTGATGGCAGCATGGAAATCACTGGGGGGAGACACCCTCTTCTTGACAGCGGTAAGGTTGTGCCCCTGGATTTTAAAATAGGGTACCGGGATTCGGAAGGTGACGAAATCAAGGCAATAATAATCACGGGACCAAACACAGGAGGAAAAACAGTTGTCCTGAAGACCATAGGCCTGTTCTCACTCATGGCGCAGTGCGGTCTTCACATACCTGCAAAAAAGGCAAGTCTTTGCATGAGGAACATGGTTCTTTGTGATATTGGAGATGGTCAGAGTATAACAGAGAATCTGTCTACATTTTCATCGCATATGACCAGAATCATCAATATACTTGATACTGCCGACGACCAGTCCCTTGTTCTGCTGGATGAACTTGGTTCGGGGACCGACCCCACCGAAGGCATGGGTATTGCGGTTGTTGTGCTTGAGGAAATGATGAAGAAGGGTTGCCTGATTGCGGCTACAACTCATTATCCTGAGATAAAGGATTTTGCCAGAAACACCAGGGGATTTGTCAATGCAAGAATGGAGTTTGACCGGGAAAACCTTGCGCCTCTTTACAAGCTCGAAATAGGTGAAGCGGGCGAAAGCTGCGCCCTTTATATTGCAAGAAGGATAGGACTTCCCCTTGAAATGGTTGAAAGGGCCCATCGTGCTGCCTATCATCAGTACAAGGGTTCTTCAACCAGGGAAAATCCCTTTGATGCAGCTGAGTTTTCAGGAATCAAGGATTCTGCTAAGGAAAAAATAGCAGGAAAACCCAGGCTGTCATTCGTTGACAGGAACAAGGCTGAAGCACAGGATCTTCTGGAAAAGTTTGGGATAGGGGACAGTGTAATAGTTCATCCTCAGGGACTGACAGCACTTGTATTTAGAAAAGTAGACAAAAACGGCATGGTAGGGGTCCAGATAAAAAAGAAGAAATATCTGGTGAACCACAAGCGTATTGAACTAAGGATACCGGCAAGTGAATTGTATCCTGATGATTATGATTTCTCCATCATATTCGACAGTGTTGATAACAGAAAAGCAAGACATAAAATGAACAAGAGACACAACGAAGACCTCGTAGTGACCTATGACGAAGAATATGAAGTGCTTTAGGTTCACCTTGGTTCAACGCTAGAAATCAAACATAACAACAATTACCTCTCAGGAAAATATTTTCCTGAGAGGTGAATATTTTCCTGAGAGGTAATTATTCGGGAGTGGGTTGGAATTATTTTCTTGACACATCAAGTGGAGATTATGTATAATACCTTTTGCGTATTTATACGCTCTGCGGATGTGGCGGAACTGGCAGACGCGCACGGTTGAGGGCCGTGTGAAGAGATTCGTATGGGTTCGATTCCCTTCATCCGCACCAATGAAAGTACTGCACTTGTGCGGTACTTTTTTTACCTTCGGGGGACTGTTATGAAGTATAAAAAACTGGAGTTTGAGATTCTGGATGAACTGCTGGGTATTGCAAGACTTGAGGCAGGATGCAGTTTACCAAAATGGTTAAGGATGGAAGGTTTCTTCTCAGTCACATCAACCGATGGTGAGGTATCAATAGTATGCCCACAAAGGGACATTCCCGGTGATGTTGAATGTGAAAGATACTGGAAGGCAATTAGGATCAAGGGAACCCTGGACTTCTCCATGGTGGGTGTACTTGCTGAACTAGGTTCAATCCTTGCCTCAGAAGGTATAAGCATATTTGTAATATCTACATACAGAACTGACTACATCCTTGTAAAGGCTTCGATGGCTGAAAAAGCATTGGTATTGCTTGAGGACAGTGATTGTAAATTCTGATGACAATCCATATTATGCTCACTCTTTGGGAAATGTGAAATTTCATGTGGTATAATCTATTGGCAAAGGCGGTATCAATGGCAAAGAATATTTTTCCTGAAAGAGGAAGTGTAAACCAGGACGACAGAACCAAGATAACAGGCGTGATTCCTCAGGTCTTTTGGTTTTATGGACTTTCCGGTTCAGGCAAATCCGCAGTTGCCCGGAGAGTTGAAAAGACACTTGTGGACAACGGAATCCTTTGTTATAGAATCGATGGAGACAATCTGAGAAACGGGCTCAACAGCGACCTTGGATTCTCAATTGAGGACAGGATTGAAAATATCAGGCGTGCGGCTAATGCAGCATGGCTTGTCTGCGATGCCGGAGTTGTGGTTCTTGCGACATTCATCACTCCGCTCAGGGAGAACAGAAGAATGGCCCGTGACATCATCGGGGAGCGGTTCAATGAGATATATGTCAAATGCAGTGTTGATACATGCAGCGAAAGGGATCCCAAAGGCCTGTATGTAAGGGCTTTCAATGGCGAAATACAGGATTTCACCGGCGTATCCTCCCCATTTGAGGAGCCGGAGGAACCGGTCTTCACAATAGACACGGAAAAACTGAGCGAAAGTGAATCGGCCGAAAAGGCAGTTGAATATATTTTGGAAAAGGTAAGGAAGGATAAATAGATGTCAGGAATTTTCAAATATAACCAGGACAAAAAGCAAAGTGAAGATAAGCAGCCGACCGGTAAATTCATGGGTTTGATCAATCTTATCGCAAGAAAAGCATGGGATTTGTCAAAACTGAATCTCATCAGCCTTTTGCTGAATCTTCCGTTTTTTGCACTCATCTGGATCATAAGCTATTGGTTCATTCCGGCAGAGGGAATGGAAATCTTCAATTACAGGGTATACAGCCCCCAGGACGCTGCATTGATAGACTTGCTCTGGAGGTTGTCAATAGGAAGCATCATGATTGCAATTCCTGTTGTAATATTCGGCCCGGCAAATGCAGGTGCTACATATATATACCGCAATATGGTAAAGGGACAGCCCGTTTTCATATGGAGTGACCTAATGAAGACAATGAAACGCTTCTTGTGGAAATCACTGCTTATTACAGTCATTGATGTTGCCATGCTTTTTGTCATTGCAATGGGACTCAGATTCTATTCAACCTGGTATGAAATTGCATTCCCGGACTTGTACAGCCCCATGGTAGAAACAATTTCAGTGATGATAATTCTTCTGTTCACCCTGTTGTTCATAATGATGCATTTCTATATTTATCAGCTTTTGATTGAATACAATCTTAAGATACATCAGCTTTACAGGTACTCCTTTGTATTTTCATTGATAAGACTCATCCCGAATCTATTTGTTCTGATAGCCTGCATCGCCATGGTAATCGGACCATATACAATACATATAATGGTCGGAAACGGGCTCCTGATATTTGTTACGATTGCACTTTGCGGTATTGTAATCAATTACTATACATGGCCTGCCTTGGAAAAGCACTTTGACCCCCTGGTAAAAAAATAAGGAACTGACTGAACTGAAATGACTGAATACAGTATTTTTGAAATCATCAATGAAGTATACGGTTATGAAATAATCGGAGCTGATGCCCTTGAAAAACTCAGGGCATCCAGGGATGTGCTCCTTTCCGAGTTTGGGATTGAATCCATATATGAATTCCTTTCATATGACATAACTGAATTCTCAGATGCCAGAAAATCAATCCATGTAAGAAGATTTTTCCAGGGCTTCAAGGAGATATTCGATTTGAAAGCCTTCAATTTCGAGGCGTTCCATAAGATTCAGGCAGGGTGTCTCTATACTGCCCTCACGTCGGGCATCATGAGGGGCTACGGTTCCTATGACTATTCAGGTTTTGTCAATGAGGTTTTGCAGACCGTCAGGACAGGTGGTGAGGGCAGGGCCGGAATGACTCCGGTGGAAATGCTGGGTGAAATAACCGGGCAGTTTGAATTGTTCAGCAGGATATCACTGGGCATATACAGCCTTCAGATATTTACAAAATACGGCATTGGCATGGACAAGCTGAATCTGGGACCTCTTGTACAGTCCCACAAGCTGTTCATAAAGGTTCTTAAGAGCATAGAGTCCGGGGCGGATGCCACCGGTGACATAAAAAGAATATTGAAACTCAGGATACCAAGTGATGAAAAAATAAACGAAATGGTTGAGGAATATGTTGAATATGCCGTAAGCGGTGTCATGGAGGAGGGAATCCCAATAAGCCGCTCAAAGGCGGTAAGGGAATTGACGGACTCCCTTGACGAAGTCAGGACTCTGGCTGCCAAGGCATTTGCACCTCTTTATATTGACCTCGACGGGCTCAGGAAGTTCCAGGACTCAATAAGGGACAAACTTGACATCTATACACGCAGCATGGAAAGCAGCGATATATCAATTCTCTTCATAACCTTGCTTGAAAAACTGATATCTGATTTTGGAAACCTTGGTTACTATGAAGATGTTTTTTTCATACGGCATCTGAATTCCCTGTTCATAGGCAAGGTAAGGGAAGTTTTCAATGCACAGATGGAAGAGGAAGGCAACGAAATAAGGGAACAGTGCATTAAAATTATTGAAAACGCCATTGAAGGTTACAAGATACATGACCTTGACAGTGTCCTCAATGCGCTTTCTTTGCACAGCGAGGATTTTTCCAGACAGTATTCCCTTGCGGATGAGGAAATCGAAGGCATATTGTCAGAGCTTAAGACATATCTGAGACAGCAGCTCGAGACTGTTTATGATATTAGGAGAAATCTGAAGGAAAATCTATCAGATATTCTGAGACCTGAAATACTTGAGGATGAAGCATCGAAGATTCTGAACAATGCAATATTCAACTTTGCGGACATAAGGAACTTTCTTTTGGAGGAGGAATGACATGACGGTCAGGGCATCGACACCAAGCAGGCTGTGTCTGTTCGGAGAACATCTGGATTACCATTCACTGGAGGTCATTACAATGGCGATTGACCTCAGTTTTTATGCCAGGGTAAGCAAGAGGAATGACGGCAGGGCTGTCATAGAAATAAAGGATGAAAGCATAGATACCCTTAATCAGGACAACAGTGGCTGTAAGTATGAGAAATATGAATATGATCTGAGAAAGCCTTTGATATATGAGAATTCAAGGGACTATTTCAAAAGCTGCTTCAATGTAATCAGCAAGAGGGGCTGCGACATAAGCTGTGGATTTGATGTGAAGATGGACTCTGAAATTCCCATCGGCAAGGGAATGTGCTCATCGAGTACAATGATCGTGGTTCTTATAAAAGGTATCCTGGAAGCGCTTGAAAGCAACCTCAAGGATGACAGAATGGAAATAGCCCAGATGGCTTATGAGGCTGAAGTAGCGGAATTCAATGAGCCGGGGGGTAAGATGGACCATATGGCAAGTGCATTCGGAGGTATCTGTCATTTTGATTTTGCCGATATCAGAAATCCCGTGATGAAGAGGCTTTCCGGACTCCCGGAAGGTGGCTTCATATTGTTTGATACTTTGAAAAGAAAAGATACAATAAAGGTTCTTGCAACTGCCAGGAAACCGGTTGAAGAGGCCGTTTCGAAGCTTGGGGTAAGGAGCATAGGAGATGTGACTGAGGAGGATATCATTGGTGCGAACCTGGAGGAAAAACTGACCAGGCCATCAGTTGCAGCCATAAGGAATTATGGAATCCTCAGGGATTTTCTTTCCCTTTATGACAAAGGAAATCTTACAGCTGAAAAATTTGGAAGCATGCTTTACGAGCATCATATAAACCTGAGGGATGGGCTTGGGATTTCAACCAGGGAAATCGAAGAGATTCTGGACACGGCAATTTCTGCAGGTGCCCTGGGAGGAAAGCTCAACGGAACCGGCGGAGGCGGGTGCTGTTATGTATATGCCCACGAAAAGGATCTTGGAAGGATACTTGAAGCAGTAGAGTCAAAGGGATACCCCGGTAGAATAATACATACAGCCGAAGGCGTGTCGGCAACAACGGAGGATTGATATGAAGGCAGTTATTCTCGGTGCAGGAAAAGGCAAAAGACTGTTGAGTGAGAAGCATGATTTACCAAAGGTCATGAGACTGGCTGACGGAAAACCAATTTTGTTCCATGTCCTTGAAAATGTTAAATTCTGTGATGAGATAATCATTGTGGTCGGCTATAAGAAGGAAAAGGTCATGTCCGCGGCGGGACCCGGATATACATATGTGGACCAGGTGGAAATGAAGGGAACCGGACATGCCGTTGCCGTTACAAAGGAGGCACTGACGGGATACAAAGGACCTGTTCTGCTTGCATTCGGAGACATGCCTTTGTTCAGGGAGTCAACTTATCGCAATATGTTTGAAGTACATGCCCGGGAGAATGCAGATTGCACAAATCTTACCTGTGTTTATCCGAAAGGCGAGGAATTGCCGCATTATGGCAGGATTATCAGGGATGACAAGGGGGAGTTCCTCGAAGTTCGTGAACACCGTGACTGCAATGATGAGCAGAAGAAAATCAGGGAAACCAATGTGGGTGTAATGGTATGCAATGCCCCTGATATGTATGAATACTTATCCATGCTTGACTGCAATAATGCACAAGGGGAGTATTATCTTACAGATCTGCCGCGGCTGATGAAACAGAATGGCAGGAAAGTCATCATGAAGACAATATATGATACATCTGAAGTTGTTGGAGCAAACACACCTGAAGAGCTTGAACAGATAGAAAGAATTCTCAGAGAGAGGAAGAAGGAAAATGATTAAATTCGGGACAGGCGGATGGAGGTCCATAATCGGAGAAGACTTCACAAAGGAAAACATCAGGATTCTTGTCCAGGCTCTGTGCAATGAAATGAAGGACTCCGGCAAGGATGACAGACCTGTGATAATTGGTTATGACAGGCGTTTTCTTTCTGACCTTGGAGCAAGATGGATGTGCGAGGTCTTTGCAGGCAATGGCATTGAGGTTGAGTTCATAGATAAGAATGCACCTACCCCCATGATTATGTTTGAAGTAAAGGCACGGCAGTCCCACTATGGAGCCGCAGTTACGGCAAGTCACAATCCGGCCATATACAATGGTGTCAAGATCTTCACTGAGGGAGGAAGGGACGCCTCAATGGAAACAACTGATGTCATAGAAGAATATATTGCAAAGGTTTCCCGAATAAACTCAATTGACTTCGATGAGGCTGTTTCAAAGGGAATAGTGAAAAGGATTGACCCGTCCAATGACTATATCGACACCATCCTGAAGATGGTGGATGAAAAAGCCATAAGGAACAGGAATCTCAAGGTGCTCCTTGACCCCATGTACGGAGTTTCAAAGACAAGCCTTCAGACCATTCTTCTGACCCTGAGATGTGACCTTGACATCATAAACGACAGACATGATACCCTGTTCGGCGGCAGGCTGCCGTCACCATCGGCGGCAACTCTCATGCACCTGCAAAGGGATGTTGTTGAACGCGGTTTTGATATTGGCCTTGGTACCGATGGTGATGCGGACAGGCTTGGTGTAATAGACGACGGGGGAAGATTCATCCATCCCAATGAAATTCTTGCTCTTTTGTATTACTATCTCAATAAATACAAAGGCTGGAAAGGTGATTGCGTAAGGAATCTTGCAACAACCAATCTTCTGGATGACATGGCAGAGGACTTTGGAATGAAGTGCCATGAAGTACCTGTGGGTTTCAAGCACATAAGCTCAGCCATGGAGAAATATGATGCTGTAATAGGCGGCGAGTCCAGCGGTGGTCTGACAATCAGAGGACACATCAGGGGTAAGGATGGTATATTTGCTGCAACCCTGCTCATTGAAATGATATGTGTCACAGGCAAGAAGGTTTCGGAAATACTGAATGAAATATATGACAAATATGGCTACAGGACAATGGTTGAAAAGGCATATGAATTCAAGCATGAGCTGAAAGAAAGGTTGATGAAGATACTGTATTCCGACAAGTTGCTTCCGGATTTCCCGTTTGATGT
>ERZ795053.2767-NODE-2767-length-20679-cov-5.494715_pt1 | contig 20679 bp, 20 predicted proteins | sample MGYA00375137_ERZ795053 | MGnify/ENA primary metagenome ERZ795053 (study PRJEB30182, sample SAMN05720284) | activated sludge metagenome | isolation source: Anaerobic digester | place: Hong Kong | collected 2014-12-17 ...
ATATTTTGATTGTGCTGGAAAACATCTTTAAAAATCCGGCAATGCTGATGAATTTATCAGAATTTCAAAAAAATGATCAGGTTTCCCTGCATCAGAAAACACAGGTCTGAAGTGTTGTTAATTTTTTACTCTGTCATGCTTTATCACTCAAACATAAATATTTTGCAATAAAACCAGCTACGTCAGATTTATCATTCACAGATAGTTTCAAGATTTTTTTTAGTTGGGTAATTTACCTTTCTTTATTCCATTATGTTTCTTGACTTAAAATTTGTCTTTTTAAATCAAGATTTGGAATCCAGGCAGTTAAGGTGTTTTTCTATCGGACTTTCAACGAAAGAGTTAAGAATTGATTGGAACTTGAATTTTTGAAGTAGGAAGGTAAAAGGATAACCTGTAAAATAATTCGTTGATATCTACAGGTTTATTAATGCAGCCAGCAAAAAGTTTCCGAATTTCAGCGTCCAGTTTTGGAAAATCAATGGATGCAGTGAATGAAATAACAGGAATGTCTTTTAGTTCAGGATCTGCTTTGATAATTTTTGCTGCTTCAATGCCATTCATTACCGGCATTTTCATATCTGAAAGAATTACTGTTGGTTTTACTTTGCGCGCAGCTTCAATCAATTCCTCACCATTATCAACAATATGCAGTTCAACTGCTGTTTCTTCAAAAAATGACTTCAGCATCTTTCGGTTGAGGAGTTCATCATCCGCAGCCAGTAAAACACCTCCTGTAAATTGAAAATCAATTAATTTTGAGTCTGGCCTTGATTTATTGAATTCGATAGCATTTGGTGAACCAATCGAAACCTTATTCAAATGGACACTAAAGGTGCTTCCTTTACCTGGTTCACTCTTCAGGGTAATATCACCACCCATTAACTGAACCATCTTTTTGGAAATGGAGAGACCAAGGCCTGTACCTCCATAAACTTTCTGATTATTATGTTTAGCCTGAACAAATGATTCGAAAATAGTACGCTGATCTTCAGGTTTAATGCCAATCCCTGTATCTTCGACGTCAATTTTCAAATTCATCATGCTTGATGCAAATATTTTAGAATCAGTAGTGTCATCCTGCGTTACCGAAACCCGAATAAATCCCTGGTGGGTAAATTTTAGCGCATTACTTACCAGATTAACGATAATTTGTCGCAGCAGAAAATGATCTAAGTAAAAATTTTCGGGTATTTCGTCATCATAAATGAACTCGAAAAGAATTTTATTGTCTCTGGCTCGCAGATTGAAAGAGAACCAAATCTCATTAATCAATGACTTGAGATTTATATTTACAGGATTTACAATGATTTTTCCTGCTTCGAGTTTCGACATATCCAAAATATCATTCAGCAATGAAAGCAGGTTGTAGCTTCCAATCTCAATAGCATCAATGTATTCAGCTGTTTTCTTGTCATTGTTGATTTGTTTGAGTTTTGAGTTGAAACCAATGATTGCATTCAACGGTGTTCTAACTTCGTGACTCATATTGGCAAGAAACTGACTCTTAAATTCGAGTGCTTGTTCTGTTTCTGTTTTGGCTTTAATCAGTTCAGCATTCGATTGTTTCAATTCATTTTGAGTAACTTCAATTTCTTTCTTGGCTTTGCGCACCTTAATAAATAGGTAAGATATTATACCCAAAATCAAAATACCAAAAGCAATTATTGCAATCATCACCTGATTAATTCTTTTTTGCCTTTCGCTTTCAATGCGTTCAATTTCCATTTGTTGATTGAGTTCCTGTTCTTTTCGCTCAAAGTCAAAATTAGCCTGCATTTCTTTTATTTGTAAATCTTTTTCTAAAGTGAACAGTGAATCTCTGGTTGCTTTGTGAAGTTCCAAATATTCAAAAGCTTTTTTGTAATCTCCTTTTTTATGGTAATAATCATCATAAACCTCGTAAATGTTGCTGATCACGCGTAAGTTATTCTGAACTTTAGCAATTTCAAAACTTTTCTCCAGGTATTCACGTCCTTTCTCCAGATTGTCAAAGTGATGCAAATAAGAAGTTCCGATATTCATAAGAACGATAGCATGTTCATAAATAGGTATATAATTGATTAAATCGTATGCTTTCAGATAATTCTCAAGTGAAAGGGTATGATTTTTTTTTGCCATATAAACCGATCCCAAATTATTATAAATCAACGCCAATGCTTTTTTATCATCACTATTTTGGATTACTTCCAATGCCTGATTCAGATAGACATATGCCGAATCGTACAATTGCATCTGATGGAACAACACTCCAATGTTCATTTGCGTAATAGCGATTTTAAACTTATTTCCGCTTCGCAGTTTCCACTCAAGCGATTTTTTTAAGTAATTGGCGCTAATTTCATATTCATTCATGGTTTTATAAAGAATACCCAGGTTGTTGTACATCTGTTCGATGCGTGGTGTATCTTTGGCATTTTCACTGATATGGAGAGCTTTAAACCAAAATTCTGCAGTTGTTTTATAGTCGCCCTGATAATAGTATGTAGCACCAAGATAGGTGATAAATGTACTTTCGTATTTGTAATTATTGACATTTTTTGCATAATTGATACCTTCCCGGCAAACCGTCCTGCATTCTTCAATATCGTGTTGCAAAAGGTAATCAATCATTGAATCATAGGTTTCCAAAATTCCTTCTTCAGTAATGGTATCGCTGCGCATTAACATACGTAAGCTATCTGTTACTGTGTCAGGATACAACCATTGAACTATTAAGAGCGTTGTGAGAAAAAAGAGTAGCTTTTTCATCATTCTTTCATTATTTTGGTTAGCGAAAAATTTTCAAGGCAGCTGAATTCTGAATCATTTTAATGATTTACATACCACAAGTTTAGCGTCAAAAATCATTTAGCTTTGCAAAGGTAAAGTTCTAAACAAGATTTCTTTCAAAAAAGCATTAAAATTTCACCATTCTTTGAAAAGGCTCTGTGGTCTGATAAAAATTACCACCACTTCACAATAAAGAAAGGGAGGATAGAAAACTTTTTTTTAAAGATATTTGTTGATTACCAAAATAATTCTACTTTTGCAGCCCGTTTTAAAAAGGGATTTACAACAGAACAGATTTAACTGATTAATAAATGGATACCTTAAGTTATAAGACAATTAGCGCCAACCAGGAAACAGTAACAAAAGAATGGGTTCTTATTGATGCTGAAAATGAGGTTTTAGGAAGGTTGGCTTCGAAAGCTGCCATGCTGCTTCGCGGCAAGCTGAAACCAAGCTATACTCCGCATGTTGACTGCGGTGACAACGTCGTTGTTGTCAATGCTGATAAAATCAGATTAACCGGAAATAAATGGGCAGATAAAGAATACATCACCCACTCTGGTTATCCCGGAGGTCAAAAAATATTGACTGCCACCCAGATAAAAATGAAAAAACCTGCTTCATTGGTTGAAGAAGCAATCAGAGGGATGCTCCCCAAAAACAAGCTTGGCAGCCAGCTATTCCGTAACCTTTATGTGTATGCCGGCCCTGAACACAACCAGGAAGCTCAAAAACCCAGAAAAATAAACTTAAATGAAATTAAATAATCAATGGAAGTAATCAACACCGTAGGAAGGAGAAAAACTGCAATAGCCAGAGTTTACGTACAACCAGGCAACGGGAAAATCACCGTTAACAAACGTGAACTTGAAAATTACTTTTCGGTAAAGACCTTGCAAAATATCGTACTCAAACCTTTGGAACTGACCAACAATTCAGATAAGCTTGATATCGCTGCCAACCTTGATGGTGGTGGAATTAAAGGCCAGGCTGAAGCGCTTCGTCTGGCTATATCAAGAGCACTCATTGAAATGGAACCCGAACATCGTCCATTGCTTAAATCAAATGGATTTCTTAGAAGAGACCCACGTATGGTTGAACGTAAGAAGCCCGGTCAGAAAAAAGCCCGCAAAAGATTTCAATTCAGTAAACGATAATCTACGGATATTAAAGTGTTTAGTATCCAAACCTGCGAGACTTCATCCATCTGTGAACTACCCGCAGGTTGCTTAATCGGAATGTAAACATAAAATCAAAAACTCAATGGCAAGAACAAATTTCGAAGAATTGCTCGATGCAGGAGTGCATTTTGGGCATTTAAAAAGAAAATGGAATCCGAATATGGCCCCGTACATTTTTATGGAGCGCAATGGAATTCACATTATTGACCTGTACAAAACCGCAGCAAAAATTGAAGAAGCTGCTTCAGCACTGAAACAGATTGCCAAATCCGGGAAAAAAGTGCTTTTTGTAGCCACCAAAAAACAGGCTAAAGACATTGTGGCTGAGAAAGTAAAACGTGTTGGAATGCCTTACGTTACAGAACGCTGGCCTGGCGGAATGCTTACCAATTTTGCCACCATTAGAAAAGCTGTTCGCAAAATGAGCTCTATTGACAGCATGATGAAAGACAACTCGTTTACGAATATTTCAAAAAGAGAACGTCTTCAAATAACCCGCGAAAGAGCTAAACTGGAGAAACAACTTGGAAGTATTGCCGATCTGAGCAGACTGCCATCTGCCTTGTTCATCGTTGATATCATCAAAGAACACATTTCGGTGGCAGAAGCCAAAAAACTGAATATCCCGACTTTTGCCATGGTTGATACCAACTCCGATCCAAAAGCAGTTGATTTCCCCATTCCGGCCAATGATGATGCCTCAAAATCCATTTCCCTTATTATTGAAATCATGGTCAAAGCTATCGAAGAAGGCTTGATGGAGCGAAAAGTTGAAAAGGATAAACGCGCTAAAGAAGAAGAAGAAGAAGCCGAAAACATCAAAACCAGATCAAGACAAGACCTTGAAGCTGAAATTGAAGATGCTGACGACAATAATAAACGATTATCGAAAAAAGAAGAAATCAAGCGCCTGAAGAAAGAAGAAGAAGAAACTATGGATCGGGAAAAAAGAGTCAGAAAAGGTGCTTCGATAAGAAAAAAATAAATCATTAATCTTAACTTAAAGAAAATGTCAACTATTTCTGCTGCAGATGTTGCAAAACTGCGCAAACAAACCGGTTCAGGAATGATGGACTGTAAGCAGGCCCTCACCGAAAGCAATGGTGATTTTGAAAAAGCCATTGAAATTCTTCGTAAAAAAGGCGCTAAAATCGCTGCAAAACGAGCCGACAAAGATACCACTGAAGGATATGTAATTGCAAAAACAAATAGCGACCACACTTTTGGAGTAGTGTTGATGGTCAACTGCGAAACTGATTTCGTCGGAAAAAGTGAAGACTTTGTTCATTTTGTTCAATCCATCGCTAACAGCGCAATTGAGAACAAAATCACATCACTCGAACTAGCCCGTTCAATGAAGATTGGCCATTCAACCGTTGAACAAATGTTGAATGACCTGATCGGAAAAACCGGTGAAAAAATCGAGTTTGACAGTTTTGCCGCTATTGAAGCACCTAAGGTAGCCGCCTACAATCACCTGGGAAATAAAATCGGAACATTGGTCGGACTTAACAAAAGTGATGCTCCGGACGTTGAAGAAAAAGGTCATGATGTTGCCATGCAGATTGCAGCTATGAATCCGGTAGCATTGGATAAGGAATCTGTTCCTCAGGATATAATCGAAAAAGAAATTGAAATCGGTAAAGAACTCGCACGAAAAGAAGGAAAGCCTGAAAATATGCTTGAAAAAATAGCTCAGGGCCGCCTTCAGAAATTTTTTAAGGAAAGCACCCTGCTCAATCAGGAATTTATCAAAGACAGCAAAAAAACAGTGGGTGACTACCTCAAAGAATCTGATAAAAACCTTACTATTACTCAATTTTACCGTTTTGGAATTGGATCATAATTGATAAAAAAAGTAAAGTATAAGCACAAAAAGAGGCTGACCAATTGAGACAGCCTCTTTTTTTTTAAGAAAAAACCCGCCTCATCGGCAGGTTTTTAAATCAATCAGCAGTATATGTATTCACCTCGATAAGTGGAGGATTTTTCAGATGTTCTTTCACGGTGCAAAGATTTGCTGCATTGACGACACCCGGCTTGTACTTTTCCGGAAAATCGGCAGGCAGGTGTATTTTTAGTTCAATATGGTCGATCAAACGGGTTTTATAATTGTAATTCATTTTTTGGGTTAAAAAAATCTTATCGCTGGGAATATTGCGCTGATCGCAAAACGACTTGACGTAAATTCCTGCACATGTTCCGATTGATGCTAAAAACAAGGTAAACGGCGCAGGTGCAGTTCCTTCCCCACCCGATTGAGATGACTGATCTGTAAAAATAATCTGTCCGTTAAATTCAGCATTAATTTTTTTTCGTCCTTCAAAGAAAATTTTCATTTCCATGTACGGGAATCATGTTCGTTTACAGGCGGCAAAAATACTGTAATGCACCTCCCGTACATAATTCTGTAAGAATATGTAAAACATTGACTAATAAAGCATTTCAGAATATTTTCCAGGACTTTTTGAAATTAATTGGGGCCAAACAACAACAACTGATCCGTTGCTTTAGCATTCTCCACCCACAACTCAGGAATGACTTTCCAGTTTCCGTTTGCTTTTGGAGCAACACTTCCCTTCTGTTTTAACCATTGAATGGTATGCCACCGAAGGTCTCTTTCACTTATATACTGAATGCGCTTTGATAAAGAATCTCTGGAAATGCCAGCGCCAATGGTTAAATGCTCCCCTCCACCATTACCTCTGTAAGAGTTGAGTGCAACAGAATAATGATGTGCTGGATCAAATGGTGCACCATTAGTTAAACTAATGATCCTTATTCTGTTACCTTCAGGTTTCGAAATATCAACTTCGTAATCAATTCCTTCGGAAGAATCAAAATTCCAGAATGGATTTTCAAGAGATGCCAGGTTATTACTATTTAAAATAACTTGTCCGGCTGAATCCTTTCTGAATAATAACATATGATCTTCGGGCGAATGCATCTGATCGTACCATAAACTATAGGAATACTCCAGATAATCTTCAATTTCACTTCCGGTAAGCTCCATGGTGTAAAGCAGGTTCTCGTAACGGTGAAATTTGAAAATATCCCGTATTTGCAAAAGACCGGTATCAAGTTTGAGGTCAAATGAATTTGAGGTAGCAAAAGAAATGTCGGCATCAGTAATGTCAAGCTGCACTTCATGGATCAGATCGGTGAATGCAGCATCGCCAAAAAAAACCGGGTGTGTGGAAATCGGGTTTTGAAGCTCTGCAACTGGTTTTGAAACATATTCTGAAGCTTTAGCAAAGGCATCTTCAAATTCTTTTAAAAAATCCTGATTTGGCTCAAACGAAGCGATATCCACTACTTCACCGGATATTTTTTTCTCGTATCTATTGCTTTTTTTGTCTAAGAAAAGTTTTATGGTTGAAGCAGTAACTGTTTTCGCTCCATTCAACGCACCTAAGATAAGGACCTCATTACCATCAGCAGTTTTTGCCCATTTATTCCAACCTTTATGGTCATGTCCGACAAAAATCACATCAAAACCAGGTACCTGCTCGGCAACAAGCAGGGATGCATTTTCGTTGCACCGTGTAGTTTTATCCTGATTTCCATAAGTATAATCAAGACCTGAATGAAATAATCCAATTAAAAGATCAGGATTTTCCTTTTCCTGAATCTGACTTACCCAATATCTGGCTGATTCTATCATATCCACAAATTCAATACCTTCCCGGGTTTTTTCGGGCAACCACTTTGGAATAGCCGGTGTAATCAGGCCAAGTACGGCAACCTTCACTCCCTTCTTTTCGATTATTGAATAGGGTTTAAAGTAAGGATTGCCTGTTGCTTTATCAAGTGCATTAGCGGCAAGCCAGGGAAAAGTGAAAGCTGAGTTTAATTTATCATATACTGCATGTCCGGGTTCTATGTCATGATTGCCAACTGTTGCAGCATCGTACTGCATGTAATTCATCACCCGTGCAACAATATGAGGTTCATTTGTCTGCTCAAAATTGTAATAATAAATTAACGGATCGCCCTGTAAAATATCTCCGTTATCAAGCAAAATTACTTCCTGGTCAGGTTTGCTTCGTTCCTGTCCGACATAGCTGAAAATTTGTGCCTGGGAATATTTGGAAGGCTGATCCATAATCAGATCATACGGAAATATTGCACCATGAATATCGGATGTTTCGATAATTTTTATGGTTAACGTATCGGGGCGATTTTCACGGTTGCAGGCTGACAGCACCAAAATAATCAGTGCGAATGATAATTGTAAAGAATGTTTCATTGTTGTAAATTATAAAATTGATAGCCCATATTTTTTCGCAATTCTTTCCGGTAAAACTTTCCTTTGTACAGTTTATTCAAAAACCCTGAAAGTTTTCCTTTGGACAAATTTTGAAAGAATCTCCGCCGGTTTTTTGAATTTGGCTGCCAGCATCATAGCAGCAATAATGTATGGTTTATAACCTGCCTGAAGATATGTTTTCATCCGGTATTTTTCGAAGACTTCTTTTTGAACCTCTCCCTTCACACAGGAAACCCCTGAAATATCAGCAGGCAAACAATGCATATAAAGAGCATTTCCGTCTTTAGTCAGCCGCATTTTGGCTTCATCACATTCCCAGTTTTTGTATTTTGCGTTATTGTCCAGACCTACTTTTTCCAGGTCTTTTAATCCGCTGACATCGCTATTTTTGAGCAATACTGTACGTTGTTTCATTACCTCAAAAGGTGCCCAGCTTTTTGGGTAAACAAAATCTGCCTGATGGAAGGCCTCTTCCATTGAGTTGCTCACGGTGAAACTTCCATTGCTCTGCCGGGCTTGTTTTTTAGCAATATCAACAATTTCAGGAATAAGATCGTAGCCTGGCGGATAGGCCAGATGCACATTCATTCCAAAACGGGTCATCAATGTAATAATGCCCTGCGGAACTGAAAGTGGTTTGCCATAGCTCGGAGAATATGCCCAGGTCATTGCGATTTTTTTGTTTTTTAAATTTTCGGTTGAACCAACTTCGTTGACCAGATGAAGTAAATCAGCCATAGATTGTGTAGGATGGTCAAGATCGCATTGCAGGTTGACAATGGCTGGCCGTCGTGGAAGAACCCCACCGATAAATCCTTCGTCCAGCGCTTCTCCCATCTCACGCATAAAACGATTCCCTTCGCCAAGATACATATCATCACGAATGCCAATGACTTCTGTTAAAAATGAAATCATATTTGCCGTTTCCCGATTGGTTTCACCGTGGGATAACTGCGATTTTTCTTCATCGAGGTCATGCACTGCCAAACCAAGCAGATTGCAGGCTGACGCAAACGAAAACCGGGTACGGGTTGATTTATCCCTGAACATTGATACAGCCAAACCGGAATCAAATACTTTTGGTGAAATATTTTCAATCCTCATTTGTTTGAGTATTTGTGCAAGCTCAAGAATTAATTGCAACTCCGCATCAGTCTTTTCCCAGGTAAGTAAAAAATCCTTTCCAAACATCGAATTTTCAGAGCTTTCGAGTGTCCGGATCATTTTCATCAGGTCTTTCATTTTTTGTTTTTCTTAATGATGGTTTGCAAAAATAAAGATTGATTAATCAGGATACGCATTAAAATAATTTGTAAATCCGGCATAAAAAGCTGAAGCTGCAACAAGATCAGAAACAGGTGTTTTTTCGTTTGGAGCATGAGCCATCACTTCATTGCCCGGACCGAATCCCAGCACCGGTATTCCGTAAATGCCATTTATTGTAACTCCGTTGGTGGAAAATGTCCATTTATCTACCAATGGCTTTTTGTTAAATAATTCTTCGAAAGTCTTAACCGCAGTTTGTATGGCAGGATGATCCTCTGACAACATCCATGTAGGATAATATTGTTCCATACCATATTCTTTGCCGGTCCATCCTTTTTGTTTATAATAAGGAAGGGTTACTTTAGCATCCAGACCTTCAACTATCTTTTCGATTTCGGCAATGGCTGAAATTTTAGTTTCACCCCAGGTTAACCTGCGATCGAGATGAATTTTGGCATAATCAGCTACAGCACAGAGTGAAGGAGCTCCCGAAACAAATTGAGATATGGTTATGCTGCCTTTGCCAAGAAAATCATCATTCTTTAAGTTATTGTTGAGTTTTTCGATGGCCAGACAGGCACGCGAAGCCATGTAAATTGCATTTTTACCACGTTCCGGAGCTGAACCGTGTGATGAAATTCCATTAAACTCAACATCCATTTCCATTCTGCCCCTTTGTCCTCTGTAAATATTCAAATTGGTCGGTTCAGTACTTATTACAACATCCGGACGAATGCCTTCCTCTTCCACGAGATATTTCCAGCAAAGTCCGTCGCAATCCTCTTCGATTACACTTCCTACAAAAAGCACTGTTATGTTGTCAGCCAATCCCAATTCTTTGATAATTTTACCTGCTGTAATAAAAGCAGCAACCCCGCCTTTTTGATCTACCGAACCCCGCCCATAAACATACCCGTCTCTTATTTCACCGCAAAAAGGATCAAAATCCCAATTGGCTAAATTGCCAACATCCACAGTATCTACATGACCGTCAATAGCTAAAATCCGTTTACCACTGCCAATTCTTCCAATCACATTCCCCAATCCATCGAAGCGCACATCGTCAAACCCTGATTCAAGCATCTGACGGCGTACTTCATGGGCAACTTCTTTTTCTTCACCACTCAGGGATTTTATCTTTACCAGTGCCGAAAGGTTTTCAGCAGTCAGTGTACTGTATTTTTCGGACAATTCTTTAATTTCATTGCTGTGCATAATTTCTCTTTTTCAATGTTTTGGATAAAACGAACAAACCATAGGTTTTATATAATTTTGTCAAAATTTCGATGATGTTGTTTGACGATACCTATAAAACTATTGCTCAAAGATCGCAGGGACTTTTTAAAGATAAAGGAAGCAGATTTATTGCTCATGCCATTCCGGTTGACAGCGAAAGTCAGATAAAGCTGGAACTTGAATCTTTAAAAAAAGAATATTTCGATGCCAGGCATCACTGTTATGCCTGGATTTTGGGATTTGGTAAGGAATCATATCGTATTAATGATGACGGAGAACCATCCGGTACGGCAGGGAAGCCTATTTACGGCCAATTGCTTGCAAATGACCTGACTAATGCACTCATAGTTGTTATCCGTTATTTTGGGGGGATAAAACTGGGGGTAAGAGGATTGATAAATGCATACAAATACGCCGCACAGGATGCACTTCGGCAAAATTTTATTGAAACCCGCATTATTAAAGAGAGCTATCAGTTAAAGTTTGCCTACGAAGATATGAATGAGGTTATGCGAATTATGAAAGAAGAAGGTCTTGAGCAGCTCAATCAAAATTTTCATTTATCGTGCACACTTGATTTTGCAGTAAGAAGAAACCTTGCAGATCAAACAGTTAAACGATTCAGAGATTTGAGAAAAATTGAAATTAAATACCTGAGAACCTTTTAAACCCAAATCCTAAAGCTGATTAATTCCCTTTAAAGCTTTTCAAAACGTAGTTTTTCGCCATTAGCATCCAGTAGCAACTGATACCTTACCAATGCTTTGTTTCGAACTATGATTTCATAATTCATTGATTCTGAAATAAATACTTTAATACAGTTCATGATTTCCAAATCCTTATCTACATTTATTTTTACAAAAGATGGTATTTCAGATAAAGGGATATTGATCCTGTATTCAACAAGATTGCCTTTTGCATCAAACTTTGCAATTTTCTCAATATCATTTTCGTAAAAAGAAGCTTCAAACAAATCATGATAGTGCCCCCATTCAATGTTTTTAGCATTTACGAAATGCTTCTTCAAATTATTTGTTACTAAATCAGGTATGTAATCGACTTGCCTTCTGAATATTTTTGCTAAAAAATTCATTACTTTTCAGTTTTTCTTTTGACGATATCAACCAAACAAAGTAACCATTTATCAGGAATAATTTCCATAATTCGTTTTATAAAGAAAAATGAGCCTTGCCCTGGCGCGCATAAGTCTCATTTTCACAGCGCTTTCGGTAAGCCGCATGGATGCAGCAATTTCTTTGATCGGCATATCATCCTTGTATTTCATCATAATCATTGCTTTTTCTTCAGTATGCAGTATATCAAGCAGTTTAAGTAATCTGGCATAATGAATATCCGTTAAATCTTCATCGGTTACATCAACTATCTCCGGGAGTTCCTGCTGATTATTCCATTCGGGATAGTGCAATTTTTTATTGACTCTCAAATAGTCAATGCAATGATTGTAAGTAACAGAATAGAGCCAACTGCTGAATGATGAATTACCTTTAAAGCCAGAGAGTTTTTCATAAACGCGGGATAAAATTTCGACTGCAAGACTATTGGCTAACTCTCTGTTTTTTAATAAACTGTAGCATTTTTCCTGTACTTTTTTATTGTACCTTTCGTAGAGAATACCAAACAATTTATTTTCCCCATTCCGGGTAATTCGTTGAACCAGTTCCTCATCAGTCAAAGCCCTGTATTCTCTTAGTTTCATTTTATTTTTTGCGGTTGCGAAGATATAAAAGTTCGATATTTTGAAATTTTTTGTTACTTTTTTGTTGCCCTGCGTCTAAATAGTGATTTATTTAAAATATGCCCAAAAATAAATAATAAACCTGTATTTTTACAATACATCGAAAAGAAACAATTTAACCAATAATCAATTTAACATTAATTTTTTAAACATGAAAAAGCAAGTTTTAATGGTTGTTGCAGCAATAGCAATGGTAGTGCTCGCAACAAGTTGTCAAAAAGTACCACAAGAACAAATTGATGCCGCACAAGCAGCTATCGAATCTTTGAAAACAGTTCAGGCTGATCTTTATGTTCCTGCTGAATTTGCAGCAGTACAGGATTCTATGACAGCTACTCTTGCAGCAGTAGAAATTCAAAAATCAAAAACATTCAAGAATTTCGATGCAGTAAAAGCACAACTTGACGCCATTATGCAGGCAGTACCGCAGGTTACCGCAAGTGCCGAAGCTGCAAAAGCCCAGGTAAAAAGTGCCACAGAAGAAATGGTTACAACCATTAATACCATTCTGGCAGAAAACAAAGAATTAGGACTCAAAGCTCCAAAAGGTAAAGAAGGTGCAGCTGCACTTGAAGAAATTAAAAACGAGCTCACCATGATCGAAAATACCGTTACTGAGACTACTCAGCTTATTACAAACGGTGATTATCTTGGTGCACAGGTAAAAGCAAAAGCTGCACATGAGCGCGCTATGGCAATTAATGTTGAACTTAAGGAAGTTATTGCCAAAGTGAAAAGATGGTAAAAACTGAAACATCGGAATTTCAAAAAAACCCCAACAATTGTTGGGGTTTTTTGCAATTACTGCCTTTGCAGAATTATTAACCGTTTTTTTGAAAAAAATCAGACTTTCCTTAATGAATTGTTAAAAGCTTCGTTATTCCTGGTCTAAAATTTTAAATGATGTTTCACCACAAGATTTCACAATGAAGAAACCCCTTAATATCTTTTTAATTATAGCAATCATCCTGATTTTAGCCGGAACGGCACTGATGGCAATAATAAATATGGAACCAGAACCTCCTGTTTCCGAAATTAAAAACGCTCAACAGGCAATCAACGCTGCACGAAATGCCCGTGCTGAAGAATATGCCAGTGACGCTTTTGCTTTGTCAATCAAATATTATGATTCAGCAATGATGATCTGGAACCTGGAAAATTCAAAGTTTTTCCTAAACAGGGATTACTCTACGGTAGTGAGACTGGCCAATTTATCCATAAAATCAGCAAATGAAGCTATCATCCATTCTGCTTCTTCCTCAAAAAACCTGACATCAACCATAGAAACAAAGCTGAATTACCTAAACAATCTGATTGCCGATCTTAATACCCTTTCGAGATTCCCCTTAACTGCCAAATTCAAGGACCAGGTATCCAAAGGAAAACTGGCACTGAGTGAGGGAAAAGCAGCTTATGATCACAATATGCTGATCGAAGCAGAACAAAAAATCACCATAGCCGAAAAACTTCTTGTAGATGTTCATGCATCAGCTTTTAAAAATATCAGAGCTTATTTCAGCAATTTTGAAAAATGGAAAAATTGGAAAGAAGAAACCATTGAAAATTCACGCCATAACCGAAGCATTGCATTAATAATTGACAAATTTGCAGGAAAATGCTATGTCTTCAGGAATGGAAAACAAATCCATGAATTTGATGCAGAACTTGGGAAAAACTGGATTGGTGACAAACGAACGAAAGGTGATCGTGCGACCCCCGAAGGTCAATATAAAATCACTGAAAAGAAAGAAAATGGCAGAACAAAATACTATAAAGCAATGCTAATCGATTATCCCAATGAAGACGATCAAAAACGTTTCAAATCTGAGCTGACAAACGGAACGCTTCCACGAAATGCAAAAATCGGCGGCCTGATCGAAATTCATGGTCACGGCGGTAAGGGAACTGATTGGACAGATGGTTGCGTGGCACTTACAGACAAAGATATAGACAAATTGTTTGGTATGGTAAAAACAGGTACCCCCGTTACAATTATTGGTTCATCCATTAATCTGGATGATATTATCAAAAACCAGCAAAACCAATGAAAAGTTTCGTCGTGCGACCGGCCTTCGTATCAGATTTGTCTTTTACTATCAGGAATCTAACCAGCAAATTCATCCTGCGGATCAGGAAATTTTTTATGATTCCTTTATTAAAACAATTTTTCAGATTTTTTTCATTCACTCTGATTTTTTTGGGTCTTTTTATTTTGGCAGGATGGGTACTGGTTTTTGGTATTCCTGTTACCACAAATCTTTTTTTCAATTCCAATGCGCAAATTACAGTTACAGACTCAACTCTTTTAGCAGATAGTTTTTACAAAAAAACAATGTTAAACGCTAATAAAGAGCTTAAAAAGCTGGAAGCTACCTATTCTTCACTGACCCCAAATCAGGCTTACATGGTGATAAACACAACAAAGAATCATTTTTTTCTTTATCGAAAAAAGAAATTAATAAGCGAAGGCTTTTGCAGCTCCGGCAGTTACATTCAGTTAAAATCCAATGATGACCGTGAATGGATATTTAAAACCCCAAAAGGTGTGAGAACGGTAACAGGCAAAACAACAGCTCCCGTATGGCGAAAACCTGACTGGGCATTTATTGAGGAGGGTCTGCCTGTACCCCCGCCCGATCATCAATCCAGGTTCGAGAGAGGAGTGCTCGGGGATTATGCCATCAGCCTGGGCGATGGGTATTTAATTCATGGAACTCTTTATAAACGTCAGCTTGGAATACCTGTTACTCACGGATGCATTAGGCTGGGAGATGAAGACCTCGAAATGGTTTACAAAACTTTATCAATTGGATCAAAAGTATTTATCTACTGATGGAAAAAGAAAACAAATCGGAGCAATCTGTGAAACCTGAGAAAAAAAATATCCTCCCAAAAATCTTAATTGGTATTACAATAATCCTGACTATTATCATCTCCGGTGCAATAATCCTATCAGGAATATCAGCAAGAAAGTGGGTTTCTGGTTTTAACCAAAAGTATTATAATGACACCTTGGAACTAAAACTACCTCCACCGAAAATTATGTCAGACCCGGCTTTTATCCGTATTCAAAAAAGTATTGCTTTTACAAAATCACGTCTTGAACTTACCAGGGTTAAACCTACAGGGTTAAGTATGGATTTGAAAGACAGTATTGTAAGTATTGAAATTAATGGTGTTACCGTACATTCGTCCAAAATCAGTAAAATTATAATTCCCCGCACTTTAAGGTCAGTTCAGCCATACTTTCTCTCACTTGAACTCTCAAAACCACTTCAAATAGCCCATTCTTTTTCTACCATTGCCAAAGAACCTATTATTGTCAAAACAGCACCTAAAGATTCGACTCAAGTTGGTCAGGCACATGTTCCGGATACATCCAACAATATGCCGGTATATTTTCAACTTGCTTTCACAAATGGATTCAGGTTATCTGTGTTTCAGGAAGATTCTCCAAATGAATCCTGTCCCATCAGCCGGATGATGTTTTCAACCAGAATAGCCTTTAAGGAATTGTCCGCTCAGTTGAAAAATCTTATTAAGTTTAAAATACCTGATTATCAGCCGGAAATAGTAATCTTCCTGCCGGCTTCCGAAGCTAAAACAATATACAGGGCTATTCCGGAAAATGGTTTTATAGCATTTAAACTATTTTGAAAAATTCGAATTTCTGAAAGCACATTTTTTTCGCTTGGTCAAAACAAATTGGATTATCAAAGGAAATTAACCGGGTAAGCCAGAGTTTGGATGGTAATCAACAAAAACAAACTTGTGAAAAAAAAATCCTGTTCTGAATCTGAACATGTGCAATAAAAACTGCGAAAACCCCTTTAGCTTCCACCACCTTCAGTTATTGGAACATCCGGTGGTGCAGGAACTTGTTCTTCATCTTCAGAATCGGCCTGAAATCTGAATCCAAGACGTTTTCCCGTCCTGATTTTCATATTGTCCAGTGTTGTTTGAATTTCATAAACGCTCAGAACTTTAACCTGCTCATAAGGTGGAGTTAAAAGGTCAAAATTCAATGTATAGGTAATTGCCGACTGGATAATGGATTTTGCCGCATTTTCGTCCATCAGAGCTACATCGAAACTACGATAAAGCAGGCCAATTTCCCGTTTACCTTCAATAAAATAATGATTTTCCTTATTAATGAAAACCCTTCCGATCAGATAGCCGATATCGTTAATACGCTTGTACTTGAATGAATCCCCAAGAAAGTTGTAAATGTTGATAATTCCGCAATATGATCGATCTGGATCATCGGTGATGTAAGGTAAACGCATCAGTTCATGCGAACGGGGAAATTCAAAAACGTTGGTATGCATCATAAAAATGAGAATATCACCACCAAATTTCAGTTCAATTTCAAACTCACCACGATTTTTGTACTCAAAAGGGATGTATCTTTCACCTGAAATCCCGTAATCCTGGTATTCCTTCACGAGTTTTTTGATGACCTTTTTAAACTGATTGAAAGTTTCGTAAGTGTTGTAATAAACATGTTGTTTCAAAGATCCTTTTTGTATGATTGCATCAAAAAGCTTTCGGGTATCACTGTCTTGTTCCATGATATAAAAAATATTCAATAATTATTCAAAGGTCAAAGTTAGCATAAAAACTTTGGATTTCAGGCTTTCGATTCCTTCGGTGTATAAATTGTTTTCTCTGAGCAACATATCACGCATTCCGTACGACATGGAAGTTTCGATTCCAAACTTAAACCAGTTCATGTAAAAATCCAAACCGGCACCAATAACATAATTGCTGTCCGTACGAAAAAGTTTCGGTTCATAATTATTTTCTTCCGTTTTATTGGCTTGTGAAGCAAGGTCAATGGTGTATTTGAATCCGCTGTAAATATATGCGCGCATGTTGTGAAGACGTTTTGACTTGTATTTGAGGTAAACCGGAAATTCTACAAAGGTAGAATTGACTTTTTGTGTCAACACACGGGGTATTATGGTATCTTTTGAGTTGTTTGTTTTTTTGTACAGGCGGGTATCGAAACGAAGATTCCGGCTGCCAAAAGCCAGGCTTGGGATAACACGAAGATTGAAATACTCCCCTATTCTTTTGTCACCAACAATTCCAACAGTAAAACCAAAATGCGGAATGGCTTCGACACCATAAACTGATGCGGAATCCACATCAGACACGCCGAGATCAAATTGGGGTAACTGAGCTCCCTTGAAATACAATTGATGAATATCTTCCCTTGTTTTCACGACAAATCCCATCTGATTGGCAGCAAGGATAAATCCAAAGTGAAGCGGATCGTAGTCGTAAAGTTTTAAATTTGGAACTTTGTTTAGCTGTGTAAAAGCAGGGATACTAAACAAAAGAAAAAGAAAAAAGATACCCGCAGACCTCAAAATCCTTGTTTTTCTCAAAAGAAGACGGTTTAAATTTCCTGAAATAACGACTGTCAGAAGCTTTTATTTTTAAAAGAGAATCAGAGTTTTCGACTGAGCATCTCCATCATTAGTTTTGTTCTGTCAACAGGCACTACTCCCACACTTTCGCACACCTGCCCACCGGCCAGGTTGCTGATAGCTGCTATTTCCACATCACTCAATCCTGCAGTTAAAGCCAGGCATGCAAGACTAATTACTGTATCACCTGCTCCGGAAACATCGGCAATGGAACGAAGGTGGGCTGGCAGATGATGGTCGGTGAAAGTACCGTCGGTGAGCTGCCGGCTGACGAAAATGCCTTCTTCTGACAAAGTCGCCAACACAAGCGGAACATGCATCTTTTTGTGCAACAATCTTACGGCCTGGCGAACTTTATCGAGACTGAAAACATCAAGGGATATTCCAAGTCCTTCAGTCAGCTCTTTCAGGTTGGGCTTAATTAAAGTTACATTCCTGTAAAAGGAAAAATTTCGCTTTTTCGGATCAACAACAACCGGGATCATTTTTTCATCGGCCAACTGAAGAATTTGATTAATCAGTAAAGGAGATATTACGCCTTTGTCGTAATCCTGAATAATAACAGCGTTGATCCTGACAGACCTGATTATGTTTTGAATCAAATCAAAAAATCTATGGTTTTCTTCATCGTCCAGCGGAGTGTCAATTTCTTCATCCACTCTGAGCATTTGAGCATTGTTTCCAATTACTCTGAATTTAGTAGTGGTTATGCGTTTTTCACTCTGCATGATACCATCAGGACAGAGATTATTTTCCTGCATCAATTTTTTAAAAATTACCGATCTATCATCCTTGCCCACTACAGAACAAAGATATGTACGTGCACCAATGGCTTTAAGATTTAAGGCAACATTGGCTGCACCTCCCAGTCTGTTTGTTCTTCTATTAACTGCGACAATAGGAACAGGAGCTTCAGGTGAAATCCGGGTAACTTTCCCCCAAAGATAAGCATCAATCATCACATCTCCAATAACCATTATTGACTGAAGACTGAATTTTTCAAAGATATCGTTTACCTGTTCGGGAGTGTAAACTAACATGAGAGAAAATTTAGTGTAATCTGGAAAGTGCTTCCTTTATTCTTTTAACTGACTCGATGATATCATTTTTTGAACAGGCATAAGAAAAACGAATGTAGTTTTCACATCCAAATGCAGAACCCGGAACCAGTGCAACATGTGCCTTATCAAGCAAATAAAGACATAAGTCCGTGTCATTGCTGATTGTTGAAACTCCATCAGATTTACCAACATACCATGAAATTTCAGGAAATACATAAAAAGCGCCATCGGGTACATTTGTTTTTACTCCGGGAACATCGGCAAGTAACTTTAGCAGAAGATCCCTACGTTCACGAAATTGTTGTTTCATGATGCTCATTTCTTCAATTTCTGATGGGTCAGCTTCCAGTGCTTTAAGTGCTGCCATCTGCGAAATTGATGAGGCGCCACTGGTATATTGACCCTGAAGAGTATTGCAGGCATCTGCAATCATTTTGTTGGAAGCGGAATAACCAATACGCCATCCCGTCATGGCAAAACTTTTGGAAACACCATTTATGGTTATCACACGGTCTTTGATGAAATCAAACTGGGCAATGCTTTCATGTTTTCCGTTGAAAATGATATGTTCGTAAATCTCATCAGCAATCACATACAAATCCTCTTTTTTTGATAAAACTTTTGCTATAGCTTCAAGCTCATCTTTTGAGAACACTGATCCTGAAGGATTTGACGGAGAACTGAAGATAAGGATTTTGGTTCGGTCAGTAATATATTTTTCGATGTCGGAGGCGCTGACTTTAAAATCCTGATTGATGTCTGAAGGAATAATTACCGGACGACCACCAGCCATCTTAACCATTTCAGGATATGAAACCCAGTATGGCGCAGGAATCAGGACCTCATCCCCGGGATTGATCAAACATAAAAAGGCATTCGCAATCGACTGCTTGGCACCGTTGGAAATAACAATCTGATTCATGGCATAATCCAGATTGTTTTCCCGTTTTAATTTGGCTGCAACGGCTTTGCGCAACTCATTAATTCCGGCAACCGGAGAATAGTGGGTAATGTTTTTATTAATCGCTTCAATGGCGGCTTTTTTTATCGATTCCGGAGTATTAAAATCCGGCTCACCAATACTCAGATTAATGATGTCGTAACCGGCATCTTTCAATTCTCTGCTTTTTCTGGTCATCAAAAGCGTAGCTGATTCTGACAAGCTTTTCACACGTTCAGATAGATCATTTGGATGCATTTCGTAAAGTTTTAAAATAAAGGTGCAAAAGTATTAAAAAAGCCTCTTGGTTTGAATGTGAACCAGAGAAATAGTGGCATTTTCTTTTACTGGTCAATAATGGTGAATAATTTTATTTTTGCCCCAGACAAAAATCAGTTTTAAAATGAATAGTCTGATTGAAATACTCAAATTTTCCATTCCAACTTTAATTCTTGCAGCATCGGCAGTAATTTCAATGAAGATTTATCAAAAAACGGAAAAAGAGAAAAGTTCAGCAAGATGTCGCCTTGCATTTTCCAAAGCAATTATGTCTGTCAGACTGCAGGCTTGTGAACGCATTCTGCTTTTTCTTGAACGAAACAAACCAACTCAGGTTGTTACCCGTTTGCTTGCCCCCCAGTTATCAGCAAGAGAACTTCAGCATGAATGTATTACAAGCATCGGCAACGAATTTGAACATAATTTTACACAACAGCTTTATGTTTCGGCAAAAGTATGGAATGCTGCATCACTTGCTAAAGA
>ERZ795053.2768-NODE-2768-length-20678-cov-9.758328_pt1 | contig 20678 bp, 23 predicted proteins | sample MGYA00375137_ERZ795053 | MGnify/ENA primary metagenome ERZ795053 (study PRJEB30182, sample SAMN05720284) | activated sludge metagenome | isolation source: Anaerobic digester | place: Hong Kong | collected 2014-12-17 ...
AGCGCTCGCTGTCGCTTGGCATCACGTCCCGATCCCCGACCCGCGGGAAAGCTGCTGCACCTCCCTCGTCCTGCGGCGCGGCCCGTTCGCACTCCAGAGGCCTGCAGTGCCGGTCCGTCGAAGGGGCCGTCGACCTCAGACCGGATCCTTGTGAATGATGACGTCGGAATTCGGCACGGCATCGAGCAAGGCATGGCGGACGCCTGCCCCGATCTCGTGCGCCGCATAGAGCGATTGCGCGCCGTCGAGTTCGAGATGGACCTGGATGAAGACCCGCGTGCCCGCCGTGCGGGTCTTGAGGTCGTGGAAGCCGATGACGCCGGGATGGGCGGCGACGATGCCCGCAATCTTCTCGATCAGCTCGGGATCGGCGCGGCGATCCATCAGCGCGTCCCAGGCGGCGCTTCCGATCCGGCGCGCGCCGAGGACCAGCACGGCGCAGGCCGCGAGAGCCACGACCGGATCGAGCCAGTGCACGCCGAACCGGGAAGAAGCGACGATCGCCAGTATCGCGCCCGCCGCGGGCAGGAGATCGGAGAGGTAGTGCAACCGGTCGGCGGCGACGATGCGCGAGCCGGTGCGCGCCGCCACACGGCCCTGCCAGAGGACCAGCGCCAGCGTCACCGCCATCGAGACAGCCATCACCGCCAGGCCGGTGGCCTCGGCCTCGAGCGGCTGGGGATGCGCGAAGCGGCCGATCGCCTTCCAGCCGATCGCCGCCGCCGAGACCGCGACGAGGCTGGCCTGGCCGAGCGCCACGAGATCTTCGACCGAGGAATGCCCGAAGGAATGGTCTTCGTCCGGCGGCTTTGCCGCGTAGACGATGCCCGCCAGCCCCGCGGCCGAGGCGATGAGGTCGAGCGCGGAATCGGCCAGCGACGCGGCGATGGAGAGCGCGCCGGTGGCGGCGAGCGCCCAGAGCTTCAGCCCGACCAGCACGACGGCCACCGCCACCGATGCGAGCCCGGCCGAGAGATTCATTCGAAATGAGCGGTCCAATCTCGTGTCTTCACCGAAGCCGGGCGATGCCTTCGTCCCGAGTCGGGCCGATTTGACCAGACCTCGCGGCCAAAGGCCAGCCGTCCGGCCGGCCCGCCCTCTGCGGGAAACAATCGGAGCGGGTCGGCCCGGACACGCAGCGCAGTCTTCACATGGGCGCCGTAGCGCGAAGCGGCCGTATCGGCGGTTTTTCGCCGAGAACATGCAATCCTTGCTATCTTTGCGCGATCCATACTTGGCTTTCGGATCAATCCAGAGGGTGATTACAGCATTCTTGGAAAATCTTCGGCAATCTGTTGGATTCATACCTTGTCAACTGACATCTTGGCAAATAAACTGAGTATTGAGCCCGGAATGAGAGCAGTCGGGACGGGCGGCTAACATGACTGCCATAGGAAGAAAGGCCGGCCATAGTGCGTGCAGCACTTGCCGGAAAGGGGTGCAATGACTGAAGATCAGACGATAAGCCGCGGGGAATTGCTGGCGCTGACGGCGGAGATCGTATCGTCGCATGTGGCCAACAACAGCGTCGTGCAGAGCGACATGCCCGATCTCATCCAGTCGGTCTTTTCCAAGCTGAGCGATCTGGCGAGCGGCGAGGATGCGGCCTCGGTCGAACTGTCTCCGGCCGTTCCGGTCAAGAAATCGATCACGGACGACTACATCGTCTGTCTCGAGGACGGCAAGAAGCTCAAGATGCTCAAGCGGCATCTGATGACCGCCTACGGCATGACGCCGGAGGATTACCGGGCGAAATGGGGCCTCAAGCCCGACTACCCGATGGTCGCGCCGAACTACGCGCTGAAGCGCCAGGAACTGGCCAAGAAGATCGGTCTCGGGCGCAAGCCGGGCAGCAAGACCTCCAAACGGTAGGCGCCACGCTTGCGCCTTCGGGCGCGCGCCGGTAATCCGTCGCGTGCGGGCGAGTGTCCGCGCGCTTCTGCCTGTCGGCGACGGAACCGGATCGAATCGATGGCACAACCCAAGGTCTTCGTGAAGACCTACGGCTGTCAGATGAATGTCTATGACAGCCAGCGCATGGAATCGGCGCTGGCCGCGGAGGGCTATGCCGCGACCGGATCGGCCGAGGGCGCGGATCTCATCCTGCTCAACACCTGCCACATCCGCGAGAAGGCGGCCGAGAAGGTCTATTCCGAACTGGGCCGGCTGCGGGCGCTGAAGGCGCAGCGGCCCGGGCTGCGCATCGGCGTGGCGGGATGCGTCGCCCAGGCGGAAGGCGCGGAGATCCTCGAGCGCGCCCCGGTCGTCGACCTGGTGGTGGGGCCCCAAGCCTATCACCGGCTGCCGGCGATGCTCGAGGCGGTGGCGGCGGGCGCGCGCCCGGTCGAGACGGATTTCCCCCCCGAGGACAAGTTCGAGCACCTCCCGCGGGAGGGACGGCGGAGCGCGGTTTCGGCGTTCCTCACGGTCCAGGAGGGCTGCGACAAGTTCTGCGCCTTCTGCGTGGTGCCCTATACGCGCGGCGCGGAGGTCTCGCGGCCGGCGGAGCGGGTGGTTGACGAGGCGCGTTCGCTGGTCGCCCGCGGCGCCGCGGAGATCACGCTGCTCGGGCAGAACGTGAACGCCTATGCCGATCCCGCCGGCGAGACGTTGGCCGGGCTGATCGCCCGGCTGGCGCGGATCGACGGGCTGGAGCGTATCCGCTACACCACCTCGCATCCCAACGACATGGGCGCGGATCTGATCGCCGCCCATGGCTGCGAGCCAAAGCTCATGCCCTATCTGCACCTGCCGGTGCAATCGGGCAGCGACCGGGTGCTCCGGGCAATGAACCGCCGTCACACCGCCGCGGCCTATCTCGACCTGATCGGGCGGATCCGCGAGGCGCGGCCCGATATCGCCATGTCGGGCGATTTCATCGTGGGCTTCCCCGGCGAGACCGAGGCGGATTTCCAGGCGACGCTCGATCTGGTGGCCGAGGTCGGCTATGCGCATGCCTATTCCTTCGCCTATTCCGCGCGCCCCGGCACGCCGGCCGCCGGCCGGCCCGAGGTCGATGCCGAGGTCAAGGCGGAGCGGCTGGCGCGGCTGCAGGCGCTGCTGACCGCCCAGCAGCAGGACTTCCAGAACGGCCTGGTCGGAAAGCTCCTGCCGGTGCTGCTGGAGCGGCCCGGCCGCTTGCCGGGACAGGTTGCCGGCCGCTCGCCCTATCTCAACGCCGTGCATCTCGAGGCCGGGGCCGATCGGATCGGCAGCGTCGTCGTGGCCCGGATCCTGTCGTCGGGGTCGAACTCGCTGCACGCCGCGCTGGCATCCTGAGCCTCCAAGCCGCCGTCCGGCGGGGCGGTCGACACCGCTGGCTGGAGAGTCGCCCGCGCCTGAGACGCATTCCGCCCGATCGTTTCGACCTGCCGGGCTGGCGTCCCGCAGTGGGACATGGTCTATCATATTGTTATTGAATGGTATTTCAAGAATCGAGTTGGATGAACCCTCCTTGTCGGCGCAATCCGGCCCGCCACGCCATTCCGATTTCGGATCGGCCGGTGTCCGGTCCATTCAACCCGATCCCTTATGATACGAGCGGTCCTTCCGCCTGACCACAAGCCTGAGCCTCGGGACGGGAAAAAGGTCGCGCCCCGCGCGGCCCGGAGAGTATTTCCCCGGACCGTAATGGCGAGGCGCCGGTGGCGCCTTGCCCGGTCCGTCGCCCAGAGGCGCGGGCCGCAGGGCGAGGGAGGTGCAGCGTCAGCGTCGGCTGAGGATCGGGCCGCGCCGGCCCCCGGGAAGGCCTGCGCGGCCCGATGGCTACGGGTCGATCGGGCTGGGGAATTCTGGCGCGTCTGCCGTCCCCAGCCGACCAGATTTTCAACAGCCGGGGCCGGCAGGCGCGTGCGGACCTGTCACTTGCCAAGTTCGCGGGGAGAGGGCCGCGCCGCCATTGGGAACGTTCACCATTCCGCAGCAGTCATTCGGAGTGAGTCAGGGGTCGAGCTTGCGCGCCTCGTCGATCAGCATCACCGGGATCCCGTCGTGGATCTGGAAGGCGAGGCCCGCGCCCTTGGAGACCAGCTCCCGCCTCGCGGCATCGTAGACGAGCGGTCCCCGCGTCACCGGGCAGACGAGGATCTCGAGCAGCCGGCGGTCGACCACCGGGCGCTCCGCGGTCTCGTCCGGCTCCCCGGCCGCGTCGTCGGTCACTGCAGCGTGCCTTCCTCGCCGCCGCCGCGAAGCGCGAATTCCATCAGCGTGACCAAGGTCTCGCGGCGGTTGGTCAGGGTCGGCGCCTCCAGCAGCGCCTGTTTCTCCTCCGGATCGAAGGGGCAGAGGATCGAGAGCGAATTGACCAGCAGCTCCTCGTCGGCCTCCTTCAGACTGTCCCAGTCCGAGGAGAGCTGCGCCGTGGCGAAATACCGCGCCAGCACCGCGAGGAATTCCGCCCGGTCGAAATCCTCGTCGATCTCGGCCCGGCCGAGGTCGCGGTCGAAGCTCGACCAGTCCACGTCGGCGCGCAGATAGGGCGTGAAGCCCTCCTGCATCGCCATCACCCGGAAGCGGCTGATGCCCGACAGCGTGATCAGGTAGCGTCCGTCCTCGGTCTCCTGGAAGGCGGTCAGCCGGCCGGCGCAGCCGATCCGGTGCAGCCGGCCGCTCGCCCTGCCCTCGGGCATGACGATGGGCTGGATCATCCCGATCAGCCGGTGCTGGGTCTTGAGCGCGTCCTCGAGCATCGCGAGATAGCGCGGCTCGAAGATGTTCAGCGGCAGCCGCGCCCGGGGCAGCAGCAGCGCGCCGGGCAGCGGGAAGACGGGAATCGTCTCCGGAAGGTCGGCGAGGCTGAACTTCTTGGCCATGCGCCCTCCCGGCGCCTGCGGGCGGTTCAGGCGAAGATCATCGACGAGAGGCGCCGCCGCCCCTTCGCCGCCAGCTCCGATTTCGGCCCGAGGCTGTCGAAGAGCTTGAAGAGCTGGGCGCGCGCCGCGCCGTCGTTCCACTCCCGGTCGCGGCGGAAGAGCTCGAGCAGGGCGTCGATCGCCCCCTGCTGGTCGCCCTTGGCGACCAGCGCCATCGCGAGATCGAAGCGCGCCTGATGGTCGCCCGGGTCGCGCTCCACCGCCGCGGCGAATTCGCCCACGTCGCCGGCATCGGCGGTGGCCTCGGCGAGCTCGATCTGCGCCCGCGCCGCCAGGATCGCCGAATCGCCGGCCTTCTCGGCGGGCACGAGATCGAGGATCGCCTTCGCCTTCTCGATGTCGCCGAGGGCGAGATGCGACCGCGACAGCCCCGAGAGCGCTGCCGGATTGCCCGCCTCCTCGGCGAGGATCGCCGCGAAGGTCTGCGCGGCATCGGCGACCGCGCCCTCCTCGAGCATCGCCTCCGCCGCCTCCAGCGCTGCCTCGAGCCCGTCGTTGCCGCCGCCCTGCGCGATTAGCCGTTCGACGAAGGCCTTGATCTGGGATGCCGGCTGCGCGCCCATGAAGCCGTCCACCGGCTGGCCGTTCACGAAGCCGAAGACCGCCGGGATCGACTGCACCCGGAGCTGCGCGGCGATCATCTGGTTCTGGTCGACGTCGATCTTGACCAGTCGCACCTTGCCCTTGGCCGCGGTCACCGCCGCCTCGAGCGCGGGGCCGAGCGTCTTGCAGGGGCCGCACCAGGGTGCCCAGAAATCGACGATGACGGGTACCTCCCGCGAGGCCTCGATCACGTCGGCCATGAAGGTCGCCTCGGTGCCGTCCTTGATCACATCCGCCGCCGGCTTCGGCGCGAGGTTCAGTTCCATGGCCAATCCATCTTCCTGCGTCCCCGAAAGCCGGGGCCGGTCGCTGCGTTACGTGGTGTAGCACTCGCGATGCGTCAAGCCAAATCCCCGCCGCCTCAGGCGGGCGCGAGGGCGCGCATCAGCGTGGCGTGGCGGGCGAGGAAGGCGGCCTTGACCTCGGAGGGCGGGCGCAGGTGCAGGCGGGTGGTCACCGGATCGGTGATCTTCGGCTTCCCGAAGAACCGGTCCGCCTCGGCCTCGGAGAAGCCGGCGATCCGGGTCGCCTCGAGCCAGGCCGAGATGCGGTCGGCCCGCTTGATCTGCATCTTGACGCTCCGGGGCAACTCCGCCGGCAGGCCGAAGCGCAGGTGCACCGCCGCCGCGAGGCGGGCGTCGAGCGCGGCGTAGTCCGGCCCCACCGCCGCCTTCACCGGCGAGATCATGTCGCCGATCACGTATTCCGGCGCGTCGTGCAGGAGTGCGGCCAGCCGCCAGCGCGGCTCCGACCGCGGCGCGAGGGCCGCGAAAACCGCCTCGACGAGCAGCGAATGCTCGGCCACCGAATAGGGATATTCGCCGGTGGTCTGGCCGTTCCAGCGCGCCACGAAGGCGAGCCCGTGGGCGATGTCCTCGATCTCGATGTCGAGCGGCGAGGGATCGATCAGGTCGAGGCGCCGCCCTGAGAGCATGCGCTGCCAGGCGCGGGCGGGCCGGCTCAAGTCACGCCCCGCTGACGCCGCGGTGTGACGGCGATCACAGCCCGATGACGCCGCCATGCGAGACGATGGGGGCGGCGGAATTTGCCGCGAAGTGCAGGCCAAGGAAGGGCTCGGGTCATGCTCGGTCGGAGACGGATGCGATGACCCGCGTTCTACAGCATCGGACGCCGCCGGCAAGTCGGAGGCGTCTCCGCGACGGGCCCCGGGGCCGCGCGCCCCGATAGCAGGAGACACGCCATGGCCAGACATCTGCTGATCGCCGCCACCCTCCTGGGACTGACCGCCGCGCCGCCCCCTCTCCAGGCACAGACTGCCTGCGGGAGCCGCGACCGGATCGTCGAGCGCCTCGCCGAGAAATACGGCGAGCAGCATCGCGGCAGCGGCCTGCAGGATCCGAGCCGCCTCGTCGAGGTCTGGATCTCGCAGAGCACCGGAACCTGGACGCTGCTCTTCACCCACGCCGACGGGCTGGCCTGCATCGCCGCTTCCGGGTCGAACTGGCTGGACTATCCGCCCCGGCTCGCGGCGGCCGGCGTCGACAGCTGAGCCGCCGGCCTCAGCGGATCACCGTCAGCTCCTCCGGGAAGCGGTCGAGATAGTCGCACATCTTGCCGGCGGCCAGCAGGTGCTTGCCGAGCGACTTGCGAAGGAAGGCGCGGTTGCGCTGCGGCGGCACCCCGTCGTCGTCGAGCGGCGCGGCATCGGGGAAATGCGCCGCGAGGAAGTCGCGGTAGGTGTGGCGGAACCGCAGCGGCAGCTCGCCCTCGATGTGGTTCCACGGCTTCTTGCGGCCGATGAAATGCACCACATTGGCGCCGACCATCGCCTCGAAGAGCCGCGACGCCCAGGTGTATTGCCAGTTCCAGACCGGGCTCAGCTCGGCCCAGGCGCCCATGACGGCGCCGTTCAGCATGTCCTGGTCCATGTGGATGAGCTTGCCGGGATGGGCGCGCGCGAAGGCGAAGGCGTTGTCGCGGATCGCCCGGGAATTGTAGGCCGCCACGTCGATCAGGAGCACGCCGGCATTGAAATAGGGTGTCGCCGGCAGCCCCATCTTCGCAAAGGAATCGATGCGCCGCCCCGGTGTCCGCCACTGGCTGTTGTCGCGCACTGCGGCGATCGCATGGGGGCCGAGGTCGAGATCGAGCAGCGCGGAGAAGTCGCCGCCCTGCAGGAAGACGTCCGAATCCAGATAGAGGAGCCGCCGGTATTCCGCCGCGAAGGCCTCGGGAAGCGCCAGGCGCAGATAGGTCGCCTCGGTGCGCCGCCGGTCGAGGTTGAGGCCGGCGAAGCTCGCGTCGATCCGGACCTGGCAGAAGCGCAGGCCTTCAAGGGCGCCGGCCGGCGGCGCCAGCGCTTCGGTCGAGCAGATGCAGATGTCGAAATCCCGGTCCGGGGCGAGGGCGGCGAGCTGCGTCGCGGCGAAGAGCGCGTATTTCAGGTAATTGCCGTCGCAGGCGAAGGCGACGGCCTTCTCCGCCCGCCTGGGGAGGTTGCTCGCGATCCCGATCGCCATCCCGCGCCGCCCCCCGTTCCCTTCCGCGGGCGCCAGCTTACTTTGCGCCGGCCTGTTGTCGAGGGGCGGGGTGCCTGCTAGGTGGCGCGCGACATCAGTTCTTCCGTTCTCCGGAGTCGCCCGCATGAGCAAGCAATACGTCGTCAAGGATATCGGCCTCGCCGATTTCGGCCGCAAGGAGCTGGACATCGCCGAGACGGAGATGCCCGGCCTGATGGCGCTGCGCGCCGAGTTCGGCGAATCGAAGCCGCTGAAGGGCGCGAAGATCGCGGGCTCGCTGCACATGACGATCCAGACCGCGGTGCTGATCGAGACGCTGACCCGTCTCGGCGCCGAGGTGCGCTGGGCCTCGTGCAACATCTTCTCCACCCAGGACCATGCCGCCGCGGCCATCGCCGCCTCCGGGGTCCCGGTCTTCGCGGTGAAGGGCGAGACGCTCGAGGATTACTGGACCTATACCGACCGGATCTTCGGCTTCGAGGGCGGGGCCAACATGATCCTCGACGACGGCGGCGACGCGACCATGTACATCCTGACCGGCGCGCGGGTCGAGGAGGGCGAGACCGATCTCATCGAGAATCCCGACAGCGAGGAGGCGGAGTATTTCTTCGCCCAGATCAAGAAGCGCCTGAAGGCCTCGCCCGGCTGGTTCGTGAAGCAGCGCCACGCGATCCGCGGCGTCTCCGAGGAGACCACCACGGGCGTGCACCGCCTCTACCAGCTGATGGAGAAGGGCCGGCTGCCCTTCCCGGCGATCAACGTCAACGACAGCGTCACCAAGTCCAAGTTCGACAACAAATACGGCTGCCGCGAGAGCCTCGTGGACGGGATCCGGCGGGCCACGGACACGATGATGGCGGGCAAGACCGCGCTGGTGCTCGGCTACGGCGACGTCGGCAAGGGATCGGCGGCGAGCCTGCGCGGTGCGGGCGCGCGGGTGATGGTGACGGAGGTCGATCCGATCTGCGCGCTGCAGGCGGCCATGGACGGCTTCGAGGTGGTGACCATCGAGGACGTGGCCGACAAGGCCGACATCTTCATCACCGCGACCGGCAACCGGGACGTCATCCGCCTCGATCACATGCGGGCGATGAAGGACATGGCCATCGTCGGCAACATCGGCCATTTCGACAACGAGATCCAGATCGCGGCGCTGCGCAACATGACCTGGACCAACGTCAAGGACCAGGTCGACATGATCGGGTTTCCCGACGGCAAACGCCTGATCCTGCTCAGCCAGGGGCGGCTCCTGAACCTCGGCAACGCCACGGGCCACCCGTCCTTCGTGATGTCGGCCTCCTTCACCAACCAGGTGCTGGCGCAGATCGAGCTCTGGTCGAAGGGCGAGCAATACGAGAACAAGGTCTATGTGCTGCCCAAGCATCTCGACGAGAAGGTCGCCCGGCTGCATCTGGCCAAGATCGGCGTGAAGCTGACCGAGCTCCGCCCCGAGCAGGCCGACTACATCGGCGTCTCGGCCGATGGGCCCTTCAAGCCGGAGCACTACCGCTACTGAGGCTGCGACCGGCGGATTCCCTAACCGTCTGGATTTGCATCGAATTGTCGGAACTCGCCGCTTGATTGCGGCGAGATTTCTGGCATAAGGGACGCATCGATGGCCGAGGCAGAAGCGTCCCTCAATCACCATCGCCCTCCATGTCGATTGCACAGGTTTGCACCCGGGTCTTCGGACCCGTGGCATCGTGCGGGTCGCGGGGGTCCCAGGACATCCGGCAGAAGCGGCGCCCGACGGCAGTGGGGTGCGTTCGCGGTTCCGCGTCGGATTGCCCGGGCCCCGCACTTGGGGTCTAGCCCGCACGAACCGGTCGGGAGGGTCCTTTGAGGGGAGGGCCCTCCCGATCGTGTTGCGCGGCGGGCGGGTATCGCCGGGGCGATGCGCGATCCATTCACCGGCCAAGCACGGGGCTTGTGCGAAGCGCCTCGGTCTGTGCTAGACTTGGCAGCACGTGATCTGGGGGGTGTCCGGTCCGGCTTCGCCGTCGGGGGCTTGCGTTCGGCCTTGCCGACCGCTAAGTGCTGCACTTTCCTGAACCACGGGATCTGGAGGTCCGCCATGGCCCGCGTAACCGTCGAAGACTGCGTCGACAAGGTACCGAATCGTTTCGAGCTCGTCATGCTCGCGGCCCATCGCGCGCGCTCGCTGGCCTCCGGGGCGCCGCTGACCGTCTCGCGGGACAACGACAAGAACCCGGTGGTGGCGCTGCGCGAGATCGCCGACGAGACCCTGACCGCCGACCAGCTGCGCGAGAGCGCGATCGAGAGCTTCCAGCGGCAGATCGAAGTGGACGAGCCCGAGGAGGACGTCATGACCCTCCTCGTCGCCAATGACGCGCCCGCCGAGGACGACATGTCCGAAGAGCGGCTGCTGCGGGCGCTGATGGAGGCTCAGGGCGAGAACTGAGATCCATCCCAGCCCCCCTGACCGCGAGCGATGCCACGCCCGTCCGCACGGGCGCTGACGGGCTGATTCCGGTCGAGGCTGTGACCTCGCTGATGCGCTCCTACAACCCCCGCTGCGCGGTGGGGGTGATCGAGGCCGCCTACGACTACGGGCGACGGATGCACGAGGGCCAGTTCCGCACTTCCGGCGAGCCCTATTTCACCCATCCCGTCGCGGTGGCGATGCTGCTCGCCGAGCAGCGGCTCGACGACAACACCATCATCACCGCCCTGCTGCACGACACGATCGAGGACACCGGCTCGACCTACAACGAGATCGCGCTGCGCTTCGGGGACGAGGTGGCGCAGCTGGTCGACGGGGTGACCAAGCTCACCAATCTCGAACTCTCCCAGGTCGGCAATGCCCAGGCGGAGAATTTCCGCAAGCTCCTGATGGCGATGTCGAAGGACCTGCGCGTGCTGCTGGTCAAGCTCGCCGACCGGCTGCACAACATGCGCACCATCCGCCACCTGCCCCCGGAGAAGCAGGTGCGCAAGGCGCGCGAGACCATGGACATCTTCGCGCCGCTCGCCGGCCGCATGGGCATGCAGTGGATGCGCGACGAGCTCGAGGACATCTCCTTCCGCATCCTCAACCCCGAGGCGCGCAATTCGATCATCCGGCGCTTCCTGACGCTCCGGAACGAATCCGGCGACGTGATCCCCAAGATCACCGAGGACATCCGCACCGTGCTCGCCGGGGCCGGTGTGACCGCCGAGGTGCTCGGTCGCGAGAAGAAGCCCTATTCCATCTGGCGCAAGATGGAGGAGAAGAAGGAGGGGTTCTCGCGCCTCTCCGACATCTACGGCTTCCGCATCGTCACCCGCTCGGTGGAGGAATGCTACATGGCGCTCGGCGCGGTGCACCAGCGCTGGCGCGCGGTGCCGGGGCGCTTCAAGGATTACATCAGCCAGCCGAAGTCGAACGGCTACCGCTCGATCCACACCACGGTCTCGGGGCGCGACGGCAAGCGGGTCGAGGTGCAGATCCGCACGCTCGAGATGCATGCGGTCGCCGAAAGCGGGGTGGCGGCGCATTGGTCCTACCGCGACGGGGAGCGCTTCGAGAACCCCTTCGCCGTCGATCCCTTCCGCTGGCTGCGCTCGCTGACCGAGCGCTTCGACGGGGCGGAGGATTCGGAGGATTTCCTCGAGCACGTCAAGCTTGAGATGTTCCAGGACCAGGTCTTCTGCTTCACGCCCAAGGGCGAGGTGGTGAAGCTGCCGCGCGGCGCGACGCCGATCGACTTTGCCTACGCCATCCACACCCGCATCGGCGACAGCTGCGTGGGCGCCAAGGTCGACGGCAACCGCGTGCCGCTCTGGACCAAGCTCAGGAACGGCCAGTCGGTCACCATCATCCGCGCCGAGGGCCAGCGCCCGCAGCCCTCCTGGGAGGACATGGTGATCACCGGGCGGGCGAAATCGGCGATCCGGCGCTCCCTGCGCGGCGAGCAGCGCGCGACCCAGGTGCGGCTGGGGCGCGAGATCGCCCGGGTGGCGCTCGAGCGGGTCGGCAAGCGGGCCTCCGACAAGGCGCTCGAGGCGGCGGCCAAGCGGCTGGGACTCGAGGAGGGCGACGACGTGCTCGCCCGGCTCGGCGCAGCGGAGATGACCGGCAAGGATCTCGTCGCGACGCTCTATCCCGAGTTGCAGCGCGAGCCGCTGCCCGCCGCCGGCGACGGCACCGCCCCGGTGGTCATCGGCCTCGGCTCCGGGCAGGAGGCGCGCCCCGCGCCCTGCTGCAACCCCATCCCCGGCGAGCGCATCGTCGGCATCGCCGTGCGCGGCAAGGGGGTGATGATCCATGCCATCGACTGCGAGGAACTGGTCGCTTTCGAGGAGGAGCCGGACCGCTGGATCGACCTGCGTTGGGCGGAGGGTCACTCGCGTCCCGATCATGCGGTGGCGATCGAGATCGCGCTCGCCAACGATGCCGGCGTGCTGGGGCGGATCTGCACGCTGATCGGCGAGCAGCATGCCAACATCACCGACATCGATTTCACCGATCGTAAACCAGACTTTTACCGCATGATCGTTGAAATCGAGGTGCGGGATATGGAACACCTCACCCATGTCCTGACGGCGATCGATGCCGATTCGGACGTGGCGCAGGTCCGACGCTTCCGGAGGACCGCGGCGGCGGCCCGGGGCGGAGCGGCCCACCGCGGGGATTGAGGTTTCGCGCGCCCGGAGGTGGCGAGTCGATCCGGGCAGATGGTATTCAAGAGACGCGACAAGCTCCCCTTCCCGACCCGGCTCCGCGGGTTCCTGTTCCCGCGGCGCGGCTGGCGGCGCGGGATCGAATATCTCGCCCATCGCATGCGGCGGCTGCCCGACACGCCGCACCGCATCTCGCTGGGCTTCTCCTGCGGCGTCTTCATGTCCTTCACGCCGTTCTTCGGGCTGCATTTCATCCTGGCGGCGGCGATGGCGCGGCTGATCCGCGGCAATGCGCTGGCCGCGCTGATCGGCACCGCCGCGGGCAATCCGCTGACCTTTCCCTTCATCGCCTCGATCTCGCTCGGGCTGGGGCGGCGGATCCTCGGCTACGGCGCCTCGGGGCGGGACTTCCGGCGCATCGCCGAGGGATTCAAGCAGTTCTTCATCGGCCTCTGGGAGAGCGTGCTCAACCTCTTCGGCGCCGGGCATGCCGACTGGCACAAGCTCACGCTGCTCCTGCAGGACGTGATCTGGCCCTATTTCGTCGGCGGCCTGCTGCCCGGCCTGGTGGCGGCGATCGCGAGCTACTATCTGGTGCGGCCGCTGGTGGCGGCCTATCAGGCGGGCCGCCGCGCCCGGCTGCTCGACAAGGCTAAGGCGCGGCTGATGCGCCGCAAACCGGAGGCTGGCGTCCACGCCCCGCCGCTCTATACTCGCAACGACAGCAAGGCCGCGGGAGGCAAGGGACTGAAATGACACGAGGGAATCCGGCCGGAGCGCTGCGGCTCGGGGTAAACATCGACCATGTGGCCACCGTGCGCAACGCCCGCGGCGCTCCCTTTCCCGACCCGGTACGCGCCGCGCGGCTGGCCGAGGCGGCGGGTGCGGACGGCATCACCGCGCATCTGCGCGAGGACCGCCGCCACATCACCGACGCCGACATCGACGCGCTGATGGCGGCGATCACGCTGCCGCTCAACCTCGAGATGGCCGCGACCCCTGAGATGCAGGCGATCGCGCTGCGCCACCGACCGCATGCGGTCTGCCTCGTGCCGGAGCGGCGCGAGGAGCGCACCACCGAGGGCGGGCTGGAGGTGGCGCGCGAGGAGAACCGGCTGGCGCATTTCATCGCCCCCCTGCGCGAGGCGGGCTGCCGCGTCTCGATCTTCATCGCCGCCGAGCCCCGGCAGGTCGAGGCGGCGCATCGCATCGGCGCGCCGGTTATCGAACTCCATACCGGCGCCTATTGCGATGCCGGCCTCGCGGGCGACCTGGCGGCGCGCGACGCCGAGATGGAGCGGCTTCGCGCCATGGCCGCCTTCGCCGAGGAACTGGGGCTCGAGGTGCATGCCGGCCACGGGCTCACCTACGACAACGTCGCCCCGGTGGCGGCGCTGCCCCAGGTGCGCGAACTCAACATCGGGCATTTTCTCGTGGGCGAGGCGATCTTCGTCGGCCTGGAGGCCGCGATCCGGCGCATGCGCGCGCTGATGGATGCGGCGCGCGCCGAAGTGCCCGCCTGACAATTCCTTCCGGCGGGCGCCGGTCGCGGGACCGGCGCCCGTGCCGAAGGGCCGGTCGCTCAGTCGGCCTTCGCCGCCTTCGGCTTCGCCCGGCGCCGTTTCGGGGCCTCGGCGGCGACGCTTGGCGCGGCTTCGGTCTTGGCGGCGGCGACCTTGCGCCGCGGCTTCGGCTTGGCGGCCGGTGCCGCCTCGGCGGCGATCTCCGCGCTTGCCGTCATCCAATGCGCCTCGGCGCGGTCGGCGGGGCGCCCCTCGCGCTCCCAGATCATGTGGGCGCGTTCGCGGATGCGGTGCTCGAGTTCCGTGATCATTCTTGCCTCCAAAGGGGTCTTCGTCCAATGCGGGCCCAGGATGGGTCACCGGGTTCTGCCGAAATCGGCGCCAGAATGCAACTGCCGGTTGCCGCGTGCGATCTGCCGGAAGGCGCCGGGGGTCAGGTTCGTGGCGCGCCGGAAGTCGCGCTGGAAATGCGCCTGGTCGGCGTAGCCGCAGCAATAGCCGATCTCCGCGAGGCCGGTATCGACGCCGGTCAGGAGCTCGGTCGCGCGCCGCATCCGCGCGCGGCGCAGGACGCTCGAGAAGCTGCGCCCCTCGGCGTTAAGGCGCCGCTGCAGCGATCGCCCGGAGAACGCCAGGCGCGCCGCGGCATCGCCGAGCCGCCAGCTGCGCCCGATGTCGCCGGCGAGGAGATCGGCGAGCCGTTCCGAAAGCGCGCCCCCCGCGGCCTCTACTCCTTCGCCCCGGGCCGGTTCCTCCGCCACCCGCTCCGGCGACCAGCGGACGCGGAAGCGGCGCAGGGTCTCGCCGGACGGCAGGATCACCCCGCGCAGATCCGCCGGCCGCAGGACCTGCGTGCCCACTTCCAGCCGCGCGTCTTGAAGCCCGACCGCCCCGGCGAGCCCGAGCAGCAGCCCGGCGATCAGGCAGTTCGCGCCGAGGGACGGCGGCACCTCGCCGCCGGAGCGGCGGCAGTCCCAGCCGGCCGGTGCAACCGGTGCGATCCGGGTTCGGTGGGACGCATGGTGATAGCGCTCGAGCCGCATCCATTTCCCGGCCAGCACATCCGGATCCGCCGAATGCAGCAGGACCGTCAGGGCCGGGGTTTCGTCGGCGGCCCGGAGATACTGGCCGACCGCGAGCAGGAGGCCAGGCCCGTGGCGCGCCATGACCCGCGCCACGAGATCGAGCTTCGCCGCCTCCGGCACGATCGCCTGATCCATCGGATCCGGCCGGCCCGCGCCGCGGAGCAGGCCGGGGTCGACCTCCTCCAGCGCCCGCACCAGCAGGCTGACGAGGCCGGTGCTCGTGAACCCGTCCACGCGCGCCTTTCCCGCCCTCACCATGGCTGATTGGCGCGATCCTTCAATCGCCATCGCCGCCTTTCGGGCATTGACCCCGGAGATCGCAAGGACGGAGGCCGGAGATGGCACAGGACAGGGGATTGGTGGTGATCACGGGCGCGAGCCGCGGCATCGGGCGCGCGCTGGCGCGACGGTTCGAGGAAGCGGGCCATCCGGTGCTCGCCGTCGCCCGGACCCCGGCGGGCGGGGAGGGGGCGGTCGCGGCGGATCTGGCGCGCCGGGACGGGGTGGCGGCGGTGGTCGCGGCGGTGCGGGCGCGGGGAATGCCGGTCGAGGTGCTGATCAACAATGCCGGGATGCAGGCCGCCCTCGACCTGACCGCGCCCGAGGCGGAGCGCGAAGCGGATACCGTGGCGGTGGAGATCGCCCTGAACCTCGCGGCGCCGATCCTGCTCGCGCGGGCGCTCCTGCCGCTGATGCGGCAGCCGGGCGCGACGATCGTCAACGTCACCTCGCTGGTCTCGCGCCACCCCAAGCCCTCGGCACCGGTCTATTCGGCGGGCAAGGCGGGCCTCGCCTCCTTCACCGCATCGCTGCGCCACCAGCTGGTGCCGCTCGGGATCCGCGTCATGGAGGCGGTGCCGCCGCTTGTGGACACCGCGATGACCGAGGGCCGCGGCCGGGGCAAGATCCCGCCCGAGGCCATGGCGGAGGCGATCTTCGAGGGCGTGGCGAAGGGCCGCCCGCTGGTGGCGCCCGGCCTCGCCCGCCTGGTCCTGCTCCTCGACCGGCTCCTGCCGGGCCTGGTGGCCGGGATCCTCGCGCGTTCCTGAGGCTCGGGCCTTTCCGTCGCCGCCCGTCCCGGCTATGCCCTCTCGGGTCAGGGGGCGCAGCCATGGCGGAAGCTTCTTCATGATCCTCGGCATCGGATCCGACCTCGCCAATATCGAGCGCATCGAGGGCACGATCGCCCGCTTCGGCACGCGGTTCCTCGACCGGGTGTTCACCGAGCGCGAGAAGGCGACCGCGGAGCGGCGGGCCGAGCGGGCGGCGACCTATGCGAAGCGCTGGGCCGCCAAGGAGGCCTGTTCCAAGGCGCTGGGCACCGGGCTGCGCATGGGGATCCGCTGGCGCGACATGGGCGTGGTGAACCTCGCGACCGGCCAGCCGGTGATGGTGCTGGAGGGCTGGGCGGCCGAGCGGCTGGCGGCGATGACCCCCGCGGGCCATCGTGCGGTGGTGCATGTCACCCTGACCGACGACCGCCCCTGGGCGATGGCCGTGGTGGTGATCGAGGCGCTGCCGGAGACGTGAGGCCGCGCGGGGCAGGGCAGTTGCTTCCGGCAACGCGACCGCGTCCGCCCGAATTCCGGGCGCGCCTGGCGCAACCATTCCGCCTGGCGGGCACCGCCGGGCAGCGCCCGACCCGCCCCGTCACGCCGAAGGCGTGCCGCCGGCACGACGCGGGCGCTTCGCACCCGCCCGGGCCTGGCGCTGCCCTCGTCTTGTTGTGGGGCGGTCGAACAAGAAAGGGTGAACTCCACATGCGACAGCCCTGCGGCGCGCCGCCGCTCGCCTTGACAGCAACCGGGGCAGGCGCGACAAGGCGGCGGGCCGCGGCAGGATCGGTAGAAATGGCGACCAAGAGCAAGTCCAGGGGCGGTTTCGCGGAGATGATCAAGACGATCGTCTATGCGCTGCTGCTCGCCGGCGTGATCCGCACCCTCTTCTTCCAGCCCTTCTGGATCCCCTCGGGCTCGATGAAGCCGACGCTGCTGATCGGCGATTTCCTCTTCGTCAACAAGATGGCCTACGGCTATTCGAAGCATTCCTGCCCCTTCTCCATGTGCCCCTTCATCGAGGGCCGCTGGCTCGCCCGCCAGCCCGAGCGGGGCGACGTGGTGGTGTTCAAGCATCCCACCAACGGCACCGACTACATCAAGCGGCTGATCGGCCTGCCCGGCGACACGGTGCAGATGATCAACGGCATCCTCTACGTGAATGGCGAAGAATTGCCGCAGGTGCCCGAGGGCGAGTTCATCGAGCCGAACCTGCCGCAGGGGCCGATGAAGAACCTGCCGCGCTGCTCCAATCGCCCGGTCGAGGTCGGCGGGGATTGCATCAAGGCCGAAGCGATCGAGACCATGCCCGGCGGCCGGCAGCATGCGGTGCTCGACATCGACGTGGGCTTCGGGGACACCACGCCGGTCTTCACCGTGCCCGAGGGCGAATATTTCTTCATGGGCGACAACCGCGACAATTCGATGGACAGCCGCTTCCCCCGCAGCGCCGGCGGCGTGGGCACCGTGCCCTTCGAGAATCTCGTCGGCCGGGCCGACCGGGTGATCTTCTCCTCGGCCGGCAGCTCCATGCTGGCCTTCTGGACCTGGCGGCCGGACCGCTTCTTCGTGGGGATCGATTGAAGCTCGGCCAGGCCATGGCGGAGGCGGCGACCCGCCTCGGCCACGATTTCGTGCGGCCCGAGCTGCTGCTGGAGGCGCTGACGCATCCCTCCGTGGCGGGGCGGCCGCACAACCAGCGGCTGGAGTTCCTCGGCGACCGGGTGCTGGGGCTGGTGATCGCCGAGGCGCTGATCGGCCAGGATGCGGAGGCCGATGAGGGCCAGCTCGCCCCGCGGCTGAACGCGCTGGTGCGCAAGGAGACCTGCGCCGAGGTCGCCGCGGAGATCGGGCTCGGCGCGGCGCTGCGCATGGGGCGCTCGGAGATGCTGACCGGCGGGCGGCGCAAGACGGCGCTCCTCGGCGATGCGATGGAGGCGGTGATCGCGGCGGTCTATCTCGACGGCGGGCTCGAGGCGGCGCGCGGGGCGATCCTGCGGCACTGGGGCGGGCGCATCGCCGCGGTGCGCGCGCAGCCGCCCGACGCCAAGACCGCGCTGCAGGAATGGGCGCAGGCGCGCGGGCTGAAGCCGCCGGTCTATGCCGATCTCGAGCGGACCGGCCCGGACCATGCGCCGGTCTTTCTCGTCGAGGTGCGGCTCGAGGACGGCCGCGCCGCCCGCGGCCAGGCCCCCTCGAAGCGCGCGGCGCAGCAGGCCGCGGCCGAGGTGCTGCTCGCCCGGCTGGAGGCGGCGGCGTGAGCGCGCCGAGCCGCTGCGGGCTCGTGGCGCTGATCGGCGAGCCGAATGCGGGCAAGTCGACGCTGATGAACCGCTTCGTGGGCGCCAAGGTCGCGGCCGTCACCCACAAGGTGCAGACCACGCGCGCGCGGATCCGCGGCATCGCCACGGCGGGCGCGGCGCAGCTCGTCTTCATCGACACGCCCGGCCTCTTCCGGCCGCGCCGCCGGCTCGACCGCGCCATGGTCAAGGCGGCCTGGGCGGGGGCGGGTGACGCCGATGTGGTGGTGCTGCTGATCGAGGCGCATCGCGGCAGGACCGAAGGCGTCGGGGCGATCCTCGAGGCGCTCGACGCGCAGCTGCCCAAGGGCCGCCCGGTGGCGCTCGCCATCAACAAGATCGACCGGGTCAGGGCGGAGGCGCTGCTGACGCTGAGTGCCGAGATGAATGCCGCGCGGGACTTCGCGGCGACCTTCATGATCTCGGCGGAGAAGGGCTACGGCGTCGAGGATCTGCGCGACTGGCTGGCGGGGCAGGTGCCGGAGGGACCCTGGCTCTACCCCGAGGACCAGATTGCCGACATGGCCCAGCGCCAGATCGCCGCCGAGATGACGCGGGAAAAGCTGACGCTCCGGCTGCACCAGGAACTGCCCTATCAGCTGACCGTCGAGACGGAGGCCTGGGAGGAGCGCAAGGACGGCTCGGTCCGGATCGACCAGATCGTCTATGTCGCCCGCGACGGCCACAAGGGCATCGCGCTGGGGCCCAAGGGCACCACGATCAAGGCCGTCGGCCAGGCGGCGCGCGAGGAGATCAAGGCCTTCCTCGGGCGCGAGGTGCATCTCTTCCTGACGGTGAAGGTGCGGCCGAACTGGATGGACGAGGCCGAGCGCTTCGCGGCCATGGGGCTCGATTTCCGCGACGGCGAGGGATGACCCCGCGCCTGACCGCGGAATTCTGGGTCCAGGCCTATCTCGTCCGCCTGCGCCTCGCCGACATCCCCGCCTTCATCACCTCCCGGGGCGACGCGACCGCCGGCGCGGTGCTCGTCAAGCTCAACACGCTCGACGGGCGGGCGCAGGCGCTCACCCGCAGCTTTGACGCCTCCGGCGCGCGGGTCTGGGTGCCGCTGGCCGAGGGCGCCGAGGCGGAGGTGGATGCAGCGCTCGCGCGCCAGCGGCGCTTCGACCCCGATCTCTGGATCGTCGAGGTCGAGGACCGCGCCGGGCGGCATCTTCTCGACCAGCCGGGGCTGGCGGATTAGCCTCGCGCCCATGGACTGGCGCGACGAGGGCATCCTGCTGACTTCCCGCCGGCACGGCGAATCCGCGGCGATCGTGGAGATCTTCACCGCGGCCCATGGCCGGCACGCGGGCGTGGTGCGCGGCGGCGCCGGGCGGCGAATGGCGCCGGTGCTCCAGCCCGGCGCGCTTCTGGCGGTGGAATGGTCGGCGCGGCTCGAGGAGCATATCGGCGCCTTCCGCGTCGACCCCGTGGCGACCCGCGCGGCGGTGCTGATGGGCGATCGCGCGGCGCTGGCGGCGCTGGGCGCGATGACCGCGCTGATCACCGCGGCCATGCCCGAGCGCGATCCGCATCCCGAACTCTACGCCCGCAGCCGCGAGCTCCTGGCGGGCCTGGGCACGGCACCGGACTGGCCGGCGCGCTATGCCGCCTGGGAGCTGGCGCTGCTGGCCGAACTCGGCTTCGGGCTCGACCTCGGCACCTGCGCCGCGACCGGGGTGCGCGAGGATCTGGTCTGGGTCTCGCCGAAGTCCGGGCGGGCGGTCAGCCGGGAGGCGGGCGCGCCCTGGGCCGACCGGCTGCTTCCCCTGCCGGGCTTCCTGCGCGACGGCTGGGAGGCGCCGCCGCCGCGCGAGGCGATCGCCGCGGCGCTGGCCCTGACAGGATATTTCCTCGAGGCGCGCGTCGCGCCCGGCCTGCCGCGCGAGGCGCTGCCGCCGGCGCGGGCGCGGGCGGTGGAGGCGATACTGCGCGGGTAGCGGGACGGCGGAGATGTCCGATCCCCCCCTGGCCTCCATGCTCGCGCGCTGCGGCTGACGCACCGGTGCGACGCCTCTGCCGGTCCGGAGCTTCGTGGGCATGCGGCACGGGCCGCGCGGGGCGCAGCCTTTTCCCGAGACGCGGCCGCGGGGTGCGGTACCGGTCGGGGGCGGGGCCGCTGGTACTAAACCGTC
>ERZ795053.2769-NODE-2769-length-20674-cov-8.361657_pt1 | contig 20674 bp, 16 predicted proteins | sample MGYA00375137_ERZ795053 | MGnify/ENA primary metagenome ERZ795053 (study PRJEB30182, sample SAMN05720284) | activated sludge metagenome | isolation source: Anaerobic digester | place: Hong Kong | collected 2014-12-17 ...
CATCCCTCCCGGAGGCGGGGCGGTTTCCGGAAGGCGCGAAGGCGGTGGCTCAGGCGCCGCGGGCGTATTGCTCGAGGGCGGGGCCGATGGACGGGAGGGCGAGGATGCGGCTGGCGGCGCCGAGGCGGATGGCTTCCTTGGGCATGCCGAAGACGACCGAGCTGGCCTCGTCCTGGGCGATGGTCTGGGCGCCGGCGTCGAACATCTCGCGCAGGCCGCGGGCGCCGTCGTCGCCCATGCCGGTCATGATCACGCCGAGAGCGTTGCGCCCGGCGCAGCGGGCTACCGAGCGGAAGAGCACGTCGACCGAGGGGCGGTGGCGGTTGACCGGCGGGCCGTCGCGCACCTCGACGAGGTATTGCGCGCCGCTGCGCCGCAGCGTCATGTGGCGGCCGCCAGGGGCGATGAGCACGCGCCCGGGGATCACACGCTGACCGTCGCGGGCCTCGAGCACCTCGAGCGCGCACACCTGATCGAGGCGCTGGGCGAACATCGCGGTGAATTTCTCCGGCATGTGCTGGACCACGACGATGCCGGGCACCGTGCGCGGCAGGCCGCGCAGCACGACCTCGAGGGCCTGGGTGCCGCCGGTGGAGGTGCCGAGCGCGATGATGCGATCGGTGGTCTCGGCCATCGCTTCGGCGCGCACCGGCGGCGCGGCCGCGGGCGCCGTCCCGGTCGCCGCGGCCAGGCGCGCAAGCGCGGTGCCGGTGGCGGCACCGATGGCGGCGCCGGAACCCGAGGCCGTCCCTGCGCTCGCCCGCGGCCCGCCCGGGCCGGCGCCCGCCAGCCCGCGCGCAGGCACCACGCCGAAGCCCGAACCGGCAGCGGCAGCGGATTCGACTTCCGCACCCGCCCCCGCTCGGCCGCCTACCCCGCCCAACCCGACCCCTGCACCGGCCCGCAGCGCGCGCAGGTTCGCGCGCGCCGCGGCGCGCACGGCGGCGACGAGCTCCTGGGCGGAGTCGTTGAGGAAGCCCTTCAGCCCCAGCGTGGGCTTGGCGATGATGGAGACGGCGCCGGCGGCGAGCGCTTGCATGGTGGTCTCGGCGCCGCGCGAGGTGAGCGTGGAACATACGATCACCGGGGTCGGGCGCTCGGCCATGAGCTGGCGCAGGAAGCTGATGCCGTCCATGCGCGGCATCTCGACGTCGAGCGTGATGACGTCCGGCCAGTCGCGGCGCATCCTGGCCATGGCGAAGATCGGGTCGGAGGCGGTGCCGACGACCTCGATGCCGGGCGCAGCGGAGAGGATCTCGCTCATCACCTGGCGCACCACGGCGGAATCGTCGACGACGAGGACACGGATCGGAGCGGTCATGCGGCCTCGCTCGCGGCTTCAGAGGGTACTTCGCGGTCGGCTCCGGCACCGCCTTCGCCGTGCACGACCGCAGCGCTCGCCGCCGCCGGGGCGACGTGACGCAGCCAGACCTCGCCGCTGCCGATGTCGAAGATCAGGTTGCGGTGGCCCTCGCCCTCGACGTGCGCGGCGCGCACGCGAAAGCCGTGCGTGCGCAGCAGCGTGCGCGCGGCCTCGACGTTGCGCGTGCCGACGTCGAGCGCGGCGGGGCCGTCCGCGGCGTGGCGGGAGCGGAACATGCGCCCGCCGCCGAAGAGCTTGACCTGGTAATCCTGCGGCCGGGTGTGCGCGGCGCGCAGCTCGCGCAGGAAAAGTTCGATCGCGTCGCCGGCGTAGCGCCCGTCCAGGCCGTCGGCGTGCGCACGCGCGCCGCGCTCGGGCAGCATGAAGTGGCACATGCCGCCGATGCGCAGGCGCGGGTGCCACATCGTGATCGACACGCAGGAGCCGAGCAGGGTGCGGATGCGCGTGTCGCGGTCACCGAACCAGAACTCGCCGGGCTGCAGGAAGATCTCGATGGTGTTGCGCGCGGCCGGCCGCATGCTCACATCCGCCGGTAGATCGTCGGCCGCTCCTGGCGCAGGCCGAGGTCGAGGCCGTTGAGGCTCTCGGAGTGGCCGATGAACAGCCAGCCGCCCGGCCGCATCTGGCGCACGATGCGCTCGACGATACGGCGCTTGGTGGGGAGATCGAAGTAGATGAGCACGTTGCGCAGGAAGACGACGTCGAACTCGCCGACGCCGGCGAGGTTGCCGTTGAGATTGACCTGGGCGAAGCGTACCCGCCGGCGCAGCGCCTCGTCGACCTGCAGCGTACCGTCGCGGCTGCCGACACCGCGCAGGCAGTAGCGCCGCAGGTAGTCGGGCGGGATGCCGTCGATGCGGTTCATCGTGTAGACGCCGCCGCGCGCCTTCTCCACCACCTCGCGGCTGATGTCCGAGCCGAACACTTCCCAGGGCGCCTCGCCGCCGAGGCGGTCGGCGAGCACCATCGCCAGGCTGTAGGCCTCCTCGCCGGAGGAGCTCGCCGCACTCCAGAAGCGCGGCGTGCGCGTGCGCCCGAGCGCGGGCAGCACGCTGTCGGCGAGAAAGTCGAAGTGCTTGGGCTCGCGGAAGAAGTAGGTCTCGTGGGTGGTGAGCAGGTCGACCATGCGCTCGAACTCGTCGCGCGCCCCGGCACTCGACACCAGGCGGTGATACTCGCCGAAGCTGGCGAGCCCGAGCGCGCGCAGCCGCCGCGCCAGGCGGCCGCTGACCAGGCTGATCTTCTGCGGCGGCAGGTCGACGCCGGCGGTCTGGTGCATGAGCGCACGGAACTGCTCGAACTCGGCCTGGGTGATGCTGATCTCGGACATGCGGACCCTCCGGGGAGACCGGCTCAGTGCTCGGCGGCGCCGGCGAGCGCGCCGATGCCGGCGAGCTCGTCGATCGAGAACACCCGCCCGACCTCGAGCAGGATCACGAAGCGCCCTTCGCGGCGCGCCATGCCGGCGATGAAGTCGGTGCGGATGCGGGCGCCGAAGGACGGCGCCGGCTCGATGTCGGCGGCGGCGATGTCGATGACCTCGCTGACCCCGTCGACCATCACGCCGAGCGTCTGCGTGCCGGCGTCGCCGTTCACCTCGACGATGACGATGCAGCTGCGCCGCCCGCTGCGCAGGCGCTCGCGGCCGAAGCGCGCGGCGAGGTCGATCACCGGCACCACCGCGCCGCGCAGGTTGATCACCCCGCGCACGGTGGGCGGCGTCATCGGCACCTCGGTGAGCTCGCCGAATTCGATGATCTCACGGATCTGCAGGATGTCGATCGCGAACACCTCGCCGCCGAGCGTAAACACCAGGTACTGGCCGCCCGCGGCCGCGCCGGCGCGCAGCCCGGCCGCGGCGACCGGCGCCGGGGCGACCGTCTGAAGACTGGATTGCGTCATGGCCGGCTCCGCTCAGAAGCGCACGTATTCCGGGTCCGCGGCGGCGGCGAAGGCCGGCTGCGGGTTGCCCAGGCCGATGCGGCGCGGCTCGCGCGTGGCGCGCGCGGGGGCCGCGTGGGCGCGGGCGGCGCGCGGGGCACCGCCGTCACCGCCGGCCTGCTGCGCCTGCAGGTCGAGGCGGAACTGCGCCACCAGGCGCTGCAGCTGCTCGGCCTGGCTGTTCATCTCCTCGGCGGTCGCCGACAGCTCCTCCGAGGCCGAGGCGTTCTGCTGCGTGGTCTGGCTGATCTGGCTCATGGCGATGTTGATCTGCCCCGCGCCGGCCGACTGTTCCTCGGACGAGGCGGTGATCTCCTGCACGAGCTCGGCGGTCTTGCGGATCGAGGGCACGATCTCCTCGAGCAGGGCACCGGCGCGCTCGGCCGTCTTGACGCTGGAGCCGGCGAGCTCGCCGATCTCCTGCGCCGCGACCTGGCTGCGCTCGGCCAGCTTGCGCACCTCGGCCGCCACCACCGCGAAGCCCTTGCCGTGCTCGCCGGCGCGCGCCGCCTCGATCGCGGCGTTGAGCGCGAGCAGGTTGGTCTGGTAGGCGATGTCATCGACGATGCCGATCTTGTCGGCGATCGAACGCATCGCCTCGACCGTCGCGCGCACCGCCTCGCCGCCCTCGTCGGCGTCGGCGGCGGACTTGCTCGCCATGCCGTCGGTGACGCGGGCGTTCTCGGTGTTCTGGCCGATCGAGGCGGACATCTGCTCGATCGAGGCCGAGGTCTCCTCGAGGCTGGCGGCCTGCTCGGAAGATCCCTGCGCCAGCGACTGCGAGGTCGCGCTCACCTGCTCGGAGGCTGCGGACAGGGCGTCGGCCGCGCCGCGCACCTCGCCCAGGGTCTGCGACAGGCTGCCCACCATGCGCTGCATCCCCGCGAGCAGGCTGATGTTGTCCCCGGCGCGCAGCTGCACGTCCACCGTGAGATCGCCGGCGGCGACCTTGCGTGCGATCTCCGCCGCATAGTCGGGCTCGCCGCCGAGCTGGCGCAGCAGCCCGCGGGTGATCAGCATGGCCACCAGGACACCCGCCAGCAGCGCGATGCCGCCCAGCACGGACATGGTCAGCGTGGCCGTGGCGACGGTCTCGGCGGTCTCGCTGCCGGTGCCGGTGAGCAGCTCGCCCTGGTAGGCGGTCAGCGCGTTGACGCGCTGGCGGTACTGCACCGCGATGGCATCGTAGTCGCCACGCAGGTAGGCGCGCGCCTCGTCGCTGCGGCCCTGCTCGACGAGCTCGACGAGGCGGTTCTGCGCCGGGATGAAGCGCTGGCGGCTGTCGAGCACCTCGGCGAAGAGCTCCTTGCCGCGCGGCTGCACCAGCATCGGCCCGAGCGCGTCCCAAGCCTTGCCGATGCGCTCGCGCCCGCCGAGCATGCGATCCTTGGCGCGCTGGATCTGCTCGCCGTTCTCGGCGATCACCAGCTCGCGCCCGCCCATGGCGATCTCGTTCACCCCGACCAGGCCGTCCTGCAGCAGCTGGTTCTTGGGCCAGAGCTCGTTCACCACCACGTCGACATCGCGCTTGATGTCGGTCAGCCGCAGGACGCCCACCGCAAGCAGCGTCCCCAGCAGGACCAGCACGAGACCGAAGCCCAGCCCCAGCTTCACACCCACCTTCATGTTTCCGAACATTTTCATTCCCCTGTTTCCGTTTTCTTCAACAGCATTCATGCAGCGAGGAAGCGCGCCCGCGGCGCGCCCCCGGTGTCGCGGCCCTCGTGCGCGATCGCACGCTGGACCAGTTGTGGCACATCCAGGATCAGCGCCACCTCGCCGCTACCCAGGATGGTGGAGCCGGCGATGCCGGCGACGCGCTCGAAGAGCGGCCCGAGCGGCTTGATCACCGCCTGGCATTCGCCGAGCAGGCGGTCCACCGCGATCCCCGCCTGGCGCCCGCCGAAGCGCACCACCACGACGTTCTGCCGCGCCGGCGGCACGCCCTCGAGACCGAACAGTGCGCGCAGGCGCAGGAAGGGCAGGACCTGGCCGCGCAGGTCGAGGTAGCCGTCGGCGCCGGCACTCGCCGGCAGCTCGATGCACTCGACCACCGCGTCGAGCGGCAGGATGAAGGTGGAGCCGGCGACGCCGACCTGGAAGCCGTCGATGATCGCCAGCGTGAGCGGCAGGCACAGCCGCATCGTGGTGCCCTGCCCCGGCGCGCTGAGGATGTCGAGGCTGCCGCGCAGCGCATCCACGCTGCTCTTGACGACGTCCATGCCGACGCCGCGGCCGGACAGGCTGGTAAGCTCGGCCGCGGTGGAGAAGCCCGGCGCGAGGATCAGGCGGTGGATCTCGGCCTCGGAGAGCACGGCCTCGGGCGCCACCAGGCCGCGCTCGACGGCCTTGGCGAGGATGCGCTGCGCATCCAGCCCGCCGCCGTCGTCGGCGACCTCGATGACGATGCTGCCGGACTCGTGGAACGCGCGCAGCTCGAGCCGGCCACGCGCCGGCTTGCCCGCCTCGGCGCGGCGCGCGGGCGATTCGATGCCGTGGTCGAGGGCGTTGCGCACGAGGTGCATGAGCGGGTCACTGATCTTCTCGACCATGGACTTGTCGAGCTCGGCCTCGGCGCCGCGGATCACCAGCTCGATGTCCTTGCCGAGCTCGCGCGCGAGGTCGCGCACCACGCGCGGGAAGCGGTTGAAGACCTCGCCGATCGGGGTCATGCGCAGGCGCAGCGCGGCGTCGCGCACGTCCTCGACCAGGCGCAGCAGGTTGGCGGCGGTCTCCTGCAGCGCGCGGCTGCCGGCCTGCTGCGCCTGCAGCTGGGTGGCGGCGCCGGCGATCACGAGCTCGCCGACCTGGTCGATGAGGGCGTCGAGCCGGTCGGCGGGCACCTTGACGTTGCGCGTCTCGCTCGCGCGCCGGTCCTCGGCGGCCTTCTGCTTGCCGAGCGCGGCCTGCACCACCTGGGCGGGCACGCCGGCCTGCTCGACGAGCAGCTCGCCCACGCGCGGCGCCTCGGCCTGCGCGTGCTGGGCGGCGAGCGCGGCCTCGAGCTCGCGCGCGGTGACCGAACCGCAGGCCACGAGGATCTCGCCGAGCCGGCGCGGGTCCTCGTCGAGCGCCTCGATGAGGGCGAGGTACTCCTCGACGTGCGCCGCCGGCGGCACCAGCACGATGCGCGCGCTGTCCTGCACGAACTCGAACACCGATTCGATCTCGGCGCGCGTGGCTGCGCTGCGCAGCGCGATCTCGAAGCCGAGGTAGCAGCACTCCGGATCGCCGGTGGCGAGCTCGGGGAGGGCGTCGGCGATCGTCTCGACGTGCACCAGATCGCCGAGCGTGCGCAGGTAGTGGATGAAGGCGAGCGGATCCATGCCGTTCTTCAGCACCTCGGGCGCGAAGCGCAGCGACAGGTGCCAGTGCTCGGCGCCGAGTGCCACGCCGCCGCCGACGTCGATCGCGGACGCAGCTGCGGGTGCCGCACCGACGGCCACCGCCCCCTCCTCCAGCGTCGCCGGCAACGCGGCAGGCGTGGCGCAGAAGGCTTCGAGGCGGGCGCGCAGCGGTGCGCCCTCGAATTCCGGCAGGGGCGCCTCGGCGGCGACCGCGGCGACGAGGCCGGCGATGTGGTCCTGCGACTCGAGCAGCAGGTTGATGAGGGCGTCGGAGAGTTCGAGCTCGCCGTTGCGCATGCGGTCGAGCACGCTCTCGACGGCGTGGGTGAAGTGCACCACCGCGTCCAGCCCGAACAGGCCGGCCGAGCCCTTGATGGTGTGGGCGCAGCGGAACAGCGCGTGCAGCTCGTCCGTGGGCAGCGCGGCGGTCTCGGCGCGCAGGAGGATCTCCTCCATCTGCGCGAGCAGCTCGCGGCTCTCGTCGAGGAAGGTGGCCAGGGCCTGGGAGAGGTCCATCAGCGTGTCTCCTGCGTGGCGGGCGCGGCATCCTCGAGCAGCGGGTCGCCGAGCGCGCTGCCGAGGCGGGCGAGGTCGAGCAGGCGCAGCACCGCGGCGGAGTGGTTGACGAAGCGCACGCTGCGCCCGGCGCTGCGCTTGGCCATCAGCATGAGCTGCAGGCCGGCGGTATCGATCTCGTCGATGCGGCCGAGGTCCACCTCGAGCGCTTCGTGGGTGGAGAGCGCCTGCAGCCAGGTCTCGCGCAGCGCGGCCACGGTGTAGATGCCGAGCTCGCCTTCGGGGGCGAGGCGGGCGAGGCCGTCGGCGGGGGTGTCCAGGGCGGGGATATCCATGGTCGGCACGCTCACATCACCAGCTTGGACACCGCCGCCAGCATCTGCTGCGGCTGGAAGGGCTTGACCACCCAGGCGCGCGCGCCGGCCTCCTGGCCGAGGCGCTTCTTCTCTTCGGCGGCCTCGGTGGTGAGCATGATCACCGGGGTGAACTTGTAGCTCGGGTTCTTCTTGACCTCGCGCACGAAGGCGATGCCGTCCATGTTGGGCATGTTCACGTCGGAGATGATGAGGTGAACCTTCTGGCCACCGAGCTTGCCGAGGGCGTCGCGGCCGTCGCAGGCCTCGATGACCTGGTAGCCGGCGCCCTTGAGCGACAGGCTCACCACCTGGCGCAGCGAGGCGGAGTCGTCGACGATCAGCACGGTCTTGGACATGGGGGATTACTCCTGCTCAAAAGAAGGTGATGTCGCCACCGGCCGGAGCGGGGTTCGCGTCGGCGCGGCGTGCGTGTTGTTCGAGGGTGGTGTAGGTGCGCTCGAGCGCGGCGATCCAGGCGGCGACGTCGATCGGCGCCGGCACCCGCCCGCCGGCGAGACGGGCCTCGTCCTCGGCGACCTGGGCGGTCAGGCGCGCCATGTCGGTGCGCACCGCCTCGAGGATCTGGCTGACGCGATCCTGGAACTGGAGCTGCACCAGCACGCCCTCGATGCGGGACTGCACCGCGGCGCTGTCTTCCTCGAGCGCGCGCGCGGCCTGCGCCATGGCGCTGCCGACCCGGTCGAAGCGCGCGACCACGCTGCCGATGGCAGCCTCGGAGTCGCGCACCAGGACGGCGTCGCCGCGAGCCATGTGCTCGGCCGCGGCGAGCGCCTCGGCCATCGCGGCGTGGGCGCTCTCGACCTTGGCGCGGATGCGCTCGCCGGTGGCGCCGGAGAGGTCGGAGAGCTTGCGCACCTCGTCGGCGACCACCGCGAAGCCGCGCCCCACCTCGCCGGCGCGCGCGGCCTCGATCGCCGCGTTGAGCGCGAGCAGGTTGGTCTGCTTGGCGATCTCGCCGACCTCGCTCGCCATGCGCATCAATTCCTCGGTGACCTGGGCGAGTCGGGCGACCGCCTGCGACAGGCTCTGCTTCTCGGCGAGCGCGGCGTTGAGCCCGGCGAGCACGCGGTCGAGCTCGCCGCGGGCGTAGCCGATCACCCCGACCACGCTGTCCTCGCCGCTGTCGGCGGTGGCCTGGCGCGAGCGCAGCAGCGCGTGCTGCAGCCCTTCGAGGATGTTCGCGAACTCGTCCGCGAGCGTGCCCACGGCGGTCTCGGTGTGGCTGCGCGAGATGCCCACGTGGTCGTGCCAGCGCTCCAGCGCCGCCTGCGCCACCTGCTGCAGGCTCGCAAGATAGGCCTCGCGCTCGGCCAGGCGCGCACGCTCGGCCTCGCCGAGGCGCGCCACGGCGGCGGCCTGGCCCGCGCGCTGGCGGCGCAGCATCGACCACGGCAGCACGAAACCGGCCACGCCGACGCAGACCGCTGCGGCGACGCCTGCCACGCCCGGCACGAGCAGGCCGAGCAGCAGCGCACCGGCCAGCCCGGGGGCGGCGTGCACGGCCAGAGGCAGGAGCTGCGAATCCGTCGGGGCGGGAGTCTGGGGAGCTTGGGACACTTGGGCGTTCTCCATTGTTGCCGTGCTCGCCTTGCGACGGCGGGGCGATTCGTCTGCCTTCCGGACCTCGCTCACGGAACATTCCACGCGAAGATGGACCCAATCCGGGGAGTGCCGTTAACATCCGGGCCCGCCGCGCATTTGCCGGCGACATGCACTTTCTTTGCATGCATCATCCCGGTATGGGGCGTCTAGGGACAATCGGTAAAATTCCGTGCGTGTCCCTAGGGGATTGGACTAGTCGGACAGCAGGAGCAGGCTCATCGACACGGAGGGATTCGCGTGCTGATCCGCAGGCAGCAATGGGCGATCGCGATCGCCTCGCTGATCACCATCGTGGTGGTAAGCGGACTGTGGATCGCGAACAACCTGGCCTTGCGCGCCGAGCTCGAGCGCGCCCGCATGGCGTCGCAGATCGGGCCGGTGGGGGCGGCGCAGATGCGTGCGCGCATCTTCGAGTTCCTCGCCCAGCCCTCGCCGGCGGCGCGGGAGCGCTGGTACGAGAGCCACCGGGCGCTCGGCACGCTGCTGGCACCCGCACTGATGGACGGCACCCCCGGTGAGCCGATCATCGCGGGCCTGCGTGCACGCCACGCAGAACTGCCGGCGCTGTTCGAGGCGCTTGCCGCCGATCGCCTGCGCGAGGTCGCAGGCAGCGCGCCCACGCCCGAGCTGCTGGATGCGCAGCGCCTCGCCTCCGTCCATTTCATGGACGTGACGCAGCAGGTGGCCGGCGAAACCCTGCGCCTGCTCGATCTGAGCCAGGCGCGGCTGGAAGGCCTGCACGCCGATCAGGAGCGCCTGATCGGTGGCCTCATCCTCGCCCTGGCGCTGGTGATCGGGCTCGAGCTCTTCCTGGTGCACCGCCGCATCCTCAAACCCCTGCAGGAGCTGCACGAGGGCGCGCGTGCGATCGAGACGGGCCACTACGAGCACCGCCTCGGCATGGACGGCAAGGACGAGATCGCGGAGCTCGGCGCACAGTTCGACCACATGGCCGACGCGCTCGGCGAGACCCTGCAGGCCCTGCACCAGCAGCGCAGCCAGCTCGAAGTCGCCAACCGCGAGCTGGAGAGCTTCAGCTACTCGGTGTCGCACGACCTGCGCGCACCGCTGCGCGGCATCGGTGGCTGGGCGCAGGCGCTCGAGGAGGATCATGGCGGCACGCTGCCCGCGGAGGCGCAGGAATACCTCGCGCGCATCCGCGGCGAGTGCGCGCGCATGAACCTGCTCATCGAGGATCTGCTACAGCTGGCGCGCGTCACCCGCGGCGACCCGGTATTCGAATGGCTGGAGCTCGATCTGCTCGCCCGCGAGGTGGCCGAGCGCGTGCGCGAGAGCTGGCCGGGGCGCGACATCGAGTTCGCGATCGCCCCGGGGCTGAGGGTGTGGGGCGACCGCAGCCTGCTCGGGATCGCCCTCGCCAACCTGTTCGACAACGCCTGCAAGTTCACGGCGCGCGTGCCGCGGGCGCACATCGAGCTCGGTCTCCGGGAGCTCGTCGATGCCCCCGGCGGGCGCAGCCTGCAGCAGTACTTCGTGCGCGACAACGGCGCGGGCTTCGACATGAAGCACGCGGCCCGGTTGTTCGTCCCCTTCCAGCGCATGCACTCGCAGCGCGAGTTTCCCGGCACCGGCATCGGGCTGGCGATCGTGCAGCGCATCATCCAGCGCCATGGTGGCACACTGGAGGCCGAGGCCAGTCCGGGCGAGGGCGCCTGCTTCCGCTTCACCCTGCCGCTGCTGCCCGGCCCGCCGGCCCCTCCACCGAACGGAACGCCAACATGAGGCGAACGCATTGAATCCGCCCCCGAACGCCGCCGCGGCCCTCCCTCCGGACAGTCGCAGCGCACCCGCGCCACGCGAGCTCGCCGTGCTGATGGTGGAGGACTCCGAGAGCGACGCGCTGCTGGTGCTGCGTGCGCTGCGCCGCGCCGGCTTCGCGCTGCGCCATCGCCGCGTCGAGGAGGCTGCCGAGATGCGCGCGGCGCTCGCCGACGAGACCTGGAACGTCGTGCTGTCGGACTTCAACCTGCCCGGCTTCGACGCGCGCAGCGCGCTCGCCGAGCTGCACGCGAGCGGGCTCGACCTGCCCTTCATCGTGGTGTCGGGCACCATCGGCGACGAGACCGCGATCGAGCTGATGCGCCGCGGCGCCCACGACTACCTGATGAAGGACAACCTCGCCCGCCTCGCCCCCGCGATCGAGCGCGAGCTCGGCGAGGCGTGCGTCCGCGCCGAGCGCCGGCGCGCGCTCGCCGCGCTGCACGACAGCGAGGCGGTGCTGCGCGAGGCGCAGCGCATCGGCGGGGTCGGGCAGTGGCGCAGGGACCTGCCAGGCGGGGCGCTGTGGTGCTCGGACACCTTGTTCGGGCTCTTCGGCATGGCCCCGGTGGCGGGAGAGGATGCGTTCGACGCCCTGCTCACCCGCGTGCACCCGGACGACCTCGGGCGCCTGCTGCAGGCACACCGCGAGCTCGCCGCCGGCAGCGAGCGCGTCGAGCTGGAGTACCGCATCGTCCATGCCGACGGCAGCCTGCGCTACGTGCTCGAGTGCGCCGCCCGCAGCCGCGGCGCCGAGACCGCGACGCCGCGCCTGATCGGCACGGTGCACGACGTCACCGCGCAGCGCGCCGCGGCCGAGGCCTTGCGCACCGCCAACGCGCGCCTGCGCCAGATGTCGCTGCGCGTGCTCGACGCCCAGGAGGCCGAGCGCCGCGCGGTGGCCTACGAGTTGCACGACCAGATCGGCCAGGCGCTCACGGCGGTCAAGCTCGACCTGCAGGCGATGACCCCTCATCTGGACGCCGGCCCGGCGGTGGCGCGCCTGGCCGCGGCCATCCACACCACCGAGGAGGCGCTCGCGCAGGTGCGCGGCCTGTCGCTCAACCTGCGCCCGCCGCAGCTCGACTACATGGGGCTGGAAGCCTCGCTGCGCTGGCACGCCGAGCGCGAATGCGCGCGCGCCGGGCTGGTGCTCGATTTCTCCGGCGGTCTCGGCGAGTTCAAGGCCGAGGAGCGCTGCGCGATCGTGTGCTTCCGGCTGATGCAGGAGGCACTGAACAACGCCGTACGCCATGCCGGCGCGAGGCGGGTGCGCATCGCGCTGGCGGTCGCGGACGGCCGCCTCGACATGGAGATCGCCGACGACGGCCGCGGCTTCGACCTCGCGCGCGCGCGCCGGCGCATGCTGGAGGGCGCCAGCGTGGGTCTGCTCGGCATGGAGGAGCGCGCGGCGCTGATCGGCGGCGAGGTGCGCATCGACGCCGCTCCCGGCGCGGGCACCCGCATCCGGGTAAGCCTGCCCTGTACCGCAAACACCGCCCCGGCGTAGGATTCGGTCATGGAAGGAATGCGAGTTCTGCTGGTGGACGATCACAGCCTGGTGCGCGCGGGCATCCGCGCGCTCCTGGGCTCGATCGCGGGTGTGGCCGGCATCGAGGAAGCGAGCAGCGGCCGCCAGGCGGTCGAGCTGGCGGCGACGATGCAGCCCGACCTGGTGCTGATGGACATCGCGATGGACGACATGGACGGCCTCGCCGCCACGCGCGCGATCGCCGCGGCGCATCCGCACATCAAGGTGGTGATCCTGTCGATGCACGACACCGGCGACTTCTTCGAGCAGGCGCTGCGCTGCGGCGCGCGCGGCTACCTGCTCAAGGACGCCGCGGTGGCCGAGCTCGAGATGGCGATCGCGGCGGTGATGCGCGGCGACGTCTACCTGAGCCCTGCGGTGTCACGCCACCTCGTAGGCAACATGCTCGCGCGCGCGCCCGAGGAAGAACGCGCGGCGAGCGTGCTGACCCCGCGCCAGACCGAGATCCTCGAGCTCATCGGCAGCGGCCTCGGCACCAAGGAGATCGCCCGCCGGCTCGACCTCAGCGTCAAGACCGTGGAGGCGCACCGCGCCCAGATCATGGAGCGCCTGGGCGTGCGCGACATCGCCAACCTGCTGCTGGAGGCCGCGCGCCGCGGCCTCATCACCCTCGGCAAGCGCTCCACACCCCTAGACGCGCCTCGGTAATCCAGGGGATTGTCGCCGCGCCCCGGCGGCCTATCATGGCGGCATGGACCGAAGTGCCGGAGTGCGATTCCGGCCGCACACCGCTGAGGAAGGGCAAGCATGGGCGAGACCGTCAATCTGCTGATCGTCGAGGACAACGAATCCGATGCCGCGCTGGTGGTACGCCAGCTCGAGCGCGCCGGCTATACGGTGGCGACCGCGCGCCGCGTCGATCGCGCCGCGGAGTTCGGTGCCGCCCTCGGGGCCTGCGCGTGGTCGGCGGTGCTGTGCGACTACGCCCTGCCCGGCTTCAGCCCCGAGGAGGCGCTCGCCCAGGTACAGGATAGCGGGCTGGACCTGCCCTTCCTGGTCGTCTCGGCCTCGCTCGGCGACGAGGACGCCGGCCGCCTGATGGCGCTCGGCGCGCACGACTACGTGCACAAGCACGACCTCGCGCGCCTCGCCCCGGCGCTGGCGCGCGGCCTGGCCGAGGCACGCGAGCGCCGGGCCCGCCGCCACGCCGAGGACGGTCTGCGCGCGCGCGAAGCGCACCTGCGCATCTGGAGCGAGGTGGTCGAGGGCCTGAGCGAGGGCATCGTGGTCACCAACCTCGCCGGCGACATCCTCGACTGCAACCCGGCCTTCGAGCGCATCACCGGCTACGCCCGTGCGGAAGTGCTCGGGCTGAACCCGCGCATCCTGAAGTCCGGCCGCCATGACGCCGCCTTCTACGCCGGCATGTGGGACGCGCTGGTCACCCGCGGCTCGTGGGTGGGCGAGGTATGGAATCGGCGCAAGAGCGGCGAGGTCTACCCCGAGCGCCTGGCCTTGCGCGCGGTGCACGGCGCCGACGGCCTGCCCACGCACTACGTGGGCATGTTCAGCGACCTCAGCCGCGAGAAGCAGGACCAGGCCCGGCTCGACTACCTGACCCAGCACGACCCGCTCACCGGCTTCGCCAACCGCCAGCTCTTCATGGAACGCCTGGAGCAGGCGATCGAGCGCGCCGCCGCCGGCGAGGGCAAGGCCGCGGTGCTGCTGCTCGACCTCGATCGCTTCCGGCGGGTGAACGAGAGCCTCGGCCAGGACGCCGGCGACCGCCTGCTGCAGGCCATGGCCGAGCGCATCGCCGGCTGCCTGAGGCGGCGCAGCAGCCTCGCCCGCCTGGGCAGCGACGAGTTCCTCATGCTGATCACCGAGTTCGCCGACGCGGACGCGCTGGCGGCGCTTGCGCGGCGCATCCTCGACGAGATCGCCCGTCCGCTGACGATCAACGGCCAGGTCCTGCACATGAGCGCGAGCCTGGGCATCAGCGTCCATCCCCAGGACGGCGCCGACGCCGAGCACCTCCTGCATGCGGCCGAGGCCGCGCGCGCGCAGATCCGCCACGGCCTGGGCAACCGCCTGCACTTCTTCACCCCCGGCATGGACACGCGCGCGCGGCGCTGGATCGCGGTCGAGAGCGAGCTGCGCCACGCGCTCGCGCGCGGCGAGCTGCAGCTCTACTACCAGCCGATGGTGTGCGTGCGCGACGGCCGCGTGCGCACCGTGGAGGCGCTGCTGCGCTGGAACAGCCCGGCGCTGGGCTGGGTGTCGCCGGCGGAGTTCATCCCGGTGGCCGAGGAGAGCGAGCTCATCGTGGCGATCGGCGACTGGGTGCTGGAGACCGCATGCCGTCAGGTCCGCCACTGGCAGGACACCGGCCTGCCGCCGATCCGCGTGGCGGTGAACGTCTCCGCACACCAGCTCGCGAGCGGCCGCCTGCCCGAGCGCGTGCGCGAGGTCCTGGAGGGCACGGGCATCGACCCCGGCCAACTCGAGATCGAGCTCACCGAGAGCGCGATGATGACGGACAGCGAGCACAGCGCGCGCCAGGTCGAGGCGATCAGCCGCATGGGGGTGAGCGTCTCGCTCGACGACTTCGGCACCGGCTACTCCTCGCTCGCCTACCTCAGCCGCTTCGCGCTCACCAAGCTGAAGATCGACCGCAGCTTCGTCGACGGCCTGACGAGCGATCCGAAGAGCTCGATCATCGTGGATGCAACCCTGGGCCTGGCGCGCGGCCTCGGCCTGCGCGTGGTCGCCGAGGGCGTGGAGACGGAGGCGCAGCGCGCGCTGCTCGCCGCCGCCGGCTGTGATGCGCTGCAGGGCTACCTGTTCAGCCCGCCGGTGGCGCCGGCCGCCCTCGGCGCGCTCATCGACCGCTTCGCGCCGGCCGAGCGCTACGCGAAGCCGAGGGTGTTCGCCGTCAGCGCCTGATCGGGGCGCCGTCGGCACTCAGCGCGGCGGCGTGCTCCTGGCCTGGCGCAGCGACCACAGGCTGACCAGCGCGAGCGCGCCGACGATCAGCGTCATGCCGGCGAACTCCGCCGGTGTCGGGCGCTCGCCGAGCTCGATCCAGCCCGCGAGCGCGCCCACCATCGGGATGCCGAGCGCGGACAGCCCGGCCACACCGGTGGACAAGCGCTGCAGCACGAACAGCCACAGCAGCCAGGCCAGGCCGGTGGCGAGCACCGCGTTGAACACCAGCGCGCCCCAGAAGTAGGGCGTCGGATCGATCGGCCGCGAGGGGTGCAGCAGCGCCAGCGCGCACAGCGCGAGCGCGCCGAACAGCATCTGCCAGGCGGTGAGCGAGAGCAGATCGAAGTCGTGCGCGCGGCGCATGCGCTTGGCCTGCACCGAGGCCACCGCCCAGGTCACCCCGCCGGCGACCGCGAGCAGGTTGCTGAAGGCGCTGCCGCCCATCGCCCAAGGCTCGAGCACCAGCACCAGGCCGCAGGCGGCGATGGCGTTGGCCGCCCACTGCATGCCGCGCACGCGCTCGCCGAGCACAAACCAGGCCATCGGCACCACCCAGAACGGCATCGTATACACCAGCACCGCGGTCTTGCCGGCCCCGCCGGCGACCAGCGCCCACTGGATCAGCGCGGTGAAGGCGCCGGTCTGCAGCACGCCGAGCAGCGCCACCTGGCGCACCTGCTGCAGCCCCAGCGGGCGACGCAGCACGAGGAGCACGACGAAGAGCGTGGCGGCACCGAGCACGGTGCGGATCGCCGAGAAGTCGAAGGGATCGACGTACTGGATGACCTGCTTCATGACCACCCAGTTGTAGCCCCAGATCAGCGACAGGAGCGCGAGCGCGAGCAGCGCCAGGCGCGGCGAGCCGGATGCGGACATCGGACCTCCAAAAGGAAAACTCCGCGGCGCCCCGGGAGGGGGCCGCGGCCGAAGGGGTGCCGCCAGGGAGACGGCGGCGGGCAACAGTGCGGGATGGATTATGCCCCGGCCTGCGGGCGGCGACAGATGCCGGCGCGGATAAGCATTATCCGCACCGGCAGTACGGCGGATGCAGCGCTCAGGCCGGCTGCGCCGCCACGACGGGCGCCTTGCGGCTCATCAGCGCAAGGTGCAGCACCGCGCCGAGCAGCGCACCGAACATCCACCAGCCACCCCCCCGCCCGCCGTCTTCGCCCCCGCTGCCGAGTTACCCGACTGGGCGCTGCGCTCGGTTGACCTCGCGAACCCGCTGCTCGCGCTCGACAACGGGCTGTGATCGCCGCGGAAGCGCCGCAATCGCGCCTGCCGGCGCTCCTACATGAACCGGCGCGATTCCGTCCCGTGGAGGAGCGGCGGCAGCCGCGAATAGGGCGGTGGGGTGGCGACGGGCGATCTCGCGGTTCGACACGCTGAAATCGCGCCAGCCGGCGCTCCTACATGAACCGGCGCGGTTCCGTCCCTTGTAGGAGCGGCGGCAGCCGCGAATAGGGCGGTGGGGTGGCGACGGGCGATCTCGTGGCTCGAATGCGGTGGGGACGCGTGGCGTCACTTACGCGATCGCTGATGCGCTGCATCAGCCCGCAGCGCTGACCGGGCGCGCGGCGGCCGCCTACACTCCGCGGCCCCATCGTGCGTCCCTGGAAGACCTCATGCTGCTCGGCCTGTCCCTGTTCTACGTCGGCGCGGTCCTGATCCTCAACGGCCTGTGGATGCTCGGCCGCATCGGCGACCGCGAGATCACCGTCATCAACCTGTTCACCGGCGGGCTGACCCTGCTGGTGTGCCTGCGCCTGGCTCTGGGCGCCGACGCGGACGCCGCCTCGATCCGCGGCGCGGCGTTCTCGCTGCTGTTCTCCTTGACCTACCTGTGGGTGGCCTGGAACCGCCTGACCGGCGGCGACGGGCGCGGGCTGGGCTGGTTCAGCCTGTTCGTGGCGATCACCGCGGTGCCGATCGCGGCCGACACCCTGCGCGCAGCGGCGAGCACCTGGGACTGGTGGCTCGGCCTGTCGTGGGCGGCGTGGGCGGTGCTGTGGCTGATGTTCTTCCTGCTGCTGGCCCTGCACAAGCCGATCGCACGCGCCACCGCATGGATGGCGATCGTCCAGGGCGTGGGCACCGCCTGGCTGCCGGGCTATCTGCTACTGACCGGCACGCTGGGCTGAACGCAGGCGCTCACACCGCGCCGGGCTCCGTATGCTGCGCCGCAAAAATATAAATTTTTGTATTTCAGGTATTCGCCCCGTCCGCTCCTGTCGCGAGAGTGAATCCCTAGACTCCATATCAAGTCGGTACCCGCCCCTGGCCGCGCGCTCCGTCGCGGCTCGACGGCCGGAGCGCACCACCACCCCGACCCCTGCACGGCGCCGCGATGACCCGGGACCACCCGGGCGGGACGGCGCCGAAGAGACACACAAAACATGAAGGAGACGAACATGTCCGACCTCGCACTGCAAGGCGGAGGCGACCGGGTCCATCCGGTCGACGAGAAACTGCCCGGCGGGCGGCTCGCCGCGCTGGGCATGCAGCACGTACTGGTGATGTACGCCGGCGCGGTCGCAGTGCCGCTGATCGTGGGGCGCGCGCTCGGCCTCAGCCCCGAGCAGGTCGCCCTGCTGATCTCCGCCGACCTGTTCTGCTGCGGGCTGGTGACGCTGATCCAGTCGCTCGGCTTCGGCAAGTATTTCGGCATCAAGCTGCCGGTGATGATGGGCGTGACCTTCGCCGCGGTCGGGCCGATGGTGGCGATGGCCAACGTGCAGGGCGGCCCCGATGGCGCGCGCGCGATCTTCGGCGCGATCATCGGCGCAGGCATCCTGTCGATCTTCATCGCGCCCTTCATGAGCCGGCTGCTGCGCTTCTTCCCGCCGGTCGTCACCGGCACCATCATCGCCATCATCGGCATCAGCCTGATGCGGGTGGGCGTGGGCTGGGCGATGGGCGGGCCGGCCCACCTCGCGCAGAGCGTGGATGTGCCCAGGCTGGTGCAGATGGTGGACGTCGCCAAGGCCAAGGCGGCCGAGGCGGGCGTGGAGCTCGCCAAGCTGCCCGGCCCCATTCCGATGGTGAACAACGCCGGCTACGGCGCCCTCGACACCATGGCCGTGGCGGCCTTCGTGCTGGTGGTGATCCTGCTGCTGGTGCGCTATGGACGCGGCTTCGTCGCCAACATCGCGGTGCTGCTGGGCATCGTCGTCGGCTGCGTGGTGGCGGTGGTGATGGGCAAGATGCACTTCGACAAGGTCGCCAAGGCCGACTGGTTCGATCTGGTGACGCCCTTCGCCTTCGGCATGCCGACCTTCGACCCGGTGATGGTGCTGACCATGACCCTGGTGATGGTCGTGGTGATGATCGAGTCGGTGGGCATGTTCCTGGCGCTCGGCGAGATCACCGACAAGCGCATCAGCCGCACCGAGCTCGCCGCCGGCCTGCGCACCGACGGCCTCGGCACCCTGATCGGCGGCCTCTTCAACACCTTCCCCTACACCAGCTTCTCGCAGAACGTGGGCCTGGTGGGGGTGACCGGGGTGAAGAGCCGCTGGGTGTGCGTGGCGGCCGGCGTGATCATGATCGTGCTCGGCATGCTGCCCAAAATGGCGGCGCTGGTGGAGTCGGTGCCCACCTTCGTGCTCGGCGGCGCCGGCCTGGTGATGTTCGGGATGGTGGCGGCGACCGGCATCCGCATCCTCTCCAACGTCGACTTCCGCGGCAACCGCAACAACCTGTACATCGTCGCGCTGTCGATCGGCTTCGGCCTGGTGCCGCTGGTGGCGCCGCGCTGGATGCAGCACATGGCGCACAGCCTGCATCCGCTGCTCGAGTCGGGGATCCTGCTGACGGCGATCTCGGCGGTGGTGCTGAACCTCTACTTCAACGGCGGCCGCGAGGACAAGGCGGGCGCGATCGAGGCGGCGAAGGCTGCAGAAGCGCACTGACCGGGGCACGGCCGGCAAGCCGGCCGTGCATTCGCACGGGGTGCAAGCGGAAAGGGGGCCAACGGCCCCCTTTCTTCGTTTCCATCCCAGGCAATCGGCCCTCGGCACGCCGCCGCGGCCCACCCGGGCTCACTTCATCATCGCCACCAGCCCCAGCGTGATCGACGGGAAGGCGACCAGCAGCAGCAGGCGCAACAGGTCGATGCCGACGAAGGGGAACAGTCCGCGGAAGATCGCGCCCAGCCTGACGTGCGGCAGGGCGGCCTTGAGCACGAACACGTTCATGCCGATGGGCGGCGTGATCAGCGCGATCTCGGTCACCACCACCACGATGATGCCGAACCAGACCAGGTCGAAACCGTGGCTCATCAGGATGGGGAGGAAGAGGGGGACGCAGATCAGGATGATCGCCAGCGACTCCATCACGCAGCCGAGCAGCAGGAAGAGGATCAGGATCGCCGCCAGGGTCTGGTAGGGGCCGAGTCCGGCATCCTGGACGAGCTCCAGCATGCCTTCGCCCAGTCCCGAGAACGAGATCAGCTTGGCGAACAGCAGCGCGCCGAACAGCACGCTGTAGAGCATCACCGAGGTGGTCGCGGTCTCGACGAAGATCTGCCGGAAGCTCGCCCAGCTCATCCGCCGCTGCGCGATGGACAGGATCAGCGCCAGGCCGGCGCCCAGGCCCGCGGCCTCGGTGGCGGTGAAGAGCCTGCCATACAGGCCGCCGATGATGACCACGAAGAGCAGGGTGAAGGGCCACACGCCGCGCAGGGAGCGGATCTTTTCCGCGGTGGTGGTGCGTTCGCCGCGGGGCGCGTCCTGCGGGCTGATGCAGGCGATGGCGTAGACCACGCCCAGGTACATCACCAGGCCGAGGATGCCCGGGATCACTGCGGCGACGAACAGGTCGCCGATGTTGGTCTGGGTCAGGATGCCGTAGATCATCAGGATGATGGACGGCGGGATGAGGATGCCGAGCGTGCCGCCCGCGGCGATGGTGGCCGAGGCGAGCTGGTCCGAGTAGCCGTAGCGCTTCATGCTCGGGTAGGCGACCTTCGACATCGTGGCGGCAGTTGCGAGACTGGAGCCGCACACCGCGCTGAAGCCGGCACAGGTGACCATGGTCGACAGCGCCAGCCCGCCACGAACCGGGCCGAGGAAGGCGTTGGCGGCGCGGAACAGGTCGTCGGAGATGCCCGAGCGGGCGAGGATGTTGCCCATCAGGATGAACATCGGCACCACCGCCAGTTCATACGAGAACACGGCTTCGGAGATCGTCATGGGGACGAGCGAGCGCGCGACGTCGAAGCCCATGACGACGCTGATGCCGGCGAGCG